>ERZ1370068.4530-contig-3598_pt1 | contig 49716 bp, 77 predicted proteins | sample MGYA00561227_ERZ1370068 | MGnify/ENA primary metagenome ERZ1370068 (study PRJEB38410, sample SAMEA6850437) | metagenome | study: Metagenomic assessment of the ecological functions of the soil: analysis of the soil microbiota associated with the... | reverse complement strand
TTGTGCTTACCGTTCAGTTACGTGTTGCTCTTGACCTTGCCGGCGTGCGGTCGTCGATGAAACTGATGCGCGACACCCAGCGTCTCGGCAGCCGCGTAGGTAGAGGCCGTGGCCGCCGCCTTCGTCCTGCACCTTGGCGCGGGGATCGCCTTGCGCTTCAGCGCGTGAGCGCGCGGGCGAAATCCAGTTGCCCTCGAACATGCCGACGATTTCGAATGCGCGTGCTGTTTGGATCACAAGCGCACCAGCGTGCACATTACACATCGGGCATCCAGTCCTTGGCTTCGATCCTGATGTCGGCGTCCACGCGCGCGCGCCTGAACGCGCTCCTCCGGCGACATGTCTTCGGCGCCGCGGACGCCCGTTCTGTCCGGTTTCCACCATGTGCGTACATCAGGGCCTCCTCCAGCGCCGGGGACCCGAATAAGGGGATCGGCGCACCTGTTAACCTGGTCAAATCGCCATGATACCAGTTCGCCATGCGTCAGGAAATTCTGTATCACGTTCGACGGCGCTGGTGATCCGCGACCGGAAGGCGGCCTGGGGTCGCCGACCGCCAGGATCGCGCGCTGGGTGCAGCGAACCTTTGCTGAATTAAACCCGCCAGGCCCAGAATCGCTCATCTGGCTGACCCGTCTGGGGCGACGCGCGCTCGCGCTGCGCAGAAGCACCGTCTGGCTGGCGGGGGGCTCATCCGGTTGATGGCGCCCTTCGGCATCAACGAACGCCTCGTCCGCACTAGCGTCTTCCGGCTGGCGCAGGATGGCTGGCTTGCCGCGACCGCACCACGACCGTACGAGCCGCTACCGGCCCGAAGCGCAGGAGGGCAACGGCACGCTTCGATGATGCACCTATCTATAACCGCATCTACGCGGCGAACGGTGGAACGGAACCACAGGGCTGGTGCTGGCGGACACAAATTTTCGCCGGCGCGGCGCGCGGCTTTGCGTGACAGAGTTGGTCTGGTCCGGGATTCGGTGCGCTGGGGGCCGTCTTCCTGCGGCCGACACGAGGCCCACGCGCATTTTCAGGCTGTCGACGCGCCCGGCGGTGTTTCACCGAACACCTGCTGAACCACACGCGACCTTCGGGACTGCCGTCCGCTCGCCGCAGCCGTCGCCGAGGCGTGGGACTCGAACGCCCTCGCCGCCGATTACCGCTTTCGGTTCCTGAAGCGCTTCAGTTGCGGTCATCATTAACGCTGCCGCCACACACGCGGCGCGCGCGACCGCAACAATGCTTCGTGGTGCGCACGCTGCTGATCCATGGGTATCAGCGCGTGTTTGCTGCGCGACCCGCTGCTGCGGCGGCACGCTGTTGCCATCGACTGGCCCGGCGCGGCTTATGCGTTATGCCGCGATTTCTATCCAGCTCCTCACCGTTGTGCCGGCGGCGCGACGCTCGCGCATCCCGATCGCGACTCCGCCGAAGCCGACGACTACGGCGCTGGCGGTCAACCAGATTAGCGGCTACGGTCGTTTCTTGCGGCTGAATCCGCCCGTCGCTCCGGCACGCCCGCGGTAGCCACCGATTCTTGCTGTCGCGCGCGAGGGCGGACGGCGCACCATACGAACAGCCGCGTGGCGCTGAGCGCCGAATGCCGGCGGCGCGTCGCCACCACCGACGACGAACGCGCACGCGGCTCGAGTCCAGGAATGATGATGTGCGTGGGATCGCCGCACCGGTGGAAGCGCTCGATGTCGCGCAGCGTGCGCGCTCGGCGTGGTTCGCGAACATTTACCGCGATGCCGGATGCGCCAGCGCACGCCCCGATGCGGCCGATTCCGGTGGACATAATTCTCGACCGCCCCACCGTGGCAGGTCGGGATGATGCGAAATGCCGGGCACGTCCAAACCGCGATCGCCGCCACCGTCGGTGGCACGACCAGATGCGCACGCCGCCGCAGCCTGCGACCGGCCAGCGTCCGGTTGCGCTCGTACTGGTTCATGTCGCCGTGCAATGCCGCGGCCGCGTGGCCTCGCCCTGCAACTGATCGCCGGCGTCCAGCGGTGGCGATGAAGACCGATGCTCCGCGTCATCCCCGTATCCGCCAAGCAAAGGTGATCAGGAACGGTACTTGTGCGAGCGGTCATCGGCGAAATGGACCGCTGCTCGATGGCGAGCGGTGAGGGCTTTCTGGCCCTGAATGTCGACGCGGACCGGGATTGCGGGTCAGCTTCGCGGCAAACGCCCCATCGCGCCATCGAAGGTCGCCGAAAACAGCGCACCAGTCTGGCGCGTTGCGGGCATCAGCGCACACGCGCTCGACATCGATCACGATGAAGCATGTCGAGCATGCGATCCGCCGCCTCATCCGAGAACCTTCAAGAGACGAGAATCCACGCATTACATCGACGTGGTCCATCAACCGGCCCGGTGTGCGATAACAGTTCGACGCCCGCTACGATGCGATTCAGACCGGATCACGGGCCGCGCCATAAACACAGACACACTGGTGCACACACACGGCTGACCGTACCGCACCATGTTCGGCAACCTGCTGCAGGTTTCGCGCGTCGGCGCAGGACTAACTTTTGCTGGCACGCCGTCATCCAGTGTTCCTACCGGTGCGTTCATAGCTCGCGGCGATCGTTTCTAACGCAGGGCGGCGAAGGCCATGTCGCGCTGCCGGTGCCGCGTCTGCGCCAGTAATGGCCGTCGCGACGGCGCTTCGAACGCTGCCGAGTGTCATTCACAGGCCTGGATGGGCGTGGAAGCCCATGCGCCACACGCCAGGCAAACGCCCTGGGATCTGGCGCGAGGTTCATTTCGGCGTCAAACTGCGTACTCGTTTCCAATCGTGGACTACAAGTCCGGTTAAAGGCGGAAGCGAAGGTTTTCTCCCGCGACCGGTCGACAATATGCAAAGCCATCAGTCGCTAACCGGGCTACCGTTCGACCCAAGGGAGCGCGAAAGGCTCAGGCTGACGTGAACCGCGCCCGGAGATTAAACCATTGATTCGTTTGCCGCGGATATTCCCTTGCGGCGGGCAACCTTTTCCCTGAAAACCCGTGCTGGTCGCCGCAAGGGTTTGATGCACACTACTGCAGAAAAAACGAAGGTGTGTTGCACTGCCAAAAAAAACTGGCTCAGACTACTCGATAGCTAGGCGCCTCGATGTTCCTCTTCCTCCTCGATGATAAGTCATCAATTCCTCATCGTCGCGTCGATAGCCCGGCAGTTCTTCGTCCTCGTTCCGGTCGCCGATCGGATACGGTATGTCGTGCCCCAGAGTCGTCATGGGTGGGGAATGTGCAGCACCTGCCGGGTAGATCTTTGTTCAGGATCCGGAAACGCATCCTACGGCGAAGTGGCTAAGATAAATGTACTTGTTGGGATCGCTTTGCCATTCGCCTTCAAGGGTGCCTGAGCGGGTTGTCACCAGCGCTGGCGAGCAATGTAATAGGTCCCCTCGAGGCGCGCTCTGGTCGACGCTCATCATGTCGCTGACGGCGGCGACGCCCGCCAACATTACCAACGAAGGACGATCTTTTGCCGTCGCCCTGGTCGGGCGCGGCCGCCATTACCACGCTGGTAGCCGTCGGTCGCGCCATCGAACGTCACGGTCAACCCCGTCGCGGTGAGTTCTGAGCCTTGATGTAGTCGAGGATGGCATCAGCGCCGCCACGTGGCGGCCACCGGTCTGGCGTCCGTTGGCCGGGTCGGACGGCGCCGGCTTCATCGCCGCTGCGCCTTGCCGCGGCCGAAAAGCTTCTCGCCGGCTTCTTTCACGAAATCGATCATTCCCATGGTGTCTCGCTGATGGTTTCCGGCGCCGTTTCCCCTCCAGTTGCCGCCGCTGCACCGGGCCACTGACCAGAAAATGACCGGACGCAGGGCAAGTCTCCCCATGATGCAACTCCACCGCAACGGGGTAAGATATGGCGCCACCAGAATGTGCCGCGGAGCAGTCCTGTTCCAGCTGTTCACGGAGGGTGCAATGATTCAGATGTCAATTTAAACGCGGCCGCTGGCGTGCGATGACCCGATGGCGATTGCTCAGGGCGTACTCGGTTGCGGCCTGGGCGCCACGTGTCAAAGGTGACCGCTGTTCGGCGCCAGAGTCACGCCGGTCACGACCAAACCAAAAACGGCAGCGGCACAGCTCATGATGGCGGCAACGACGGCGCGGTGAGTGGGAACATCACGACCTGGGCGGCGTCGCCGCGACCGCGGCGCATTCCTGAAAGGGGCAGCGGGCAGAAACGGCCCCAGTGGTCACTCACCAGCGGCGGCGAAGCCTGGGGTCCCGCAGCCAGGCGCCAGTTGACCGATGCCAGATGGCGAGCTTCAAGGCCTGGCAACCTGGCGTCAGCACGTCCACAGCGCCGCGAACCCGGGCGGCGAAATCCGCGGCAGTTGAAGCCATAATCGGAAGCCCTAAGCGGAGTTGATCGATCGACCCTGAGGTGCCTCGCGAAGAGCACCTTCGGGGCCCCACCGCTAACCGCTGCATGCAAAGGCGCCGCAGGAAGCCTGCCCCAGCGCGAATAGTTCCCCCCTAAGGGGGCAGCAGCGTGGGGTCCACTAAGACCGGCCGAGCGCCACCGCCGGGCGCGGATCAGCGCCTGGGCCTCCAGGCACCAGTGCTCTTAATGCGCGGGCGTCGGCCGCCCCCGTCCGCGTGCAACCTCCGGGAAGCTCAGGGGTCCGCGTTTGTGCCGGGGACATTACGCGTTGATCCAGTCTCGCACTTTCGCGTCCTGCGCCAGGTCACGTTGGGGCTTCCGCCAACGGTAGTTTCGCCCAGCTTGCCATGACGTTGCGGACAAAAATCATCCGCCCGCCACTGTTCCTCGTAACGGCGATCAATGTCGGATTTCCCGGAAAACTCAGCGCCCAGAAGTCGACGGTGATGAAGTAGCCGGTGATTCATCCGTTGGTCGGTATCCTTGCGCAACGTGTCCGGGCCACCACCTGGTGCGGCAAGCGACGCCCATTGCCAGCGCGCCGGAAGCCACCGGCGCGCGTGGGCGATGGAAGTGCCGATCACCGGCGCTTTCCACTTGCCGGTCAGCGGATCCAGTGATCGTCGTCCGGCCCCTCGGTTGCACCGGCCACCGGATTCCCACACCTGCACACGATTCAGTACGCGAGCCAGCCGATGTCATGATGATCCCCGACGGCATACAACCCCGCCTGACTGTGCAGCCGACCAGCATCGACACCTCGCATCCGTGTTCGTAGTACCCACGCGACTTCACCACCATGCGTTCGCTGTTTGTCGTACGGGCTGTACGACCACTCGCCCGGTCGCAAGATCGCGGGAGCTTCGCTTCGGGATATCCCATACCGACCAAGAGCTGGCCGAAGGACTCCATGGCCAGTGCACCGGATACTGATCCCGCCGTACAGAGGATGACGTGCGGCGGCGGGTCGGCGGCCAACGTGGCAACGTTCGCAGCGCTGAAGGTGTTCAGGTCGAGGGCCAGGATCTGGTCGCCAGGACGTGCCGATCAAATCGAGCGCCGAAGAGCAACGTTCTCCGGCCTTTTGCAGCGGCGTGGGCAGCGGCACTCCCGTGGGCACCGTCGCGCACCCGGCGCCGATGACCGTCAGCGCGGCTAACAACACGATCTCGACATCCCTGAGCGCAGGTCGATCATCGGCTGTTCTCGTTTGTTGAGTTCCATTGACCGGACGCAAGTGTACCGTGCCACGGAAAGTCACTCGCCGCGGTCTCGGCTTCCACCGGAAGCGACATTTGCATTTCCCTCTATAGCCCGCTATCGTCCGCGACGGCATCAAACACCCGAAGGGACGGCGAGAGTCCGGGACGAATGATCAATCTGGAGGAGGCGCAGCATGAAGATTCAGCAACCGCACGTACGCCGGATGACGTTCGGGCGCGCTGGCCGCGGTTATCGGCCATGGGCCGGTCCTCGCCGCCGGTGCGGCGCCAGGACCGCACGTTCAGCTTTGCGTACGACCAGCCGAACACGACGGCCTACGGCATCGCCGCCAACATCTTCGACGCCAAGCTCAAGGAATTGAGCGGCGGCACGATGAGCATCAACCAGTTCCCCGGCGCGCAGCTCGGCCAGGAACCGCAGATGCTGCAGAAGATGCGCGCGGGCGACATCGACTTCGTCATCACGTCGACGGCGAATGCGTCGACGCTGGCGCCGCAGGCCGGCGTGCTCTCGCTGCATTTCATCTTCCGCGACCAGGCGCATCTGGCCAAGGCGCTCGCCGATCCGGCGATCACGCAGGCGTTCCGCGACATGGTCAAGGACCAGGTGCAGGGCGCGCAGGTGCTCGGGCCTGCTCACGATGGGCATGCGCAACATGTACAGCAAGAAGGAAGTGAAGTCGATCGACGACGTCAAGGGCCAGAAGGTGCGCGTGCAGGCGACCAAGACCGAGGACACGCTGTTCCCGGCGTATGGCGCGCAGACCGTGCACATGCCCTTCGGCGAGGTCTACACGTCGCTGCAGACGGGTGTGGTGAACGTCGCCGAGAACGGCGTCAACGTCTACCTCGCCAACAAGCACTACGAAGTGGCGCCCGATCCTGTCGATGACCGAGCACGAGGCCAACAACAACTGCATCTGGGTCAGCGACAAGACCTGGAACAGCCTGACGCCGCAGCAGCAGCAATGGGTGCAGGCCGCCGCCGCCGAAGTGGGCAAGACGGAGCCGGCGATGGCGCTGAAGCTCGAGAAGGATTCGGCCGACAAGCTCAAGGCCATGGGCGTGAAAGGTCGTCGAAAACGTCGACAAGACCGGCTTCATGAAGGCCGCGGCACCCGATCCAGGACCAGCTGGCCGTCGAACTCGGCCCGCACGCGGTCAAGATCCTGAAGCTCGTCCGCGAAGTGAAGTAGCACGACTCGCGCGGTCGCAGGGTGGCGCGTCGCAGCGCCGCCCGTCGGCGAGTCTTGCTTTCCGCCCGCCCGATCACACGCTGGTCCCGTAGATGGCCGATTTCCGCGCGCTGATCCTGCAGCGCCACCGCCACCTGAAATGGAAGGCGTTCGACTGGCTGGAGGCCGTGCTGATGGTCCTGTGCGGCGTGTGCATCTTCATGTTCACGCTGACGGTGTTCTGCGACGTGGTCACGCGCACGCTGGGCGCGCCCTGGCTGTGGCTGCAACAGGTCACCACCGCGTTCTTCGCCGTGGGGCGTGTTCCTCGGCATGGCGGCGGCCACGCGCCGCAACGACCACTTCTACCTGACCGAGATCACCAAGCGGATGACCGGCGCGCCGCGCAGCGCGATCGAGATCACCAATCGCGTGATCGTGCTGATCGTGTCGCTGCTGCTGATCTGGTTCGGCTGGAAAAACGCCATCCTCGATCTCGGCAGCTACCGGATGCCGTCGCTGCTCCCGCTGACCGTCTACACGGCGATCGTTCCCGCCGCCGGCGTGCTGATCGCTGCTGTTCACGATCGAGCAACTCGTCAATGGCTGGCAGCACGGCTTCGAAGGACCCGAGGACCGCGACGACCTGCCCCAATTCGTCGTCGAGGAGATAGTCAAGGGGGCCGACACATGACCGCCGGCGCCATCCTGATCCTGATGGGCGATCCTGTTCCTGGGGTTCGGCTACATGGGCGTGCCGGTGTCGTTCGCGCTGATGGCCGGCGTGTTCGTCGCGACCGCGCTTCACGCAGGTCAGCCTGCAGTCGATGGTCGGCCAGCTCTTCCACGGCATCGATTCCGAGACGCTGCTCGCGGTCCCGTTCTTCCTGCTGGTCGGCGAGCTGATGGCCTCGTCCGACGTGGTCCACCGGATGATCCGGTTGTCGCAGACGCTGGTCGGCCATCTGCGCGGCGGGCTCGCGCAGGTGGTGACGCTGTTCAGCATGTTCTTCGCCGGCATCTCGGGCTCGTCGGTGGCCGACGTCGCCGTGCTGACCCGCACCGTCGCGCCGGAGATGGACAAGGAGGGCTACGACCGCTCGTTCACCGCCGCGCTCATCGCCTGCGCGTCGACGATGGCCAACCTGATTCCGCCTTCCATCATGGCGGTGGTGTACGGCGCCACCGGCAACGTTTCGATCGGCGGCCTGTTTCTGGCGGGCGTCGTGCCCGGCGTGCTGATCGGCATCGGCCTCATGATCTACAGCTATTTCTGGGGACCCGTCGGCGTGATGAAGCCGCGCGCGAAGTTCACCGAAGTGGCCGTCGCGGCACGCGGCGCCGCGTTGCCGCTGATCATCCCGGTGATCATCATGGGCGGCATCCTGAGCGGATGGTTCACGCCGACCGAGGCGGGGATGATCGCCGTCCGTCTACATTCTCATCGTGCTGATTCCGGTGCTGCGGCCGACGCACGTCAAGGAGCTGCCGCGCGACTTCATGTACGCAGGCCTGCTCTATTCGCTGCCGCTGGCCGCCGGTCGCGGGCGCCTCGGCGTTCGGCTGGATGGTCGCGTACCTGCGCGGCCCCGACATCGTGGCCGACTACATCACCGGCCTTCGCGGGCACCGACGGCAGGATGATCATGTTGCTGCTGGTCGTGCTGTTCGTGATCGTCGGCGACTTCATCGACGCCGTCCCGGCGATCATCATCTTCATGCCGATCATCCTCAAGCTGACCGAGGTCGGCCACATCAACCCGCTGCACATGGGCGTGGTGATCATCACGACGCTGGTGTTCGGGTTGATCACGCCGCCCTACGGATTGTCGCTGCTGGTGGCGTCGAAATATGTCGGCGTCGGCTTCGGCAAGGCGCTGGTACGCTCGTTGCCGCTCTACATCGTGTTCTTTCTGACGATCGGCTTCTGCGTGTTCTTCCCCGACGTCGTGCTCTGGCTGCCGAAAATGCTGTTGCCCGAATCGGTGGGTTGCTTCAAAGTCGCCGACCGGAGCAGGCTACATCTGTCCGCCATAGGAACCTGACGGTGCGGAGGACATCATGAACTCCACCGCCGACCTGCGCTGGCCGTTTGCCGTGCGTCCGCTGACCGCCGAATCTCGGCGCCGAAATCCGCGGCGTAAGCCTGGCGGACGGCGTTTCCGACGAAGTCTTTCGCGCGCATCTACCAGGCGTTCCTGCGCTATCAGGTCCTGCTGTTCCCGCCGCAGGACCTTCCGCCCGGGCGTCCAGGTCGGCTTCGCCCGGCAATTCGGCGAAGTGCAGATCCACGTGATGAACCAGTATCACGCCGATGGCTTTCCGGAGCTCTATCGCCTGTCGAATCTCGACGAAAACGGCAAGCCCAACGGCAAGCATCCGGACAAGGGCACGCTGGCCTGGCACACCGATGGCTCGTGGTCGCGCGTCACCGGCCAGGCGACGATCATCTATGGCGAGGTCGTGCCCGAGCGCGGCGGCGAGACGCATTTCTGCGACATGTATGGCGCCTACGAGCGCCTCGATTCCGGCGTGGAAGGCACGCATCGCCAATCTGCGCGCGGTGCACAACCTCGATTTCTCGCGCACGCGCGCGCCATGGCGAGGATCCGATGACCGACGAGCAGCGGCGCGCAAACCTCCGGTCGACCACCCGATCGTGCGCACGCATCCGGAAACCGGCCGCAAGTGCATCTACCTGGGCGATCATGCGGAATACATCGTCGGCATGCCGTACGACGAGGGCCGCGCGCTGATCGAGGAGTTGAACGCGCTCGCGGTTCATCCGGACCTCACCTACGAGCATCGCTGGAAGCCCGGCGAGCTCATCGTCTGGGACAACCGCTGCGTCATGCATCGCGCCACCGCCTACGATCCGTGCGACGCAAGGGCGGGTCGTGCGCCGTTGCACGGTGCTGGGCGAGGTTCCGGTGTAGAAAGCCGTTGTTATCGCGGCAAAGTTCGGGCTGGCGTCGCGAACAATGAAGAGAAATCGGTCAAGCCCGCCAGCATCGCCGGCGCAGGCGTTGGGATGGGTGGACAGCCGACGCGGGCGATCGCACCGCCGATCCACACGTCGACGACGTTCATCCGCGACCCGGACAATCAGTTCCGCTCCGGCCGCACTTACGCGCGCGACCACAATCCGACGTTCGACCAGGCCGAAGCGGTATTGACGGCGCTCGAAGGCGGGCACGCTTCGGCTGCTGTTCGCGTCCGGCATGGCCGCCGCCACGGCGGTGTTCCTGGCGTTGGCGCCGGGCGATCATGTGCTGGCGCCGAAGGTCATGTACTGGTCGCTGCGCAACTGGCTGATGAACTTCGCGACGCATTGGGGATTGCGCGTGGAGTTCGTCGACATGTCGATCCGGACGTATCGTGCGGCGCTCGGTGCAGCCCGGCCGCGACGAAGCTGGTCTGGATCGAAACGCCGGCCAATCCGCTGTGGACGATCACCGACATCGCGGCAACAAGCGAAATCGCGCATGCCGCCGGCGCGCGTGCTCGCCGTCGATTCGACCGTCGCAACACCCGTGCTCACGCGGCCGCTGGAGCACGGCGCGGACATCGTCATGCATTCCGCGACCAAATACCTCAACGGCCACTCGGACGTCATCGCCGGAGCGCCTGACGACGCGCGAGGACTCAGCATTTGTGGCTGCGCGTCAAGCCGCTCCGCGCGCAGCTGGGCGGCGTACTCGGACCGTTCGAGGCGTGGCTCGTGACGCGCGGCATGCGCACGCTGTTCCCGCGTGTGCGCACGGCTTGCGCGAGCGCGCAGAGCCGATCGCCGAGCACTTTGCCAGCACCGCGAATTCTGGAGGTGCTCTATCCCGGACTGCCCACGTTCCCCGGACACGCGACGGCTCTGAAAGCAGATGCGCGGCGGCATTCGGCGGCATGCTGTCGGTTCGCGTGCGGGGTTCGGAAAAGGAGGCGTGTCCGGCGAGGCAGCGGCCATTGCGACCGCCGCCGCACGTCGAGTTGTGGAAGCGCGCCACGTCCCTGGGAGGCGTCGAGAGCCTGGTCGAGCATCGCGCCAGCATCGGAGGCGCCGGCACGCCCGCCCCGGCCGACCTGCTGCGCCTCTCCGTGGGCATCGAAGACACGGGCGATCTCATCGCCGATCTCGAAAGCGCGCTCTCGCAGTCGCAGTGACGTTCGGCACGCGATGCGGTATAGGGCGTTGTCCTACAGGATTTTCAGGTCGCGGCGGGCAGCGTGAGGAGACACGGTCAATCGACATTGCAGCGTAGTCGCGAAGGACGCTTTTGGATGCTCCAAGATGGAGGGGTCGGCGGCGTGCCTTTCGCATCCGCGGCCCGCGACACCAGGGAGGATTCCGTGAAGTCCATTCTCGATCCCTCGTTTCACTACGTGCCGAGCGCCGAAACCGATCTGAAGAAGACGTTCTCGCGCATCCGCCGGCAGATGCAGAAAGCCGATGCCCAGAAACTGGCAGCCGGTACGGATACCACGCGCGTCATCGTCTTCGCCCGACCGAAGGAATACGCAAGCCAGCGCTAGCTAGCGGTCCGGCCGCACCGGCCCTGCGGGTCTTCCCCGTCGCCCAGCCGCTCACCCGCACGCATCACGCGTGCGTGGTGACCAGTTCACCTGGCCCACCCCGACAGCGCCGATTTACGCTGCAGTGCAGCATGAAAAAATTGTGCGGCGAGGCCTTGCATTGTTTAGCAAAACGCAGGATGCTAAACATGTTTTCACGCAACACGCCGGCTGAAAAAGAGGCCGGCGTTGGTGAAGATGCCGGCCCGTAGCGTGTACCTTTAGCGCTTGCCCCGTTGGCTCCGACGAACCATGGAATCCATCATGAGGAGGATCCGGTCATGAAGAAATTCGCAAGATGGGCCAGCGCGGGCCTGGCTCGCGGCGATGCTGGCCTTCGCGTCGTCGGCGCAGGCGCAAACCAAGACGCTGACGCTTTGCTGGGCGGCGTGGGATCCGGCCAATGCGCTCGTCGAGCTGTCCAAGGACTTCACGGCCAAGACCGGCATCAGATGAAGTTCGAGTTCGTGCCGTGGCCGAACTTCGCCGACCGGTTCCTGAACGAGCTCAACTCGAAGGGCAAGCTGTGCGACCTCATGATCGGTGACAGCCAGTGGATCGGGGGCGCGGCGGAGAACGGACAGTACGTGAAGCTGAACGACTTCTTCGCCAAGGAAGGCATCAAGATGAGCGACTTCATGCCGGCCACGGTCACTCGGCTATTCCGGAGTGGCCGAAGAACACGCCGAATTACTGGGCGCTGCCGGCGATGGGCGACTCCGTCGGCTGGACCTATCGCAAGGACTGGTTCAGCCGGCCGGAGATCAAGGCGGAATTCAAGACGAAGTACAAGCGCGACCTCGCGCCGCCGAAGACGTGGGACGAGTTCAAGCAGGTCGCGGAGTTCTTCCAGAACCGCACGATCGACGGCAAGAAGGTCTACGGCGCCTACATCTTCACCGAGCGCGGCTCCGAAGGCATCACGATGGGCGTCACCAACGTGCTGTACCCGTTACGGCTTCAAGTACGACAGACCCGAAGAAGCCGTATGCGATGGAACGGCTTCGTCAATTCACCGGATTCGATCAAGGGCCTCGAGTTCTACAAGTCGCTCTACAAGTGCTGCACGTCGCCCGGGCTCACCAACGCGTACATGCAGGAGGGCCTCGACGCCTTCAAGTCCGGCCAGGTGGCGATGATGATGAACTGGTTCGCGTTCTTCCCGGGCCTGTACAAGGACCCGAACGTCGGCGGCGACAAGATCGGATTCTTCATCAATCCGTCGGAGAACAGCAAGCGGCGTGCAGCTGGGCGGGCAGGGCATTTCGGTCGTCGCCGCCTCCGCCAACCGCAACGAGGCGCTGCAGTACATCAAGTGGTTCGCGCACGCCGGACGTGCAGAAGAAATGGTGGGCGCTGGGCGGCTACTCGCTGCCTGAAGGCGGTGCTCGCAGGATCCGAGTTTCGTCAAAAGCGCGCCGTTCGCCAAGGAGTTCCTGCGAGTCGATGGACATGGTCGTCGACTTCTGGGCCGGAGCCCTCGTACGCGCAACTGCTGCTCGCCATGCAAAAGCGCGTGCACGACTACGTCGTCGCCGACAAGGGCACGGCGAAGGAGGCGCTCGACTTGCTCGGTCGCCGACTGGACGCAAGGTGTTCAAGGAGGAAGGCAAGATCAAGTAACGGTGCATATCGCTGCCTCGCGTCGCAGCCTCCCCGGGGTCCGCGCCCCGGGGTATCGTGACGGGCGTAACGACGATATCCACGATCATGACCGCGCTCGATCCGCAAGCGCATCCTCGACAAGGCCGCGTCAGGCACGCCCGAGCCGCTGGCGCGCCGCATCCGCGGGCTTGTCCGATCGCGCGCGCTCGCGTGGTTGTTCATCACGCCGACCATCGTCCTGCTGCTCGCGATCAACATCTTTCCCGCTGTTGTGGACGATCCGGCTCTCGTTCACGAATTACCGGGCCGAATCGGCACCAATGCGGCCGTGTCGGGCGTGGGCATCGACAACTACGTGTCGGTGCTGACCGACCCCGACGTCTGGGCGGCGATGCAGGCGACCGCGCACTTCCTGTTCTGGACGATCCTGCTGCAGACGATGCTCGGCTTCACCGCTCGCCTACCTCATCGACCGGCGGTTTCGCGGCCACGGATTCTGGACGACGGTGATCCTGATCCCGATGATGCTGTCGCCCGCCGTGCGTCGGCAACTTCTGGGCGTTCCTGTACCAGCCGCAGATCGGTCTCTTCAATTACGCCGTCGCGTTCTTCACCGGCATTCCCGCGTCGTCGTTCGAGATGATCGGCTCGGTCAAGCTGGCGCCGTGGTCGATCATCATCGTCGACACCTGGATGTGGACGCCCTATGTGATGCTCGATCTGCCTCGCCGGGGCTGCGCTCGATCCCGGACTACATCTACGAAGCGGCCGAAGTGGACCGGGCGTCGAAATGGCGGCAGTTCTGGTCGATCACGCTGCCGATGGCGCTGCCGTTCATCATGCTCGCGCGTGCTGTTCCGCGGCATCGAGAATTTCAAGATGTTCGACATGGTCAACCTGCTGACGTCGGGCGGACCGGGCTCGACCACCGAGGTGGCGTCGATCACGCTGAAGCGCGAAGCGTTCGAGAAGTGGCGCACTGGCTACTCGTCGGCGTTCGCGATCATCCTTTTCGTCTCCGTGTTCGGCCTGGCCAACATCTACGTCAAGGCGCTTGAACCGCGTGAAGAACCGTTAGCGCATCATGGCCGGCATCAGCCACGCTCATTCGGTCGTCGAGCCGACCCCGCTCGCCAAGGCGGGTCGCGGGGGTGCTGGTCGTCCTCTACGCGGTCATCACGATGGTGCCGCTGGCCTGGATTTTCCTGACCGGATTCAAGTCGGGCCCGGACTCGATCGCCTACCCGCCCAGGATCGTCTTCACGCCATCGACCGAAGGGTATTGCAACCTCTTCACGACGCGATCGCGGCAGACGCCGGAATACGTCGCGCAACTGCCGCCCGCCACCGGCGTCTGCGACGCGCATGCGCGCGTCAACAACATGGTCATCGTCGGGCCTTCCAATTATCCGCCGCGCTTCATCAACTCGCTCATCATCGCCTTCGGCTCGACCGCCTTGTCGGTCGTTGCTTGGCGTGACGGCGGCGTACGCGTTTTCGCGATTCAGGGTACCGGGCAAGGACGATCTCCTGTTCTTCATCCTGTCGACGCGGATGATGCCGCCGATCGCGGTGGCCATCCCGATCTATCTCATGTACCGCGAGGTGGGGCTTTCGGATACGCGCCTGGGAATGATCCTCCTGTACACGGCGGTCAACGTTTCGCTCGCCGTCTGGCTGCTCAAAGGGATTCATCGACGAAATCCCGCGCGAATACGAGGAAGCGGCGTTGATCGATGGCTACACGCGGCTGCAGGCGTTCTTCAAGGTCGTGTTGCCGCAGGCGACGACCGGCATCGTCGCCACGGCGATCTTCTGCCTCATTTTCGCGTGGAACGAGTATGCGTTCGCCGTGCTGCTGACATCCGGCGAAGCGCAGACCGCGCCGCCGTTCATCCCGATCATCATCGGCGAGGGCGGCCAGGACTGGCCCGCCGTCGCGGCGGGTTCCACGTTGTTCCTGCTGCCGATCCTCGTGTTCACCGTGCTGCTGCGCAAGCACCTGTTGCGCGGCATCACGTTCAGAGCGTTGCGCAAATGAGCACGAGGCTCTCGCAACCGCAACGTGCGCTGGCCCCGATGGCTGCGGCGCGGGCCGATGGAGTGGCTTGCCACCGGGATCATCGCGGCCGGCGTGTTCATGCTGCTCCAGCCCTTCTGGCTTGCCGCTGTATACGTGGTCCTTCCTCACCACGCTGGCCGGCACGGTGCTGTTCACCGTCGTGTCGAAATTCCCCGAGTGAGATAGGAAACTGAGAGGAACTGAGAGGAAACTGAGGATGGCCGAGATCCGCGTCGAGGATCTGCACAAATCGTTCGGGGCGTTCACCGCCGTGCGCGACTCCACGTTCACCGTGCCCGACGGCGACTTCTTCTGCCTGCTCGGGCCCTCCGGCTGCGGCAAGACCACCACGCTGCGCATGATCGCCGGGCTCGAATTGCCGACGTCCGGCCGCATCCTGTTGGGCGGCGAGGACGTGACGTTCAAGCGCGCATCGCAGCGCGACATTGCGTTCGTGTTCCAGTTGTTCGCGCTCTACCCGCACATGAACGTGCGCACGAATATCGCCTATCCGCTCCGGTCGCAGGGGATGTTGCGCAGCGAGGTGCAGCGCCGTGTCGACGAGGCGGCGCGCACGCTGCGGATCGCGCATCTGCTGGATCGCCCTGTTTCGGGCCTGTCGAGCGGCGACCGCCAGCGCGTGGCGCTCGGCCGGGCCATCGTGCGCGAGCCGCTGGCGTTTCTGCTCGACGAGCCGCTGGGCGCGCTGGACGCGGAATTCCGCGATGTCATGTGCGGCGAGCTGCGCGCGCTGCACGACCGCCTGAAGGCGACGACCGGTCTATGTCACGCACGACCAACTCGAAGCCATGGCAATGGCCGACACCATCGCGCTGATGAACCACGGCAGAGTCGAGCAACTCAGCACGCCGCAGGAGATCTACGACAAGCCGGCATCGCTGTTCGTCGCGGACTTCATCGGCTCCCCGCCGATGAGCTTCCTGCCATTTCGTGGCCGAGTGGCGCCCGGCGACCGGACCGTGCGCGTAGACGACGTCGACATCCCGTTGCCGGAAATACGCGAAGGCACGCCGGACACGGAGCTGGTGCTCGGCGTGCGTCCGGAACACATCGTGCTGTCGAGCGACGCGCCACTGCGCGCCGAGGTCGTCGATGCCGAGTATCTGGGCACCACGCAGATAGTGACCCTCAACACGAGGGCCGGCGCCCGCCTGAAGGCGCGCATTGCGGCGGATATCGACGTCCGGCCCGGCGAGCACACCGGGCTTGACGCTGCGGCCCGGGCTCTTGTCGCTGTTCGACCGCGCGTCGGGCCGAGCACTGCGCACCGCGTTGCACGATCGAGGCTTGCATGGCTGAACTGGTCCTGTCCGGCGTGACCAAGCGCTTTGGCGCGACCGTGGCCGTTGCCGACCTCAGCCTGCGTGTCGGCGACGGAGAATTCCTGGTGTTGCTCGGACCGACCGGCGCCGGCAAAACCACGACGTTGCGCCTGGTCGCCGGCCTCAGAAGCCCGACGCCGGCAGCGTGCGGCTCGCCGGCCGCGACGTGACGCAGGATCCGCCGGCGGCGCGTGACACCGCATTTATCTTTCAGCAGTACTCGCTCTATCCGCACCTCACCGTCTACGACAATCTTGCCTTCCCGCTGCGCTCGCCCGCGCGGCGCGAGCCCGAGGACCGGATCCGCCGGCGAGTGGGTGAAATCGCGCAGCTCCTGCATATCGAGGACAAGCTCGCCAATCGCGCAACGCAACTGTCCGGCGGGCAGATGCAACGCGTGGCGATCGGCCGGGCGCTGGTGCGACGGCCCTCGATCTACCTGATGGACGAGCCGTTGTCCTCGCTCGATGCCAAGCTGCGCGCCGAGCTTCGCGTGGAACTGAAGCGCATCCAGCGCGAGCTCGGCACGACGATCCTCTACGTCACGCACGACCAAACCGAGGCGATGACCATGGCCACGCATATCGGCGTGCTCGACCAGGGGCCGCCTGGTGCAGGTCGGCAGCCCGCGCGAGATCTATGCGGACCCGGTCAATGCCTACGTGGCCGCGCGGCTTGGCAGCCCGCGATCAATCTCGTTCCGCGCAGCGTGTGTCCCTGACGTTGCCGCGCCGCCGGAAACGGCAACCATCGGCGTGCGCACCGAGCACGTGCGCATCCGCAAGAGTGTGAACGGCAGCGCCGTGGGCAGGGTCAAGTGGATCGAGCACCTGGGCGACCAGAACCACCTGCACGTGATGATTGCCGAAACCGAAGTGGTCACGCTATGCGACCGCGACGCGGGACTCGCGGTCGGTGACGCCGTGGACGTCGACCTCACCGCGCCGCTGTTCTTCTCCGCCAGCGGCGAGCGCTTGCGGCCGCAGCAGCGGAACGACGCGCATGAACGCCGACCTGCAAAAAGGCTGCTCGAAGCGGTGACGGGCACGGTGATCGAACATGCCGACGAGCTCACCGCCCTCGACCAAGCCATCGGTGATGGCGATCACGGTGCTCAACATGCGACGCGGTGCGGCTGCGGTGTTGGAACAGCTCGCGGATCTCGCAGCGAAGCCGCTGCCGGAGGCCCTCAAGACCGTCGGCCTCACGCTCATCATGAAAGTCGGCGGGGCGTCCGGGCCCTTGTATGGAACGCTCTTCATCACGCTGGGCAAGAGCTGCCGCCCTCACCCGGTCACGACGACGCAGTACGCGCCATGGGCGCGGCCATTGCCGCCGTCAAGAAGATCGGACGCTCCGATGTCGGTCAGAAGACGATGCTCGACGTGCTCTCCCGGTGCACGAAGAACTCGCCGCGGGCGGAGACCTGCTGCTGCCGCGCTTGCGGCAACGTGCCGCGGCGGCGGCGGACGCGACGGTGCCGCTGCAAGCCACCAAGGGTCGCGCATCGTTTCTGGGAGCGCGATCGATCGGACACATGGATCCTGGCGCGCGCTCGTCATCGTTGATGATCGCGGCCATTTGCACGGCAATGGAGGAATGAACGTGACCAATGTGGGAGTCGTCATCGTTTCGCACTCGCCCAAGATCGCCGAAGGTGCCGCCGACATGGTGCGACAGATGGTCGGCGACAGCGTGCCGCTGGCGTGGACAGGGGTAATGCGGAGAGGCGGCCTGGGCACCGATGTCGCCGCGATCATCGCGCGCAATCGAGCGCGCCTGGTCGGAGGCGGGCGTCGTTATCCTCGTCGACCTTGGGCGGCGCCGAGACCAACAGCGAAATGGCCATCGAGCTGCTCCGTCCGGACGCCGCGACAAGGTCGTCGTCTGCGAAGCGCCGGTCGTCGAGGGCGCGGTGATGGCGGCCACCGAAGCCTCTGGTGGTGCGGCGCTCGACAGCCGTGCGCCGAACCGCCGAGGAATTGTCGCCCACCGGAACGGCTTGATAGACGCACAACACCTCGCGCCATGTCCGAGACATCGCTCACCGGTTCGGCCCTGCTCACCAACGACGTTGGCCTGCATGCGCGGCCCTCCCGTCAAGCTGACGCAGCTTGCCAAGCGCTATGGCGCGAGCATCGAGTTCGCGCTCGACGCTGCGGGACCGTGGGTCGATGCCAAGAGTCCCGTGAAGGTCATGCGCTTCAAGGCGGCCGAAGGGCGAAACGCTGCATTTTCGTGCGAAGCGGCCCCGATGCCGCCGTGGCCCTCGCAGCGATCCTCGCGCTGGTCGAAGGCGGCTTCGCCGTCGAAGGCGAGCCGACCGCGCCGCGGGCCGGCCCGATGATGGAAAGGCACTTCACGGGGCGTTGCGCATCTCGGCTATCGCGCTGGGGCCGCTCGTGACGTTCACGCCCGGCGTGCGCAAGCGCGTCGCATCAGGCGCCGTGGAAACCGAGGCCGACGCACTGCGCGCCGCGCTGACCAAGGCGCGTCACGACCTGCGCCAGTTCGCCGCGCGATCACCCGCCGAGACTGCCGAGATCCTGGGCTTCCAGATCGCGCTGCTCGAGGACGACGTGCTCGCCGAGCCCGCGTTGGCGGCGATCGCCGAGGGCAGCGCCGCGCATGACGCTTGGCAGGAGTCGATGGACGCGGAGGCGGCGGGTTACGAGGCATCGGAGGATGAGTATTTTCGCGCCCGCGCCGCCGATCTGTGCGATATCCGCGATCGCGTGCTCGAAATTCTTGCGGGCTCGGTTCCGGATGCCGCATCGTTCCGCCGGGCGCCATCGTCGCGGCCGTCGATCTCCCGCCCTCGCGATTCCTTGCAATCGACTGGTCGCACGGTGGTGCGCTGGTGCTGACCGTCGGGCAGCGCAACCAGCCACGTGGCCATGCTTGCTCGATCCCGCGGCGTACCGGCCGTCGTCGGGCTCGGCATCGACTTGGCTCCCCTCACTGGCCACGCAATCGTGGATGCGCAGCGCGGCCTGTTGATCGTCAATCCCGGTCAGGCCGCGCGCGCGCAATTCAGCCACGACGCACAATCGGCGTCCGCTGCCCGCGCTCTGTGCGGATGCCGCGGCGCGCTGCGCCCCGCCGTCACGCGGGACGGGACGCCGATTCGCATCATGCTGAACGTTGCCGACCCTGCGGAGCTCGACGTGACACGATCCGGCGATATGCGACGGCATCGGACTTGTTCGCACCGAGTTTCTGTTCCACGACCGGCGCGGACTTCCCGACGAAGAGCATCAATACGCGGTCTACCGCCGCATCGCCGAATGGGCGCAGGAGCGGCCGGTCACCATCCGGACGCTGGATGCCGGCGGCGACAAGCCGATTCCGCAACCTCACACCCGCGGCCGAGAGCAACCCGTTCCTCGGCGTGCGCGGCCTGCGTCTTTCGCTTCGCGCGGCCCGACGTCTTCGCGCATCCAGTTGCGCGCCCTCGCCCGCGCCGCCGTTCACGGCAACGTGAAGATCATGCTGCCGATGGTGACGCTGCCGCGCGAGACTCGACTTAGCACGCGCCATGCTCGACGAGGAAGTCGCGGCGCTGCTCGCGGCGGGCGTGCCGGCGCGCCGCGCAAGCCTCGGCATCATGGTGGAAGTCCCGGCTGCCGCAATCGCCGCCGACCAGTTCGATGCCGACTTCTTCTCGATCGGCTCGAACGACCTCACGCAGTACGTGGCCGCGGCTGGCCGCGATATCGGCGCCGTGGCCGATCTGGCCGATCCCGTGCAGCCCGCCATGCTGCGATTGTTGCGCTGTCGTCGTGGACGTGCGCGCGAACAGCGAATCGAAGTGAGCCTGTGCGGCGATGCCGGCGGCGATCCGCGCGCCATACCGCTGTTGCTCGCCACCGGGTTGCGCTGCGCTGTCGATGGCGCCGGCACTGCGTGGGCGGCGCGAAGCTTGCCATCGCGGCGATCGATCTGCGTCCATTACCGGAAGTTGCGGCCATGGCCCGAGATGATGCCCGGAACGGCCGCGTGTGACGCCGTCGCAGCCTACAAGGCCGTGCTGAAGCGGATCATCGACACGCGGCCCTCCGGCACACGGCATCGTCTCGCCATCGCGCTCGGCAAGAACCGTTCGTTCATCTCGCAGATCGCCAATCCGGTTTATGCCGTACCGATTCCGGTGCAGCATCTTCGAGACGATCTTCGAGATCTGTCACTTCACCGCCGCTGATCGGCGCGATTTCCTGGTCGCGTATGCGCAGGCGCACCCGCGGCGCCACGAACTCGTCAGGAAATCCGGTGTCACGCGCAAGCTCACGCTGACGCTGCCCGATCTGGGCAATGCGCGGCGCAACCGCCTGCTGGACGAGGCCGTCGCCGAAATCGCGCGTCGTCTGGCGCATATCATTGAAGAGGATTAGAACATCCGGGAGAACGTCATGAAGAAACTCGATCAACGCCACGGACAACATCCTCGCCGAGAGCCTGGACGGGTTCGCGGCAGCGCATGCCGACATCGTCGCGCTCGGCGCCGAGCGCAAGTTCGTGCGCCGGCGCGACGCTGAAGGCCGGCAAGGTGGCGCTCGATTTCCGGCGGCGGTTCCGGGCACGAGCCGCTGCACGCCGGCTTCGTCGGCCTCGGCATGCTCGACGCCGCCTGCCCCGGTCAGGTGTTCACGTCGCCGACTCCCGACCAGATGGTGGCGGCCGTCGAGGCCGTCGACACCGGCGGCGGCTGCATCTTCATCGTCAAGAACTACGAGGGCGACGTGATGAATTTCCAAATGGCCGCCGACCTGGCCGGCGCGAGATGTCGCGACGATCGTCACCGACGACGACGTCGCCGTCGAGGCGTCGACGTGGTCCACCGGGCGGCGCGGCGTCGCCGGCACGCTGATCGTGGAAAAGATCGTCGGCGCCGCCGCAGAACAGGGTGCCGGATGTCGCCGGCTGAAGGACCTGGGCGATCGGGTGAACCGCGCAGACCCGCTCGATGGGCGTGGCGCTGACGTCGTGCACCGTGCCCGCGGCTGGCAAGCCGACGTTCACGCTCGGCGACGACGAGATGGAAATGGGCGTCGGCATCCACGGCGAACCCGGCCGGCGCCGCGTGCAGCTCGCCTCCGCGGATGCGATAGCGGACGAAATGGTCGGTGCGATCATGAACGACCTCGAATCGACACGCGGGGCGGAGCGCTGCTGCTTCTGGTCAACGGTTTCGGCGGCACGCCGGCGATGGAACTCTATCTGATGGTCAACTCGGCGCTGCGCATTCTGGAAAAGAGGGGACAGAACGTCTCCCGCTTCCTCACCGGGAACTACGTCGACGTCGCTGGAGATGGCGGGCTGCTCCATCACGGTGTGCATGCTCGATGCCGAGTTGCGGTCACTTTGGGATGCGCCCGTGCACACCGCCGCGCTGCGCTGGGGCACCTAAGCGCACCGGGCTGGGCTTTCCATTTGACGCGGCGAAGGCGGCGCTGCGATCACGACCTCCAGGATTACCGTTGTCGCAATGTCGACACATTCGCGATACAGCGGCGATGAATGCTAACCTAGTGAACATCTCCACCGCGATCCCCATGCCCTGGACCGGCCAAGCGGCCCCTGACAACCGTGCCATCGGCACCCTCTCCCGCGCCCCACGCCGGCTCACGCAGAGCATTCCGCGTGGAGTCCGCTTCAGAACACGCTTTTTCGCAGCTTGTGGATCGCGACCATCGTTTCGAACATCGGCACGTGGATGCAGGACGTCGGCGCCGGCTGGTTGATGACGTCGCTGACCTCATCACCATCGCTGGTCGCGCTGGTCGAAGCCGCGGACAGCTTCCCGTGATGCTGCTCGCCCTGCCGGCCGGCGCGCTGGCCGACATCGTCGATCGCCGGCGCCTGCTGATCGGCATTCAGGTTTATCTGATGGTGGTCGTCGGCGCGCTCGGGAGTCCTGACGTGGCTGGAGCATGACGACTCCGTGGATACTGATCGGATTCATCTTCGCGCTCGGGCGTCGGCGCGCGCCATGATGATGCCGGCGTGGGCCGCGATCGTTCCCGATCTGGTTCCCACAGACGAGATGCCGGCCGCCGTCGCGCTGAACAGCATCGCCATCAACGTGTCGCGCGCCATCGGTCCGGCGATCGCCGGCGTTCTGGTCGCGGCGGTGGGCGCCATGGCTGGTCTTCGTCCTCAACGCGCTGTCGTACATCGGCATCCTCGCGGTGCTGCTGCGGTGGCGGCGCGAGCACCACAAGAGCACGCTGCCGGCGGAGCGTTTCACTGAGCGCCATTCGCGTCGGTATGCGCTTCGTCATGCACACCCGCGCGTTGCAGATCGTGCTGATCCGCGGCAGCGCGTTCTTCGTGTTCGCCAGCCGCGACCTGGTCGCTGTTTCCCTCTCATCGTGCGGCGAGAACTCGGGCGGGGTCCGGAAATCTATGGCCTGTTGCTCACGTGCATCGGCATCGGCGCCGTCGGTCGGGGCCGTGCTGCTGCCGCGGGTGCGCGCAAAGCTCTCGCGCGATGCGTCTGGTCGCAGGGTCGAGCGTGCTGTATGCGCTTGCCGGCGCTCGCCCTCGCCTACGTGCAGAATCTCGGACTGCTGGCCGTGGCGATGCTTGCGACCGGCGTGGCCTGGATCTCGATTCTTTCGGCGCTGCAGGTCTCCGCGCAGATGACGCTTGCCCGCATGGGTGCGTGCGCGCGGACTGGCCGCCTTCGTCGTCGTGTTCATGGGCGGCATGGCCACTGGGCAGCATCCTGTGGGGGCAGGTCGCGACGCGGATCGGCATTCCCGCCGCGCTGACGATCGGCGGCGCTGCGGAGCCGCTGCTCGCGATCGCGCTGACATGGACCTTCAAGCTCGGCAAGCATCGCAGGTGCTCGACTTCACGCCCTTCGATGGATTGGCCGGCGCCGGTGCTGGCCGAGACACCCGAACCCGACAGCGGACCGGTGCATGGTGACGATCGAATACCGCGTGCAGCCCGACAAGCGCACCGAATTCGTCGCCGCGATGCAGGCGGTGCGCGAAATGCGCCGCCGCAACGGCGCCTATTTCTGGGAGCTCTTCCACGACTCGGCCGATCCAGCGCGCTACATCGAAGTCTTCATGGACGAATCGTGGCTCGAGCACCTGCGCCAGCACGAGCGCGTGAGCGTCGCCGATCGCGAGATTCAGACAGCATGCGAAGCAGTACCTGGTCGCCGGCACGACGACGAAATCGCTTCGCACTGGCTCGCCGATCGGGAGAGCGTGATTTCGCGGCGGTGACATCCAACCCGACAGGGACACGAAACGATGACCACTCGCGGATTTTCCGGACGCCGTCCAAGCGTCGGACGTCGCGCAACGATTGCCGCCGGGGCAGTATCAGACGACGGACTTTCCCGTGTCTGGCGAAAGGCCCGACGCCGCGCATCGATCTCGCGAGACTGGAGATTTGCGCGTCAGCGACGGGCCGAAGCAGCTGGCGAGCTGGAGCTTGGGCGGAATTCGAGGCGCTGCCGCGGACCATCGTGGCGCGGCGACATCCATTGCGTAACCAAATGGTCGAAGTTCGACACGACCTGGAGCGGCGTTACCTATCGACGACCTGTTGCACGCTGCCGGCATCGCGCCGCCGACCGCGTATCTCCTCGCGCTCTCGTACGACGACTACGACACCAACGTTCCTGTCGCCGACCTCCTCGGGGGCAAGGCGATGATCGCGACGCGCTTCGGCGGTGCGCCGATCGAGGCAGAACACGGCGGGCCCGCGCGAGGCTTGCTCGTTCCCCATCTGTATTTCTGGAAGAGCGCCGAAGTGGATCAGAGGGCCTGCGCTTCACCGCGCGCGACGAGGCCGGCTTCTGGGAGCTGCGCGGCTATCACATGTACGGCGATCCCTGGCGCGAGCAACGCTACACCGAACGATCCATGAACGCGAGCGCATCACCGTCGGTCGTACCGTTGCACTGGCAGGAGGCGGTCATCGAGCGCATCGTGCCATCAGACACCGCGCGTCACCAGCGTGTTTCCTGCAGGTTCCGGCTCGGTCCTCACGAAGCGGGACAGCATGTCGACGTGCGGCTTGACCGCGCCAGACGGCTACCAGGCGCAACGCAGCTATTCCATCGCCTCGGCACCCGGCAGCCGAACATCGTCGAGCTCGCGATCGAAGCGCTTGAGGACGGCGAGGTCTCGCCGTACTTTCACGAGGTCGCGCGACCCGGCGACACGATCGAGCTTCGCGGGCCGATCGGCGGTCATTTCATCTGGCGCGTCCAAGGACGGCGGCCCGATTGCTGCTTGATCGGCGGCAGGCTCCGGCGTCGTGCCGCTGATGGCGATCGTGCGTCATCGGCTGGTCCACAGCGCAGCCGAAGCACAGCCTGCGCTGCTCGCCTATTCGTCGCGCACCTGGGAGGAGTTGATCTTTCGCGATGAATTGCTGAGCATGCGACGTGCGGACGAACCGAACTTCACGCTCGTCATGACGACGACGCGCGGACCGCGTCATCGCCCGGAGGACTTCGACCGCCGCCTCGATCGGTCGATTGCTGCGCGCCATGTATTGACGCGTTGGGGACATGCGCCCGCGACACGTCTACGTCTGCGGCTCCAATGACTTCGTCGAGAGCGCGTCACATCGAGCCTGGTCTTGGAGGACATTGCGCCCGGACGTCAATATCCGCGCGGAGCGCTTTGGCGGCAAGAATTGAAAGGAACATCCATGGGCAATACACTGAATCACAGATATCTGGCTCGCCGCGGGCGTCCGGACGCCTTTCGCGAAAGCCGATGGTCCGCTCGCCAGCTACGACGCGATCAGCCTTTCCGTGCCCGTCGTGCGGCACATGATCGGCGAGTTGCACGGGGCCGCGCCGGACTTCGCGGTCTGGGGCACGGTCGTGCCCAACCTGACGTGGAGCAACATCGCGCGCGAAGTGCTGATGGACGCCGGCGTCGCGCCCACCGATCCCGGCGTTCTCGACCGTCATGGCGTGCTCGACCAGCATGATCGGCGCGATCGAGGCCGCGGGCATGATCGACGGCGTCAACCGCAACCTCGCGCTCGGTCGGCGGCGTCGAGAGCATGAGCCGGATCCAGCTCGGTCTCGGCCAGTCGCCTCTCGGACTGGATCCGCAGATTCTCAGCAGGCGCGATCGCTCGGCGCAGAAGGTCGTCGCATGTGTCGGAGCCTGAAGCTTCGGCGACATCAGGCTCTACATTCCCAGCGTCACCAACCGCACGACCGGCCATGAGCATGGGCGAGCACACGGAGATCACGGCCAAGGAGTGGAGCATCGGTCGCGCGACGAGCAGGATCAGCATCGCGCTGGCAGAGTCACCAGCTGCGCTGTCGCCGCGTGGGATCGCGGCTTCTTCGACGACCTCGTGATCCCGGTCGGCGACATGCGCCGCGACACCATCCCGCGCGACGACACCTCGCTCGAGAAGCTGGCGAAGCTGCCGCCGAGTTTCGACCGCAGCAGCGGGCTGGGCACGCTGACCGCCGGCAATTCATCGCCGTTGACCGATGGCGCCGCCGGTCTCTGGGTCGCGTCGCAGGCGGGTCTCGCGCAAACTGCCGGCCGACATCCCCAGCGGCCAGGCTAGTCGACTGGGAGATCGCCGCCATCGACTTCCGGACCGAGGGATTGCTGATGGCGCCGGCGCTTCGCGATTCCGCGGCTTCTCGCGCGCAACGGCCTGACTTACGCGCGACATCGATCATCTGGGAAATCCACGAGGCCTTCGCGGCGCAGGTGCTCGTTCCACATCAAGGCGCTCGAAAGTCCCGGATTTCCTGCGCGAGCAAGGCCGCGCGTCGACGAGATCCTTCGGCGCCTTTCCGCGCGAGCGCAGTGAACCCGAACGGTGGCAGCGTCGCGCTCGGCCATCCGTTCGGCGCGACGGGAGCGCGGATCCTGAGTCAAGCCGTGAAGGAGCTTTCGCAGCCGGCCGGCCGGCCAACGCGCGATTGTCAGCATCTGCGCGGATGGCGGTCAGGGCGGCGTTGTCCTCCTAGAAGCGGGTCCGACAGTTCAGTGACCGGGCGCTTTCGTCAGGCCTATGGAATGTCCGATCGGCATGTTATAACACTGTTGTAACATTTTGATCAGCGTAAAAGCCACTGTCAGCAAGGTGGGCGCGCGCATGGGGCTGGAAGACCGGCTTCGGATCAGCTGCTACTTCTTCTCGAATGCAAATACCACTTTCCAGTCGTTCTTCATATCCACCACGGTCCAGCCCTTGGCATCCGCTTCGTCGAGCGCCTTGTCGAGTTTCCCGATGCTGCGATTGGCGGTCGTAGGCCCACTCGCGCACGGCGTCCGTGTGGTGGACGAGACCCATGAAGCGCGCGCCGCTGCCCGGCGGCGGTCCATTGAAGCATCTGCAGGTCGCCGTCGGAATTGCCGAAGGCGAAAATGGGACGGCGACCGATATGCAGGTTGATGCCGACCGGCTTGCCGGGACCGTCGTCGATGAAGCCGAGCTCGGGCAGGCGCATCAGCACCGGCTTGCCGTCGCGCAGTTCGAACTTCGTCTTGCCGCTGCTGCCGACGACCTGCTCGGGCGGAATGCCATAGACCTTCTCCGTCCACGGCCGCATGAACTCGATGCCGCCGCCGGACACGATGAAGGTCTTGAAGCCGTTGCGCGCGCAGGTACGCCAGCAGTTCGATCATCGGCTGGTAGACCATCTGCGGTGTAGGGCTGGTTGAATCGTCGGGTGCTTGGCCGTCGCAAGCCAGTCGCTGCACCATCGCCTCGAACTCGGCGGTCGTCATGCCGGTGCTCGTCGCCGCTATCAGATTCGAGCAGCGACTTGTCGCCGCCGGCAAGCGCGCCCTTGACGTCGCCCTTCAGCAGCGAGGCGAAGGGCTCGGCGGTCCTGCCACTCGGGATGCTGCGGCGCAAGCGCTCTTGACGCGGTCGAGCGACGAAGAACAACTGAAAATACAGCGGCTGCTCGGCCCAGAGCGTGCCGTCGTTGTCGAACGTCGCGATGCGCTCGGCGAACAGGCACGAAGTCCGGCGAACCTTGCGTCGTCACCTTGGCCGCACGAAGCCGACGATCGATTGCTTGACCTTGCCGTCATTCCACGCCGGAAGCGGATCGGTCTGGACCGTCGCGCAACCGCCGACGAGCAACAATGCCCACAACGCGATGACGCGCGCATGCCGGAGCTGCCGAAGGAAACTGTCAAATCACGATCTTGCCGGACGCAGGGTTCGCCATGAGTTCATTTCCGCACGAAGTAGACATCGAACTTTTGCTTCACGACGGCCTGATAGTAGATTCCCTTGAGCTGGTCGCTTGCGGGATCGTAAGGTGAGTTCGTAGGTCGAGCCATCGTATCCGCCCGCACGCAGCTCGAAGGATGCGCGAACGGTCGTCGCACTTCCTGATGTTGCCTTGGCCTTCGCAAAGGAAGGCGGCCGGGGTTGAAGCACATCGCCTCGAGTTGGCCGTCCGGACCGATGTTCGTGATTGCAATCGTGTAGCCACCGTCGGGCCGGACCCAGGTACCGCTGAGGACCTCCATGCCGGCCTTCTTTGCAGCCAATGGCGTAACGGCCGGCGTGTCCTGCGCCAGTGCGATCCCGACGGGGGCCAGCACCACCACAAGCGTGAGCATTGCCCAGACCGCAGACTTGCCAATGCCACTGGCGTCAATTAGCGTCGTCATTTGGCTGCCTTGGCCAAACGCGCGCCACGTCGGGTCCAGACGAGCAACAAAGCCACGGCGGCGTGCAGCGCAACGGCGGGCCATAGCAACACGCCCTCAAAGTGCCCCGACCGTGAATAGGTCGACGAGCAGCAGTGCAATCCAGCGCGTTATAGACCAGCATTCCCCAGAAGGCCGGCGAGCCGGCCTGCGCGTTCGATCCCCTCGGCCAGCAGGCCAATACTAGCGCCAGCAGCGTGATGCCGAAACACATTCCAAGCGCGATGCCGACGCCGGAGATTTCGGCACCCAGCAGCAATGCGACGACGAGCGCCGGATTGATGATGAGGACCAGGCCGGTGCCGAGTTCCACGACCGAGGTGAAGTAGAGGAAGGTTCTTCAGCATGTCGAGGTTCGTTTCGTTCACCGGCGATGTCGCATACGCGTCGTGGCGCCGCGCGAGGCGGCGCCACCCGATCCGACCGCAGATGTCCCTTCTAGTCGTGCGCGGCGGCCGAGAGCCTTCTGCATTACCGCGCGTTCCTCGGCCGTCAACTGCTCCTGCCCGAGCTTGTAGGTCAGCTTGTTGATCGTGCCGTTGAAGCGGAACGGCAGCTTGTAGCTGTCGTCCGACCGCCGTGCGCGTATCGCTCCCGATGTCGAAGCTCTCGTCGATCGCCATGAGAAACGGAATCGTGTGCTCGACCTTCTGGCGGGACAACTCCTTGCCATCGACCGAGAGCACGCCGGTGCCGCCCTTGCCGAAGCCGGGTCCGTCCGACTTTGAAATCGAACACGATCGTGTGCTTGCCGGGCTTGAGCGAAGTCGCCCAGCCAGTCGGCGCCTCCGACGCCGCCCTCCCAGCGGTACCGCTTCAGATTGAGGAGGTTGTAGACGAAGACCGGCTTGCCTTTGAGCAGGTAGAGACCGTAGCCGCCGAAGCGTCCGCCCATGCGTGGCGATCATGCCCTCCGCACCGGCTTTGGGAATCGTCACCTCGGCGGTGATCGTGTAGTCCTTGTTCAGGATGCTGGGCGCATTGCCGACAGGAATGCCGGCATTCGCACCGAGTAAGTGAAAACCGTGCTCCCGGCGGTCGCGCTTGGCCGCGGCGTGATGAGACGCGGCAGGATCGAGTTATCCAACGGCAGGACCTGGTATTTCGCCGCCTCCGTCAGGAACAGCGCCTGCAGCTCCTTCGAGCTTGTCGGGATTCCTGGCGGCGAGGTCGTTGTTTTGCGAGAAGTCTTCGGCGATGTTGTAGAGCTCCCACTTGTACTCGTTGACGTCGGGCAGCTTGGTCGTTCCCATCGCCCACGGCGGCGCGGGCGGCGTCGTGGCAGGCATACCAGCCGTCGTTGATAGATGCCGCGATTGGCGAACATCTCGAAATATTGCGTGTCCCGCTTCGACTGCGCATTGGCGTTCGCCTTGTCGAACGTGTACGCCATGCTCACGCCCTCGATGGGCTTTTGCGCGATGCCGTCGACGGTGGCCGGCGCCGGGATGCCGGTCGCTTCGAGGATCGTCGGCACGATGTCGATCATGTGATGGAACTGCGTGCGGATGCCGCCGGCGTCGTTGATATGGCCGGGCCACGAGACGACCATGCCCTGCCGGGTGCCGCCGAAATGCGACGCGACCTGCTTCGTCCATTTGAACGGCGTATCGAACGCCCACGACCACGCGACCGACATGTGCGGGTACGTCTTGTCCGAGCCCCACGATTCGTAATACCGCAGCAGCTCGACCTCAGGGCAGATCCAGAATGGCGTTGTAGGCCGTCATCTGGTTCAGCGTGCCCTCGAGCGTGCCTTCGGCGCTGGTGCCGTTGTCGCCGCTGATGTAGATGATCGAGCGTGTTGTCGAGCTTGCCCATGTCCTCGACCGCCTGGATGACGCGGCCGATCTCATGGTCGGTATAGGCGGCGTAGCCGGCAAAGACCTCCGCCTCGCGCGCATAGATCTTCTTCCGGATGAGCGAAAGCGAATCCCACTTCGGCAGAGTCGGCCGGCCACGGCGTGAGCTGGGTATTCGCCGGAATCACGCCGAGCCGCTTCTGGTTGGCGAAGATCTGGTCGCGCAGCTTCTCGCAGCCCATGTCGAACTTGCCCTTGAACTTGTCGATCCATTCCTTCTTCGGCTGGTGCGGCGAATGCGTGCCGCCGGGGACGTAATAGACGAAGAACGGCTTCTCGGGCGCGGCCGCGTTCAGGCTGCTCATGTATTTGATGGCCTCGTCCGCCATGTCGGTGGTGAGGTTGTAGCCCGTCTTGCCGACCCACGGGAAGATCGGCGTCGTGTTCTGGTACAGGTACGGCGTCCACTGGTCGGTCTCGCCGCCCATGAATCCGTAGAAGTACTGGAATCCCATGCCGACCGGCCACTGGTCGAAGGGTCCGCCCGCGCTGTACAGATACGTCAGGCGTGTTGTGGTTCTTGCCGAACCACGACGTGGCGTAGCCGTTATCCCGGAGAATCGTGCCGATCGTGGCGCTCTCGGGTCCGATGACCGAGTCGTAGCCCGGGTAGCCGGTGGACATTTCGCCGATGACGCCGAAGCCGACCGAGTGGTGGTTGCGGCCGGTGATCAGCGCCGCGCGCGTCGGCGAGCAAAGCGCCGTGGAGTGGAACTGCGTGTAGCGCAACCCCGCCTTCGCGATGCGGTCCATCGCCGGGGTCGGAATCACGCCGCCGAAGGTGCCCGACACACCGTAGCCCTGGTCATCGGTCATGATGAGCAGCACGTTCGGCGCGCTCTTGGGCGGCACTACTGTCGGCTGGCCAATAGGGTTTCGAGATCCTTGGCGCTTTCCTTGATCACACCACCGAATTTCGCGGGCGGTGGCGGGAGCTGCTTGCCGTCGATCGTGGAATCGGTGGCGCTGGGCGAGCCAGGAACGCCGGTGACCTGCTGCGCCGCGGCCGGCGCGACCACCAATAGTGCCGCAACCACAAGTGCCGCAATTTCCAATACAACACCGAACTCTCGCGAATCTCGTTTCATAGCTCGTCCTCACGTGCGCGCATAGAAGGAAAGAACTCCACGACGATCACTTATCAGTCTTTTGCTTTTGCGACCGCCTCCTGCGCCTTCTTCTGCGGTCGGCCACGCTGAGCTGTGGTGGTCCGAGCTTGACGGTCAGCTTGTCGATCTTGCCGTTGAATGCGAACGGCACCTGATAGTCCTTTTCGTTCACTGACGTGCGGGTGTCGACGCCGACGTCGAAGGTCTCGTCGGCCACCTGCAGGAATGCGATCGAGTTGGGCTGCTTCTGCGTGGCGACCGACCTTGCCGTCCACCTTCAGCACGCCGGTGCCGCCCTTCGCGATGCCGGGGCCGTCATAGGTGTAGTCGAACACGATCGTGTGCTTGCCCGGCGTGAGCGCATCCGGTCCTTCCCAGCGGTACTGGGCGAGGATCAGCATGTTGTAGTCGAAACACGGGTTTGCCTTTGAGCATATACAGGCCACAGCCGCCCCAGCGCCCGCCCATCGTGACGAGCATCCCGTCGCCGCCGCCCTGCGGCACATCGACGTCAGCGGTAATCGAGTACGACCTGCCCAGGATGTTCGGTGCGTTGCTGGAATTGATGCCGGAGTTCACGCCCGTATAGGTGAATGCCGTCTTGCCGGCCGTCGCGCTCGGCCGCGGCGCAAGCGCCCGCGCAAACGTGTCGTTGTTCAGCGGAAGCACGTTGTACTTGGCTCGCCTCCTGGTCGAACAGCGCCTGCATTTGCTTCAGCTTGTCAGGCATCTTCGCCGCGAGGTCGTTGGCCTGCGAGTAATCCTCGTTCAGGTTGTACAGCTCCACTTGTAGTCGTTCGGGGCGGGCAGCGGCGCGTTCAATATCCACGGCCCATGCGGCGGCGTCGTGTTGGCGTACCAGCCGTCGTGGTAGATGCCGCGGTTGGCGATCATCTCGAAGTACTGCGTCTTGCGCGTCGAGGCCACATTGGCGTTCGCCTTGTCGAAGGTGTACGCCATGCTCACGCCTTCGATCGGCTTTTGCTTGATGCCGTCGACGATCTGCGGCGCCTTGATGCCCGTGGCTTCGAGGATCGTCGGCACGATGTCGATGATGTGGTGGAACTGGTTGCGGATGCCGCCGGCGTCCTTGATGCGGCTCGGCCACTGAGATCGCCAGGCCCTGCCGCGTGCCGCCGAAGTGCGATGCGATCTGCTTGGTCCACTTGAACGGCGTGTCGAACGCCCACGACCACGCGACCGCCATGTGCGGGTAGGTCGCCGCCGAGCCCCACGCGTCGTAGAACTTGAGTTGCTCGGCGACCGGGAAGTCCAGGATGCCGTTGTACGACGTGTACTGGTTGGGCGTGCCGAGCAGCGTGCCCTCGGGGCTGGTGCCGTTGTCGCCGTCGATGTAGATGATCAGCGTGTTGTCGAGCCGGCCCATGTCCTCGACCTGCTGGATGACGCGGCCGATCTCGTTGTCGGTGTAGGCCGTGTAGGCCGCGTACACCTCGGCCTGGCGCGCGAACAGCTTCTTCTCGTCGGCCGACAGCGTTTCCCACTTCGGCAGGCTCATCCGGCCAGTCGGTCAGCTTGGCATTCGCGGGAATGACCCCAAGCCGCTTCTGGTTGGCGAAGATCTGCTCGCGCAGCGCGTTCCAGCCCATGTCGAACTTGCCCTTGAACTTCTCGATCCACTCCGCCTTCGGCTGGTGCGGCGAGTGGCTTCCGCCGGGAACGTAGTAGACGAAGAACGGCTTGTCGGGCGCGGCGGCATTGAGCTCCTTCATGTAGCTGATCGCCTCGTCCGCCATGTCGGTGGTGAGGTTGTAGCCGGGCTTGCCGACCCACGGAAAGATCTGCTTGTTGTTCTGGAACAGATAAGGCGTCCACTGGTCGGTCTCGCCGCCCATGAAGCCGTAGAAGTAGTCGAAGCCCATTCCCGACGGCCATTGGTCGAACGGGCCCGCGACGGTGTACTGGTAGGCCGGCGTGTTGTGGTTCTTGCCGAACCACGACGTGGCATAGCCGTTGTCTTTGAGGATCCTGCCGATGGTCGCGTTGTCCGGACCGATGATCGAGTCATAGCCCGGGAAGCCCGTCGACAGCTCGGTGATCACGCCGAAGCCCGTCGAGTGGTGGTTGCGTCCGGTGATCAGCGCCGCCCGCGTGGGCGAGCAAAGCGCGGTGGAGTTGAACTGCGTGTAGCGCAGCCCGGCCTTCGCGATGCGGTCCAGCGCCGGCGTCGGGATGACGCCGCCGAAGGTGCCGCTGACGCCATAGCCCTGGTCGTCGGTCATGATGAGCAGGATGTTGGGCGCGCCCTTGGGCGGCACGACGCGTTGGCGGCCACCACGGTTTCGAGGTCGCGGCGTTTTCCTTGATCACGCCGCCGAATTTTGGCGGCGGTGAAGGAAGTTGATTTCCCGGTGAGCGTGGTGCGTGGCGCTGGGCTGGCCCAGGACGCCCGTGACCGCTGAGCGCGCGGCCGGTGCGACGGCCAACGAGGCGGCGATTGCAAATACCGCGACTTGCAGCGACGAAGCCCGCCGCTCTCGATTCCCGATTCATGTCTTCACTCCTCGTTAACACAACTAGAATTTCATTCATACGGCGACCAGAAATTCAGCACAATCATGTGACGCCGGACGCACACGGCATTGACCGACATGCGTTTTACGTCAGGGCGCGGGCACGACGCGGTAGTAAACGCCGTTCGCGCCAAAGGACGGCTGGAAGAAAGTATTGCCACTGACGTAATACGTCGTGCCGCCCTTGTTGATGGAGATGGCGCCAGCGAGGCAGTGCCGCGTAAACCGCACCCATCGCAAACGTTCCGGGAGGGCCAGGCGCAGCGGAAGCCACGACAGGAGCAGCACCGGCGGCCCCCGCGGCGACGCCCGCGTTGTACGCATTCGCTGTGTTGGCGCTGGCGGTCGCGGCGCCCGCAGCGTAGGCGTTCGACGTCGCCGCAGCCGTGTTGGCCGAAGCCACTGCCGCGCCCGCCGCCATGCCGACCACGGCGCCCGCCGCCGCGGCGCCTGCCGTGTTCCAGCCGCCGCAGTTGGCTAGCAACCGGCTCCATAAACGTTCACCGTCGTCGGCGGATGGTAGGCGCAGGATAGGCGGCACCGTAGTACGGGCTGTGATACGCCGTCGCGCCGTTGGCGCCGGTGTAGGTCGTATAGCCTGATCCTTCGGCGTGGTACGCGCTGCCGCCGTATGCGCCGGTCGCGGTGGTGCCCTGCCCCGGCCGTGTGCGTAGCGGTCCCGCCATAGGCGCCGGTCGCGGTCGTCTGCCCCGATCCTTCCTTGTGATAGGCGGAGCCGCCAGCCGCGGACGACGCCTCGTGCCCTGACCGTAGGTGTGCGTCTCGCTGCCGCCCGCGGCATCGGTGCGCGTCGTGGATCCCGAACCCTCGGTGTGCGATGTGCTTCCGCCATGCGGGTTCGCGTGCGACCAGGCGGCAGCCGGACTGGTTGCGAGACATGCGGAATCAGCAGACCCGCCAAGCCGATGATGACCTTTTTCATGATGCGCCTCCTCATTGTGATCTTGGCAGGCTGCGCCTTGGTCGGGCTTAACCTTCGGCGGCGGCTTCATCCCGGGCGCATCCTTCGCATCCGGCCGCGCAAACGCGATGCGTCCGCGCTCGCCGCCTTGGCGGAAGCAAATGCATCCGCGGGAACGGCAGCATCCAGTTGCCAGTTGGATAGCTCCAGCAGCGTGGCGCAGCCGCGCGCGGTCGGTGAGGTACACGGCATAGACGCGGCGCGGAAGCTTGTCCTGCGCGCCGATCCAGATCTGCACGAACACGTCGCCGGTCACGTACGCCACCATGTCCGTCGTCGTGCCGCCGACGACGTTCGACTGGCCGATGTAGAACGCGACCTTCAGTCCGTCCGCGATGTCCTTGTAGGGATCGGCGACGATGACGTCGGTGAACGGAAAGTAGATCGCCGCGGAGTCGTACGCCGCTTGCAATGCCGCGTCGATGGTCGGCGGCGCGGCGCGCGACGGCGACCAGATTCTCCGTCGGCGCGAAGGCCATCATCACCTTGCCGTCGTAATAGAACTCCGACGGCGGGCCGTCACCGAGACTGATGATCTTGAGCTTGTCCGGCCGCTGCAGCGTCACCTCCGACTTGGTGGCATAGACGAGCGGAGGTCCGAGGCGGCTCGGACTCTCATAGGAGACGACCGCGGTAAAGGCCATCGACTTGGCCGCCGCCAGCTTCGCGCTCGCGGCCTTGAGGATTTCGATGGCGCGCGGTTCGAGCACGATCTGCGGGTGCGCGCCGTCGGCCTTCTTGCCGGCTTGGCAGCCTTGGGCGCCGGGGCGGCTTTTGCCGGTGCGCTGGCGCCGCCTGCTGAGCCGCGCTGCCGGTCACGAACAGAACGCCGACTGCGAGCAGCAGCGCGCTGCTCAAGAATCTGCTGCGCATCATCCCCGCCTCCGAATAGCCACGAGTGAAGTATCCTGAGGTGCGCGGATACTCACGGGATCATGCCGCATTCGAACATCTTGTTGGCGATGCGGACCGGCGACCTGGTTGAGGAACGCGGTGCGCGCCTGCGGATCGTTGCGCAGCGAAATTCACGGCCTTCTCTCCTCCGGCGATTTCGGCTGGCCCTTCTTCTCCCACAATTGTTCACAGCTCGAAGTCTGGTATTTCTGGATCACCTTGTTGGCCACCATATCCAGAATCCTTCCCTGGCCCCATGGCCACGCCGGCCACGCACAACGCACACACGACCACCAACAGAGACGCGCTTGTTCATTCCTTGCTCCTGGATGCGAAAAGTTGGAAACAAAAACGCCTTCAAACCGTGGCGCGACAGCCGCGCAGTATTGAGTTTGGATTTGGTATGGGTCGCGGACCGCAGAGCATCCGCGCTGGGCCACCGCTCGTGTTACCACGGAGGTGGAGTGCCGCCTAGGAGAATACGCCATCAATGAAGGCCAAATGTTACAACGTCTGTACGCGGCGAAACCGGAGTATGAACCTCACGGCTCCCTGTCGGCAATGCTGGTGATTGCGAGGTCAGGGGGACTGGGAGACAATCGGCGCGGCCCTCACCCGAGGTCGGGCAACCGTGATCCGTTTTGGGGCAGCCTCGATTTCGATTGACTCCACGCATGAGCGCCCCCACCAAAGCCATTTTCCTGAGCTACGCGTCGCAGGACGCCGCAGGCCGCCCGGCGCATCGGCGATGCGCTGCGCGCGGTGGGCCTCGACGTCTGGTTCGACCAGAGCGCGCTGCGCGGTGGCGACGCGTGGGATGCGTCGATCCGCAGGCAGATCAAGGATTGTGCGCTGTTCGTGCCGGTCATCTCAGCCAACACGCAAGCGCGCGAGGAAGGTTACTTCCGTCGCGAATGGAATCTCGCGTGCGAGCCGCACGCTGGACATGGCCGACGACAAGGCGTTCCTCCTTCCGGTCGTCATCGATGCCACGATCGACGTGAACGCACGCGTGCCTGAGAAATTCCGCGAGGTGCAATGGACGCACCTGCCTGCGGGTGAGGCATCTGCGGCCTTTGCCGAACGCGTGCAGCGGTCTGCTGTCTGGCGGCATCGCCCCGCCATTGCCGGTCGCGCCACCGCGTGCCGTGCCGGCGGCAGTGCCGGCCGTTGCCGCATCCGCCCAGGAACAGCCGTCGATCGCCGTGCTGCCGTTCGTCAACATGAGCCGCGACGAGGAGAACGAGTATTTCGCCGATGGCCTGCCGGAAGAACTGCTGAACGTGCTGGCGAAGATCCGCGGCCTGCGCGTGGCGTCGCGCACGTCGGCGTTCTCCTTCAAGGGCAAGGACGTCGACATCCCGACGATCGCGCAGAAGCTCAACGTGGCGACCGTGCTCGAAGGCAGCGTCCGCAAGGTCCGGCAAGCGCGTGCGCATCACGGCGCAGCTGATCCAGGTCGCCGACGGATTCGCATCTGTGGTCGGAGACCTACGACCGCGAGCTCGAGCGACATCTTCGCCGTGCAGGACGACATCGCGCAGTCGGTGGTCAAGGAGCTTCGCGCGGCGCTATTGGGAAATCGCCGAAGCTGCGGTCAGCGCGACTGCGGTAGCCGAGGTGTCGCCAGGCCGCGGTCGGGCGTGGCGACAACCCTGAAGCGTTTCAGCTGTACCTGCAGGGAAGTTTTCCGGCGAACGGGTCACGCAGGCAGACACCGACAAGGGACGATCGATCTGTTTCAGGCAGGCACTGGCGATCGACCCGAATTTTGCGCTGGCGTGGGCCGGGCTGTCGCGGGTGCACCAGATGCAGGCAGGCGTACGGTTTGCGCAGATCGACAAAAGGCTACGAGGCGCCCGCGAGGCCGCGCAGCAGGCTCGTGCAGCTGGCCCCGGACCTGGCCGAGGGTCATATCGAGCTGGGTCTGGTGTTCGAGAGCCACGACTGGAACTGGGCGGCGGCCGACGCGGCGTTCCGGCGCGCGCTGGAGCTGGCACCGGGCGACGCCCAGCGCGCTTCGCGCGGCGGCCGGACTTGCGCGGATCCTGGGCCAGCGGGGACAAGGCGCTCGAGTCTGATCGGCAAGGCCGTCGCGCTCGATCCGCTTTCGGCGCACACGCATCGCCAGGCGGCGCTGATCTATCTTGATCGCGAACCGCATGGACGATGCGGTGGCGGCGTTTCAAACTCGCGCTCGACTTCGCCCCGAACGCCGGCCTTCATGCCACGCGTTCCTGGCGATCACGCGCCTGTTGCAGGGCCGCGGCCAGGAGGCGCTGGCGCTGGCGGAAGCCGAGTCGCACGGTGTCTTTCGCAACGTGGCCTTCGCGATGATCCAGCACAACCTGAGTCACCCGCGGCGGAATCGGAATCTGCGTTGCAAACGCTGATCAACGAATTCGGCTGGACTGCGGCGTACCAGGTCGCCGAGGTCTACGCGTATCGCGGCGAGCTCGAGCAAGGCGTCTCGAGTGGCTGGAGCGGGCATACGTACAGCGCGACCCTGGCGTGATGTACTCGGCGACGGACGTGCTCACTGCGACCGCTGCATGGCGATCCCGCGCTGGCAGCCGTTCCTGCGCAGGCTCGGCTTGGCGTGAGGACTCGCGTCACCCGCGATTTTCTCGGCATTGAGTTGCAATGACCGGATTCTTCGTACCTCCGTCCGACGCCGGAGTCATTCGCGCCGCGCCGTGCGCCTCGCCCTGCGCGCCAGCAACGGCGCCGTGGATCCTGGCGGCAACGATCCTTGCCTCCAGCATGGCGTTCATCGACGGAACGGTGGTCAACGTCGCGCTTCCGGCGCTGCAGCGGGAACTCAACGCCAGCCTCGTCGACGTGCAATGGGTGATCGAAGCCTATGCGCTGTTCCTCGCCGCGTTGCTCCTCGTCGGCGGCGCCGCAGGCGACCGTTTCGGGCGCCGTCGCGTTTTCCTGCTCGGGGTGGCGCTGTTCGCCGTGTCCTCCGTCTGGTGCGGACTCGCCGGCAGCGTGCGCGAGCTCATCCTTGCCCGCGCTCTTCAAGGCATCGGCGGCGCGCTGCTGGTCCCGGGCAGCCTTGCCATCATCAGTGCGTCGTTTGCCGAGCACGACCGCGGCAAGGCCATCGGCACATGGTCGGGCGCCACGGCGATCACCGCGGCACTCGGGCCGGTGCTCGGCGGCTGGTTGATCGATCATCTGTCGTGGCGTGCCGTTTTCTTCATCAACCTTCCGTTGGCCATCGTCAGTCATCGCCATCGCCCTGCGGCACGTGCCCGAAAGCCGCAATCGTCGAGGCGCAGGGAGACCTCGACTGGCCGGGCGCGCTGTTGGTGACGCTCGGGCTGGGCGGCGTTGTCTACGGCCTGATCGAATCGTCCAACGCGGGTTGGTCGGATCGCGCGAATCCTCGCTTCGCTCCTGCTGGGCGTCCTGGCGCTGGCGGGCTTCGTCGCGGTGGAAATGCGCGCGGACAGCGCCGATGATGCCGACACGACTGTTTCGCTCGAGCACGTTTACCGGCGCCAATCTGCTCACGTTCCTCCTCTACGCGGCGCTCGGCGGAAGCCTCTTCTTCGTGCCGCTGAATCTCATCCAGGTGCAGGGCTACTCGACGACCGCCGCGGGCGCCGCGCTGCTGCCGCTCATCCTGTTGCTGTCCGTGCTGTCGCGCTGGTCGGGCGGGCTGGTCGACCGTTACGGCGCGAAGGCGCCGCTCGTCATCGGCCCGGCGCATCGCGGCCGGCGGCTTTGCACTGTTCGCCGTTCCCGGTGTCGGCGGCAGCTACTGGGTCACGTTCTTCCCGGCGGCCGTGGTGCTCGGGTTGGGAATGTCGATCAGCGTTGCGCCGCTCACGACCACGGTCATGAACTCCGTGGACGTCGGTTTTGCGGGTGCTGCGTCGGGGATCAACAATGCGGCATCGCGCGTTGCCGCACTGCTCGCCGTCGCGCTGTTCGGACTGATCATGGCCTCGATCTTCAACCGCAGCCTGCACAGCCAACTCGAGCGCGCGGAGTTGACGCCCGCACGTGATCGAGGCGGTGGAACAGCAGCGCGACAAGCTCGCCGCCATCGAACTGCCCGCGAGCATGGATGCCTGGCGACGAAGCACTCGGCAAGACAGGCGATCGCCGAAGCGTTCGTAACCGGATTTCGGTGGATCATGCTGATTTCGGCTGCGCTCGCGCTGGCGAGCGCCGCGAGCGCGTGGTGTCCTGATGGGAAGCGGGCGCGGCCGCAGTTCGCGCGAGCGGACCGCCGTAAACTAATAGTCGTTCCTGGATTCACCAGCTGTTGCGCAGTTCGCGGAGCTTCAGGAACACCGTGCGTTGGTCAGGCTTCTCGGGCAATTCGGGAAAGGACTTCGCGCAATTTCGCGATGACCGTCGGGCTGGTCAGGCGAAAGAACGTGTTGATCTCCCCTTCGACTTCGAGCGTCGATACGTACGCGCTATTGGGGTCTTGACCCGCGAGCTTGTCGAGCATCTTCCGGGCGCTCTTGTTGTCGGGCTCGCGATTCAACGTGAAACGCAGATTGTTTTCCATGTAATCGTGGCCCGGATAAATCAATGTCGATGGCGGCAGCTTGGCGAGCTGCTGGTCAAACGTCTTGTACAGCTCTTCCGGATGACCGCCGTTGTGGCAATTCCCGGCGCCGGCATTGAATAGCGTATCGCCGCAGAAGAGTGCCGGCTGGTCGGTGTGCGACAGCAGGCACACGTGACACATGGTATGGCCTGGCGTGTCCAGCACCTCGAGCTCGACCGTCTTGCCCACTTTGACGACATCGCCCGCGCTCAAGCCTCGGGCCATGTCGGCGATCTTGTCCCTGGCATTCTTGTGCGCCAGAATCGTCGCTCCGGTTTTCCGGACCATAGCCTCGTTGCCGCCCGTATGGTCGCGATGTTCGTGCGTGTTCAGGATCTGGGTGATAGTCCATCCTTCTTCCTTGGCGGCCTTCAGGCACTTCTCATGATCCAAGGGGTCGATGGCCAGGGCCTCGCCGGTTTCGCTACAGGCGATGAGGTAGTTGAAATTGCGGTAGGCGTTGGCGGTCCAGATCTGTTTGACTATCACAGGCATCATCCCAGTCCCTAAGGAGTTCCCGATTCGACGGACCACGGGTCCAAAGTCCTTTGCCCTTGCTTCGCACGTGGTCGCGCGCGTCCTCTGATCAGCTGCTTCAGGTTTGCCGGAGTGCCGGTCCTCGACCAACGCACCTTCGCACGTGCCGACGAGCTCGTCGTTCTCGCCGTAGACACGAAAGCCCAGCTTGCGGTGATAGTCCTGCAATTCGGCTACTACGTGGAACGGTGAGAATGCCTTTCGTATCTTCTCGAGAATCTGTTCGCTGGTTAACCGCAACATCCGGACCTCCCAATCCACGTCGTGTCAGGGTTAGCGCCGGCATACAAAGCGGTGCCGATACATTATTCTATACGAACCATGGCCCTGCCCATCGAGGACTACGCGCTGATCGGCAACCTGCGCACGGCGGCGCTCGTCGGCCGCGATGGTTCGATCGACTGGCTATGCGTGCCGCGATTCGACGACGCTGCGTGTTTCTGCGCGTTGCTCGGAACGCCCGAGCACGGCCGCTGGTTGCTGGCTCCCGCGCGACCGGTGCGCCGGACGACGCGAAGGTATCGCAACCAGTCGCTGATCCTGGAAACCGGAATTCGAGACCGCCACCGGATCGGTGCGCGTCGTCGACTTCATGCCGACTGTGGGGCGAGCGTACGGATGTGGTGCGCATCGTGGAAGGGCGTGCGCGGCCGGGTCGCCATGCGCATGGAGCTGGTGCTGCGCTTCGGCTATGGCACGCGTGATTCCCTGGGTGCGCCGCGTCGACGGCACGCTTGCTCGCCACGGGCGGCCCGCACTCGGCGGAGGTGCGCGCCGCCGTCGACACCCACGGCGAGGATTTCCGCACGGTGGCGGAGTTCACGGTCGCCAGCGGACAGCGCCTGCCGTTCGTGATCACGTTCTTTCCGTCGCACGAGCCGCGCACCGCTGCCCATCGATCCGTTTGCGGCGCTCGACTGCGACGCAGTCGCGGTGGGACGCAGTGGTGCGGACAATGCGCGTACGAGGGCAAATGGCGCGACGCCGTCATGCGCTCCTTCATCACGCTCAAGAGCCTGACCTACGCGCCGACGGGAGGCATCGTCGCGGCGCCGACCACTTCGCTGCCCGAACGGATCGGAGGCACCCGCAACTGGGACTACCGCTACTGCTGGGTACGCGACGTCGACGTTCACGCTCGTACGCGCTGCTGCTGGCGGGCTATCGGGAGGAAGCGGCCGCGTGGCGCGATTGGCTGCTGCGTTCGGCCGCCGGCCGACCCGACGATCTGCAGACGCTTGTACGGCGTCGACGGCGATCGCGTCCGCGTCGGAATTCGAGCTGCCGTGGCTGCCCGGCTACGAGGATTCGGCGCCGGTGCGCATCGGCAACGCGGCGTCCGATTCAGCTTCAGCTCGACGTCTACGGCGAGCTGATCGATGCCGTGTGCCGTCGCCCGCAGCAGCCGGGCTCGAGCGCGAACGCGGACGCGTGGCGCTTCGAGGTCGGCGATCGTCAAGTTCCTCGAGCAGGCACTGGAACAAGCCGGACCACGGCATCTGGGAAACGCGCGGCGAGAAGCGCCATTTCACGCACTCGAAGGTCATGGCCTGGGTCGCGTTCGACCGCGCGATCCAGCGACATCGAGAAATACGGCCTCCGCGGCCCGGTCGCGCGCTGGCGCAAGCTGCGCGCGCGGATCCACGCCGACATCTGCGCCAAGGGCTTCGATCGCGACGCGCAACACGTTCGTGCAGTACTACGGCGCCACCGAAGTCGACGCGAGCCTGCTGCTGATTCCGCAGGTCGGCTTCCTGCCGCCCGACGGATCCTCGCGTGCGAGGCACGATCGCGGCCATCGAACGCGACTTGGTGGTCGATGGGTTGGTCATGCGCTATCGCAACGCTCCCTTCGCTCGAGCGTCTGCCGCCGGGCGAAGGCCGGTTCCTCGCCTGCTCGTTCTGGCTGGCCGATGCGCTGGCGCTCTGCGGACGGCACGGCCGAGGCGAAAAAGCTGTTCGAGCGTCTGCTGGCGCTGTGCAACGACGTGGGATTGCTCGCCGAAGAATACGATCCGAAGCGACGGCGGATGCTGGGCAACTTTCCGCAGGCGCTCTCGCACGTGGCGCTCATCAACACCGCGCGCAATCTGTCGCGGCCGGGCGGACCCGCGGAGCATCGCAGCCGGAGAAACTCGAAGGCGCGGCAAGCGCTTCCCTGACGCCGAACGAATGAGCTGAGATTGAAACGCGCAATTCCTTGCCGAGGCGCGCACGAAGTCGTCAACGTTTCGCGTGAGCTCATCGACTACAACCTGCCTGCAGGACGCCGCGCTGCAGGAGGCGGTACGTCGCGAGGGGGCGGCTTGCGCCCGATGACAGCCTTGCCGCGTTCGGCAAACTTCTCGGGTCGGCCGACACATCATGCTCGGCATACTCGCCAATCGATTCGCCCCGGGCTCGAGACCCACGATCGATTCGGCAACCGGGTCGACCTGGTGACGTTTCATCCTGCGTACCACGCGCTGATGAAGACTGCGATCGAGCACGGCCTGCACTCGCTCGCCCTGGACCGATCCCGGGCCTGGAGCGCATGTTGCCCGCGCCGCGCGAACCTACATGCAATGCGCAGATCGAGGCGGGACACGGCTGTCCGATAACGATGACATTCGCGGCGGTTCCATCGCTGCGCACGACCCCTGAACTCGCAGGCTCTGGGAACCGCGCGATCACCGCGCGCATCTACGACCCGCGCAACGCTCCCGACTGCAAGCAAGCAGGGGTGACGATCGGCGTGCGCGATGACGGAGAAGCAGGGTGGCTCGGACGTGCGCGCGAACTCCACCGTGCGTATCCGATCGGCGCCGAAGGACCCGGCGCTGAATACGAGCTTGTCGGCCACAAGTACTTCGTCTCGGCCCATGTACGATGCGGGTCACTGGTACTGGCGCGCGCGCCGCCGCCTGACATGCTTCCTGCTGCTCGCTGGCGGCCCGACAGCGCACGAAAAATCCGCTGCAACTGCTGCGCCTGAAGCGCAAGATGGGCAACGTTTCAACGCCTCGGAGCGAGACCGAACTGCGCGGCGCGCTCGCGTGGATGGTCGGCGAGAGGAAGGCACGGCGTCCGCACGATCATCGAGATGGTCGCCATGACGCGCTTCGATTGCATGGTCGGCTCCTCCGCTGGCCAACGCGCGGCGGTGTCACAGGCCGCTGCACCACTGTTCGATCCGGTCGGCCTTTGGCAAGGTGCTCAACCAGCAGCCGCTGATGCGCAATGTACTTGCCGACTTGGTGCTCGAGAGCGAAGGCTTCCGCTCGCGCTGACGATGCGCATCGCACGCGCAATGGACAGCCGTGCCGACCCGCATGAGGATCTGCTGGTGCGCTCTGTGCACCGCCGTCGGCAAATACTGGATCTGCGGCGCCACGCCAAATCACGCTTCACGAGGCGATGGAGTGCATGGCGGCAGCGGCGTGATGGAGGACGGTCCATTCCCGAGCTGTTCCGCGAGTCGCCGGTCAACGCGATCTGGGAAGGCACCGGCAACATGCAGTGCCTCGACGTGCTGCGCGCGATGCGAAAAACGCCGGAGGTTATCGAGGTGTTTTTCCGTGAGGTGGCGAAGGCGCAGTGGCGCGTGCACGGCGCTCGATAACTGGGTCGGCGATTTGCGGAAGGAGCTCAACGACCTCGCCGACATCGGAGTACCGCGCCCGCAGCGTGGTCGACCGCATGGCGCTGGCGATCCAGGCCGCGCTGCTCGCTGCAACATGCGCCGACGCAGGTTGCGGACGCGTTCTGCGCGTCGCGCCTGGCTGCCGGCGGTCACCGCAACTACGGCACGCTGCCGCGCGGCGTGGACTGTGCGGCATTGATCGAACGCGCAACGCCCCGTGCCTGAATAGGAGGACCGAATCGATGCTTGCGACAACGCTTCGCTGGCTCCTCGCTCTCGCGATTGTGTCCACTGCCGCGAGGCGCGATGGCCGATGACGTGCTGAAACTCGCGATCGGGCAGCGCGGCAACTGGGAGAACGCGGCGCCGGAGCTGGGCCAGAAGGCAGGATTCTTCCGCAAGCACGGCCTGACGCTGGAACTGCTCTATACGCAGGGCGCCGGAGAGACGCTGCAGGCCGTGATCTCCGGGCAGCGTGGATATCGGCGTCGGCGTCGGGACCGCCGGAGTGCTCGGCGCCTACGCCAAGGGCGCGCCGGTGCGCGCCATCGCCAACTCGATGACCGGCGCCGACGATCTCTTCTGGTACGTGCCCGCCGCGTCGCCGATCAAGAGCATCAAGGATGCCGCGGGCAAGACGATCGCCTACTCGACCAACGGCTCGTCGACCAACCTCGCGGTCCTCGCCTTCATCCGCGGAATTCGGCGTGCAGGCGAAGCCGGTGGCGACCGGGAGCCCGGCGTCGACGTTCACGCAAACGATGTCGGGCCAGGTCGATATCGGCTGGTCGTCTCCGCCGTTCGGCGTGGAGGCCTTGCAGCAGGGCCGCATCCGCATCATCGTGCGCGAAAGCGATGTGCCGGCGTTTCGCAACCAGACCGTCCGGCTGATGATCGCCAACACGGCCACCGCCGAGCAGCGGCGCGACGTCCTCGACCGCTATCTGCAGGCTTATCGCGAAACGCTCGACTGGATGTATTCGGATCCCGCGGCGCTCAAAGCCTATGCGGAATGGGTCAACATTCCCGAGAGCCTCGCCAAGGAGGTTCGCGACCAGTTCTTCCCGAAGGAGAATCTGCGCCTCGACCGGCTCTCCGGGCTCGACGCGGCGATGGCCGACGCCGTGAGCTTGAAGTTTCTTGCCGCGCCGCTGACCAAGCAACAGCAGGACGAGCGCTTCAAGTTCTACACGCGCGGCACGGTGTAACGTCGCCTTATCTGCGCTGCCCAGACCTGACGGACACTGTCCGTGTGGCGCTTGAAGCCCAACCGGCAGTCTGGTGGTGCGTGTAGTCCCACTCCAGCCCAACATGCGCTGAACCGTTGCACCGCCAGCACGGTGCCCGCCAGGAACACGGCTTCGACGCCGAGCAGCGCAAACGCGCGCGCCGCCGACCTCTTCATCTCGAGCGGTGAGGTCTTGAGGCCCACGGCGGCGATCGCGATGACGAGGCAACCGCGGGCGACGTCGTTGAGCGCCTCGCCGATCAGGCTGGGAATGAGCCCCGAGGCTGCCCGCGATCACCAGTGCCGACGAAGGCGAGCAGGAACGGCGGCAGCAGCGGATCGCCGGTCTGAGGTTTCCCTTTGCGTTGCAGGCGATGGCGCACGGCGAGCGAAATCACCGTCACCACCGGCAAGCAGCATCGCCACACCGCAGCAACTTGGTCAGGACGGCAGTAGTCGCCGACCTCGGGCGAGATGCTGTAGCCGGCTCCACCACCTGCGCCACGTCGTGGATCGTTCCGCCGAGGAAGACCCCGGTCTGCTGCGCATCGAGGCCGATCATCGTCGCCAGCACCGGGTAGACAATCATCGCCAGCGTCGACAGCACGGTCACGCCGGCAATGGTGAAGACCAGCTCGCGTTCGGACCGCTCGTCGCGCGGCAGGATGGTCGCGATCGCGATCGCCGCCGACGCGCCACAGATTGCAGTAGCGCCGCCTGTGAGGACACTCGAGCCGGCGCGAGAGCCCGAGCGGCTTCGCGGCGCCGACTCCGAAAGACGATGGTCAGGACAACTCCGGCGACCATGAGCCCGCCATTGAACCAGCCGAGGCCGCCGATCTGCTCGAACGTGATCCGTGCGCCGAGCAGCGCCACGCCCACGCGCAGGATCCGCCGCGCGGCAATATCAACGCCCGGCTTGGCGCCTGCCCTCGGTCGCCACCGAGTTGAGCGCCATGCCGAGCAGCAGCGCGTAGAGCAGCGTCGGTCCGCCGCGATGGTCGGCGATGAACGGCCGCGGCAACCGCGATGACCACGCTCATGAGCATGCCCGGCCAGCCTTGCGGTGAACTCGCCGCGCCAGCGCGAGGCGACGAGCCGAAATCGAGGCGAAGGGAGGATCGCATGGTCAATTTCGCTATCGTCGCCAATCGCGATCGCGCGTCAGGCCGGGCTGGTGCGATGGTTCCGGCAACTCTACCAGCTCGGCGATGAATTCGCTCGGCCCGGGGCCATTCGCCGTAACCGGCCGCCGGATTGAGATGACCGACCGCACCCACGTCGACGAGGCGGCTTCCCCAGGCTTCGCGCGAGCGTGGCGACGCGATCAAGGCGCCCCAGCGGATCGTTGGTGCTCGCCGCCACGATGCTGGGAAACGGCAGCGGCGTCAGCGGCGTCGGCAGCCAGCCGTTCTCGCGCAGCACGTCCTGCGTCGGATAACCCTCGGGCAACAGGCGACTCGAAATCGGGAGGGCCGCGAGCAAGCGCCCCACGGATCGCGCGGCGATGCCGTTGTGCCCAATGCGACGACAATCATGACTCCTGCGCTGTGGGCGACGAGGACGACCGGTCCCCGCGATCGCGCGCAGCGACTGGTCGAGCTAGCGCAACCCATGCGGCGCAGGACAGCTTGTCGTGCTCCATGCGCGGCACGGTCACGCGCCTCGGGCGACTCGCTGCTCGAGAATGCGTCTGCCAGTGGTCGGGCACGTGATCCCGCAAGCCGGGGACGATGAGGATCGTCGGAGCGACCTGGGTAGCGCTCACGCGTAGCAGCCTCCTCGCAGCAGGTATTGAACGCTCACCGGACTTGGCCTGCCAGCCTCAAGAACTGCTCGTCGCCAGACGCCAGCACGCGTGCCGCGCAGCACGCCGCAGTCACCGTGTCCGCTGCGGACCGGGCGCGCGGGTCATGCCAGTGGTCGGCGAAGGGCATCGCGCCGTCGCGAGCGCTTGGCGCGTTCAGGAAGGCGAACGCGTCGCCCCTTCGCCCGCGGCGGGCTTCGTCGCGGCGATCAGCGCCGACCCGCCCGAGCTGCGCGCCGCCACCAGACGTATGCCCGCGAGTGCGCAGGAAGAGGCACCGCCCAGCGGGAACAGCACGCGGTTCAGCGGCAAGCGCCAGACGATTAGCGCGTCGCCGCGCAGCGACCACGAGCCCGTCCACGGACGCATCGCTGCCGGCGTGCAAACGCCCCTGACCGATCCTTGCGAGGTCTTCGTCGTCCCGACGCCGCGAGCGCAGTGCGCGCTGGATCGCACGCGTACGCCGCGATCGCGTCGCCAGCGCCTGCCCGCCGTCGCGCACGATCTTTGCGGCCGATGAGGTCGTTCGCCTGGATGCCGGTGGTTCCCTCGTAGATCGTCGTGATCCGCGCATCGCGCACAGTACTGCGCCGCGCCGGTCTCCTCGATGAAGCCCATGCCGCCGTGCACCTGGATGCCGAGCGACGCGACCTCGCTGCGCCGATCTCGGTGCTCCAGCCCTTGACGACGGGGATCATCAGCTCGGCGAAGGCATGGCTCTGCGCGCGCGCGTGCCCGCATCGGGATGGCCGATGCGCGCGATCCAGCGCCGCCGCCGTCACGTACGCCAGCGCGCGCGCAGCCTCGGTGTCGCGACTGCATCGTCATCAGCATGCGCTCGCACGTCCGGGATGGCCGATGATGCCCGCTCGCGGCGGCATCGCTCGCCGATGCCCGGCACGTCCCTGGCGCGCTCGCGCGCGTAGGCGCTGCGCGCGCTGGTAGGCGCGCTCGGCGAGGCCGACGCCCTGCAGTGCCGACGCCGAAGCGCGCGCGCGTTCATCATGACGAACATGTACTCGAGGCCGCGGTTCTCCTCGCCGACCAGGTAGCCGATCGCGCCGTCCGTTGTCGCCGAAGGCGAGCACCGCAGGTCGGGCTCGGCGTGGATGCCGAGCTTGTGCTCGATCGATACGCATCGCACGTCGTTGCGCGCGCCGAGCGCTGCCGTCGGCGTTGACCAGGAACTTCGGCACGACGAACAGCGAGATGCCCTTCACGCCCGGCGGCGCGTCCGGCGTGCGCGCCGAGCACGAGGTGCACGATGTTGTCGGTGCAGGTCGTGCTCGCCGTAGGTGATGAAGATCTTGCTGGCCGTAGATGCTGGTAGCGTGCCGTCGGCCTGCGGCACGGCCTGCGTGCGCACGGCGGCGAGATCGGAGCCGGCCTGCGGCTCGGTCAGGTTCATCGTGCCGGTCCACTCGCCGCGCGACCATCTTCGGCAGGTAAGTGCTGCTTGTGCTCCGTCGCGAGCCGTTCGCAGCTCGATCGCCTCGATCGCGCCGCTGGTGAGCATCGGGCCAAGCTCGAACGCGATGTTCGGCGGCGTTCCACATTTCGTCGACAGCGGCAGCGACGAGCTTGCGGCATGCCGCGGCCGCCGAACCGTGATCCTTCGCGAGTCCGTTCCAGCCGAGCTCGCAGCACTGGCAGATAGGCATCCTTGAATCCAGACGGCGTGACGACGCTACCCCCGTCGGTCAAGCGCGGTGCCCTCGCCGATCGCCGATGGCGATTCAGCGGATCGAGCACGTTGGCGGCGAACTTTCCCGCCTCCTCGAGAATCGCCGCGACGGTGTCCGTGCGTCGCATCCTCGTAGCCAGGCAGCGCGCGCGACCTCGCTCGAGGCCCGCGAGCTCGGTCATGACGAACTGCATGTCGGCGAGCGGTGCACGCATATTGGCTGCGATCGGCTGTCGTCCCGTAGTCAGTGTGCGGTCGCGCGGAGCGGTCGCCCGACACGACCGGCTACGCTGCGCAGCTCGCGCGCGGATCACCTTCTTGTCGAGCTTGCCCACGCTGGTCTTGGGAATGGCATCGACAAAGTGGACCTGGTCGGAGACCGCGTACCGCAGAGATCTCTGCCACGTTCCACGATGTTCGCGCGACGTGGCGGCGGATCGCCTCCGCCGTCGGAGTGATGCTGCCGTACCTTTGCCACGACGAGCGCCGACCGGCCGCTCGCCCCACTTGTCGTCCGGGCATGCCGACGACCGCAACCTCGGCGACCGGGAGCGCGCAGGATGATGTCCTCGCAGGTCGAGCGATGACACCCATTCGCCGCCCGTCTTCAGGACGTCCCTTGATCCGGTCGACGATCTTCGAGGTACCCGTGGCTGTCGATGGTGCCGACGTCACCGGTGTTGCAGCCAGCCGCCCCGCCAGCTCCTCGGACCGCTTGGGTTCGCCGAGATAGCCCTGCGTGAGCCACGGCGCGCGCACGACGACCTCGCCCTGGCTGGCCCCGTCATGCCTGAGCAATACGTAACTTT
>ERZ1370068.10280-contig-8994_pt1 | contig 49721 bp, 90 predicted proteins | sample MGYA00561227_ERZ1370068 | MGnify/ENA primary metagenome ERZ1370068 (study PRJEB38410, sample SAMEA6850437) | metagenome | study: Metagenomic assessment of the ecological functions of the soil: analysis of the soil microbiota associated with the... | reverse complement strand
GTTACGCATTGCTGCAGGTGGTCCAGCGATTTCGACATCACATTGCCGGCAAGGCCGTACACACTGGGCCGCTTGGCGATGCGTGGATCGTGCGTCTCTTCTGGTCGTCAGGAATGACGTGACGCCATACGGCCCAACATCTCCTCCAAGATCGCCCGGCCTTGCCGTCGACATCGATGGCAAGTGTTGGGGCGAATCGTAACCCCCTTGTCGATCTCTGGCGCCCTGTCTTCCCACGAGTGAGCACATGCCCTCGCCCACCCTCTGATGGTTGAGATGTGCTGATCGTTGCTTGGCTGAAACTCCTGGGCTGGTAGATGGGTGCCGGGGTCCTGAGGATCACCGGCCGTGATGTTCTCGTAGATGCTCGCGCAGGATCGCCGACGCCCTCGTCGTAGCGGGAGCGCGGCAGCAGCATTCGGGTCGGGCGCCGCGCAGCCCGGCCGGCGTGCATCAATGGGCCGATGCCGATCAGGCAGGCGGTGTTGAAGTCGGCGTCCTCCAGCACGATCGGTCGCCGACTTGCCGCCGAGCTCGAGGAAGCAAGCCGCTTCATCGTCGCGGCGCCCTTCTCCGCGATCGCGCTTACCGACCACAGTCGAACCGGTGAACGAGATCATGTCGACCTTCGGCGACGAGCGTGAGTTCCTCGCCGACGAAGTGATCCGACGCGGTCACGACGCTTGACCACACCCGCTGGGATCTCGGTCTTCTCCGGCGATCAGCCTGCCCGAGACGCGCGTTGCGTTGAACGGTGTGTTCGGCGCGGGCTTCAGCATCCGACGGTGTTGCCGGTGGCCAACGCCTGCTGTCCGAGCTTGTTGATGGTGACTTCGAACGGGAAGTTCCACGGACGATGGCGCCGACCACGCCGACCGGCTCAGTGCCACACCTTTCGTCTGCGTGTTCGACTACCGGTCACGAGACACGACCATCGCCAGAGATCGGTCTCCCACGGAAGGTAATCGATCAGTCTCGGCAGGTATTTGGAGCGCCGTCCTGCGAGCGGGGCATCCAGACGTGCGGCGCCGTGGGTCACCGCGCGGGGCAGCCAACCTCGCGGATGAGTTCCTCGCGTAACTCCTCCAGTTCGCCTTCGATCGCGTCGTGGAGCTGTTCGAAGGCAGCGCTTGCGAAGTCGACGATTGGTCGACCAGTCCGGTGTTGTCGAACGAGCGCCGCGCCGCGTCGATCGCCCGGTTCATGTCGGCCTTCGACGCGTCGGACGACCTGCCGAGCACATCCTCGTTCGCCGGGTTGATGTTCGGTGAAGCGTTCCCGCTTCACCGTCGACGAGCTTGCCGTCGATCAGCATCGCGCGACTCGAACGCGCCTTCGGTGCCTCAGTCATTGTCCCCTGCCTTCGTCGGCTGCGGGCTTTACTGCGCGAAGAGCCGCATCGCAAAGCGACGCTAATCGATGCACGACCGGCTGCGGAAGCACTTCTGGCGGCGGAACACCAATCGCCCGCTGCGCAGCCGTCGTCAGCGGCGTAACGCCCCGCCACGCATCGCGTCCCTGCCTGGATATGCCCGAGCACCAGCTCGGGACATGCGGTGCATACCCGAGGATGGGCAGCAATCTGTTGGACGCCAACAGCATCGACGCATCCGTACCGGCACGCCGTGGCGGCGGAACGCCCGCGGTCTGCCAGCGCCTTCACCAAGCCGTCGGTGAACCGTCTCCGGTGGCCGGGCGGCGAACTTGATCGCGAACCGGCCACGGCTGTTCATCGTCTGATGCAGCCGTGCGTAGGGTCCGTCGAAATTCACGGTCGTCGGTGGTGCCCGCATCGGTGATGATGTCGGTGTCGTAGCGTACCGGTCACCAGGATCGTCACGCCGAGCCCGAACGGGCGCGATTCTCGGCGGCCAACGATTCGCCCCACACGTTCCATGGCGCCCTTGCTGGCCGAGTACGGTCCGGTGCCCGGCCGCCCCCGCACCCCGGCCGAGCTGCACACCAGCACGATGCGGCCCTGTCCTGCCGCGCGCATCGACGGGCAGCAACGCCTTGGTCAGCGCGACCGGGCCCATTACGTGTGGTGGCGAACATGCCGCTGCCACAGCCGTCGATATCCGTCTCCTCCACCATGTCCGGCGGCGGAGATCCCGGCGCTGTGCGCACCAGCGCGCATGGTGCGCCGGCGCGCTCTTCGATTGCCTTGGCGGCGGCCAGAGATCGACGCGCCATCCATGCAGGTCGAGCTGGACGCCGATCAGCCGGTCGTCGTCCTCGCTTCGCCCCGGTCGCCTCGCGCAGCAGCGGCATCGCGCGGTCAGGTGTGCGCATGGCGGCGACCACCCGCCAGCCCCTCCCGGTAGAGCCGCACGGTCGAGGCGAACCCCAGACCGCGGGCCGCGCCGGTGATGACTACGGTGCGCGGCTCAGTGATGCTCCTTTCGCGCAGGCGCTCATCGCCCATTCGGCTGTCCGGTGCACAGGCGCCTTCGCCGGGTGGTGGCGGTTCGACGTCGGGCCTGCCCGTTCGGCAGGCTCCTGCCAGGTGGCCCACTTCCCGACCGAGTACGGCCCCTCGGCAGCCGGCCTTCTCGTAGTAGCCTTGCGGGTCGATAGACTTTAGCCTCGGGTACGGCCAGCGGGCACGCGACCGACGTCGCCAGACCACTCGCCTTGATAGCCCAGAACCACCCGCCGTAGGCGAAGATGCTGACTACGTTGATGATCGCGAACATCACGCAGGAACGTGCCGAGCACCGGCCTGGTCGGGAACAGCCTCGCCTTCGCCGCGAGCTTCTCCGCCACCGACTTCCCGTGTCGTCGCGGTAGACGAGGATCGCCGCCGGGATCATCACGAAGGTGACCGACAGCGACCCCAGATCAGCGGGAACTGGAAGGTGTTGCCGGCGAACATGCGTGCCGAATGGGATCGCCTGCGAGTAGATGTACAGTCCCGTGCGCACCAGGCTGATCTCCAGGAATGGCGTCGAAGATGAAGCCGATCGACCAGCACCAGTGCGCGAGGCTGATCAGCGGGTGCCGGGTGACGAACGCTTCGGACCGCGCTTGCGCCTGCATCTTGACGCAGGATCCAGATTGCCGGGAAGTACGGGCCGAAGTAGAACGTCACGTATCCGAACACGATGAAGGGCCTCAACGGTCGGCGACATCATGATCAGGGGCCAGGATTCCGGCCAGTGCAACAACGTCGGGGTTGTACAACCGCGTACGGCGACCAGTTCATGATCGGGTCCTGCCATACGATCAGCGTCGTAACCAAGACCATCAGCAGCACAGGGCTGCCGGGGTTCTTTCCGCCAGCCACGGATGAAGACGATGGTCAGCACCACGACCATGATCAAGGCGCCGATCTGCGGGATGACCTGCCAGTGATCGAATCCCGTCAGGAACCCAACCGGCCGGGGGCGTCCCTCGACGTTCGGGTTGGCCACGCGCGGGTCGAGCGTCCGTCCGCCGCAGACGGCGACGAACAGCCGAGGAAGCCGAGCCATGCGACGAGTGAGATCACACGGCCCCAGTTCCGGCCGGTCGCGCCGAGACCTGGTGAATCGGCCTGTGTGCCGAGCGGTTTGCTCGGTCGCCATGATGCTCCTTCGTCCGCCGTCGGTCATGAATCAGCCTTCCTCTCCGAACGCGATCCACGAAGTGCGAGTTGATGCCGTCGCGCGTCGAGGCGTGCGTGCGACGAGATAGCCCGAACCCATCCACGCGCGGCGGGTCCACTTACCAAGGGACACACGGGTTCCCGGGCACCCGAGGCGGCGGGCATCATCTTGACCCGCTCGAGCGCCTCTTCGACGCCGCGCGGACTCAGCGGGGTGCGCATCGGTGAACGCGCGCACCAGGCGTGGCGGCGACATCGCGGTTCACCACCGGACACGCAGTACTCGGGGCGGCTGCCGTCGTACCGCTTCGGCGTAGCGGTCAGGAAATCCTGCCCGATCGGATTACCCTCGTCGTACTGGTCAACGCCGATCCACCCCATGAACGCCTGCCACATGATCGGGTTGACCCAGGCGTTCTGGAATGCGGTCGTGGTGAACCGCGGCGGATCCCAGTTGACGCGCCTCGAGCGCCGGGTTGATGAAGACGATTCCGAAACCGAAACCGCAGATGAACGATCGCCTCGGCCCTTCGCGTCGTGCAGGGTACGCACGGCGTCGTTGATGTCCTGCGCGTGTCTGGGCGATCGGCCGCCTCTGCGACGATTCGAATACCCTTGCGAGGCGCACGCACTTCGCGCAGGTTCTTCAGATAGCTCTCGCCGATGAGGTTCTGCTCGACCAGGACGCCGATCTCGGCTCAGTCCCGCGCTTGGCGACGAGGATCGGCGAGGAAGATCGGTTCGTCGGTCATCGATCCCTGGGGAACGAAAACGTCCACTCGCTCGAGCCAGTCGTCGGTGCCGGTGACGCTGATGGCGGGAACCCTGAACCGTTCCTCGATCGCCTCGCGGGTCGGCACGCAGTTATCGGTGATGTTCGGGCCGAAGACCACCAGGCAGCCCTCGTCGACGAGTTCGCCGAACGCGTCGATCACCGCCTTCACCGAACCCTTCGGCAGACCCTCCACCTCGCGGTAGATCATCTGCACCGGACGCGATCCATCAGCCCCTGTTCGACGGCTTCCTCGAAGACGAGGTCGAAGCACCGGGTGAAGGAGGCCAGCAGATCCTCGGGAAGCCCTGGAGGCAAGGTGAAGTCCATCAGGTAGCCGACCTTGATCGGCTCAGCGGTGCTTTCGTAGGACATCGGCACCTCTCTGGAGTCGACTCCAATATTTGTTCAGACAGCTAGCGGCGACGCTGAGCAGCGTCAATCCATCAAGTGACGTCGGCGTCACCAGGTAGACCTCGATCATCTCGCTGAGCCCGCGACCCACCGATGCGTCATCGGTCAGTGGTCCCGCGATGGCGGCCCTCGCGGCATCACGACTGGTCAGGCCCTCGGCGATCAGCCGACCCGCGGCGATGAGCACCCGCGTCGACGCGACCTCGCGAAGTCCCCCGGTCTCCAGACGGCGGATCGCCTGGCCGAACCTCACCAAGCTCATCAGCCGTTGCTGCGTCGACGCCTGACTCGTGCACCACGATGCCCTCCTCGACCTCGGGAGCGGGAATCCGAACTCAATGGCGACCATCCGCTGCCGCGTCGAGGTCGCTTCGAGGTCTTTGAGGACGCTCTGGTACCCGGGGTTGTACGAGACGACCGAGCCCGAATCCCGGCGCCGCATCCAGGGTGACCCCGAGGCGCCTCGATCGGCAGCTGGCGCCGGTAGTCGGCCAGAGGATGCAGCACGACAGTGGTGTCCTGCCGTGCTTCGACGACCTCGTCGAGGTAGCAGATCGCGCCCTCGCGGACCGCGCCGGGTCAGTGGACCATCGACCCATACCGTCTCGTCGCTCCCGGAGCAGGTACCTGCCGACCAGGTCTGCCGTCGTCAGGTCGTCATGACAGGCGACCGTGATCAGCGGGCGCCGGCCGGTCGTGCGCCATGGCCTGACGAAGCGAGTCTTGCCGCAGCCGGTAGGACCCTTCAGGACCAGCGAAAGGCCCTGGCGATAGGCCGCCTTGAAGACGGTTCCTCGTTACCCACCGACTGGTAGTAGGACGCTGCGATGCGGCCTGCGGCATTGCGCCATTCTGATACGCGACCACGGGCTCGTTGCCCATATGCGTCCCCTTCCGTCTGACCCGCGCCGTTGCGGCGGCTGTCGCAGCCTAGCGCGGAACAGATGTTTGGTCTCAACGCACCTCGAAGGTGCACGACACACGGCGCCGTACTTCGGCGGACCGTAGGGCTGAACGGAACAAGCGGTCCGATCACGCCCGCGGAGTTGCTCCGGGCGCGTGATCGTCGTGTGCGGCACTGCCGAGCACCCGCCAGATGAGGTGACATTGGTGCCCGCCCCGACGGTCAGGCACAGCACCCGGTGCCGCGACGTCTCGCTTCGGCGAGCGCGCGACGGGCGTCGGCAGCGCCAAAGGCGCGTTCGTAGCCATGGTCGTAAGCCAACCCGTCCGACAGCACGACCAAAAGCCGCCGCGAGGTAGTACCTCCACGAGTCTCCAGGACTGCCGAACCATGACGGATGGCGGCCCCGCAGACGCGAATAAGCCCCGGGGTTCCAAACTGTTGAGCCGCCTTATCACCCGGGCGTCGAAGTGGTCGTCAAACCGCTTGACCGGCACGAGATTCACCGCCGTACGCCCCTGCGAGTAGTACGCGTACAGCGCGGTGCGGTCGCCCAAATCATGCAGTGCGACAGTCAGATTGGAGACTGCTTCGCGTTGTTGCTGATGAATCAGTGCGTCCGACGGTCCCCGGTTCGGCCGTGGAACCCGAGATGTCGAGCAGCAGCAGCACGGACAGGTCGCGCCTGCGCCGCAGGCTGTCGAGGTAGACCGCTTCATCGGGAACCGATCCGGCCAGCTACCTCGACCCGTGCCTCGACCCGCCGCATCAATGTCGATGTACGTCTCCCTGAGGCTGGCGGTGGCGACGGTGCAAGCCCATCCCGAGCCGGGCCAGCGGCCGGCGCACCGATGCAGAGTCGATCCCTGTGTTGCGGACGGCTTGATCTGCGGTTCGACCTCATGCAGACGGTGCACCAGTCGGGCCGATACCTCTTGCGGTTGGCGTCCCACTCCGGGTACCTGAAGCCATTCGGCGTGAAGTCGGCGACGTCCTCGGAAGAGGCCGTGGCCGTTGACGACACTCGCATACGCGCCGCGGTTCGCCGAGTTCGTCTCGGTGCGTCGGCGAATCCGCGCCTGGTGGTCCGCCACCGCTGCCGTCCGATTTCTCGTGCCGACGACAGCATCTTCTTCAGCCACTTACCGACGAACCGCCACCGCCGTCACTGGGCTGGTGAACCAGATCCGGGTCGTCCGGTGTCGTCGACCTCAGCGGTCGTCGAGTTCCTCGAGCGGTTCCCTGGCCTGGCGCCGAGGCACGTGCCCCGATGGTCCGACCCTGCCGCCTGAACCGCAGCCCGTTGGCCGTCATCAACCTTCTTGGCGCGGATGACCCCGAACGCGCGCAGGCGGATCACCGAATAGCCTGTCCTTCGTGGATGCGATCGACAACGAGTCCTCGGGTGAGTTGCTGATACCCGCCACCTCTGGGTCGAACAGCGATGTCAATGTCGTAGGGCAACAAGGCTGTTCGACGCGCACAGCGCTGCCGGTGGCTCTCGACGGCTAGATGATAGCGCCTGGCCAGCCGCGGATGTGCGAACCAGTGAGTCCACGACGTCGTTCGCGAGGCTGTCGGCGAAATCAGCGACGCGTGAACGGCGACTCGACTCCAGGTTGGCGCGCCCACACCGCCGACGGATCGACGAAGATGCTCTGTCCGTCGGTCCACGACGGCTCCCCGCCGGGGCGGCGCGACACGGCGACAGGACGCGCCCGCGAGTGCCGAAGGCAGAGCATGCCCAGCGCCTGAAGTCGATCGGTGTCGACGATTGTCCGACCATCAGCGTCACCTCCCTACCCGCAGAGAGTTACTTGACCGAATAATTGTTTCCAGACGCAGAGTCCGGCTCGGGTGTGAGTCAGTGCGTCCATGGAGCACAACGTGATCGACTTCGAAGGCCAGGTCGCGATCGTCACCGGCGCGGGCCGGGGCCTCGGCCGCCTTTACGCCCTCGAGCTGGCCCGTCGGGGCGCCGCCGTAGTCGTCAACGACCTCGGCGGCACGATGCACGGGGCAGGGTCCGACGGCCAGCATCGCCGATCAGGTGGTCGACGGAGATCACGCAGGCAGGTGGCCCGCGCGGTTGCCTCATACGCGTCGGTCGACAGCTCCAGGGGCGGGGCAGACGATCGTCGATACCGCCGTTGATGCGTTCGGTCGCCTCGGACGCCGTGATCAGCAATGCTGGGATCTTCAACAGCATCCCGTTCGACCAGCTGACCGCCGAGGACTGGCGTCGGATGCTGCAAGTGCATCTCGACGGTGGCTTCTACCTGAGCCAGCCCCGCCTATCAAGGTCATGGCCAGGCAAAGATACGGGCGTTTCGTGTTCATCTCATCGTCGGCGGGCAATTTCGGCCAGCCGATGGAGGCACATTACGCCGCCGCCAAGACCGGCCTGGTCGGCCTCTCCAGACGTCATCGCCATCGAGGGTGCGGCACACGGCATCTGTTCAACACCGTTCTTCCGACCTGGTTCTCGCGAATGGTCACCGAGACCGTCGGTGACGAGAAGGTTCCTCGCCGAATCAGGCTTCATGCGCGCTGATCAGACCCGAACTGGTTGTGCCACTTGTCGTTTTCCTCGCGCGAGCCGGGCGTGCGACTTCACCCACCGCAATTACTCGAGTGCAGCCGCGCGTTACGCCCGGGTCTTCGGCGGGCTCATGAGGCGACGGCTGGCCGGACGGACCGGCGGCCGAACCGACCGCGGACGACATCTTGTGCGCATATCGACGAGGAGTGTCGGCGACCGACAAATTCATCGTGCCCGATTCAATCGTCGACGAAGTGCTCGCAGGTCTGCGACCGGCTCGGCATCAGCGCCATGCCCGACAACGCCGAAGTCGCCTTCCCGGAACCCACAAAGAGCGCCGGACGAGCGATGAATGTCGAACAGTTGTTGACGTCGACGCGGTCGGCCCGGAAGATCGCTGGACCTGAACGCCCCACGTGGACCTCGACGAGGGTTCGAGACTGCCTCGCGGATCGGATTGCAGGCCGCCAACGGACCAATCTGCAGTCCTGGCGCTGGCTGATCGTCACCGACCAGGATCTGCGCACTCGGATCGCGGCCCTTTACCGGAAGGCCTACCTGGACAAAGTCGGCGGGCAACTAATCGCCGGTTCATGCCCGAAGGCACTCCGGAGACGCGGATCATGTCGTCGACAGAGTGGCTGGTCGAGCATCTGGGTGAAGTGCCGATCTTGGTGATTCCATGCTACGAATCGACGATGCCGCGGTCTGACGGCGATGAGTCCTTCTATGTGGCAGCGGTGTTTGCGGTTCCATCTTTCCCGCCGTGTGGAACTTCCAGCTCGCACTGCACACCCGAGGCTACGGAACCTGCATCACGACCCTGCACCTGCATCACGAAAAAGAGGTGCGCAGCCTGCTGAAAATCCCCGATTCGGCGGTGCAGGGCTGCCTGCTGCCGGTCGCGCGACTGGAAGCGGGCACGTTCGGCCCCGCGCCGCGTCGGGACATAGCCGAGGTCATCGGCATCAACGGTTGGGAGAGCGTGTGACGGTAGACGGCGACTTGGGTAGACGGCTTTCGCCTCGAAGATCTCGCGAGATCCAGTGACTGCATGATGCGGTATGCGCGCGGGATGGACCGCCGCGATCGCGACTTTACTCCGCTCCGCATATCACGACGGCGCGGTAGACGACCACGTCGGATTCGTCGGCGAGGTCGACGACTTCATCGAGTGGGCGTTCGCCTACCACTCCGACACAGACCCGGTACCAGCACTACGTGCTCAACCACACGGCCGAGGTGAACGGTGACGAAGCCCATGCCGAGACCTACTACTTCGTCGTCGGGACCGACCGCGGAGCCGCCGAATCACCATGACTCTGGCAGGCGGTCGCTACGTCGATCGCCTGGAGCGACGCGACGGTCGGTGGGCGATCGTGGACCGCGTTTGTGTCGCTGAGTGGAACGCGGAGTCGACTTCGCTGATCACCGACGAGGTGATCGCGATGATGCCCGATGTCCATGCATGCGGCAGCATGGTCCGGACGGATCCGTCCTATGACCCGTCCATTGACTCGTCGCTCGGTCAGCACCCCGAGCGCCACATCGCTGACGAGGTGATCCGGCACTGAAGCTCCAGTGGTCGGTACGATCGGCCTTTGAGAAGTCACGCTGCGACGCAGGAGTCGACGAGCTGGAGATGGCCAGCCGACTGCCGGAGGCACGAAGCGGCTCTGCGGCCCCATCGCCGCGCCAGGCGCAGACGAACGGCCGAAGCCACGCGCCGCACCGAGATCCTACAGACCGCAATACGCTGTCATACGCGACGTCCGGACTGCGCACGTCGTCTGCAGCAGATCGCCGACGCCGCGGGCATCCTCGCGGGCAGCCTTTACCACCATTTCGAATCCAAGGAGGCCATCCTCGTCGAGCTGATCCGCCGCTACCACGCCGACCTCGACGGCGATCGGCGAAGTAGGCACTGGCACAGCCGCGACGAGCCCGATCCGCGGCCTGCCGACGAGCAGATCGCCGAGCCTCGCGTGCCATCGCCCGATGCGCGGTCGAGCATCGGGCCGCCCTGCAGATGTCCTTCTACGAGGGCCCGAGCACAGATCCTGAACTGATCGAGCTGACCCAGCGCCAGCCGATCGAAGATCACCGCCGCGATGCAGCAGGCTTTGCCGGCGCGGGACGATGGCTGGCGTACATCCGGACGGACCGTCGATCTGCCCACCGTCGCGGACCGGATGTGCAGAGCATGCTGCACGTCGGACTTGACGTGATCCGCTCATGAGGCGTCCAGCGACTGGCGGCCAGACGCTGTGCCACGATGATCCTCGAAGGGTTCGCCGCCGAGTCGCCGACGGACGAGGCGCTCGACGGGTCTGCCGCGTCTCGCGGCGGCGCAGGACGTCATCCGCACGTGGATCGACGAAGAGGCAGGACGAACAGGACGCCAGGGCGGTCGTGCATCTTCGCGCGATCGGCACGCGCCGAGTTCAGCAGGCGCGGTTACGAGATGACGACCATCCGCGATATCGCTCTCGGCCGCCGGGTCTCGGCACGGGGACCGTCTGGCCGCGTGATCGGGTCCAAGGACGAACTGCTCATGTCGATCATGCTCGATTTCGGCAAGAAGGTCGGCGGGCATGGTCCGATATTCTTCGCTCGAATTCCTCCGATACTGGGAGAAGCTGGACGCACTTGAGCTGGCTGAACATCAACGCTCTCGACCAGTTCCCCGACGAGTTCCGATCCAACTCGCGTGGATGCGACAGTCACCGCCCGGATACCGCTGGCCCCGGCGTGGTCGTTCACCCACACGGGTGCGTCGAGATGAAGACACTGCTGTCTGACGGGGTGAAATCCGGTGAAATACAGCTCAACAGCCCGTCGGCCGAGTTGCTCGCCCGCTGCGTCACGTCATCGGCGAACAGTGGATTCTGCAGAACATTCTCCAGGCAGTGGGACCTCGCCAGGCGTTGATTCTCGCCAGGGACACGGTCCTGCGCGGTATAGCGTTCGCACCTCCTGAACTTTGAACCATGAAGCGCGGGATGTCTTCGCTGCCGTTGCTGCCCAGCGGCGCTACTGGCGGACCTCGTCGACGCGCTGAGCGATGAGCAGCCTGCCGCCACCCAGCCCCGTGCGCGGGCTGGGACGTCGCGACTGGTGGCTGCGCCCAGCGTCAGGCCAGGCGCAAATCGACGACGGACTACCGACATTCCTGGCGCCTCGCGGCATCGTCGCCGAAGCCCTCGATCGCGCCGATCGATGAGCTTCGCCCGGCAGCGATGCCGAGAAAGCTGTCGGCGTTCGAGATCGCCTCAGCGCATAAGTGCGAATACGCGTGATCGCCCAGTTGATCCGACCACTGTTCGGCCCGCTGGATCCGCTCGCGGACGTACCTTCGTCCGCCCTCGGCGACATCAGCAGTACCCGCTGGACAGACGACTATCAACCTCGACTCTGAGCTGGTCAAGCTCGCATTGGACTTCCTCACCGCCACATGGCCTTTCGGCTTCGTACCGTTTCGACCGCTGCGGGCCTGTCGCTTTACGCGCGCGCGACGTCGATCGCCGGTGGTGCAGACGGCCCTGGAAATAGCCGTGACCGGCGGTCGCGCTGATGATGGCTTACGTGATCACGGGTCGTAAAGCGCCGGTCTGCGCGAATTGACGGCCCGGGCGTGGCGGCACTCAGAAGCAGGCCGCTCGGCCTTGACGTCTCGGTTTATCGTCACTCAAGGCCCCGAAAGCCTTCGTCGACCAGTTCCTCGGTAGGCGTCGATGACCGCCTTCACTGAGCCCTTCGGCAGGCCTTTCACCTCGCGGTAGATGACCTCGACCTGACGATCGATGATTCCCTCCTGCCATCGGCCTTCTCGAAGACCATGCCGAACGGGATCGTGAGGTCGTCGCGGTAGTGCTGGGAAAGTCGTCCGAGAGCAGGAAGTCCATCAGGTAGCCGATTTTGACCGGTTCTGCGGGTGCTTCCGTACGACATGAGCCTCCAGCAGCATTGCTACCTAATGTTTGGTCTGCGCCCCTACGCGATCCGGTGGGCTTCCAGATGCGCCGTGCTTGCCGGTCGACCGTTTGATAAGCGCCCACCAAACTTTGGGTTCCGATCCGATCTCGGGACGTAGAGTCGGTGAACAGGACGGGTGACGGGAGTCCGGCGTGACGGTGTCGAGCGGTGAGCCGCAGAACGTCGCCGGCCGGCCTCCGACGACGGAACCTCGGCGCGCAGAGATACTCGAGACCGCGGCATCGTCTCATCGCGACGTCTGGCCTTGCGAACCTCGATGCACGACATCGCGCGACGCCGCGGGGATCCAAACTGGCAGCCTGCTACCACCACTTCGACTCGAAAGAAGCGCTACTGGTCGAGTTGCTCCGGCCGGTACCACGACCGATCTCGACCGCGTCGCCGACCGATGCTCTGCAGCGCTCTTGATGAACCGTCCGGCACGGCCCGGGGTTCGCGCAGATCGCGGCGCTGGGCGTCGATGCGCCATCAGCGCGACGCAGTGGCGCATCGCGCTGCGATCACAGATCTCGATGTACGAGACACCAAGCTCGAACCCCGACCTGATCGACATGGACGCAGCGATCGGCCCACCGACCGTACTTGAGGCGATGTACCAGACGCTGCGCGCTGGGCGGTGGGGCGGCTACGTGCGCTCCTGACGTCGACCTCCACGTATCCTCGCCGACCGGATCTCGCAGACCATGCTGCAGGTCGGTCTCGATGTCGTTGCGGCACAACGCGGCAACCGATCGAGCGGCGACGCTGCTGTGCCGGCATCCTGATGGAGGGCCTGGCCGCCGGGCGCCCGTCCGACACCGGAGCTGGAGTCAGTCCGCCGCGTTCGTTGCCGCCGACCGCGGCCATCCGGGGCTGGACCGACGATATCGAGTACCGACGACAAGGCCGCCCACATCCGAGCCGTGCGCGCGGGCGGAGTTCGGGCGCCGCGGCTATGAAGGCACCACCGTTCGCGACATATCGCCGCGGCCGCGGGTATCGGTCACGGCACCGTGTTCCGGTTGATCGGTTCGAAAGGACGAACTGCTCGTCCTCCATCATGGGTGCCTTCGGCGAGAAGACAGAGGAGGGTGCGCGCGGAGGTCGCTGCGTTCCGACGTCGTCGCCGATCGAGAAACTCGACGCATTGAGTTGGATCAACATCAACGCACTCGGAGCGCTTCGGCGATGAGTTCCGCATCCAGCTCTGCGTGGATGCGCCAAATCCCGCCGAACGCTTCGAACCCCAGCGTCGAGTTCCCGACTCGGCTCAAGGCAGACCAAAACTCTTCTTTCCCAAGGGATTCAATCGGGTCATCATCAGGTTCGACGATGCACCGAAGGAGATGCTCGCCAGCGTTGCGTCATCGGCCTTCAGTGGCTCCCCGAGAACATCGTGCGCGACGTCGGTGCACGGCGCATCGCTGGTCCATGTTCGCGACACCACTGCTGCGTGGCGTCGGCGGGAGCGACGACACTAGCCTGTAACGGCCGGCAGTCTTCCCCAGCCGCGCACGCTGGAGGTGTGCGCCATCTCCGCATTGTCGTAATCGACTTCCCATTCGGGCCAGCGCTTGAGGATTTCCTCGAGCGCCACACGTGCCTGCATCCGCGCCAGTGCGGAACCGAGACAGAAGTGCAGGCCCTGCCCGAAGCGACAGAGTGTCGCACCGCTGCGGTGGATGTCGAAACGCTCGCCGTCGGGAAGTGCCGCTCGTCGCGGTTGGCGGAACCGTTGAGCAGCAACATGACCGAGCCTTCGGGAATCGTCTCGCCCCGGCATTCGGTGTCGTGGGCGACGTACCGCGCCTGCACCGGCGACGGCGCCTCGTATCGCAGTACCTCCTCGATCGCCCAGGGATCAAGCGAGAGTCGTCCGACCAGCTGTCGACGTTGGTCGGGGTGTTCGGACAGCAGCTGACCGATGAAGCCGATCAGCCGCGTGGTTGTCTCGTTGCCTGCGCCTGCGATCATGCTGGTGTACGTGAGCACCTCGGTGCGGGTCAGTGGTCGAAGTACGCCATCCTCTTCGATCTCCGCGTTGAGCAACTGCGTCATCAGGTCATCGGACGGGTGATCGGCGCGCCACTCGATGTACTCGGCGAACAGTTGGTAGCTGTTCTCGAACGCGTCTGCCGTGACCGCTTGAGCGTCGCCTTCCTTCAGGCCCAATGCCCGGCCGGTGTTGTCGCGGATCTGCTGCCTGATCGTCCTCAGGGATGCCGAGCAGGTAGCCGATCGTGCGCATCGGGATCTGCGCGCCGAGATCCTCGATGAAGTCGAACCGACCACGAACCGACCAGTGGGTCGAGCGCGCGCACGCAGTACCTGCCGTGTCGAGCGGCTCGATCGCCTTCCATCCTCCGCGGCGTGAAAACCTTTGAGCAGCACCGCCTGTGGAGATCGTGCAGCGGCGGGATCCTCGAAGAGGATGCACACCGGGCGGAACCTCGAGGCCGCTCATGATGATGTCCATCGTCGTTCCGCGCCCAGACCGGTATGTCTGCAAAGTTCGGAAGCTCCCGGGAACGTCCTCGTAGCGGCTCAGGGCGTAGAAGTTGAACTTCTCGTTGTAGTAGAGGCGGCGTCGTCGCGCAGCCGCTTCCACGTCGGATACGGATCGTCATCGATGTCGAAATCGAACGGGTCGTAGTACAGATCAACCGCGTTGGCGCCGGTCACTGCTCCATCCCCTTGTCGATATCCAGCTCGGTCAACGCATCGCCAAGCCCGTCGCCTCGATCGAGCGCCGCCTGTCCGTGCGGCCTCGGGCATCACCACCTCGCCGACCCGCTCGAGATACGGCCAAGCCAGACTCAGGCGGCAGGCCGCCGCACAGCGGCGACAGGTTGAGCATCTCGCCAGCTCGCACACTCGCTCGACCGCTTCCGCGACGGTCGTGGATGCGGTGCGATTTCGAGCGTCTCGCGCAGCTCCGCGACATCGGCGGCACGCGCGAGATGCCTGCCGGACGTCTCGTTGCCGCGGTTCCACTCCGGCGTACGTCCGTGCGTCGTGCAGGAGGTATCGGCCGATTTCATCCCACGCGCGGTCGACGTCGTCGGCGACGAAGCACCGTAGTGGCGGTGTCACGGTCGGGAACCAGAACGGGTCCTGGTCGAATGTCCGTGCTCGCTCGACGGCGGATTCGTATGCCTCCTGCATGCCGGGCTCGCCACCGTTGGCCAGCAGGCCGAGACCGTACCTGCCCGCCCGGCGCGCGGCCGCCAAGCTCGCGCCGCCCCACATCAGACGTCGGACCGCCGGTGGTGTGCGGCGCGACGGCGTCACCGCGATGTGCCTGCCGTCGTGAACGACGTGAGCATCACCCGACAGCAGCTTGCGCAGCAGGTCGAGCTTCTCGTCCGCCAGCCGTCCGCGGCGACGGATGATCGAGGCCGAAATGCTCGGTATTCCTCCGGCCGATAACCGATTCCGAAGATCACCGACGACCCGTCCGCCGCTGATGATGTCGAGCACGGCAGAGGTCCTCAGCGAGACGAACCGGATCGTAGAACGGCAGGATCACCACGAGGCTGAGCAGCAGCCGCTCGGTGCGCGCAGCGATCGCCGGATGCGAGAACAATCGGCGACGGCAGGTAGCCGTCGTCTGAACCATGGTGTTCACACAGCACCGCTGCGATGCAGCCGCGTGTCTCCGCCCACGCGCACATGTCGGCGGCGGCGGAATACAGGGCAGCCGCGGGCGCCCCGAATGACAGGCGCGCGCATGTCGAATCTCATGGTGAACATCGGCGGCTCGCTCAGTCGAACACGTGCCTGGGCAGCGTGGTCGGGATGTCGAGGAGCTGAGCAGTCCTGGCGGCGCGTCGACCACGTACGGGATCGCGTTGACCACCCGCATCGCGGTCGCCGCCATCGCGCGCGTGGCCCGCGCCATGGCCCTGGGCGGCACCCATGGTCATCGCGCAGTGGATATCGGGTTCACCCTCGATGTCGACGCGGTACGTGGCGTCGAAGTCCGACGCCAACCAGTCCGGTGCCGACATCGCGGGCCATCCGGATGATGTGGTCGATGATGATCGCTTCTCGGCCGTTGACGACGCCGGCCGCACGCGTCCATACCGCACCCGCACGTGCCGGCCTTGATGGTGCCGAACGCGACATCGATATCGCGATCGGTCAATCGACGGTCCAGCGAGCCACGATCGCTTCCACCTCCACGCCGAGTCCCTGCGCGATGAGGTGAATCGGTGCCTTCCAGGCCAGCTCGATGAAGCCAGGCGTCCTCAGCATCGGCTCGGAAGTCGAGCGGCCGCCCGAACCCCATGCCGTCCATCATCACGTCGGCGACTGGATAGTGATCGTTGAGCGCGACTTCGGTGGCGGTGATGGTGCGGATGTGTCTTCGACTGCGTGGTCATCAGCAGAGCAAGCTGGTCGGAGGCGAAGCCCGGGAAGATGCCGGAGACATAGAAGGAGGCGTTGCCCGACTTGGCCGCAGCCTCCAATTGACCGAGCCAGTCCGGCGAGTAGTAGGCAGGCGGGAACACCAGGCCGGTGGATGACGTCGACACGACGTTGATGCCCGCCTCCAGCAGACCGCACATAGTCCGGCACCGCACCCGCGTCGCGTTCCGGGCCGCTGGCCGCGTAGACGACGCAGTCCGGCGCGAGGCGCGATCAGCGCGTCAGCATCGGTGGTGGCCGCAAGCCCCATCGGGTCGGCCGTCGGTCAACTCGCCGACGTCTTTCCCGTCCTTGTCCGGCGAATGAACCCATACGCCAACGAGTTCGAGGTCGGGACGGCGGCGTATCGCGTCGATCGCGTTCGACCCGACACCTCCGGTCGACCATACGACCGTGCGCAGAGCATGTCACTGGCATCTCCTCACCGAAACGACGGGCTGCGCGATCCGCTATGCCGAGACCCTAACCTAATGTTTGTTCTTGTCAAACCATGTCTCGCCCTTCGCAGATGCGGGACCAAGCGATGCTCACAGGCGTGGTTCAGGCATGCGTACCGGCGTCCGCCCTTGACCGTCGACACCGCTACTGCTAGCTTGCGGATCAAACGTTAGGTATCACCATCACCGCAGCCAAGGGAGCCTGATCGATGGCGGTGCTCCACACGACCGGTGGGCCACGGATCTGCGCCACTTTCCAGCGGTCGCAGACTGTTGATCGAGATAGCGCCGAGCCAGGCAAACATCGTCGCCCGTCTTCGGGCGATCAGGCTCGGATGGGCAGGCGCCACGGTCGTTTTCGGCGCATTCGCAATCGTCGCGCTTGGTGAACATGCAGAGCGGTCTGCACGGCGACCCTCGGGCTACCAACCCCAACCCCGGAGAACCGCCGTATCCCCCTTTCCTCGGCATAACCGACTGGCCGCTCGTCACCAGCGTGATGTCGGCGGCACTCACCGTCGCGTTCTTCGGCTACCTCGGCGTGGCAGTCGATCCGCCAGCGCAGCCCACACTGGCTGCTGATCGTCGGGATCGCAGCCTTCTTCGCCGGCGCGCTGGACCCGCTCGCCAATTGGGCGACTTTCGCCGGTCTTCGATCCACGGGTCGCGCACTTCCCACTGTCGTGGCCGTACTTCCAACGCGTCTCCGCTGCTCGAGCCGACTCTGTCATTCCTCGGCGGCTACGCGAGCTACTACGTGCTGACCGGGCTCGGTCTTCTCTCGATCCATCGCCGTTTCATCGAACCGCAGATCCGTCTGACAGCTGGCTCGGCCGGCATCGGCTCGTCGCCGTGTTTGTCACCGGATTCGTTGCGGGGCTGCCGCTTCAACGCGCTCATGCAGTTCATGTGGTTGAAGGTGGGACTCTTCGTCTACACCGAGGCGGCTGGCCCCGTGCTACACGTGTTCGGCAGAGACCTGCCGCTTTACATGGTGATCTATGACAGCGTGCTGTTCGCGGTGGTGGCCCTGTTGTGCGTCCGCGATGACAGCGGTCGGCCAGCGGTCGTCGCGAAACTCGCGGTCCGGACTACCACCGTCCGGATGACAGTCGGTCGCCACCGCGGTGCTGACGGGCGCCGTGCTGCTGCCGATCGCGGTGTTCAGCCTGTTGCGTATCGCCGGTGATCCCAAGCCCGCATACGACGTGTGGCCCTATCCGCCCGTGAAGGTCTACGACCCGTACGGCGACCTCGAGCGGGCCGGCAAGCCCGGCCCGTTCTACCGGTGACCAAGGAGGAAGCGATGACTGAAGGCCGGCAGCGTGTGGTGGTTTGGGCCACGGGTGGCATCGGATCGATCGCCATTCGTGCCATCCATCAGCGACCCAACCTCGACCTCGTCGGCGTGTGGGTGCACTCGCCGGAGAAGGACGGCAAGGACGCCGGCGAGCTTGCCAACGGCGATCCGATCGGCCTTGCCGCTACCACCGATGCAGACGCGCTGATCGCCCTCAAACCCGACTGCGTCGTGTACGCGGCCAGCGGCCCCGAGCGCGACGCGCTCGCGATCCCCGACTACGTCAAGCTGCTCGAGCGCGGGAATCAACGTGGTGACGACAAGCACCACACGGCTGGTCAATCCGCATGCCTACGAACCGGCCGAATGGCGCGACCAACTCGCCGTTGCCGCGGCCAAAGAGGGCCAAGCCTCGCTGTACGCGTCGGGCATCGAGCCCGGATTCGCCGCCGACTACCTGCCGCTTGGTGCTGACCACCCAGTCGGCGTCAGATCGAGAAGATCCATGCATACGAGATCGGGCTGTACGACGACTACGGTGTGCCCGACATCATGAGCGACGCGATGGGATTCGGCCGTCCGCTCGACTACCAGCCGTGGATCGGTATCCCGGGCGCCATCGCCGGTGAGTGGCAAGGACAGATCCGCATGGTCGCCGACGCGCTCGGCGTCGAGGTCCAGGAGATTCGAGAATCGTTCGATCGGGCGCTGACGAATCGGACACTGGAGGTCGCGATGGGCAACCGTCGATGCCGGAACATGCGGCGCGCTGCGGATGCAGGCGATCGGCGTCGTCGACGGCCGCGAGGCCATCGTCATCGAACACGTCACCCGGCTGGCGCCCGATGTCGCCCCCGACTGGCCCACGCTTCCCGGCGCCCTGGGCTACCGCGTGGTGATCACCGGCCAGCCCGACATCGACTGCCACAATGGCCGCGACACTTCGTGATCGGCGCAAGGCCGGTATCGAAGGCATGACATCAGGGGCGGGAGCGATGGTCGCCACGGCGATGCGTGTCGTGAACGCGATCCCGTATGTCGTTGCGGCGCAGCCAGGTCTGCTGAGTTCCGGTCGATCTGCCGCTCACGATTCCGCGGGACGCTTTCACCCAGCCGGGGTGAGCCGCAACGGCATGGTCACGTTGAGCCACTTGTTGAAGTAGCAGGCGCGGCTCGACCTATGGTCTGGTCCCAACCTCCGAATGCACCGATTGTTCACAAACGTCGGTTGGGTACGGTGCTTACTCGGGCAGCCGCAGCTCGGGCTTTTCCACCTCTTCGATGTTCACGTCCTTGAACGTGATCACCCGCACCTGCTTGACGAACCGGGCAGGCCGGTACATGTCCCAGACCCAGGCGTCGGCCAGCCGCAGCTCGAAGTAGACCTCGCCCTCGGAGTTGCGCGGCACCAGCTCCACGCTGTTGGCCAGGTAGAACCGTCGCTCGGTCTCCACGACATAGCTGAACTGCCCGACGATGTCCTTGTATTCGCGGTAGAGCGAGAGCTCCATCTCGGTTTCATACTTCTCGAGATCTTCGGCACTCATCGGCTCAGCTGTCCTTCATATAGCGGCGCCTACCGCTCTTCGCGTCAAGCGCTCATCGCAGTCCCATTCTCCCCTACCCGAGTTGGCTCTGCTGCTCGGGCTCCGTGTCCAGAGCGTCCTCCGGCACCAGTTCGCCCTCGACCGCCACCAGCCGGCGCACGTTGATGAACGAGTAGCGGTGCTGGCTGCACGGGCCCCAGCTCGGCCAGCGCCGCGCTGTGGGCCGGGGTGCTGTAGCCCTTGTGCTCGGCGAATCCATAGCCCGGATGTTCGGCCTCCATCTTGACCATCAGCCGGTCACGGCTCACCTTGGCCAGCACACTGGCCGCCGCGATGCAGGCCGCCGCCGCGTCGCCACCGACCACCGGCAGCGACGGCATCGGCAGGCCCGGAACCCGGAACCCATCGGACAGCACATAACCGGGCCGCACCGACAGGCCCGGCCACCGCCCGCCGCATGCCCTCGATATTCGCCACGTGCACACCCCGCCGATCCACCTCGACCGACGGGATGAACACCACGTGATAGGCCAGCGCATAGCGGCGGATCAGCGGAAACAGCCGCTCGCGCTCCTTCTCGTTGAGCTTCTTGGAGTCGTCGAGCGCGGCCAGGCTCTCCAGCCGGTTCGGCCCGAGCACACACGCCGCCACCACCAGCGGGCCCGCGCAGGCGCCGCGGCCCACCTCGTCGACGCCCGCCACCGGGCCCAGCCCGCCGCGATACAGCGCGGACTCCAGGGTGCGCAGGCCCGAAGACTTCCGGATCACAGTTCGCGGAGGCCATGTCGCCGGCAATGCTCAGCCCCTGCTCTTCGCAAGCGGCTCATCTCACTGCTCTACTGCTCTTGCGCAAGCGATATCTATTGCAGTCTGCGGGTCACCGCATGGACTCCACCCCATCGCGACGGCGGCCAGGCGATGAACCGTGCCTTTCCAATGACATTGTCTACCGGCACCGTCCCGGGCGTCGGGTCCCCGTGCACAACAGCCCGCGCTGAGCGTCGGCCGGCATATTGCCGCAATGCGCGCGCGAATCGGCCGAATGGGTGCGGTTGTCGCCCATCACCCACAGCCGCCCGTCGGGCACCTTCACCGGCCCGAACTCATTGCCCAGGCAGGGGTAGACCTTTGGGTCGGCCATCATCGTCGTCGGGTCGAGAAACGGCTCGTTGAGCGGCTTGCCGTCCACCGTGAGGCCGGTGTCGGCGCGGCATTCGACGGTCTGTCCGCCCACCGCGATCACGCGTTTGACCAAGTCGTTCTCGTCGGGCGGGACGAAGCCGACGAACGACAGCGCGTTCTGCACCCAGCGCACGGCGGTGTTCTTCGAGCGGATCGACTTGTAGCCGATGTTCCAGTTGGGCGGGCCCTTGAACACGATCACGTCGCCGGGCTGCGGCGAACCGAACCGGTAGGTGAGCTTGTCCACCATGATCCGGTCGCCCGTGCACCCGTTGCAGCCGTGCAGCGTGGGCTCCATCGACTCGGACGGGATCAGATACGGCCGCGCGACGAACGTCAGCATGACGTAGTACAGGACCACCGCGATGGTGATCAGGATCGCCGCTTCCCGCAGCGCGCCGCGCTTCTTGGGTTCGTCGGTCTTCGCGTCTGTCGACCGCCGCGTCCGCGGGCTCGGGCGTCTGCTCGGTGCGAGTCGTCGCTGGGTCCGTGGGTCCGGTCACCGCATCAGAGTAGCCAGCGCGATGCATCACCGCCGCGCCGCTCGCTTTCCACGGATCAGGCCTCGTCGGTCGGCGAAGTCAGCGCTTCTCCTTGATCTTCGCCTTCTTGCCACGCAGCTCGCGCAGGTAGTACAGCTTCGCGCGGCGCACGTCGCCGCGGGTGACGACGTCGATGTGGTCGATGTTGGGCGAATGCACCGGGAAGGTCCGCTCGACGCCAACGCCGTAGCTTTCCTTGCGCACGGTGAAGGTCTCACGGATCCCGCCGCCCTGCCGGCGAAGGACGACACCCTTGAAGACCTGGATGCGTTCCTTGGAGCCCTCGATGACCTTGACATGCACGTTGATGGTGTCGCCGGGGCCGAAGTCCGGGATGTCGTCGCGCAGCGACGTCTGATCGACGAAGTCCAGCGTGTTCATCGGTGACACTTCCTTGCTGTTGGCGGCTGCGGGCAGTGCGTCGCGGTGCGACGCGTCGCCGAGCCGATCTATCGGGCGTATCTCGGGCGTCTCGCAGCGGGCGGGATCCGGCCCACGCGGACAACTGCTCAATTGTGCCAGATGGGCCCCAATCCAGATGAAATCGCCGCCGGACGAAGCCGGAACGCGCAGCAGGCCTGAAGCACGCGATGTGGGCACCCAACCGCTAGTCTGAAGCCACCGGCAGGGCGGTGCGGCAAACCTGATTCCGGTTCGGCAATACGTGAGGGAGGGTCATGCGACGGCGGCCGTCGAAGCTGGTCACGGCAACCGCAGCCGTCATCATTGCGGTCCCTCTTGTCGCCGGTTGCGAAGCCAAGGTGTACGGCACGCCGCCGGAGCCCGCAGGCCCGCAGCTGACGGTCGTCGCCCCGATGGGCACCACGGCCCCGCTGCCGGAAGCCCCGCCCGACGAGCCTGCCGCCACCTTCGCCGGCCTGGCCGCCCGGGCCACGGCAGGCCACCGCCGAAGCCGCGCGAGGCCGGCGCCGACATCACGACCACCGTCCTTGACCGCAACACCGGGCAGATCGTCTCCAACGGCAACACCGAGGCAATGCCCATCGCCTCGGTGGTCAAGCTGTTCATCGCGGACGACCTGCTGCTGCAGGAGTCGAAGGGACAGACACAGCTGTCCCCGCCGACCGCCAGGCGCTCGACGCCATGTTGCGGTCCTCGGACGACAGCGCCGCCGAGGTGTTCTGGAACCGCAGTGGCGGCAGCGCAATCATTTCGCGCGTCACCGCGCGGTACGGATTGAAGGCGACGACGACGCCCTACAACGGGCGTTGGTACAACACCTTGAGCACGACCGCTGACCTCGTCCAGTACTACGACAAGCTGCTCTCGGGCAGCGGCGGGCTTGCCGCCGGAGCGGGCCAACATCATTCTGTCCAACCTGGCGGCGTCGACACCGATGGCGATCGACGGTACGCAGCCCGGTGGCGTATACCCACAGCGGTTCGGCATCCCCGACGGGCTGTACGCGCGAGCCGGTCGCGGTCAAGCAGGGCTGGATGTGCTGCTGGAACGGCGGCAACTGGATGCACATGTCGACCGGCGTGATCGGACCGGACCGTCGCTATGTCGTGGCGATCGGCTCGATGCAGGCCGCCGACGACGTCACCGCGCGCAACACCATCACCCAGGCCGTCAAGACGATGTTCCCGGGCGGCCGGATCTAGTCGAGCAGGTCGGGGCGGCGCTCCTGGGTGCGCTGCAGCCCCTGTTCGTGCCGCCACGTCCGCGATCTTCGCGTGGTCACCCGACAGCAGCACCTCGGGCACGTCGAGTCCTCGCCAGCTCGGCGGCCTGGTGTAGCTCGGTCCCTCCAACAAGCCGTTGGAATGCGAATCGTCTTGGTGTGACGCGGGATTGCCGAGCACATCGGGCAGCAGGCGGACGATCGCCTCGATCATCACCAGCGCGGCCGATTCGCCCCCGGCAGCACGTAGTCGCCGATCGAGACTTCCTCGACCCGCATCCGGCGGGCCGCATCGTCGACGACGCGTTGATCGATGCCCTCGTAGCGCCCGCACGCGAACACCAGGTGCTTCTCGGCGCTCCAGCGTTGCGCGTCGGCCTGACCGAACAGCCGACCCGCAGGGTGTCGGGACGATCAGAAGTGTTTCGTCCGAGCAGATTTCGTCGAGCGCTTCACCCCACACCGGCGCCTTCATCACCATGCCGGGGCCGCCACCGTACGGCGAGTCGTCGACGGACCGGTGTACGTCGTGGGTCCACCGACGCAGATCGTGCACCGCAAGATCGACGATGCCGGCGTCAATCGCCTTGCCCGGCAACGACTGTCGCAGCGGGTCCAGGTAGTCCGGGAAGATCGTGACAACATCGATACGCATGCATCGCCTCAGCCCAGCTCCAGCAGACCCTCGGGCGGGTCGATCTCGATCGTCTGGTCGGCCAGCGACACCGACGTCACGATGGCGCTGACGAACGGCACCAGCACCTCGCCTTCGTCGGTACGCACCGACAGCAATTCGCCTGCCGCGGTGTGCAATACCTCGGCGACGGAGCCAACGGCCGTGCCCGTGGTCGTCACGCACCTGCAGCCCTTCGAGCTGATGGTCGTAGAACTCATCGGGATCCTCGATCGGCGGCAGATCCGCGGAGTCGACGACGAACAGGGTGCCCCTCAACGACTCGGCGGCGTTGCGGTCGGCCACCCCGTCGAGCCGCACAAGCAGACCGACCTCCGTGGTCGCGCGCCGACGTCGACGACGTAGCGACTCCGGTCCGCCGCGAGATGGCCCGGCCACGCAAGACGTGCCCGGCGCGAAGCGGGTGTCGGGGTCGTCGGTGCGGATCTCGACGACGACCTCGCCGGTGACGCCGTGCGCTTTGACGACCCGCCCGACTACCAGGTCCATGTGCCGACCGCTACTGGTCGGTGTCCACCACGTCGACGCGGATGCCCCGGCCACCGATGCCCGCGACCAGCGTGCGCAGCGCGGTCGCGGTGCGACCACCCCGGCCGATGACCTTGCCGAGGTCGTCGGGGTGCACATGCACCTCGACGGTGCGGCCGCGGCGGCTGGTCACCATGTCGACCCGGACATCGTCGGGGTTGTCCACGATCCCGCGGACCAGGTGCTCGACGGCGTCGACGACGACAGAGCTCATGGCCGCGGTCAGCTCTCGGTGGCCGGCTCGGCCGGCTCGGCCGGCCTCGGCGGGCTTCGGCAGGGCTTCGGCGGTCTCAGCCGGCGCCTCAGCAGCCTCGGCGCCTCAGCCGGCGCCTCAGCAACCTCGGCTAGCGCCTCAGCGGCCTCGGCCGGTGCCTCGGCGGTGCCTCAGCCTCGGCCTTCTCGGCAGCCTTCTTGGCGGGCGCCTTCTTCTTCTTGGGCGCGGTGGCCTCGCCGGTGGGGCCACCGTCGGCCTGGCAGCCAGCGCAGCGTTGAACAGATCCAACTTGCTGGGCTTGGGCTCCTTGACCTTCAGCGTGCCCTCGGCGCCGGGCAGACCCTTGAACTTCTGCCAGTCGCCGGTGATCTTCAGCAGCTGCAAGGACGGCTTCGGTGGGCTGGGCGCCGACGCCGAGCCAGTACTGGGCCCGCTCCGAGTCGATCTCGATGAGGCTCGGGTCTTCCTTCGGGTGGTAGCGGCCGATGACCTCGATCGACCGGCCGTCGCGGCGGGTGCGCGCGTCGGCGACGGCGATGCGGTACTGGGGATTGCGGATTTTGCCAAGCCGGGTGAGCTTGATCTTGACAGCCATGTTGAAGCGATCTCTCCTGATTGATTGCCACGCTGCAATTCAGCGATCTCAGGCGGGTTGCCCGGATCCGGTTTTGCCTTACGTGTGTGACCGCCGCAGCACCGCGCGGAAGCCGGAGGCGGATCGCGCACAGTGGGTCGCAGCAGACAGCCGCCCATTGTGCCAGACCAGGCGCTACCGGCGAAAATCCAGCCTGCAATGACCGCCAACACCCAGTCGTGCTGCGACCGCCGACGGTCAACCTTTACAACTTCTGGCGAGAGTGTCACGCTCACGGAATGGACGACGCCGCTGCCCTGCTGGAGATCGAGGCGATCAAGCAGTTGAAGGCCCGGTACTGCCGATACCTGGACACCAAGGACTGGGCAGGCGTGGCGCGGGATCTTCGCCGACGACTTTCTCAGCGACACCTCGCAGGCGGGCGGCAAGGTGATCCGCGGCGCCGATGACTTCGTCGCCTTCACCCGCAAGAGCCTCGGCGACCGCGCCACCGCGCACCAGGTGCACGCGCCGGAGATCGAGCTGACGTCGGCGACGACGGCGCGTGGCACTATGGGCGCTCGAGGATGTGGTCCGGTTGGCGCCGGGGTAAACCTGCGCGGCTACGGCCACTACCACGAAACCTACGAGAAGATCGACGGGCAGTGGCGCATCACGAGCTCCAAGCTGACCCGGCTGCGGGAGGACATCTTCAACGTCTTCTTCTCGGTGTATGTCTCTGACCGGATCAAGAAGGCGATCGGGTGGGCCGCGCGTCGGCTGGTGCGGTGAGCATCATGATGATGCAGCGTCACTGCGCGAGCGGTTGCTGTCCACGATGGCCGGGCAGCTCGGCCGGCGTGACTGACGGCGCTACAGCAGCTTGTCGAAGCACTTCTCCTCGACGCGCCGACTCATCCGCCATCCCTCGGGCGTGCGCGACGAACTCGTCGACGTACCAGATTCCGACGAACAGGATCTGCTTCTTCTCCTCGTTGAACACCATCGGGTTGAAGCAGATCGTCCGCGACGTCGCGGTGTCGCCGTCTACGCGCACGTCGAAGTTCCCGAGCATGTGGTAGTACGCGGGGAAGTTCGGCAGTACATTCTTCAACCACGCCTTGACCTCCGGATAGCGGCCGTCGATTCCACCGGTGACCCGATAGTCGATGTACGCGTCCGCCGTGAACACCCTGTCCAGGTCGTCGAACTGTTTGCGATCGATGGCCGTCGAGTAGTCGACCATCAGCTGCTGAATCTCGAACCGATCCGAAATCTCCGCCAGGCTCAACATGCGGTTGATTCAACACCGCCCCAGACCGCATTCAGGCGCGAGGGTTAGGCTGCTCATTCCATGGGGAGATTCGTCGCGGTTATCGCCGCTTGCCTGAGTCTGGTCCTGTCGTCTGTAGCGCCGCTCGCTTCGGCCGAGCCGGACATCCAACCCGTCGGCAGCGTGCCGATCCCTGAAGGGCCCCGCGCCCGCGTGGATTGTCGCCGACATGGACACCGGCCAGGTGCTGGCCGGCCGCGACATAGACATCACCCATCCGCCTGCGAGCACGATCAAGACGCTGCTCGCGCTCACCGCGCTCGAGGAGCTGCCCAGCCTGGATGCGACCGTCGTCGGTACCGAGGCCGACACGCATGTCGAGTGCAGCTGCGCGGGCATCAAACCGGGTCGTACCTACACGGCGCGTCAGCTGCTCGACGCGGTGCTGCTGATGTCGGGCAACGACGCCGCCAATGCGCTTGCCGACATGATCGGCGGCTATGACACCGCGGTGGCGAAGATGAACGCAAAAGCGGCCTCCATCGGCGCGATGAACACGCACGCGTCGACGCCGTCGGGGCTGGACGGGCCGGGCGGCTCGGGTTTCACCACTCCCGGGACCTGGCCATCATCTTCCGCGCCGCGATGGCCAATCCAATGTTCGCTCAGATCACGTCGCAACCGGTGGCCATGTTCCCGACCGACGCGGGCGAGAAGCCGCTGGCAAATGAGGACGAGTTGCTGCACCGCTACCCCGGCACCATCGGCGGCAAGACCGGTTTCACCGATGCGGCCAAGAAGACGTTCGTCGCCGCCGCTGACCGAGGCGGACGTCGACTGGTCATCGCGATGATGTACGGGCTGATCAAGGAGGGCGGCCCGACGTACTGGGATCAGGCCGCCGGGCTGTTGGACTGGGGCTTCGCTCAGGACCCGAGGTCAGCGTCGGCTCACTCTAAGTTGCTGAATCGCAACGCATCCGAGACCTCACCGGCGAACGCGCTGAGTACGCTCGGCGCCCGTGCGAAAGTTGTTGGCCGCGTTGACCATCACGCTGTCCGCGGCCGTGCTGGTTGCTCCCCGGTGTGGGCGAGCCCGGCATCGAACCCGCGGGCGCGGTGGGGATCCCGGAGGGCCCAGCACAAGCATGGCTGCTGGCCGACCTGGACAACGGTCGAATTCTGGCTTCCCGCAACCCATATGAGCCGCATGCACCGGCCAGCACCATCAAGGCGCTGCTCGCGACGGTCGTACTCGATCAGCTACCGCTCAACGCGGTGATCGTCGCGAAGCCCGGCGAACACGGACGTCGAGTGCTCGTGCGCCGGGGTCAAGGCGGCTCGGGCCTACACGGTGCGTCAGCTGCTCGACGGGCTGATGCTGGTGTCGGGCAACGACGCCGCCAACACGCTGGCCGACGGACTCGGCGGGTTATCAGGCCGCGGTCGCGCGAATGAACGCCAAGGCGGTGGCGCTGGGCGCACGCAACACCCGCGCCTCCTCACCGTCGGGTCTTGACGGTCCCGGGATGGAGTCGGTCACGACGCCGTTCGATCTGGCGGTGATCTACCGCGCCGCGCTTCGGTATCCGGCCTTCGCCGCGATCGTGCGCCAGCCGTCGTCACTGTTTCCCACCGACGACGGCCCGCACGAGATCGTCAACCAGAACGAGCTGCTGAAGCGCTATCCCGGCACGCTGGTCGGCAAGACCGGCTTCACGAACCTGGCGCAGCACACGCTTCGTCGGCGCGCGCCCAGCGCGACGGCACAGCGGCTGGTGGTCGTGCAGATGTACGGCTCGGGCGACATGTACGGCCAGGCGATCGGCCTGCTGGATTGGGGCTTCAGCCAGTACGGCTGACAGGGAGCGGTGCTTCCGGTAGCTGCTCCATGAACGCCCGGAACCACTGCGGATGATCGGGCCATGCCCGCCCGGTCACCAGGTTGCCGTCGACGACATCGGGTGCGTCGACGAACGTCCGCCCGCCGTCTCGACATCGACCGCAAGCGCCGGGTACGCCGAGCTGCGACGGCCCTCCAGCAGCACCGGCGGCCGCGAGCATCAGCGGGCCGTGACACAGCGCCGCCACCGGGGCATCCGGCGTCGAAGAAGTGCTTGAGGATCCGGCGGACGTCGGGATCGTTGCGCAGGTACTCGGGTGCCCGCCCGCCGGGCACCACCACCGCAACGTAATCGGACGGGTTCGACGTCGGCGAATGCGACATCGGCCGGCCACGAACGGCCCAGCTTCTCGGTGTACGTGTCGAAGCCGTCGAACGAAGTCGTGGACGACGAACTGCAACGTCTTTCACGGTCGGTGCCGCGACGTCGACCTCGTATCCCTCCTCCAGCAGGCGCTGGTAGGGTACATCACTTCGAGATCCTCGGCGGCGTCGCCGGTCAAGCAACAACACCTTTGGCATGTGCCCTATTTTCGCGCTAGTAAGACGCGGCCGCGCAGGATCGCCGCAGTCCGGATTGTTGATCACCTCGGCGCCCGAGCGCGGGTCGTCGGAGTAGCAGACGAGATCGGCCGAAGCCCCGTGCTCCAGACCGGGTCGTCCCAGCCACTCGCGCGCGCGGTCCAGCTGGCCGCGCCCAGCGCCTCGGTCGGGCTCATCCCGATGCCCTTGAGCGCCTCGATCTCGTCGGCGATGCGGCCGCGTGTGCGACCCTGCTGCCCGCGTCGGTGCCCGCGTAGATCGGTATGCCGGCTTCGCGCGCGGCGCCGATCCGCGGATAGCACGTCGCGTAGAGGTCCCTCATGTGCCGTGCGTAGCTCGGATACTTCTCCGCCGCGTCGGCGATGCCGGGGAAGTTCTCGATGTTGATCAGCGTCGGCACCAGCGCGGTGCCGTGCTGCGACCATCAGCTCGATGGTGTCGTCGGTCAGCCCGGTGCCGTGCTCGATGCAGTCGATGCCGGCGTTGATCAGGCCGGGCAGGGCGTCCTCGCTGAACACGTGCGCGGTGACCCGCGCGCCGTTGTCGTGGGCGGCGTCGATGCGCCTCGTTTGAGGATCTCGTCGGACCACAGCGGCGCCAGGTCGCCCGATGTCGCGGTCGATCCAGTCGCCGACCAGCTTGACCCAGCCGTCACCCCAGCGGGCCTGCTCGGCCACCGCGTCGGGCAGCTGCGACTCATCCTCCAGCTCGATGGCGAACCCGCGCTGGTAGCGCTTCGGCCTGGCCAGATGCCGGCCCGGCGCGGATGATGCGGGGCAGGTCGTCGCGGTCGTCGAAGCTGCGGGTGTCGGTCGGTGAGCCGGCGTCGCGCAGCAGCAGCGCGCCGACGTCACGCTCGGTTTCGGCCTGCGCGATCGCCTCGTCGAGTTCGATCGGCGCCGTGCTGCGCCCAGCCCGACGTGGCAGTGCGCGTCGACGAGGCCGGGCACGATCCAGCCGCCGTCGAAGCACGGTGTCGGCGTCGTTCGACCGGTTCGGCGCTCAGCGTGCCGTCGACGATCCATCCACCCGACCGGCTCGACCGCTCAGGCAGCACCACGGCTCGCCGGATCAGGTGAGTCACGCGCTTCGCGCAAGCGCTGCACCGGCCGTTACTTCTGGCCCGGGAACTTCAGCTTCGACAAGTCGATGTCGGCCAGGCCGGGCGGCAGCTCGTCCAGACCCTGCGGCATGTTCGACAGAGTCCGGGAAGCCGGCGGGCATACTGTCCGGGCACCAGCGGGTTGCGCGCCTTCGGCGGCGTCGGGCCCCGCCGCCCTTCTTGCCCTTCTTGCCCCTTGCTCGTTCTGGCGGCCTTGCGGATGAACCCTTGCGGCCGAACGGCATTCCCATCTGGCCGGCCATCTGCGACATCATCTTGCGGGCCTCGAAGAACCGGTCGACGAGCTGGTTGACCTCGCCGACCGTCGACGCCCAGAACCGTTGGCGATGCGCAGCCGGCGGGAGCCGTTGATGATCTTCGGGTCGGCCCGCTCGGCCGGCGTCATGCCGCGGATGATCGCCTGCACGCGGTCGAGCTGGCTGTCGTCGACGGCGGCCAGCGCGTCCTTCATCTGGCCTGGCGCCGGGCAGCATGCCGAGCAGGTTGCCGATCGGGCCCATCTTGCGGATGGCCAGCATCTGCTCGAGGAAGTCCTCCAGGGTGAGCTCGCCGCGAGCCGATCTTGGCGGCCGCGGCCTCGGCCTGCTCGGCGTCGAAGGCCTGCTCGGCCTGCTCGATCAGCGTGAGCACGTCGCCCATGCCGAGGATGCGGCTGGCCATCCGGTCGGGGTGGAAGACGTCGAAGTCGTCGAGCTTCTCGCCGGTGGACGCGAACAGGATCGGCACGCCGGTGACCTCGCGCACCGACAGCGCCGCGCCGCCGCGGGCGTCGCCGTCGAGCTTGGTCAGCACGACGCCGGTGAAGCCGACGCCCGTCGCGGAACGCCTCGGCGGTGGTGACCGCGTCCTGGCCGATCATCGCGTCGAGCGACGAAGCAGCACCTCGTCGGGGTCGACGGCGTCGCGGATCGCCGGCGGCCTGCGCCATCAGCTCCTCGTCGATGCCGAGCCGGCCTGCGGTGTCGACGATCGACGACGTCGTAGTGCTTGGCCTTGGCGTCGGCTCGATGCCGCGCCGCGGCGACCGCGACCGGGTCGCCGGACGCCCGCTTGCCCGGCGTGCCGGGTGCGGCGCGAACACCTGCACGCCCGCGCGCTCGCCGACGATCTGCAGCTGGTTGACCGCGTCCGGGCCGCTGCAGGTCGCACGCCACCAGCAGCGGCGTGTGGCCCTGGTCCTGAAGCCATTTCGCGAGCTTGCCGGCCAGCGTGGTCTTACCGGAGCCCTGCAGGCCGGCCAGCATGATCACCGTCGGCGGCGTCTTGGCGAACCGCCAGCCGCCGGGTCTCGCCGCCGAGGATGCCGATCGAGCTCCTCGTTGACGATCTTGACGACCTGCTGCGCCGGGTTGAGCGCACCGGAGACCTCGGCGCCCTTGGCGCGGTCCTTGATGCGGGCGACGAACGCCGCGCACCACGGGCAGCGAAACGTCGGCTTCCAGCAGCGCCAGCCGGATCTCGCGGGCGGTCGCGTCGATGTCGGCGTCGGTCAGCCGGCCCTTGCCGCGCAGCTCCCTGCAGGGCGCCGGTCAACCGGTCGGACAGCGATTCAAACACGCCGTTCAGCCTAGCTGGCTTCGGGCACCGGCTTTGCGGGCGCGGGGGCAGGCAGCACGGCGTACAGGTCGCGCTCGAGCTCGTCGCGGATCGAGCCGGTGCGCCGAAGTCGGCGCTCCGGCCGAATCGCCGTCTCCGACGGCGGTGATGCCGAACACGTCGACGACCGACGACGACCCCAGCGTGGTGACCTTCGCCCACGCGATGTCCACGCCGTCGCGCTCGAACACCGCCGTCAGCCTCGCCAGCAGGCCGGCACGGTCGGTGGCGCGGATCTGCACCACCAGCTCGCCCGGCTCGGCGCCCTCGGACCACAGGATCTTCGGCGGTGCCGGCAGCGTGGTTGATCGGCACCGCGTCCGGTGATCTCGCCCGGCGCGGGTGGTGCCGTGCTGCGCCGCGTCGCGGTCGCGTGCTGTCAACGACGCCAGCACGTCGAGTTCGCCCTCGAGGGCGAGGATGAACTGCTGGCGCAACAGCTCGGCGGCCGGCGGCGAACCGAAATGCGGCGACACCACGAAGGTGTTGATGGCCGAGCCCTCATGTGCCGTTCACCGACGCCGAGTACGCGCAGCGAGTTGAGCGCCAGCACACCGGCCGCCTTCGACAGCAGGCCCCGACGGTCCGGGCGCGATCATCGTCACGTTGTAGATGTGCGGGCTGTCGCCGGGGTCCATCTCGACGTGCACGCCGACATCGGAGGCCAACGAAAGATAGCGCGGGTCAACGGGATCGGGCGTCAGGCAGCGGCTCGCCCCGCCATCACCAACCGGCAGCGCCGCACCAGATCGCCGATCAGCGACGCCTTCCAGTCGCCCCACACACGGGACCGGTCGCCAGCGAATCCGCCTCGGCCAGCACGTGCAGCAGCTCCAGCAGCACCGGGTCGCCGTCGAGCGCGTCGACCACCGCCGCGATGGTCTTCGGGTCCTGCAGATCGCGGCGCGTCGCGGTGTGCGGCAGCAGCAGGTGATGGCGCACCACCTTCGACAGCAGTTCGACGTCCGACGGCCACAGACCCAGCCGGGTGCCGATCTGGGTGGCCAACTCGGCGCCGATGACGCTGTGGTCCCCGCCGCGGCCCTTGCCGATGTCGTGGCACAGCGCACCGAGCACCAGCAGAGTCGGGCCGGGACACCCGCGTGGTGAATGCGCTTGCCCGCGAGACGGTTTCGACAAGGTGGCGGTCGACGGTCCAGATGTGCACCACGTCGCGCGGAGGTAGGTCGCGCACTGCGCCCCACTCCGGGAACAGCCTGCCCCACAACCCGGTTCGGTCCAGCGCCTCGATGGTGGCCACCGCAGGCGTGACCGGCGGCCAGCATCACCAACAGGTCCTGAGCGCCTGGCGCGGCCACGGCGTGCGCAGCTCCGGCGCGGTCTCGGTGAGCCGGGCAAGGGTTCGACGCGGCGATCGGCAAGCCGGTGGTGGCCGAGGCGGCGGCCACCCGCAGGATCAGGCCGGGATCGCGTTCCGGGCGGGCGTCACAGGCCAGGATCACCTCGCCGGCGAACTCGATGACGCCCTCGTCGAGGGGACGGCGCACGGGCACGCCTGAACGCGGCCAAACCCGCGGCGCGGCAACGCGTTCGCCGCGGTGCGCAAGCCCGGCGTCGACGTAGTAGCTGACCGTGCGGGCGGCGTCGAGAGCATGCGCGCCAAGTCGAATCGGTCACCGATGTGCAGCGCAGCGCCGATCTCGTCGGCGTGCTGGGCCAGCAGCAGTTCCCGACCGCGGCCGGACACCCGGTGCAGTTCGGTGCGCACGTTGAGCAGCGCCAGATGCGCCTCGCCCAAGCGTGCCGGTCGGCGAGGCCAGCGAGCGGCTCGGATAGACGTCGGCGAGTTGCGCGATCGCCAAGCGCGTTGAGCAGCTGCACGTCGCGCAGGCCGCCGCGGCCGCACTTCAGGTCGGGCTCGGCGCGGTGGGCGATCTGACCGCTGCGCTGCCACCGCGCCTCGGTGTGCTCGACGAGTTCGTCGAAACGCGAAGCGATTCCGGTGCGCCACTGCCGACGGGCCCCGCCGATCAGCAGTGACGACAGGTCGGAGTCGCCCGCAATGCCGCGGCCTCGAGCATGCGCCAGGCCCCGCGGAGATGTCCTCGCCCGCGACCTTCAGCGCCTCGGGCACCGTGCGCACGCTGTGGTCGATGCGAATGTTCGCGTCCCACAACGGGTACCACAGCAGCTCGGCGACCTGGCTGACGATGTCGTGAGGCATGTTGTCGTGCAACAGCGTCAGATCCAGGTCCGAGTACGGCAGCAGCTCGCCGCGCCCCAGCCCACCGGTGGCGACGATCGCGAACCCACTGGTGGCGGTGATGCCGATCTCGGTGGCCTTTGTGGTGAGCCAGAAATCGTGCAAGTCCAGCAGCGCGTCGCGCAGCGCGGCCGAATCCAGTTGACGCGCGCCGCCCGCGAGCAGGTTTTCGGATGCTGCCGCCAGATCGGTCGCGCGAGATCGCCGCCGACGAGCCCGCCAGCGCCGGGGCCTCCCATCGAGTGGGCCCACTGCTTGCATGGGGCGCCGGCGGCGGGATCTGGTGTCTGCTCTGTCATTTCGAGTCCTCCCCGGCCTTAGCCTATAAACGCTCACGGTGCACGTCCGGGAGACGACGTCTCATTTCACGATGCGCTCAAAGGGCGTCGGTCCCCCGCTCTCCGGTGCGCACCCGGACCACGGTCTCGACCGGGCTGACCCACACTCTTGCCGTCGCCGATCTTTCCGGTGCGTGCGGCCTGCGACGATGACATCCACCACCTTGTCGACGGCGGAATCATCGACCACGACCTCGACCCGCACCTTCGGCACGAAGTCGACCGGAGTACTCCGCGCCGCGGTACACCTCGGTGTGACCCTTCTGGCGGCCGTAGCCCTGAACCTCGCTGACGGTCATTCCGAGAATGCCCGTCTGTTCGAGGCCCGTCTTGACGTCTTCGAGCGTGAACGGCTTGACGATCGCAGTAATCAGCTTCATATTCCTCATCCCTCCGCGCCGTGACGGGCGAGCACCGAGCTACCGCCAACCGGCACGAGATCGTATACCGGTTTCGGCGTGTTCGGCCTCGTCGATGCCGCTGACCTCGTCCTCCTCACTCAGAGGCGCAGCCCGATGGTCGTACTTCACGATCAACGCCAAGATAGTCGTACCGACGGCCGAGTAGGCGAGAACCGCGAACGGCACCGACTGCCTGGCGCCACAGCTGGTCGAATCCGCCGCCGTAGAACAGGCCGTCGACTGCGCAGCGGGCGCCTCGGGAGCCGCCAGCCGAGACCGACCAGCAGGGTGCCCGAGCAGACCGCCGACCAGGTGCACGCCGACCACGTCGAGCGAATCGTCGAAGCCCGAGCTTGAACTTCAGCGCCGACCGCCAGCGCACAGAGCACACCCGCGCACGAAGCCGACCACCAGTGCGCCGAGGACGTTGACCGACGAGCAGGACGGGGTGATCGCGACCAGGCCCGCCACGATGCCCGACGCGGCGCCCAGCGAGGTGGCGCTTGCCGTCACGGATCCGCTCGACGAGCAGCCAGGCCGAGCATCGCGGCACCGGTGGCGACGGTGGTGGTGATGAACGTCGCGCCGCGATGCCGCCGGAGCTCAGCAGCCGAACCGGCGTTGAACCCGTACCAGCCGAACCACAGCAGACCGGCACCCAGCATCACGAACGGCAGGTTGTGCGGCCGCATCGGCGTCGCTCGGCCAACCGCCTGCGCTTGCCGAGGACGATGGCGCAAGCGCCAGAGCCCGCGGCACCGGAGTTGATGTGCACCGCGGTACCACCCGCGAAGTCGATTGCCTTGAGCTTGTTGGCAATCCAGCCGCCGTGCTTCACCGGTGACGCCGTCGAAGGCGAACACCCAGTGCGCCACCGGGAAGTAGACGAATCGTCGCCCACAGGCCGACGAACAGCAGCCAGCCGCCGAACTTCAGCCGGTCGGCGACCGCGCCCGAGATCAGGGCGACGGTGATGATCGCGAACATCAGCTGGAACATGCGACGAACACGCGTCTGCGGGATGGTGCCGGCCAGCGGATATCGCATCGACGGCGGCGGTCCCTGCTCGGATCCGCAGCCGCGGCGTCGCGTTGCCGCCGATCAGGCCCTTCAGGCCCCAGTACTGCGTCGGGTTGCCGAACAGGTTGGCGACGTCGTTGCCGAAGGACATGCGAGTAGCCGTACAGCAACCACAACACCGTGACGACGCCCATGGCGCTGATGCTCATCATGAGCATGTTGAGCACGCCCTTGGCGCGGACCATGCCTCCGTAGAAGAACGCCAGCCCTGGCGTCATCAGCAAGCACAAGCGCGGAGCTTGCCAGCATCCATGCAGTATCACCGGTGTCCGGTATACCGAGAATCGGGAATCCATCCACTCGCAGTTTCCTCCTTCGACCATGCCACGGCCGCACGGTCACGACCGTTGACCTGGTCCAAGACAATGCTGAGTGGTTGTTTCGTCTGAAGACGCTGCGGTGTTTCGCTCGTGTGAACGGATGGCCGATCGACGTTTCGGCGGTGTTACATCACGCGTTTCTTGGCCACCGTTTGTTACCCGAGCAGCGCATCGACGAACGCCGCGGGCTCGAACGGAGCCGAGATCGTCGGGGCCTTCACCGAGACCGACGAGCTTGACCGGAACACCCAACTCCTGCTGCACGCGGAAGACGATGCCGCCCTTTGCCGTGCCGTCGAGCTTGGTCAGCACGACGCCGGTGATGTCGACGACTTCGGCGAACACCCGGGCCTGAGGCAGGCCGTTCTGCCCGATCGTGGCGTCGAGCACCAGCAGCACCTCGTCGACCTGCGCGCGCCTGCTCGACCACCCGCTTGACCTTGCCGAGTTCGTCCATCAGGCCGGTCTTGGTGTGCAGCCGGCCCGCGGTGTCGATGACGACGACGTCGGCGCCGCGACTCGATGCCCTTGTCGACGGCGTCGAACGCGACCGATGCCGGGTCGGCGCCCTCGGCGCCGCGCACCACCTGCGCGCCCACCCGGGACGCCCAGGTCTGCAGCTGGTCGGCCGCGGCGGCGCGGAAGGTGTCGGCGGCGCCGAGCACGCACGCGGCGGCCGTCGGCGACCAGCACGCGGGCCAGCTTGCCGACCGTCGTCGTCTTGCCGGTGCCGTTGACGCCGACGACCAGCAGCACGGACGGCTTGTCGTCGTGCGGCAGCGCCTTGATCGAGCGGTCGAGGTCGGGCTGCAGCTCCGCGATCAGCACGTCGCGCAACACGGCGCGGGCGTCGACCTCGGTGCGCACGCGGCTGCTGGCCATCCGCGACCGCAGCGCGGTGACGACCGACTCGGTGACGACGGGCCCCAGGTCGGCGATCAGCAGGGTGTCCTCGACGGCTCCCCAGGACTCCTCGTCGAGGTCGCCGCCGCCGAGCAGGCCGAGCATGCCGCGGCCGCAGCGTGTTCTGCGATTTGGCCAGCCGTCCGCGCAGCCGGTCCAGCCGGCCGCTCAGGAGGCGCGATGGCGCCGACATCGGGCGCAGCGGGCGCTATCGCGTCCGGATGTCGGGCGCAGCCGGCGCGTTCAGGCTCGATCGGCGCACTGGCGGCTCGAGCGGTGGCGGCGTCCGAGGCCAGCGGCAACTGGTCCGGCGATCGGCCGTTTCGGCGCGTCGCGCGGGATGGTGGCATCATCGCCGACGGCGGGCAGCCCGCTGGTATCGATGCGCTCTGACCGGCTCCGGCAGGTGCTGATTGGGTGAACGTGATGCCTGAAGAGGCGGTATATCCGCCGGACCGGTCGACGGGCGTGGCAGTGTCAGCAGATGACAGGCTGATCCGTCGCCGCCGGTACCGCACCAGGCCGACGACCAGCGCAGCGACAACCAGAACGGCGATGACCGCGATTGCGATCCACAGACCTTCCGACACGACCACGCCATTGTCTCAGGGTGGATAGCCGGTGACGCTCGACCCCGGCGGCATGGAGACCCGCAAACGGCGCCACATCGACGTGTGCCTGTCCGAGGCGGTCGACTATCAGACGGTCACCACCGGGCTGGAGCGCTACCGGTTGCCGTACAACGCGCTCACCCAGACCGATCTGGGCAGCGTCGACCTGGCGACGGAGTTCCTGGGCGCGCGGTTGCGCGCGCCGGTGCTGATCGGCTCGATGACCGGCGGCGCCGAGCTGTCGGGAACCATCAACCGCAATCTGGCCGCTGCGGCCCAGCAGCTCGGCGTCGGCATGATGCTCGGGCTCGCAGCGCATCATGCTCGACAACGGCTCGGCCTCGACCGTCGTTCAGCGTCCGCGACGTGGCGCCCGACGTGCTGCTGATCGGGAACATCGGGCTGGCGCAGCTCGACGAGATCATGGTGCCCGATCTCGTCAAGGCGCTCGACCGCGTCGGCGCCAATGCCCTTGCGGTGCATACCAATCCGCTGCAGGAGGCGATGCAGCACGAGGGTGACACCGACTTCTCCGGCTCCATCTCGCGGTTGCGCGACATCGCGGGTTCGATCGGCTATCCGGTGATGCTGAAAGAGGTCGGCCACGGCATCGGTGCGGCGGCCGCCGCGGAGTTGGTCGACTGCCCGATCGCGGCCGTCGACGTCGCAGGCGCGGGTGGCACGTCGTGGGCGCGGGTCGAGCAGTTCGTGCGGTACGGCGAGATCCGCCACCCGGCGCTGGCCGAGTGGGGCATCCCGACCGCGGAGGCACTGCTGGAGAGTGCGGCACACGCTGCCCGATGTGCCGATCGTCGCGTCGGGCGGCATCCGCACCGGGATGGACGCCGCCAAGGTGCTGGCGATGGGCGCCGACGCGGTGGCGGTGGCACGGCCGCTGCTGGCGCCCGCGATCGAATCGCCTGCCGCCGTTGTGGATTGGCTGCAGCGGTTCATCGACGAACTGTTGGTCTGCCTGCACGGCTGCGGCGCGGCCGAATCTGGCCGCACTACGGCGTCGCGGGGTAACCGAAATCCGGTGATTTCGTGCGCGTTTTGTCAGCGCTGAGCGCTACAAACACGCCACAAGTCGCGAGTTAGTTGGCGGCGCCGACCAACTCCTGGCCGCGCATGCGCTGCGAGATCACCGCGGTGATGCCGTCGTCGCGCATCGTGACGCCGTAGAGCGCGTCGGCGACCTCCATCGTCGGCTTCTGGTGCGTGATGACGATGAGCTGCGACTGCGCCGCGCAGCTGCTCGAACAGCCCCAGCAGCCGGCGCAGGTTCACGTCGTCGAGCGCGGCCTCGACCTCGTCCATCACGTAGAACGGCGACGGCCGCGCCCGGAAGATCGCCACCAGCATGGCCACCGCGGTCAGCGACTTCTCGCCACCGGACAGCAGCGACAGCCGCTTGATCTTCTTGCCGGGCGGACGGGCCTCGACCTCGATGCCGGTGGTGAGCATGTCGTCGGGGTCGGTGAGCAGCAGCCTGCCCTCGCCGCCGGGGAACAACGCCGAGAACACCTGCGCGGAACTCGCGTTCCACGTCGGCGTAGGCCTCGGTGAACACCTGCAGGATGCGCTCGTCGACGTCGGCGATGACGTCGAGCAGGTCCTTGCGGGCCGCCTTGACGTCCTCGAGCTGAGTCGACAGGAAGTTGTAGCGCTCCTCCAGCGCCGCGAACTCTTCCAGCGCAAGCGGATTGACGCGGCCCAACTCGTTGAGCTCGCGCTCGGCCTTCTTGGCGCGGCGCTCCTGGGTGGGCCGGTCGAACGGCATCGGCGCAGGCGCGGTGACCTGCTCGCCGCGTTCGCGCGCCTGCTCGTACTCGGCCATCTCCAGCTCCGACGGCGGCAGCGCGCACGTCGGGCCCGTATTCGGCGATCAGGTCGGCGGCCGCCATCCCGAACTGCTCGAGCGACGTGCTGCTCGAGCTGCTCGATGCGAAGGGCCGCTTGGGCTTTGGCGACTTCGTCGCGGTGCAGCGCGTCGGTGAGCGCGGTGATCTTGGCGGACAGTTCGTTGACTTCTTCACGCGCCTTCGTCAGCGCGCCTGCCCGGTGCTGGCGTTCGGCGGCGACCTCGTCGCGGGCGCGGGACGCGACGGCGACCGCCGCGCTCAGCCGCTGCGCGACAAGGCGTCCCGGACTCGGCCACCGCGGCCGCGACCGCCGCGGCGTGCTCGCGTGCCTCGCGGGCGCGCTGCGCACGCAGCCGGGCCTCGCGTTCGGCCGCCGCCGCCCGTCGCAGCGAATCCGCCCGTCCGCGAACGGCATTCGCGCGTTCTTCGGCGGTGCGCACCGCCAGCCGCGCCTCCACCTCGGCGGCGCGGGCCTGTTCTGCCGCGGCCATCGACGCCTGGCGGTCGACGGGTTCTGCTTCGAACGTCGGCTCCTGCTGGGCGTTGTGCAGCCGCTGCTCGAGTTCGGCGAGTTCCTCGACGGTTTGCGTGCGGCCGGTCTCCAGCTCGTTGCGCTGCTGGATGAGCCGCTGCCACTCGTCGTCGGCGGCGCGGGCGTCCTGGCCCGAGCCTGCCGAGTTGCTCGTAGATCGCCGAGATCGCGGCGTCGGACTCGTTGAGCGCGGCGAGTGCCTGCTCGGCGGCGTCCTGGCGGGACGCCTGCTCGGCCAGCGCACCGGACAACGCGGCGGACAGCTCGCCGGCCTGCTTCTCGGCGTCGGCCAGTTCCGCGCGGGCCTTCTCGACCTCCGACGTGATCTCCAGCGTGCTCGGCTTGCGGTCCGAGCCGCCGCTGACCCAGCCCGCGCCGACGAGGTCACCGTCGGTGGTGACCGCGCTGCAGCTGCGGACGCGCCGCGACGAGATCCAGCGCTGCGGCCAGGTCGCGCACCACCGCGACGCCGGACAGCATGGCCGTGATCGCGCCCTGCAGCCGTCGACGGCGCCTCGACCAGGTCCACCGCCCACGCCGCGCCGTCGGGCAGCGTGTTCCGTCGGTGGTGCCGCGTGGTGCGGCCAGTCGCCCAGCACGATCGCCGCACGGCCGCCGTCGGATTCCTTCAGCGCGGCGACCGGCCGACCGGGCGGCGCCGAAGTTCTCGGCGGCGACGGCGTCCGCGGCCGCGCCGAGCACCGCCGCCACGGCCACCTCGTAGCCGGGCGCACCTTCAGACAGATTGGCGATCGAGCCGAAAAGCCCTGCGCCGCTGTGGTTCTTCTGCAGCCACGCCGCGCCGTCCTTGCGATCCAGCCCGACCGACAACGCCTCGATGCGTGCCCGCAGCGAGGCCACTTGACGCTCGGCGCCGCGCTCGGCCGCCTGCAGTTCGGCGACGCGCTCGTCGGCCAGCCGCAGCGCGGCCACCGGTGCGGTCGTGGTGCTCGTCGAGGCCGACCTCGCCGGCGTCGAGTTCACCGACGCCGGCCCTGGACGGTCTCGAACTCGGCCTGCATCTGCTGCGCCTTGGCCGCCGCTTCCTCGATGCCGACCGACAGGCGGGCCACGGTCTCGTCGATCGACTCGACGCGGGTACGCATGGTGTCGACCTGTCCGGCCAGCCGCGCCAGGCCCTCGCGGCGGTCGGCTTCGGCGCGGGCGGCGGCCAGGTGGGCGCGTTCGGCTTCGGCGGCGACGCGCTTCGCGCTCGGCGAGTTCGGTGCGCGCCGCCTCCAGCCGGGTCGCGCGATTGCGTCAACTCGTCGAGCAGTTGCCGCTCCTGCGTCGCGACCTCCTCAGCCTGGGCCTCGAGGGCTTCGGGGTCGGGACCGCTGGACGCCTCGGCTCGGCGTCGAGGTGCTGGGCGCGCTCGCTGGCGATGCGCACGGTCGCGCTGACCCGTTCGGCCAGCGCCGACAGCCGGAACCAGGTCTGCTGGGCGGCCTCGGCGCGCTCGCTGAGGGTGTTGACCGCCGACTTCGTGCGCGTTCAGTTCGACGGTCTTCGCTTCGAGCCGGGTGGCGGCTCGTCGTGTTCGCGGCGCAGCGTGGTCTCGGCCTGGTCGGTGTTGTCGAACTCGGCCTTGCGGGTGACCAGGTCGTCGGCGGCCAGCCGGAGCCGGGCGTCGCGCAGGTCGGCCTGGATGGTCTGGGCGCGACGGGCCATCTCGGCCTGGCGGCCCAACGGCTTGAGCTGGCGGCGCAGCTCGGTGGTCAGGTCGGTCAGCCGGGCCAGGTTGGCCGACATCGCGTCGAGCTTGCGGACCGCCTTTTCCTTGCGCTTGCGGTGCTTGAGCACGCCCGGCGGCCTCCTCGATGAACGCGCGCCGGTCCTCCGGCCGCGATTCCAGGATCTCGGCGAGCTTGCCCTGGCCGACGATGACGTGCATCTCGCGGCCGATGCCCGAGTCGGAGAGCAGCTCCTGCACATCCATCAAACGGCAACTGCTGCCGTTGATTTCGTACTCGCTGGCGCCGTCGCGGAACATCCGGCGGGTGATCGACACCTCGGAGTATTCGATCGGCAGCGCGTTGTCGGAGTTGTCGATCGTCACGGTGACCTCGGCGCGGCCGAGCGGCGCCCGCGACGACGTGCCCGCGAAGATGACGTCCTCCATCTTGCCGCCGCGCAGGCTCTTGGCGCTGTGCTCACCCATCACCCAGGTGAGCGCGTCGACGACGTTCGACTTGCCCGACCCGTTGGGGCCGACGACGCAGGTGATGCCTGGCTCGAAGCGCAGAGTCGTCGGCGAAGCAAAGGACTTGAAGCCCTTCAGCGTCAGACTCTTGAGGTGCACGACGTGCCACACTACCGTCGCGCAGGCTAACGCTCGGTGAACCCGTGGAGCGAGTCGCCGAGCTTCTGACCAGTCGGCGATGACTTTGTCGACGTGACCGGGTGTGCTGCCGCTTTGCAGCAGGTCAAGCAACCGCTGGCAGGCGTCGCGCGGGGCCCTGCGCGACGACCTGCACGCGGCCGTCGGGCCTGTTGGAGGCGAATCCGGTCAGCCCGAGCTCCAGCGCTCGGGACCGGGTCCACCACCGGAATCCCACGCCCTGGACGTAGCCGTGCACCCAGGCGGTCAGCCGGACGTCAGGCTAACTCCTGCATCACTGACCTCAAACGTCACTTTGGTCCCGGACTTCAGCGTGCGGCCGACCGTGCACACCTGATCGACGGCCCGCTCGACGACGGTCGAGCAGCCGCGCGACCTCGTCCTCGGACAGGCCGGACAGGTCGAGCTCCATGCGTTCCTCGAGCAGCGGGTAGCGCTCCTGCTCGCGGTCGGCGGGGTCCGGACACCCTGATCGTGGTCGTGTAGTCGTCGCCGAGGCGGCTGGCGCAGCGGCTGCGTCGCTGCTCATGCCGCTGCAGGCGGCCAGCGCGATCTTCATCAGCTCGCCGGGGTGAAGACGCCCTCGACGTCTTCCGATCCGACGAGCACCTCCGCGCCGCGTGAGCTGCGCCCGGTGTACCGGCGCACGCCGGTGCGCTCAACCCACAGTTCCGTCATGGCGTCTCTTCCTATCTTCGCCGCAAACGGCACATGCAGCGGAAATGGCGTGTCGAAGCGCACAGACTACGTCGCATCTCGGCGCTACGCAGCGCCGCACGCGTGGGCGCGGTTGGCATTTCGGGCAGTAGAACGACGACCGGTTCATGAACTTCTCCCGCCGCATCACCGCGCCGCAGCGCCGGCACGGCTCGCCCTCGCGGCCGTAGGCGTCCAGCGACCGGTCGAAGTAGCCGGACTCGCCGTTGACGTTGACGTACAGCGAGTCGAACGACGTGCCGCCCTGACCCAGCGCGTCGGTCATCACGTCGGCGGCGGCGTCGAGCAGCTCGCCCAGCTTCGCGCGGGTCAGCGACGACGCCGAGCCGCGCGCCGTTGACCTTGGCCCGCCACAGCGCCTCGTCGGCGTAGATGTTGCCGATGCCCGACACCACGGTCTGGTCCAGCAGCTGGCGCTTGATCTCAGAGTGCTTGCGCCGCAACACCGTAACGACGCCGTCGCGATTGAACTTCGGGTCGAGCGGATCGCGGGCGAGATGCGCGACGGGCAGCGGGCACGTCGGTGCCGTCGACCGTCACCAGGTCGGCGAGCATCCAGCCGCCGAACGTGCGCTGGTCGACGAAGCTCAGCGCGGTGCCGTCGTCGAGCAGCGTCGCGATGCGCAGGTGGTCTCTCGTTCGGCACGCTCACCCAGCAGCATCTGCCCGCTCATCCCCAGGTGCACGACCAAGGCGGACCCGTCGTCGAGCGTCAGCCACAGGTACTTGCCGCGCCGGCCGGTGCCGGTGATCCGCGCGTCGAGCAGCCGCGCGGTCAGGTCGGCGGGACCCGCTTCGTGACGACGCACCGCGCGCGGGTGGTGCACCCGCACGGCGCTGATGGTTCGACCCGTCACGTGAGCCGCCAATCCGCGCCGGACGACCTCGACTTCGGGCAGCTCAGGCATCAACACCAGGGCGCGGCAAGCGCGGTCCACGCGGCGGCGGCGGCCTTCAGCTCGGCCTCCTTCTTCGTCCGGCCGACGCCCTTGCCGTACTCGACGTCGGTGACGATGACCGTCGCGGTGAATTCCTTGTCGTGGTCGGGGCCGGTGGAGGTCACCACGTACGACGGCGCTCCGATGCCGCGCGCGGCCGTCAGCTCCTGCAGGCTGCTCTTCCAGTCCAGCCCCGCACCCAGCGTCGGCGCGGTGTCGAGCAGCGCGCCGAACAGCCGCATGATCACGTCACGGGCCACCACGGTGCCGTGCTCCAAATAGATTGCGCCCAGCAAGGATTCGACGCCGTCGGCCAGGATGCTCGACTTGTCGGCGCCGCCGGAGTGCTCCTCGCCCTTGCCCAGCAGCAGGTAGGCGCCGAGGCCGTCGTCGGACAGATGCCGCGCCGCACGTCGGCCAGTGCCTGGGTGTTGACGACGCTGGCGCGCAGCTTGGCCAGGTCGCCCTCGGAGCGGTCGGGGTGGCGGTGGTAGAGCTCCTCGGTGATGGCCAGCCCGAGCACGGCGTCGCCGAGGAACTCCAGGCGCTCGTTGGTGGGCAGCCCGCCGTTCTCGTAGGAGTAGCTGCGGTGCGTCAGCGCGATGGTCAGCAGTTCGTCGGGCAGGTCGACACCCAACGCCTTGAGCAGCGGCGCCCGGTCGACGCTCACTCTGTCCGTCCGTCGATCGCAGGATGCAGCGGCGAGCTTGGCCCACCGCGGATCGATCTGCTCGTGGTGATGGCCCGGCTCCGGCGGTGGCCAGCGGCACGCCGCACTGCGGGCACAGCCCTGCACAGTCCGGCGCCGCACAGCGGCGAGAACGGCAGCGCCAGCCCGATCGCGTCGATGATCGGCTGCTCGAGGTCGACGGTGTCGTCGATGACGCGGCCGACTTCGTCCGACTCGGTGGTGCTCGTCGGTCGCGCTGTCGGGGTAGGCGAACAGCTCGGTGAGGTCGATCTCGACGTCGCCGGTGATCGGGGTCAGACAGCGCGCGCACTCCCCGACGTCGGCGCCGGACACCGTCCCGGTGACCAGCACTCCCTCCGACACCGACTCGATCCGCAGGTCCAGCTTCAGCGGCGCGCCCTCGTCGATCCCGATCAGGTCCGAGCCCGATGCGCGACGGGCTCGGCACCGTCTCGCAGAAGCGTCATCATCGAGCCTGGCCGCCGGCCGAGCCGGGAAATGTTGATCACGAGCGGCGATCGCGAGGCGCGGCGCGCCGCCACTTCGCATGCGTCGCCATGAAGGTCGATCCTACGCGCGACGGCCGCAGCGCTACCGTGCGGCGTAGTCGTGGGTGCCCGCGGCGGTGCGCAGCTGATGGCGGCCGCGGCCCACCGAGCGAAGGGTTCCGTTCAGGAAGTCCTCGAACTCCGGCGAGCTTGCTGTCGACGTAGATGTCGCACTCGCCGCGCAGGCGGTCGGCCTCGGCGTGCGCCGAGTCGATCAGGCGGGTGGCCTCGGCGGTCGCGGTCTGCACGATCTCGGTCTGCGACACCAGTCGCTGCTGCTCTTTGATGCCTTCCTGCACGGCCTTCTCGTAGGCCAGGTTGCCGTTCTCGATGAGCCGGTCGGCCTCGGTCTTGGCGCGGCCGGTGCTGGCCTCGTACTCGCGCTTGGCGGTGGCGGCGATGCTGGTCCGCCTCGTCGCGGGCCTCGCCGACCATCCGCTCGCTGTGCTGGCGGGCCTCGGCCACCATCCGGTCGGCCTGCGCCCTTGGCGTCGGCCAGCAGCCGGTCGGCTTCGGCGCGCGAGTGGTTGATCAGCGAATCGGCCTCGGCGGTGGCCGTCGACACCATCGAGTCGGAGTGCTCCTTGGCTTCGCGCAGCAACCGAGTCACGCGCGTCGAGGACGTCCTGGGCGTCGTCGAGCTCGCCGGGTATGGCGTCCTTGATGTCGTCGATCCAGCTCGAGGACGTCGCCGCGGGGCACCACGCAGCCTGCCGTCATCGGCACGCCGCGGGCTTCTTCGCACGATCGCGCCCAACTCGTCGAGCGCTTCAAATACTCGGTACACGGCAACACCCTCCAGGCGTAGTTGACAGTTACCAGTGTGCCTGGTGTTACCTCTGTGACTCAGCTTCCGGGCCCGGTGTGTCGTCCTTTGGCCCTTTTGCTGTGCCCCAGTCTCCCCCAGGCCGCAACTGCCGTACTGAATTGCTTCGCGCACATTATGTCAACAACGGCCGGGCGGCGGCCGCGCTGACGGTTGACCGGCAAAGCAAAATCGCCCGCACATGCGACGTGACGGGCGATTTTGCGTCAGCTCAGCACACTGGCTGCGGCTACGACGTTGCCTCGTTTGAGTGAGGTCGCGGGCCCGGTCGAGCATCGACGCGAACGGCCCGGCGGCGAAATTCAGCTTGGCCGACTCGACACCTGGGTGCGGACGGGTGGGTGCGATCGCCTCTGCGGCCTGCACCGCCTCTGGCCATCCGCTCGCGGTCGTCGGCGTCGAGCTTGCGCTGCAGCTTGTTGAACTCCTCGTTCTCCTCGTGCTCGGCATGGTCGATCACCGCGTCTCGGAACTTGGTCAGCTCGTCGATGAACTCCCGCGAGTCGATGTCCATGCTTTCGAGCTTGGACAACTGCTTCTTCGCCTCGTGCTCCTCAGTGCAGTCGGGCGTCGACGATCTCGTCGCCGTCAGCGATTCTCGTGGCGCGCACGCGGATGAACCACCATCTCCTCGGCGGTCTCGTGCACCGCCAAGTAACTGCGCAGGTCGACGAACGCCTTCTCGCGGGCTTTCGGGTCCGACGCGACAGAAGACCTCGTCGAACATGTCCTTTGATCAGGTTGTGTTGTCCTTTGAGGAACTTCACGACGTCATCGGTCGATTGAACAAACGTTTCGAACCACGGCGATACCTCCGCTATTTCGTAAGCATGGATTCGGCGCTGATGGGCTGTGCGCCACCCAGTGACTACCCGCCGATGGCCGGAGCTTAACCCTTCAGCTTGGCCTGCAGGCGCACGTTGACGGGCTCGGGCAGCAGCTCAGAAACGTCGCCCCCAGCGTCGCCACCTCTTTGGCCAGTGACGATGACACGAACGAATACCGCGGCGTGGTCGCGACGAAAATGTGTCGACGCCCGCGATGTGCTTGTTCATCTGCGCCATCTGCAGCTCGTATTCGAAGTCGGTGCCGGTGCGCAGGCCCTTGACGATCGCGGTCAGCCCGCGGTGCCTTGACGAAGTCGACGACCAGCCCCTCGCCGGATTCGACGCGCAGGTTCGGCAGGTGCGTCGTCGATTCCTCGATCATCGCGATGCGCTCCTCGAGGCTGAACATGCCCTGCTTGCTGGGGTTGACCAGCACCGCGACCACGACCTCGTCGAACTGGGCGGCCGCGCGCTCGAAGATGTCGACATGGCCGAGGGTCACCGGGTCGAAGGATCCCGGGGCATACCGCGCCGCTCATGGGTGACGACGCCGGCAGGGCGATTCCGCCCGGATGCCCCCTCGACGCGAGCCGCCTACCTGGAGTGCTCCCCGCTCGTCAGCATCCCCACACTGACCCAGCCCCAGTAGACCCGGTGGTGCGCGATCAGCTGTCACGGATCTCCATCACCGACGATGTCCATCTGATCACCGTCGGTGACTGGCGGTGCTCCAGACGACCCGGGAGCCGTCGGTCAGAAACCCGCGTGGTAGCGCCGCCGCATGGCGGCTGGTGGGCGAATACCTTGGACACGAAGCGCCGCAGGTCTTCTCGGCCACGAACCACACCCTGTCGGTGCCGAGAAGGTAGGTGATCAACGGACTCTCCAACGTCGTCCGGCTGGTAAAGCGCAATTGCGCGTCGACGTCCTTGGCGCCGAGGGCGTCGTCCCATGCGGTGAAGATGTGCTCGATCTGTTGGGTGACCGGTTGAGCCATCATGGAGATCCCTTCGCGTAGTTGCCGTAATGCGCCGACGCCAGGGCCGCAATGCTTTGGTCTGGAGCTAAGCGTGTCTGTGAGATGGTGACGATATGACCGACCCGCGTGACAGCGGACGCGGGTCCTGACCGGAATCCGCACCCGTGGTCATTGATCGGCGACCCGACACGAATCGCCATCCTGGCCGCCCGGCCGAGGGACATGCGCTGCCCGCCGGCGAGCTCGCCCATCGCGCGGGCGTGCATCCAGCTCACTGCCACCGCGCATCTGCGCCAGTTGGTCGATGGCGGCCTGCGTCCGTGCGCGTCCAGGGCAGACACCGCTACCACGAGCTGGCCGGGCCCTGCAGGTGCCGTCGTCGAAGCCCTGGCGCAGCTGGCGCCGGCCACACCCGTGCGGTCATTGCGCAGCGATCGCGCGGCCAGGAATCTCGCTACGACCACCTTGCAGGCAGGCGAGGAGTCGAACCGCCGCGATCGGTTACTGCCGTCGATGCGTTGCAGATGGTCGATGACCGCGATCACGCCGGCTCACGCCGCGGGCATCGGCTGGTGGGCAACCTGGGAATCGATGCGCGGCAACTGAATATGACGCGACGGGTGTTCGCCCGTCTGCGTGGACTGGACGGTGCGTCCGGCCCCATCCTTGCCGGGGCGCTCCCGCGCCTCTTACGCATCGCTTCCTCGAGCTGGGGTGGGTGACTCCACGGACCAGGCCGCAGTCTGCGGGTGGCACCCGATTACGAGCAACGCCTCGACGCGTGGCTGACTGAATCAGGCTGACGCTGGCCGGCCAGCTCCAGCCGGGTGTCGCCGTAGCGGCGTGACCGGCCACGGCATCCCGACCGTGCGGCCACGCCAACTCAGCGACGGCTTCGGACGCTGCCGCGCTCGACGACCACCACCGTGCCCGTGCCCACCCAGCCGCCGTCGACCAGTGCGCCGTGAGCACATCACTGCGATCTCGGCGGTCGCCGACGCCGTAGGGCGGGTCGGCAAGGGCCAGGTCCACCACGGCCAGGTCGCTGCCGCCTGCCAGCACGGCTTTGCGACAGGCTGTCCGCCGCCGCCTGGCGCCCGCTTGCGCCGAGCGACGCGATGTTCTGGGCGATCACGCCGGCGGCGGGCGGTGCTCGGACTCGAGCCAGGCACCGCCGACGTGGCTCCCCCTCGACAGCGCCTCACGGCCAAGCGCCCCCGAGCTCCGCATACAGGTCGAGCACCGAGGCTCCCGCAGGGAGTCGATGCGCGAGCGCGAGCACGTTGAACAGCGACTCAGCACGCACCCGATCGGTGGTCGGCCGGAGTTCGGTGCGCGGCACCGCGATTCCGCCGCCCGCCGAGACGCGCCGGCGACGATTGCGGGTCAGCTGACCACCACCAGCAGATCGCCCGCCCTCGACCTGCGCGGTGGCCGAGACCGCGACCCGGCTGACCTTGCCGGCCTTGGGTGCCAGTGATTGCGGCCTCCATCTTCATCGCCTCGATGGTCGCGATGGTCTGTCCGGCGTCGACCTGGTCGCCGGCGCCGGCGTTGACGGTGACCACGCCGGCGAACGGCGCGCCTGGCGTGTGGTCGGGGTTGGACCGGTCGGCCTTCTCGGCGGTCGGAATGTCACTGGCGATGCTGCGGTCACGCACCACCACCGGCCGCGGCTGGCCGTTGAGGATGCACATCACCGTGCGCGTGCCGCGCTCGTCGGGTGTCCGAGATCGCTTCCAGCCTGATCAGCACGGCTCGACGCCGCGCTCCAGCCTGCACCCGGTGTTCTTCGCCGTGCCGCAGCCCGTGCGTGAAGAACTGGTTGGCTAGCAATACGTAACTGAACGAAGTACAAC
>ERZ1370068.10654-contig-9334_pt1 | contig 49727 bp, 91 predicted proteins | sample MGYA00561227_ERZ1370068 | MGnify/ENA primary metagenome ERZ1370068 (study PRJEB38410, sample SAMEA6850437) | metagenome | study: Metagenomic assessment of the ecological functions of the soil: analysis of the soil microbiota associated with the... | reverse complement strand
TGCGCTTCGTTCAGTTACGTATTGCTGCGCGCGGCAGGAAGTCCGACTGTGCCGGAGTCTGCGACAGTTCATTTGCGCCTCTATCGGCTGATGCTGGCTTTCATTCCTGGTTCTTGATTTCGAGCTGGCGCGCCTTGTCTCGGTCAGCGCGAACGGCCCTCAGCTGCACGTTGGACCTCTGGAGTTCCTGGAGAGGCTCTCGGTACTTTTGGCGCCGATCATGTTGATACGACACACCGATACTCACCAGGCGAGCTGTTGGAAAGTGAGTGAATCGGGCTGAATTCTGAAACGAGCCCAGCATCGATGACCGCTGACCTGGTGCTCGAACGCGGTAGGCTGAGGGTACGCGTTGCGTGGCGGGCCTCACGGCGATATCACATGAATAGCGTCAGGCGGAACCTGCGTGACGAGAGGATTCCCGCGCGCACTTCTTCTCTCGAGGGCTGCCTGCCCGACCATCGTTGACCTGTCGAACAGACCGCAGAAAAAAGCCGAGCTTCCGGACATGATCGAAGGCGCGCGAGAGCGCCTCGATGCTGCGTGGCCCTGCATCATGTCGCTGAAGCTTCGCGCGAGGCTTGTCTTCGAGCCAGTCCTGCTCCGTAGTTCGCGGCCGTCGTGTCGCGCAGGTTCGCGATCATCTGGTTGATGTTGTCCTTCAGCTGAGCACCTCGCCCTGTGCGTCGACCGAGATCGACCTGCGTGCAGGTCGCCCTTCGTCACGGCGGTGGCGACCTCGGCGATCGCGCGGACCTGCGTCGGTCAGGTTGCCGGCGAGCTGGTTGACGCTGTCCGTCAGGTCCGCCACGTGCCCGGCGGCGCCCGGCATCTTAGCCTGACCGCCGAGCTTCCTTCGATGCCGACCTCGCGCGACGCCGCTCGTGACCTGCCGGCGAAGACGCGGAGCGTGATCCGGTCATGTCGTTGATCGTGTCGGCAGGCGCCGCGATCCGCCCTTGGCTTCGAGACACGAGTCTTGCGCTCGAGGTCGCCGTTGGCGACCGCGGTCACGACCTTCGCGATGCCGCGCACCTGCGAGGTCAGGTTCGACGCCATCACGTTGACGTTGTCGGTCAGGTCCTTCCACGTGCCGGCGACGCCGGGCACCTGCGCTTGACCGCCTAGCCTCGTCGGTGCCGACCTCGCGGCGCGACGCGCGTCACCTCTGCGGCGAACGCGCGGAGCTGGTCAACCATCTCTTGTTGATGGTGTCGCTGGTACTCGAAGGGAAGTCTCGCCGCGCTTCGACGGTGATCTTCTGCGACGATAGTCGTCGCCGGCAGGCGACGACGCTCGTGACTGAGCGCGATGTTCCGCGCCTGGTTCGTCAGGTTAGCGGCGCGAGCGCTGGTTGACGTTTTCGGTGAGGTCTTTCCACGTGCCGGCGACGCCGAGCACCTGCACGCCCTGAAGACCTGCCGCCCAAGCCGTCGTCCCTCGGTGCCACTACCGCCAGGGCCACCCTCGTCACCTCGCGCGAACGCGCCAGACTGCTCCACCATGGTGTTGATGGTCTCGCCCGAATCGGATCTGCCTTGGCCTCGACGGTGATCTTGCTTGGAGGTCGCCAAGTTGGCGACCGCGTCGTCACCGCCGCGATGTTCCGCACCTGGGACGTCAGGTTGCCGGCCAGCCCAGAACAAGTTGACGTTTCGGTGAGGTCCTTCCGCGTGCCGGCGACGCTTCTTCAGCCTGCGTTGATTACTGACAGCATGGCGGCGCTGCGGGCCACCCTCGTCACCTCGGAGGCGAAGCTGTTGAGCTGGTCCACCATGATGTTGATCGTGCTTGAGCTCAGGATCTCGCCCTTGGCTTTAGAGCGGTGATCTTCTTGGACGATTTTAACTTGGCTGACCGCGGTGGTGACCGCGATGTTTCGCACCTGGGACGTCAGGTTGCCGGCGAGGAAGTTCACGGAGTCCGTGAGGTCTTTCCAGTACCCAGACCCCGGTCACCTCGGCTTGCGCGAGTTTTCCTTCAATTTGCCACCTCGCCAGGCCACTCTCTCGTCACCTCGGAGGCGAACGCGCGGGCCTTCGGTCACCATGATGTTGATCGTGCTCTTGAGCTCGAGCACCTCGCCGCTGGCTTTAGCCATGATTTTCTGCGAAGGTCGCCGTTAGCGTCGCGGTCGAGATTTCAGCGCAGTTGTGGTGAGGTTGGCAGCCAGAACACGCGTTGACCTGGTCGGTGAGATCGCCCTTCCAAGGTTCCGGCGACGCCCTTCACTTCGGCGCCTGAGCGCCGAGGTTACCCTCGGTACCCACCTCGCGGGCCACCCTCGTCTCCTCGGACGCGAACGCGCGAAGCTGGTCCACCATGGTGTTGATCGTGTCCTTGGCTCGAAGATCTCGCTATGGCCTCGGTGATCTGCTTGGACGGGTCACCAACCGCGTTGGTGACAAGCCGCGTCGATACCTGGTTGGTGAGGGTTGGCGGCGAGCTGGTTGATTGTCCGTGAGATCGCGCCCCTCCGGACACCTGGGCCTGACCGCCCGCCGGCCCTCGGTACCCACCTCTTTGGCGACGCGGCCTCGGCAAACGCGCCGCTGGTCCACCATGTAATTTCACGTGGTATCGCTGAGCTCAGATCTCGCCCTTGGCCTCGACGGTGATTTTTTTGGAAAGGTCACCGCTCGCGTGCCTTGGTCACCTGAACGATGTTTCGCACCTGGTTGATGTAGTTGGCGGGAGCTGGTTGACGTTCGTTGGTCTTTCCAAGTGCCGGAGACGCCGGACACACCTGGGCCTGACCTGCAGCCGGCCCTCGGTACCCACCTCGCGCGCCATAAGGATTCACCTCGGCGGCGAACGTTGAGCTGGTCCACCATGGTGTTGACCGTCGCCCAGGCTCAAGCTTTCGCGCCCTTGGCTTCGACGGTGATCTTCTGCGAAGGTCGCCCTTGGCAACTGCGGTCGTCACTTTGGCGATACCGCACCTGGTTAGTGAGGGTACCCTGGCGAGCAGGTTGACGTTGTCGGTGAGATCGCGCCAAGTGCCGGAAACGCGCACTTCTCCTGACCCCCAGCTTGCCGCGGTACCCACCTCGCGGGCCGCACGGGGAAGCGCCCTCCCGCGGCGGTGGTTCAGCTGGTCCGCATTCGGTTGATGGTGTCGCTTTGAGCTCGAGGATCTCGCCTCGGCTTCGACCGTGATCTTCTGCGAAGAAAGGTCGCCCTGGCGACGGTCATCACTGGCGATGTTTCGCACCTGGTTAGTGAGTTGCCGGCAGACCGTTAACGTTATCGGTGAGTTCTTTCCGGACACGCCTTTGACGCCTGGCCGCCCAGCACCCCGCACCCACCTCTTTGGCCACGCGGGTGACCTCGCAGCGAAGAAGTTGCGAGTGTATCCACCGCCGTTGATGGTGTCCTTGGAGACTCGCGGACTTGTCGCCGCGAGGCCTCGGCCAGTTTTCTGCGAAAGGTCGCCGGCGGCGACCGCTGGATGACTCGCGAGAGCCTCTGTCGTGGGTCGAGCGAGCTCTGATCAGCAGGATTCACCGATTCCTTCTGTGCCCAAGAATCCAGTCAGGTTCTCGAATGATCGACGCGCTGTGAGTACCTCCCGGCGACAGGTGCTGATGCGCTCGAGCTCTGGGTATCGCGCGGCGATTTCCGTGACCGAATTAGCTTGAGCGCGATCGCCGCGTATGGCTCCGGGCAGGTCGGTCGGCGCCTCCGTCACGCCTCCGGTACTGCCCGTCAGTGTCTGGAGAAGCATGCTGCTGTGTGAAGCGCTTCGCGTTCCTCGGCTGCCGGGCGCGCCGTAGTATGAGGAGCTCCGTCCCGCGGTCACGGGTTCGGCCCCGGATGATCGAAGCTTTGGGCGCGCGTGGAGGAGAGTCGACGAGCAGGCGTAGGCTCCCGCAGCGGTTGATGCGGCGTTTAGCATTTGGCGCGCAGCACCCTGGCTTGAAAGTTATCGTCACGAAGCGGGCGGCGCCGTCCACACTCTTCATGCACGGGCAGGGCCCGGCCGCGGCAATGTCCAATGGGACGCAGTCCGGTGACCAGCCGTCTATAAGATGAACACCCGCACCTGCCGAGGCGCTGCTCCCCCTGGTGCGTCGCCGATAATCCTCTTTTGCTCCCCCAGCGGGCATAATTAGGAATGGCACCAGCACCCGCTCAGCCTTGACTTATACCCAGCGGGGCCCGGCGCCTGAGAGGAGAGGCCCCATGAAAAGTGAGATATGTGAATGTGGTCAGGCGTAGTGCAGTGAGTTCGCGCAGACTATGAAGAGTCCTTCTTCAAAGGCCATCGAACATGGGGGCAGATAAGGTGTCCCCGAAAGAGGCCTTTCATCATCCCTGGGCGCGGCCTTTGCCCTCACTGCCGTTCTGACCAACCTCGAGTTCAGCTTTTCTCAGAAAGAAGCCAAGCTCTATGACTTCAGGATGACCCGTGGGGCGATGCCGACGCCTGCTGATCGTGCTTTGACATCGAAACTCGACGCGCCACGACCAAAGCCCTGTGATTACGCCCCTGGCGCTGGACGTCATGCGAGTTTCCTCCAAAGCTTTCCCGGCCCCGCGCGATCAGCCTGGTCAGCATGAACCACGTCAGCCGGATCTCATTTCAAACGCCTGGGCCGATCTCTTCCGCCACCGTTGCACGACCTCGGCGCGGAATCGCGTTTTGGAACGCCCTTTGACGTCAACGGCGAGGTGATCCGCCCTACCCGCTGGGCTCGTAAACACTCGTCGCCGTCATCCACCGCGGCAACGTGTTCGCCAACGACAGCACGTCACGCGCAGGGTATACGCGGCTCACCGTTGCGCTAATCCCACCACAATGGCTCTGCTCGCCGGGCGGCCGGGCTCGTACCCAAGGACTGCGCGACAGGGAGCGAACCGAGCGCCAGCACATCCGCAGTATTTCTTTTCAGATATCACGGCACCACCATCGCGCTCCATTTGGTTAGATTAGGCGGGAGAAGACGATGACGGCTACAAGCGCGTGTCACATATCCGGTAGATGCTCGAAGAGCCTCTCCTACAGCTCAAGGGCAAGATCATGCTCGTGGGCACTGAGCCGCCAAAACCCCCGGTGATTTTGCGCAGACGCCCTTTTCGAACTTTCCCGTTCGTCAACCCCAAGCTGCTCATTCACGCCAACATCCTGGACTCCATCATTCATGACGACGGAATCATGGTGGCTCCCCGCTGGGTCAACTGGCTCTCGCCACACTGCTCGCCCGCCGGCTTTGTCCTCTGGTGGTGCTCAATTCGACGCCGCTTTACGGCGTGGTGCTTTCGGCCTTGGGCTGGCGACGCTGCTCGTCGCGGCTCGCGTTTACATCGGCCACTTCAAGGGACTTTGATCAGGAAAGCCAGCCGCTCATCGCCGTGGCGATCGCCTACTGGCTGTCCTATCGCCTGATCGCAGTTACACAAAAAGCGTTGGGACTATCAGCGGCGCAACGAGCTCCTCACCCAGGTCGGGCAGACCAACGCACGCTGGTCACCCGACCTCAAGACGGTAGCCGGATTCAAGGCCTTGCCGAGGTCCTGCTGGCAAAGGCCGGAAAACCTGCGGCTGATCGAGCGCGACAAGGTTTCGATAGACACATCATCGCCTCACCGACGCGAGCTCAATCAGCTGTCTCGGCATTCCCGGAACTCACCAAGATCGAGGTCATTCTGCGTACTCAACCTCCTGTGATCAGGACATCAGCCACCTGATCGAGGCGCTCGGTCGAGGGCTTCAAGGCGGCGCGCCTCGGGCAGCAAGATCCATTGCGAGCTCGACCGCTGTTTCCGGTAAAGATCGACCCGCATCTGATCTCAAGTGCTTAGCTCAATAACCTGCTCGACGACAACGCGCGCTCAGGGATTTTCGCCGACGGGATCGAAGTGATTAAATCGCTCTAGCGCGAGGGAAATCGAGCTGCAGTGGATCAGATCAGCGTGCAGGATCGGGGGCATCGGCGTAATCGCCGGAGGACCTCGAAAAATCTGTTCACCCGGTTTTTCCGCGCGCCAAAAACGACGCGACGGCGCGCAGGTTCGGGAGCGGGTCTGGGCTTTATCTGACCAGTATTTCATCGGGCCCGGCCCATCTGGGCAAGGTCGTGGTCAGAAAGCGGCCTCGGCTCGAGGCAGCGTGTTCACATTTATCTCCCGCTCGAACTCGACGAGCGCGCAGCGAACTCGGGCGTTTTCGCCCGCGGCGCGACCCTCCAGGGGCGGCTCCGCCTTGGACGATGGGGATTTCAAACGTTTGAATCTGCGAAGAAGGGGAGCGGCCAGATGTTTCAGTACTGGTTGTTGACGACGGGCGGATCTTCGGCTTTCCGTGGCTTCGGCGACCTCTCCCAGCGAAATCATATTGTTGTCGATCAGGCCGAGGACGGCGAGGAAGCGGTCAACAAAGGTGCACGCCGGCAGCTACGATCTGGACGTCAACACATGACCGAAAAAAATGGGCTCTCAAAATCAAGGCGCACGACCCCGCCATCTCGCGATCGTGCTCGGCGTTCCCAACGTGCGTGACGCCGTCAGACCTGGCACGGCGCTTTGGCGCTACAAAGAAAAGCGCCGATCAAAAAGGCCGAAAACCTCGTGTACATGATGGGTAAACGAAGGCGCTTAAGGCCAAAACATAGTCAAAACTGTCCTTTTCGCTCGCGTCGGCTGCCGGGCGTTTTGCGGACTTCATCGACAGCAATGAGATGAAGAAGGTCTTCAGCGTGATCGACAAGCTCTCGCGCGTCGACACCGCGGATGCTCATTCGCGGCGAAAGCGGCACAGACGATATCGCCCGGGCCGCTTCAGCAGTCCCGCAAAGGGACGGCCACTTTACCGTCTGTTCGGCAGCAAACGTCCCAGACGCTCGCTCGGCAGTTTCTTCTGGCGGCCACGAAAAGGCACGCCTTCACGGGCGGACTCCACAAGATCGGCATATGCCGAATTCCAGTGTGCAGCGGCGACGCCCCTGTTCTGGACGAGATCGGCGACATCTCCGCGGGCATGCAGGTCTGCTGCGCGCCCTGCAGAAAAGCGGTTTACCGTGGGCCGGCGCCACGAGATCGAAAGTCCAGCGTCCGTATCAGTGGCAGCGACAGCAGCCCTCGAGGAGATGATCAAAAGAGCGGAATTCCGCGGGGACCTCTTTTACCGTCTCCAACGTGCTGCCCATCAACCTGCCGCCCCTGCTTGAGCGCAAAAACGACGTCCGAATTTCCATCAGTACTTCATCGACAAGTTCGGCTTACTTGGCCAGCAAGAACCTCTCCCGGCAGGGAGGCGGGTAGCTGAAACGATGGAGATCCTGCGCGGACATTCCTGGCCGGAGGAGGCGCATCCGTGAGCTCAAGCACGTCATCGAACACGCTTTCGTGATCGAGACGGGCGACATATTAGCCTCGAGTCTTCCGGACGCCCGCCCGGCGCATGTCGGCGGCGCAGACCCGGGCCATCGAGCTCGACAGGACGAGGACGCGGTGACTGCGGCAACGATCTCGCTGGGGCGAGGTGCTCATCAACACGATGAGATTGTGTTGTTGCGGATTCCAGCTCTGGTATCACCAGCTCGCTTCCAGGCCAACAAAGAGATTCGAGAGCAGTTCCTCATCCACAGCGCGCTCAAAGCGTTCAACGGCCGGATCAACCAGACGGCCCTCCATAACATCGAAGACCCTCCTGCGCAGAAGCTGGAGAAATTGCAGATCGCGCCCGCGACATTACAGCCTGGCGACGACCGCCGGCTCGACGGCGTGATAGGCACCGAGAGAGGCGTCGAGCGAAAGTTCGAGCGCGCGCGTTCTTCGATCGCCTCGTTGCCGTTCTTCAAGTCCTGCACTTCCGCCGAAAGGGCCTCGTTGCGCTGCTTCGGCTTCGGGTTCTCCTGCTTCTGCTCCGCGACGCGCTGGCGCGAGGCGCCACACTCGCTGCGTAGCTCCGAGTCGCCGGTCCACGGCTTTCGGCTTCGAGGTGCCAGCAACCAGGATCCGGCAACAGCAGCGGCGTACGGCGCAGCACGCTTTGATCTTCCGTCTTAACCGACCAGTCCCGGCACGTTCGCTGCAGAATGCGCGGCCGCGGCTCGCATAGCGCGCCTGCGTGCCGAGCGCTTCTTCGATGCGCAGCAGCTCGTTGTGCCTTGGCCGACGCGGTCGGGGCGCTGCACATAACGAACCGGACTGTGACGTCTGCGAAATGCCGTCGTCGGCGGCGGCGACGAGTCGGCGATCGTGGCGTCCTCCGTCCTCGCCGGAGCGTGCGAAGAGACGATCGCCGCGCTGGCGTTGGCGGCGTGCGGCCATCATCACGATGCGCATCCAGCGAGCGTTTCGCTCCAGCGGCGTGACGCGATCTGGTTGACCTTGATCAGGATCGCGTTGGCGACGTCGGCGCTCTATGCCGGCCTGCAGAAGATCGCCGGGTTCGTGACGAACATGGTCGTCGCCGACCAGTTGCACTCTTCCTGCCCAGACGGTCGCCGTCAGCGCCTTCCAACCTGTCGCGATCGCCCTCGGCCAGCCTGCCGTCCTCGAGTCGTGGATGATCGGATACTTCGCGCACCAGTCCGGCGTACGAGTCAACCGCTCCGCGTGCCGGCGGCAGTCTTGCCCTCCGGCCAGCCAGACAGTGGCAGAGCCCGTCAGTTCGAAGAACCCGGAACCCGCCGACGTCGAGGTCTCGAGATAGACGTCCGCGCCGAAGCGCCGTAAACCAGTCTTGCCGATCGGGCCTCGAGGATCGCCCTCGATCGCCTGCTCGTTCGACTTCAGGTCGCGGCGCGAACCGCCCTCGTCGCCCACACGCCATCGGCTCAGGCCCTGGCCTTGAGTACGCACTTTTCAACGAGTGGAGGGAGATTTCACGCTCGGCGCGCGCAGCGCTCCGCGCCAGCATCGGCAGGCCGACCGGCAGGACCATGAGCTCCTGCATGTCGACGTTGCTGTCGGCGCGCGCCGCCATTGACGATGTTCATCATCGGAGCCGGCAGAAGAACCGGATCTCCGCTGGACGAGGAGCCCAGGCGGCAAGCGAAGAGGAGGTAGCGCCACAGCGGCGCTGCTTCCGGCTGGCCCGCGACAGCATGGAAGCCGCGGCGAGCGAGACGCCGAGCAGCGCGTTCAGCGCCGAGGCGCGGTTCTTGTTCGGCGAGCCGTCGAGCGCGATCGGCTTCGCATCGAGTCTCCCTTTGATCGGCAGCGTGTCGAAGCCCTTCAGCGCCTGCGCGATCGCCGTCATGGCACGTTAGCCACCGCGCCCTTCACGCCCGCGCCGCCGGAGATGGCGTTTTTGTCGCCATCGCGCAGTTCGACCGCCTCGCGCGAGCACGGTCGACGCGCGCCGCCGGGAACCGCCGCGCGGGCCGGCCGGAGCCGTCGCTCAGCGTGACATCGGCGCGCGCTTCTTCGAGCGTGGGATTGCCGCGCGAGTCGAGGATCCTCGCAGCGCGCGTGAACACCGGTGGTCGTCGTCGATTTGAAGAAGTCTTGCGTGAGAAGAAAGCTGGGGATTGGTTTCGAGCGGACCGGCGCACGTTTGACGGCGGTGCGATCCAGCTCCAGCAACGTTTCCAGCAGCGCGGCCATCTTGCCGAGCGGCCAACGCGCACCTCGGCCCGTCGCTCAGCGCCTTGTCCGGATCGGGGCCGTGTTTCCATGAAAATGCCGGCGATGCCGACCGCGACCGCCGCGCGCGCGAAGCACCGGCACCGAATTCGCGCTGGCCGCCGGACTTGCCGCCGCTGCCGCCGGGCAGCCGCACCGAGTGCGTCGCGTCGAACACGACCGGACAGCCGGTCTCGCGCATCACCGCGAGGCTGCGCATGTCGGAAACGAGGTTGTTGTAGCCGAAGCTGGCGCCGCGCGCTCGCAAACCATGATCTGCGTCGTTGCCGGTCGCCTTAGCGCTTGTCGGCGACGTGCTTCATTTCCCACGGCGACAGGAACTGGCCTTTCTTGACGTTCACCGGCTTGCCGGCGCTGGCGCACGTTCTGGATGAAGTCGGTCCCGGCGCGCACAGGAGACGCCGGCGTCTGCAGCACATCGACGACGCGGCGACTTCGTCCGAGCGGCGTGTACTCGTGCACGTCGGTGAGCACCGGCACGCCGACCTGGCGCTTGACCTCGGCGAGGATGCGCAAGCCTTCCTCGACGCCGGGGCCGCGAAAGCCTCGTGCCGACGTGCGGTTGCGCCTTGTCGAAGCTCGACTTGAAGATGAAGGGGATGCCGAGCCTCGGTGATTTCACTTGAGCGTGCCCGCGGTGTCGAGCTGCAGCTGCTGCCGACTCGAGGGGCCGGCAATCAGGAACAGGCGATCAGGCCGACTCGAACACCGCAGAGGTTCATGACGGACACCACGTCATCCCGGCAGCCGAGACCCACTCGGCCAGGTGACGGCGACGCTGGACCAGAGCCGCCGGGATGACGAACGGACTCTACGCCACCGCCGCGCAAGCCGCGGCGCCGTGCGCATCGTCTGGTATTCCAGCGCCGCCTGACGAAGCCATTGAACAGCGGATGCCCGTCGCGCGGCGTCGACGTGAACTCCGGGTGGAACTGGCAGGCGAGGAACCACGGATGCTACTGCGGCGGCAGCTCGACCATTTCGACCAGCAGATCGTCCATCGACTTGCCGGCGATGACGAGGCCCAGGTCCTCGAACTGCTGGCGATAGCGGTTGTTGAATTCGTAGCGGTGGCGATGGCGCTCGCGGATCACGTCCTGGCCGTACAGTTCACGGGCGAGCGAACCTGGCTTTGAGGCGGCATTCCTGCGCGCCCAGGCGCATCGTGCCTCGCGCAGATCGGAGCCTTCACGCTGCGGCGCTCGACATCGCCGCTGTATCGTGTCGTCCACTCGGTGATCAGCGCGATCACCGGATGCGTGCACGATGCTGTGTCGTTCTCGCTCGAATTGGCGCCGCCGAGGCGCGCGCATGCTGCGCGCGAAGTCGATCACCGCGGCGTGCATGCCGTAGCAGATGCCGAAATACGGAATGCGGTTCTCGCGCGCGTAACGCGCCGCCGGCGATCTTGCCCTCGAAGCCGCGCTTGCCGAAGCCGCCGGGACGAGGATGCCGTCGACGTCGCGTCAGGATGTCGGCGTCCGCGGCTTCGATTCTCGGACTCCATCCAGTGCGACTGCACGCGCGTCGACTGCTTCGAGCCGCCGTGGCGCAGCGCCTCGCCGCAGCGACTTGTGACGCATCGCCCGTGCTCGACGTACTTGCCGATGATCGCGATGGTGACTTCGTGCTTCGGATGCTCGCACGGCGGCGACCGTGCGTTCCCATTCGACAGATCGGCCGGCGGCGTCGAGTTTCAGATGCGACCACGACGATGATCGTCCGAGGCCCTGCGTCGTGCAGCCACAACGGCAGCTTGTAGATCGTCGTCGACGTCGACCGCGCTGATGACGGCTTTTTCCGGCACGTTGGTGAAGCAGCGCGATCTTGCGCCGCTCAGCCGGCGGCAACGGCTGCTCGCAGCGGCACAGCAGCACGTCGGCCTGGATACCGATCGCGCGCAGTTCCTTGACCGAGTGCTGCGTCGGCTTGGTCTTGATCTCGCCGGCCGCCTTGATGTACGGCACCAGTGTCAGATGCATGAACAGGCACTTGTCCATGCGCCTGCTCGATGCCGGATCTGGCGGATCGCCTCGAGGAACGGCTGCGATTCGATGTCGCCGACCGTGCCGCCGATCTCGACCAGCGGCGACGTCGTAGCCGCTGCGTCGCCTCGTGGATCACTGCTTGATCTCGTCGGTGATGTGCGGAATCACCTGCACGGTCGCGCCCGAGATAATCGCCGCGGCGCTCCTTGCTGATCACCGACTCGTAGATCTTGCCCGTCGTGATCGGAGTTCTTGCCGGTAGAGCGCGTGCGTACGAAGCGTTCGTAATGGCCGAGGTCCAGATCAGTCTCGGCGCCGTCGTCGGTGACGTACACCTCGCCGTGCTGGAACGGGCTCATGGTGCCCGGATCGACGTTGATGTACGGGATCAGAGCTTCATCATCGTCACGCGCAAGCCGCGTGCTTCGGAGGATGGCAGCCAAGCGAGGCGGAGGCGATGCCCCACCTTGCCCAAGGAGGACACCACCACCGCGCCGACGCAAATCAGGGGAGTCATGACGCAGCACGCCAGAATCCATTTGGTAAGAGGCATATGGTTACCGGCAGCCGCGCCCGGCGGGCAGGAAGCTTGAATTTGCGTCGCCGGCCGTCTGCCGCGGGGATTCAGCCGGATTCCGCACCTTTGGCAGGACTGTTTTCCTTAACGTAAAGTCAACGTAAACATACGTAAATTTGTGCTGGCAGTCTGAGTCGATCGAATCCGGACGCCGCAGCCGACGGCCGACCGGACACCCTACTGCAGCCTGATACGGGGAAGGCTTCTAGCGAGTGCACGCCGCACCGCGCCGCGGATTTTTCTCGTGGCCGGTACCCGTCCTGAATGTCTGAAACTAGCGAGCCTCGCGACGGCACTGCGTCGGCGCAGCGATTGTTCGTACTGTCGTCGTGAACAGTGGCCAGCATCCGGCCATGGTCGCTGCAGACGTTCGCGCTATTCCTCGGTCGAGTCTTGCGACATCGAATTGCCCGCATGCGGTAACGCCACCACCTTGTCCGCGGCGCTGAGAAGCCTGCGCGCGCAGATTCGTGGCGCGGCGCGCGATGACCTGGCGCGGCGGCGCTGCCGCGTCGCCCAGGGCGATCACCAGCACCGCGACATCGCCACGGCGCTCGCCGCGCGCGATCTCGACCTGCCTCGCTGGCACATGTCGAGGCAAGGCTGCGTACCGATCGTCCGCTGCGCCGTGCCCCGAAGAGTACTTCCGCCGCTGCATCAGCCGGCTTCGACGCTGCACCTTGCGCCGACCATCGCCGCGGCAACCAACCTCCGCGGTGAGGCGTCGCGGTCTGGCGCATCCATCTGGTCGGCAACACCTGTCGTCTGATCTGTTGCGCGAGCAGGTGACAAGTGGATTCGGCGCGGCGCTCTGCGCTTCTCCGGATACGCCGCGCATCACTCCCTGACGCTGCATCGCCGCGAGAACTGCGGCCGCGGCCTCGACGTCGTCTGCACCGCGATCCTCGACCTGCTGGCGCGCGGAACCGACATCGAGTGTCATCTGTCCGGTCGCATCGAATCGCCATGGGCGCGCGCGTCCGTCGTGCCTGCGAAGCCCATCCGCGCATCCGCTGTGACCTGACCCGCTCGCCTACCGTCCGTTCATCGCCCCTGCTGGCGCGATCGACGCCTCGTCATCACCGACTCGGGCGGCATCCAGGAAGAAGCGCCCTACTGGCGTTCCGGTACTTGTCGTGCGCGAGAACACCGAACGTCCGGAAAGCGTCGCCGTCGGCACCACTACCTCGTTACCGATCCAGCACGATCGCATCATCGGCGAGATCGAACGTCGCCTGGCATCGGCCTCGGCCGCTGCCGTTACCTTCGCGGTGGAGATCGCCGTGATGGCCGACGGCCGCTCGGGTGAGCGGTGCGCCGAGCAAATTGCCGCGCTCTCTCGCAGCATCGAAGCCGAGCGCGGCGGCGCTGGCCAGCTGAACGCTGCCATGCTTGCTGACGAACGGCTGGAATCAATTGCCGGCGACGCGCGCGTCGCCGCCGCGAGGCTGCCGCCGACTGGCTGCTGCATGGGCCTGCACCGCTATCCGACGGCAGACACTGCGGCGGCGTGGCCGCGTCGCATCAGCACCAGGCGCCGTCACGTCTATGCCGAGATCACCGGCTATTTCCTGCACTGGCGCTTGCCGACCTGACGCATGTCGAATCGCGCGAAATCGTGACGCGAACGCGCCCGGCGGGCAATCGACCTGGGCGACGCGGCGATTTGCCGTGCCGGCCGTGTGCCGACGACGCGCGCCTACCTCGCCTGCCGCCGGGCTGACCGGCGCAACGATGCCGTGTTCTTCTTCGATCTGGCGATGCTGCTGCGCGGACTGACCGCCGTCGCGCAGGCGGGCATCGAGGCACCGCCGCGGCTGCTGGTCGATCCGCTCGTGGCACAACTCGCCCAATTTGTGGAAAACGATACTTTTGCGCGCCAGTGCGCACGCTGCGCTGCAGACGCCGTGCTGCGCACCTGGCGCTTTGGTCGACGCTTGGCGGCCCGGTTCCTCGGTCGGGGCGGCACCGCGCGTTGCGTCGCGCCGACGGATACTGTACGAGCTGCCGCCATCATTTTGCTGCACACGCCTGCGCCCTGGAGTCGGCGCGCTGGTCGCCCGTACGGCTGCGCGGATTCCGCTGCCGACATGCTTCTGACCCGTACCCAGCACTGCGCCGAAGGCCTGCCTCGCCGACCCCGGGCGCGCGGATGCGGTGCGCGGCCCCTGCTGACGCGCTGCCTTGCACCTTTTTGCCAGGGCGCGCCCGACGGCGGCTTCCTGCCCGAGACGCGAGTCGGGCTCGACGTTGGAGCGTAGCGGCGACATCATCGCGCAGGCGTTGCGCGTCGGCCTGCTGCTGCGTCAGCGCGGCGGTGTCGGGTCGCGCCTTCCGATCGCTCGCTCAAATCTCCTGGCTGCCGCATTGCTCGGGCGTGTCGCCCACGACGGCCTGATCGTTTTGCGATCCTGCCGCGCCGAAGCCAGAGCCGACGTTCCGGTGCGCGCATGTTCGCCGAGCGAGGCGTTACGCTGGTACGCCGAGCTGGGCCGACAACGCCACGCCGGCGCGCATCGAGGCACTCGTTGTGAGCATCGCTACGCAACTTCGGCGCGCCTGCGTCGCACGGTGGCGACACGCTGGTGGCCAGGGCGCGTCTGCGGCCACGGACTTCCTGCGCTTCGCACGCCATTGTTCGCTAGCCGTGCCCGGCGCGGGTTGTCGCCAGCCAAGTTGCACAGCGGCCGCTGGCGCCCGGGCTCCGGCGCGCGCGCACGGCGCTGGCGCCGGGCCTGCAGCGTGCTGATTCCGGAACGCGGCACGCCGGATCGGCTTTACCGAGACACTCGGCACCCCTCACGACGCGGCGCTGGCCGGGATCGACGAGCCGACCGACGAGTCATCACGTGATGGTCAACGGCGCGCCGATCCCGAAGACTACGACGCGCTGCGCGCGTTGCATCCGCATGTCGTGTTCCGTCACAGCGAACGCGCGCGCTCGGCTTCAACGGCGCGATCCGCGCCGGCCTTCTCTGCTGGTGACAGCGCACGATTGGAGTCTACCTGCTCAACAGCGACATGCGCGTCGCACCCGATACGCTGCGCCAGACTGTTGCCGCCACCGGTTGCCGCACGTATTCGCCGCGACCTCACAGGTCTTTTTCATGGATCCGGAGCGCCGCCGCGGGGAGCCACGGCTGGGTCCGACGTCTGCGATTCACGCGCAGGAAGAAACAGTCGATATCTGTATTCAGGCTCGCGAACCGGAGAACTCACCGTTCGCGCGCGGCAACCTGTAATCCGGGCGGCGGCTCGTCGTTGTGCCGCACGCGCGTGCTGCGCCGGTACGTGCGCGCCACCGAAAAGGCGTTATCGTCCATTCTATTTCGAAGACGCCGAGTGGGGCATCCGGGCATGGCAGGATGTGGCTGGGGAGTTGACTGTTCGTGCCGTGATAACTCGCGCGTCTGGCTATGCACCAATCGCGCCACGGTGGCCAGGTTCTGATCCGCCGGCCGGGGTCGAGCGCGTGTTTCAGCGCAACGCACTGCGGTTCCGAACTGCGCCACGGCCTGAGCCCCGCCTCGCCGCCGACGCTGCTGGCGAAGGTTACCGCTACGGATTCAACCACGCGATCAGAACTCGAGAGGCATCGGCACACGGCAGCCGCAGTTTTATGCCGCCCGCTCAGCGCGACCCGTTGCGCACGGCGGCACGGCTTCGACTTCACGCGCCTGGCACGCGACAAGTTCTACGGCGCCTCGCGCCCGTGCAACGGATCCCGCGCGCCTGATCGGCCAGTCGCCGTTCGCGCTGTTCCCGCCCGCGCACGGCGGAGCGCGACGCGCCTCGCCGAACTGACGCAACGCCTGTCGACCGAAGCGGAACCGCACAGTCCTGCTTTCCGACGAACGATCGCTGTACGACACCAACGCTCGAGCCGTGGTTCCGGATATTTCTCGGCAGCGCACTCCGATCCGAGGGGACGCGGCGACCAGCCCGATGATGCCCCCGCCGACCTGGCGACTCGTATCGGCCGCCATGCGCATGGGCGCCTGCGCGGCGAAAGTCGAGCGGCTCATCGCCGCATACGATCCGGATATCGTGCAGATCGAATACATGGAGCTTGCGGCGCTGGCCGAGCGCCGGCGAGGTCGCGCGCGCTGGATCATGTCGCTGCACGATGTCTACGTCAGCGGCAACGCCGAAGATTCTGCTACGGACCGCGTGCAGCACGACCTGCTGCGCCCGCTATGACGCCTATGATCGCCTGTTCACACGAAGATGCAGCCTTGCTCCAGCACCGGCATGTCGCGCTCGTCGGCAGCAGCGCCAGCGACCGCCGCGCCGGGGCATGTGCCGTCGGCGGACTCTCCACCGCGCCTGCTGTTCATGGGTCCGCTGCGCTACGCGCCGAGGCCTCGACGGACCGCGCGAGTTCCTCGACTGCGCGTGGCCGCTGTTGCGTGCGCGCTTTCCCGCGTTGGAACTCGAGATCCTCGGCGGCGTCGAAGCGGCGTCGATCGCTGCCGCTGATACACGCTTCGCGCAGCCCGGCGTGCGCGTCATCGCACGCTTCGTCGATCCCGCGCCGCACCTGGCCGCCGCCACGTTGACGATCAACCCGCAGCGCGACGTCCGCGGCTCGTCGATCAAGCTGATCGAATCCCTGCTCGCCGGCCGCGTCTGCGTGAGGCACGCGCGACGGCGCGCGCGGTTTCTCAACGCCAGCCTTGCCGGCCTCGTAACGGCGGCGAGCGTCGGCGACATGGTGGCGGAAATTTCAGCACCGCTGGACGACATCGGCGAGCGCCATCGGCGCGAGTTCGCCGATCACGCGAAACTCGATGCACCTGGACCTGGGGATGCGATAGCGGCACACGCGCCAGCTCGCGCATCTATCGCCAACTCGCACCACGCGCGGATCGATTGCAATGACCGCAGCTGCCGGCAAGCCGTGGTCAGCGCGAGCACGCGATCGCCGACGTCTATGCGACCGACATGGGTCAGAGCATGCCGTTCGACGATGTCGGCTGGTATCGCGATCTGTGCCTCTCGCGCGGCGGACGCACGCTGGAACTCGGCTGCGGTACGGGCCGCATCCTGATCGAGCTGTTGCGTTTCGGCATCGATGCAATCGGTGCGGACCGTTCGCTGCCGATGCTCAGCGCCTGCGCGCGGACGCTGCCAAAATTGAGTTGCTCCCCGCTGCGCAGATGGATATCGTCAAGCCGGCATTATCAGGCCGGTTCCGCACGATCCTGCTGCCGCCTCCTGATCACGTACGTGACGGATGCGCATCAAGCAGCCGTGCTGGCTGCCGGAATCGGGCAAGCTTCTCGAACCGGGGCGGTTGCCTGGTGTTCGATGCTTTCGTGCCGCAACAGGTCACGAGCTTCGCCGACTTTCGCCGGGACTACCGCCGCCCGCACCTGGCGAGGCGAACTCGAACGGCACAAGCGCATCACGGCGAACGCCGACGGCACCAATCGCATCAGACGCGCGCTACCTCGTGCTGGCGCGCGATGGCGCTGTCATCGCGGACTTTTCCACGGACGAAACGATCCGGCCGTACAGGCATCCGACTTGGCGGCATTCGGCGGGAGCCGGCGGTCTCATGCTGTCGAATCCTGCGCCTGGGATTACGGTCAATGCGCCGAAGCAGCACGGGCGCGCTTCGCGACCGTGCTGCTTCGACGCCCGGCTTCGTGACGCGCATCCGCGAGCAGGCGCGATCGCGCGTGCACCTGACGCTTGACGTTCTCTCGCGTCGCGCCCATCCTGCGCCGCCATCACCGGTTCGATGCGAACCGGCCAAAAGCTTTAACGAACACGGAAAATCCTTCCCAGCATGAGCAGTCGCTATAACGCCGCCGATATCGAGGTCCTCTCCGGCCTGGAGCCGGTCAAGCGCCGCCCGGGCATGTACACGGACACCACGCGTCCCAATCACTTGGCGCAGGGAAGTCGATCGACAACTCGGTCGACGAAGCGCTCGCCGGGCATGCGCACGCGATCGAGGTCACGCTGCACGCGGACGGCTCGGTCGAAGTCGGCCGACGATGGCCGCGGCATGCCGGTCGACATCCACCCTGAGGAAGGATTCCGGGCGTCGAGCTGATCCTGACGCGGCTGCACGCGGGCGGAAAATTCTCGAACAAGAACTACCAGTTCTCCGGCGGCCTGCACTGGCGTCGGCGTGTCGGTCGTCAATGCGCTGTCGACGTCGCGTGTCGAAGTCACGATCCACGCCGCGACGGGCGAGATCTACCGCATGGACTTCAGGACGGCGAGCGGGTCGAACGCAGACTCAAGGTCGTCGGCAACGTCGGCGAAAAACAGACCGGTACGACGCTGCGCTTCTGGCCGATCCGAAATGCTTCGATACGCCGAAGATTTCACTGCCGAAGCTCAAGCACGTGCTGCGCGCGAAGGCCGTGCTCTGCGCCGGGCTGACCGTGCGCCTGACCGACGACGGCAACCGGCGAGAACGACGAATGGCACTACGAGGACGGCCTGCGCGACTACCTGCGCGCGATGCTCGCCGGCACGCGACATACCTGCCGGCCGACCTGTACATGGGCTCGTTGAAGCGCGACAGCGGTAGCGGTCGATGTTCGCGCCTGGCCTGGTGCCCGACGGCGAACTGGTGCAGGAAAGCTACGTCAACCTGATTCCGACCGCGCAGGGCGGCACGCACGTCAACGGCCTGCGCTCCGGCCTGACCGAAGCGCTGCGCGAGTTCTGCGACTTCCGCAACCTGCTGCCGCGCGGCGTCAAGCTGGCGCCAGAGGACGTCTGGGATCGGCTGAGCCTTCGTGCTGTCGCTGAAGCTGCACGGACCCGCAGTTCAGCAGGCCAGACCAAGGAGCGCCTGTCTTCGCGCGATGCGGCTGGCTTCGTCGAGAGTGCGGCGCACGACGCGTTCTCGCTGTGGCTCAACCAGCACGTCGAACTCGGCGAGCGCATCGCGCAGATCGCGATCGAGCGCGCCGACGCGCGCGCCTGAAGACCGAAAAGCAGATCGTGCGCAAGAAGATCACGCAGGGCCCGGCCCTGCCCGGCAAGCTTGCCGATTGCGCATCGCAGCGACCTGACGCGCACCGAGTTGTTCCTGGTCGAGGGCGACTCCGCGGGCGGATCAGCCAAGCAGGCGCGCGACAAGGATTTCCAGGCGATCCTGCCGTTGCGCGGCAAGATCCTCAATACCTGGGAAGTCGAGTCAGGCGGCGTGCTCGCCTCGCAGGAAGTGCACGATCTGGCCGTGGCGATCGGCTGCGATCCGGGCAAGGACGACATTGCCGGCCTGCGCTACGGCAAGGTCATCATCCTGGCCGACGCCGACTCCGACGGCCTGCACATCGCCACGCTGCTGTCGCGCGCTGTTCCTGCAGCACTTCCCGGCGCTGGTGCGCGACGGGCCACGTCTTCGTCGCGATGCCGCCGCTGTTCCGCGTCGACGTGGGCAAGCAGGTGTTCTATGCGCTCGACGAAGCAGAGCAAGACGCGCTGCTGCAGAAGATCGAGCGCGAGAAGATGAAGCGGCGCCAGATCAGCGTCACGCGCTTCAAGGGCCTGGGCGAGATGAATCCGTCGCAGCTGCGCGAGTCGACCATCCATCCCGACACGCGCCGCCTCGTCCAGCTTACCGTCGGACGACGACGACGGCAACGCCAATCGCTGATGGACATGCTGCTGTCGAAGAAGCGCGCCGCGGACCGAAAGAGTGGCTCAAGACGAAAGGCGATCTCGCCCAGCTTGAGGTCTGATCGACGAGCCCGCACCTGCGATTTATCGCGGCACTGCATGCACGGCGGAACGGCATTTACAGTTCTTTTCAGCTTGTCGGACACAACCGTGATATTCCTGCTGGACGTGTCCTCGTTGCAGAAGGGAAGCATCATGCCGAATCGCCGCCCAGCAGTTGCCGCTGTCGTCGCTCAGGTCCTTGCCGCGTTTGCCGCGTTGCCGGGTATCGCCATCGCGCCAGCTGGAAAGCTCGCCGATCGTCTTCCGCAGCGGCCGACTGGGCCGTGCATCGAACGCAGGATTCGATGACCGACGCCAATATCTGCACGGCGATCTTCCGCAACAACACTGCCATCCAGCTTGCATCGCATTCGTTGACGATTGCGATCGCCAATGGCCTGAAGGACGTGACGCTGCGCTTCGACAACGAAACCGCGCGCCAGCTGCGCCTGCCGAAGCGCTCGGGCGAGCCGTGAGCGCGGTGGCTATCGAGGGCGAGGATTTCACTTACCTGCTGCGCTCGAACAGGCTGCGCTACCGCGTGCTGACCCTCGACGACGGGCTCGTCGAGGGTGACATCGATCTGACCGGCGCGAGCGATGCCTGGAAGAACATTCAGTCCGGCTGTGTCGGCGATCCGTTGACGGAGCGCTGATCGCCTGCAGGCCCGGCCTCGCGCAGTACCCGCACCGCAACCCGCACGTCGCACTGCGGCGGGAACCACAGCAAGCCGAGTTCCTCCACACTCGCAGACGAGGGCTCATCACGAGCGCAAGGTAGAAAAGCGGAGCGACGAATCCCCACAGGAACAACGCCGCGAGAAAGAAGCCGAGTCATAGCCGACGCCCTTCGAGCGCAGCGGTATGAAAGCTCACGACGACGCCCGTAGCGCAGGAACGCCAGCAGACTGACGACGATCCAGCCTCCGAGCACCGCGCCGCAGCCAACGGCATGTTCGCGCAGGACTTCCGGGTGGAATACCGCAATGCCGATCATCGCGCTGATCAGGGTCACGACGTCCGCGGCGGAATCGAGCATCGCACCGAGCTTGCTTTGCAATCCAAGCGAGCGTGACGATCCAGCCATCGGCGATGCTGTCGCTGACCATTGCAGCGATCAGCAGCCAGCGGAATCCGCCTTCGACATGGGCGCGCCAGTCCGATCAGGACGGGCCCGGCGACGAGCGGCCAGCGCTGATCAGGTTGGGCAACTGGCGATACATCAGTGCTCGCAACCCGGAAGGCCGGGCAAACCACGGTCGGAATTTCGTCGCGGAATCACGAATGCGCCGGCGCGTTCTGCTGTATACAGGCTTCGAGCAATGCGCGGATGACCTTCTGCCAACTGCGCGGCCTTCTCCTCGTCGTAAGCGAACGAGTCTTCGTCCATGTAATTGAGCTGCGCCAGTTCGAGGTTGAATCGCGTCGACGCCGGCGCCGGCTTTCCGTAGCTGCGCGTGATGGCCGCCCTCGAAGCGGCCATTGACGACGAACAGTAGTCGCGCAGGGCCTCGAGCACGGCTCGAGTTTGCGCTGCAAATCCGCCGAGCAGCTCGCACCGTTCGCCGTGCCGAGATTGAAGTCCGGCAGGCGACCGTCGAACAGCCACGGCACGATGCTGCGGATCGAATGTCCTTCCCACAGGACCGCGCGACCATGCATTGCCTTGATCCGCGCAATTTCCTCGGCAACGCGCGCCGTGGTACGGGCGCCAGAAGCGCTCGACGCGCGCGAGGACTTCGTCGCTGTCGGCTCTTCCCCTTCGGGTACGCGGGCGCACAACTGCGATCGGGCACAGTCCGGTCGTGTTTTGACCGGGGTACAGCGACGTGCCTTCCAGGGGCGATTGAGATCGACGACGCGAATAAGCGCGAATGGCGGCGCGATGACCGAGGCGCCGAGTTCGCGCCGGCAAACGCGTAAAGGCGCGAGAGCATGCCAGTCGGTATCCGGCACACGGCGCGCCGACGGCGTCAGCGCGCCGAAAGTGTCGTCCGGCAACAGCGTGCCATCGTGCGGCAGCGACACGAACAAGGCGAGGTACCGCAATGCAGCCGGAACGTTTCCATGCGTCGGTTCCGCAGCGCGTGGGCGAACAGCGCAGCAGGTCTATTTCTTCGGCGTGGCCACCTTCGCCGCGATCCAGAACGTACAGCGCGCTCGGATGCTGTGCGTCGTGATACAACTTACGTTCACCGTGCGCGCGTCGTGCCGGTCTCCTCGGCGACGACGCCGCCCGCGTTGTAGTTCTTCTCGCTGTACAGCGAATTCATCGGCGCGACGATCAGGCGCAGCCGGCTGCCCTGCTGGATGCGGCGCGCGACGAACGTGAAGTTGTTGAAGTCGTAGCGCTCCGTCTTGCCCTTCGTGACGAGCTGTGCGGCGCGATTGCTGGCGCGGTAGCGCGCGCGCAGCATGTCGTCGGCGAGGAAGACGCAGGTGCCGTCCGGCTGCACTTCGAACACGGTGACATGGAAATCCGTGTCCGGTTGATCGAGCGAAATCCACGCCGACAGCTTGAAGAACCCGGCGATGTCGAGATCCTGCGTGAACGCCGTGATGTGGTAGATCAGGTATTTGCCGCTCTGCTGAAGGATCGCAGCGCTGATCGGTGAGCATGTCTCTGCACTTCGATCGCGTCGACTTTCTCCGAACTGGTGTCGAGTGGATCATGACGTAGCGATCTGGACGCGATGCTGCCACCCGCCTTCTCGGGCGCCAGCGCGCCGGAGGCGAACAGCGTCGTTTGCGCGCGCCGTCGTTCGACGTGAGGTAAAGCGGCCGCGCCTCGGTCGTTATCGACTCGAGCGTGGGCGCGTAGCGCCAGTCTTCCGCGCCGGTGCCGAGCACATAAGTAGGCAACCTTGTCCTTCAGGAATTCGGGCTTCGTGCCGGACTTCATCGTCCAGTCGTACCAGTCCTTGTGCAGCTTGTTCATGTCGAGAAGGCTGGCCTTGCCGAACGAGATGCCCCGACTTCCGCTTTCAGGCGTCCGCGTTCCGGCGTGATCCCAAGGCCCGATGATCAGGTAATGCTGCGCTCTTGCGTGTTCGGAAGCGTGCGCCATCGATTCGCGATAGTGGGTCATTGCACCCGGTTGATCGCCGTCGTATGGCCGGTGATGCGTGCAGGTATCGGCATGTCGATCTTCGCGTACTGCTCGGCGCTCGGGTTGTAGCTGTCCCAGTAGGCGTCGAGCATCGGGTGCGCAATCCAGGTCTGGAAGACCGGCGACGGGTTGCCGATGATGCTGTCGACATCCTTGAACGCGCGATGGCTGGACGCAGAGTTCGCTTGAACTTGGCCGCCCAGAACGCGCTGTCGCTGAAAATCTTCTCCTGGCCGGCCTTGCCGCTGGTAAAGCGTCAGCCACTGTGCGTCGTACGGGTAGGCGATGTTGTTGCGGCGGGGAAAGTCGACGCCGGCGGCACGGCGAAGCGACCGGCACGATCGTCGCGAGGTGCGGCGGGAATTCCTTGGCCGTGGCCCACTGGTCGTAGCCAGCGTAGGAGCCACCCCACATCGTCACCTTGCCGTTGCAGTAACTCTGCTGCGCCAGCCATTCGGCAACGTCGTGACCATCGCGCGCCTCCTGCAGCATCGGCGTGAACTCGCCTTCCGAAGTGCCGCGGCCGCGCACGTCGATGGTCAGGTACCACGTAGCCGTGGCCGGCGAAATACATGCCGCGATCGTGGTAGCTCTGCGAGATATACGGTGTCAGCGTGAAGATGCATGGCACCGGCTCCTTCTGCCCCTGCGGCCGGTAAACGGTGGCATTGAGCTTCACGCCGTCGCGCAGGGAATTTTCACACCCCACTGGAAATCGACAGGACCGGACTTCGCTGCCGGCGGTTTCCGCGGGTGCGGAGCGCGCTCCGGCCCAGAGCGCGAGAGGCAATGTGGACAAGGCAACAAAGGCGACAAGGTTGCGCAGTGACATCGGGGCTTTCTCATAGGTTGAAGCGAATCGGGGAAAACGGCGTCAGGTCGAGCTCGGCGGGTCGATCGACAGAGCAAATCCGCGATCAGCAGGCCGGTGGCTGCCGACATGGTGACGCCAAGCATGCCGTGTCCAGTCGCCAGGACCAGATTCTGCACACGTGCGGCGCGACCGAGAATGGGTAGGTCGTCATAGGTCATCGGCCTCCAGCCGTACCATTCTTCGACCACCTGTGCGCGCCTTCAGGCTCGAGCAGGTACCTCCGCGGCACCGCGCTTGAGCGCATCCGAGGCGCGTGCGGTTCAGGGTGGCGTCGTAGCCGGCAAATTCCATCGTGCTGCCGAGCCGATACCCTGAATTCCAGCCGGTCACGCAGACCTGCCTCTCCTTCAGGGTCAATGGAATCCGCGGACAGCGCTGCGGCCGCGTGTACGTGATCGCAGCAGCCCTTGCCCGGCTGAATCGGAATGCGCAGGTCGAGCTGGCGGGCCAGCAGCGGCGACCATGCACCGAGCGCGAAGATCACGTCGCGGCCGGCGAAGTCGCCGTGGTCAGTCGCCACGGCGGCAATGCGCTCACGGTCGAGACGGAAGCCCGTGATCTTCGTCGACCTCGACGATGGCCCTACCTTCGCCCGCACGGCGCCGGCCAGCGCAACGCCGTAACGCTCCGGCCGCAGATGTGCATCACCGGGATTCAGATGGCCTCCTGATGATGCTGTCGTTCAGCGCCGGCTCCAGTTCGCGGCAACGTGCGCCATCGAGCACTCTGCCGGCATGCCGCATTCCGGCCAGCGTCCTGGGCAGCCAGTGCGACTTGGCGAACGCCTCTTCGTCGCGATACACGTTCAGCGTGCCGGTCGTCTCGAACTCGCAGTCCGAAGCGTTCGCTGCGCACCAGTTCCTCGGATTGCCTGCCGCGCGAGCTTGCAGCAGCGGTGCCTCTGACCGCGGTCGTGCGTTTGAAGTCGTCCCATGTGCAGCGATGCGCGAACTGAAGCAGCCATTCGAGTAACGTGAAATCGAGCCGCGGCGCGACGCGAAACGGAGCATCGCGTTTGAACAGCCAGCGCAGTGCCTGCCGCGATCTGACCGGGCATCGCCAGCGGCATCGCATGACTTGGCGTGATCGTGCCGCAGTTGCCGTGCGAACACGCCGCCGCGGCCGTGCCCCTGTTCGAGGATCGTCACGCTGCGGCCGGCGCGCAGCAGGTAGTGCGCGCAGGCCAGCCCGATAACACCGCCACCGAGGATCAGGACATCCGCATTCCGTTGCGCGCGATGCGTCGCCTTGCATCATTTGGCGACGCAGCCGGGGCCGCGCACGACCTGCCCCGGCGTCGCGCGCCGGTGTGCTCGCCGTTCTTCAGCACCTGCACGCCGTTGACGAACACGTCGCGCATGCCGGTCGCGTATTGCTGCGGCTGGTCGAACGTCGCGTGATCGTCGATCGCCGCCGGGTCGAAGACGACGACGTATCGGCGAAGTAGCCGGCCTTCAGTTCGCCGCGATCGCGCAGTTTCAGATTGTGCGCCGGCAGCGAGGCCAGACGTCGCACCGGCGTCGGCCAGGCTGGTGACCTTGGCCGTCGCGCACATAATGGCCGAGGAAGCGCGCGAAAGTGTACCGTAGGCGCGCGGATGCGGCTGGAACTTCGAGGAACACGCCCTCGGGCGCATACGATGCCTTCGTCGCGAGCCGAGCGCGACCCACGGCTGCGACAGGCCGAGTTTGGACGTTGTCTTCCGGACATCAGGAAATAGACGGTGCCGATGCGGCTGCTGATCCTCGATTACCAGATCCGATCGCCGTCTCTTCCGGCGACTTGCCGCGCAGCTTCGCGACTTCCGCGAGGGTCTTGCCGGTCAGCGGCTTCAGCGCTCGGTGTTGAACGCCACGAGCAGCACGTTGTCCGGCTTGCCGGCAGCCACGTAGCAGGTTCTCCCAGGCGTTGGTCGGTTCGCGCATTTCCTTCGCGACACGCGCGTGCGGATGGCCGGGTCCTTGAGTCGCTTGATCCACTCGTCGAGCCCGCCTTCCTGCACCCATGGCGGCATCGCCGCGTCCAGGCCGGTCGCGCCCGCGGTGTAGGTGTACATGTTCGCCGAAATGTCGAGCCCCTTGGCGCGCGCCTCGTCGATCTTGGCGATCGCCTGACTCATTTTCGGCCAGTTGCTGCTGCCCGCGGCCTTGAAGTGATAGACCTCGCCGTGGATGTGTGCGGCGCTTGCGATCTGGATCAACTCATCGAGCGACTCGATGCAGCCGGTTGCCCTTCGCTGCGCATGTGCGAGATGTATGCGCCGCCGGATTCGCCGGCAGCCTGAGCGAGCGCGATCAACTCCGGCGTCTTTGCGTAGAACGCCGGCGCATAGATCAGCGCCGAACCGACGCCGAGCGCGCCTTCACGCATCGCCTGGCGCACGAGATCCTGCATGCGCTGGAGCTCCGCCGGCGTCGGCGCGCGGTCGACGTAGCCGACCTCGTGCTCACGAATCGCCGTCGCCGCGCCGACGAACGATGCGATGTTCGGCGATATGCCCTTCTTCACCAGCGCGTCGAGGCCTTCGCCGAGAGTCGTCCAGTCGATTGGATGCTTCAGATCGCCCTGTGCCGGCGAGGTCGGCTTCGCGGACTTCGTCGGTCAGCGGACCAAGCGATTCGCCTTCGCCGAAGACCTCCAGCGTCACACCCTGGCGGATGTCGGACTGCGAGCGTCCATCGATGTAGCAGCGAGTCCGGTGCCCAAGACAGCATGTTGACGAAGCCGGGCGCCACTGCCATGCCGGCTGCATCCACTTCCCGGGCGGCGTGTGCGCTGGCCAGATCCCCGATCGCCGTGATGCGCTGGCCGCGCAGACCGATGTCGGCTTTGACCGGCTGCTGCCCACTGCCATCGTAGATCGTTCCGTGGCGCAGGATGACGTCGAACTCGGGCGCGGGGGCTTGACCTGGCATGCGCAGCCAGCAACAACGCGAGTGCTATCGGCAGTAGCGGCATGCTGCGCATGAATCAGGATCCCCTTTGCGGTCGGTCCAAAAGTGCAAGCCTGATCGAAAGCGCATGCGGAACGCAAGCGCCGCAAAGCGTGCCGGCCAGATTCAGGATTTTCGCCGCAAACCGTTCGCGCGCGAACGAATCGGCTCGTCAACTCCGGAGCGCCGCGCAGCGCCAGACATGTGCCGACGGAGAGAACACGCAGATGTGAACCAGGTCACAGTGGCAGGGTCATTGGCACCGATTCTGCATTTACTGTCTCGCCGACGGGGGTCGGCGATATCTCAGGAGTGGTCCAATGTCCGTCCCAACCCAACGAGCTGTTACTGGCGCTGCGCTCCCCGACTTCGGGCTGGCTGGCTGCCATGATTTGCGCGCTGGAAGAGGCCGTCACAGGATCCGAGCTTCTCCGACCATCACCGTAACTTGGTTCGGCAACTGCTTGACTCCGATAAAATTCCTGCGCCAGTTAGCACTGCCGCCAACAGCCGCCTCGCCCGCTTCGAACAAGCGGTCGCCGAGATGCACGACCTGGTCACCGGCCTCGACGTCGAGTCCGCCGAGCAACCCGCCTCGCCACTCAATCAGCGTCCAAAACTGACGCTGGTGGGCAGTGTCGCCGCGTAACAGAATCAACGGGGAGTCCAGAAAGGCCCGGGCAACCGGGCCTTTTTTTGCCGACAGTTTCGCGTCCGCGTTTCCTGGAAAAATCCTGACGTGCCAGCGTCCCGCCGCTGCCTGCACCGGACAATAACTGCCCGACAAACGCAGAGCCCTCAGTGATGGTGGCCGCCAGGCCCGTGCACGTGTCCGTGGGCGCGCTCTTCCTCGCTGGCTTCGCGCACGTCGACGAGTTCGATGGCGAAGTTGAGCGTCTTGCCGGCCATCGGGTGGTTTAGGTCGACATCGATCACGCTCGAGCCGACCTTGGTCACGGTCACCGAGCGATGGCCATCTTCCGTTCTCAGCACGGTCGCCATGCCCGGCACCAGCCGGTCGCCGTCGCGGAAATATTTTTCGGCACGCGCTGCGTGTAGTTTTCGCGGCGCAGGCCATACGCCTGTTCCGGCGGTACGACGACATTGAACCGGTCGCCGGCAACGTGTCCGGCAATCGCCGTCTCCAGACCCGGAATGATCGCCCCATGGCCGAACAGGATGGCCAGCGCTTCGCGCTCGTGCGAGCTGTCGATTTCGACGCCACCTTCGTCAGTCAGCACGTAGTGAAACGTCACGACTTTGTCTTTTTCAGCTTGCATGGTCTGCTCCGGTTCGGGCCCGCATGGTACAAGGTTGCCCCTGCCTGCGTCATTGACAGTCGCACGACTTTGACCGAACGTGCGCGACGATGCGTATGCCGGCGCCGACCCGTGTCCTGCCCTGCTGTCTGATCGCGCTCGCCGCGTGCAGCGCGCCGCATCCCAAGCCCGGTCCCCTACCCCTGATTCACCGCGCCGACTCGACATCACGGCGAGATCGGACAAACGACATCCTGTTTCGCGCGATCGCCCTAGTCGGCACGCCGTACCATTACGGCGGCAACACACCGGAAGGCGGCTTCGACTGCAGCGGACTGGTCGGGTACGTGTTCCGAGATGTCGCTGGCATCGTGCTGCCGCGGACGTGCGGAGGAAATCAGGCGAGATCGGCGCGCCGGAAATCGAACACGACAGCCTCGAATCAGGCGACCTCGTCTTTTTCCACCAGCACACGCGCAGCATCAGTCACGTCGGCATCTACGTCGGCGAAGGCCGCTTCGTGCACGCGCCGAACGAAGGCGGCACCGTGCGGCCTCGATCGCCTCGACGACGCCTACTGGCACGGCGCACTATTCCGGCGCCAAGCGAATCACGCTGTAAGTTTATATCAACGCTACTTTTTCGCCGGCGGCGCGACGCGCAAGTTGTCCAGCAACGGCGCCTTTGGCCCGTTCGATGACGAGGAAATCGTTGCCCGCCGCCTTGTGACAGCCGGTACATGCTGCCGACAACCCATCGAACGTCTTCTCGAATTCCGCCTTGCTGCCGTGGTCGATCGCGTCGCGCAGCGCCATGACCGGCGCCTTGGTCATCGCCGGCAGGATGTCGGCAAGGCGCTGCGGCTGGAAGATGGCGTGCTCGGGATTCTGTTCGACGACCGCGTCGAACGCTTCCTTGATTTCCTGCAGCTCGAACGCCGCGAGTGTCCAGTTCTGCGCCTGTCCGGCATACCAGAGGCGCGCGTGGCGGATCTGCATACTCGAGCATCTGCTCGCCGAGTTCCGGGTGATACGCCGGACTTCTTCAGCTCTGCGAGTTCTTCTTCAGCGCAGCGATTTCCGCGCTGCCGTCGGTCGAAGCCGCTGGGCTGACGCGACGGTCGCGACCCAGCACGGCGACTAGCGAGACTTGCTACATGCCAGCGCGATAACGCCCGCCATTGTCCGACGCATGAGCTTCTCCGTCGCAGATGCCGAATAGGAATACGTTCGCATAGAGTGCCGGAAAGGCCGGCAGAACGCCAGCCACGATTCGTCGAGATCGGCTGCGGGCGAACGCGCATTTGATCGAGTCTATGCGCGCCCTGTGCAGCCGCCGCGCCGAACCGTTCGCCCCTTTGCTTCCGGGCCCGAGCGCGGTGACGATGGCGAGCATGACCGCGACGCCGGCAATGAACACCGCCATCGTCAGGCCGTATTGCTTGTGGTTCGCCTCGGCCAGCGTCGTCGGGCACCCACGGCACGCCGGCCGAGATGAAATTGCCGATCTGATAGGTAAGGCCGGGCATCGTCGCGCGCACCGCATCCGGCGACAGTTCGTTCGAGATGCACCGGCACCACGCCCCAGGCACCCTGCACCATCACCTGCAGCCAGAACACGCCCAGGCCGAGCATCAGCGGCTCGCTGCTGAACGCCCAGAGCTTCAGGATCGGCAGCGACAGCAGCGCCGCGATGATGATCGCGCGCTTGCGCCCGATGCGCTCGGACAGCGCGCCGAAGAACAGGCCGCCGCAGATCGCGCCGATGCGGTCCGATCGTCGCAAGCTTGCCGGTCAGATCGGTGCCGAAGCCCTTCTCGACCTGCAGGAACAACGGATACAGATCCTGCGTGCCGTGACTGAAACAGTTGAACAACGTCATCAACACGATCATGAACAACGGCCCGGCCCCAATAGCCTGCTCATCGCCGGTCAGCGGATGGCGCTCCTGCGCGGACTTTGTCCGCTGCGTGTGTCCCCACACCGGCGATTCCGGAACCGTCGAGCGGATGTAGAGCACGAGCAGCGCCGGCAGGAACCGACCACGAACATGCCGCGCCAGCCGATGTGATCGAACAACAGCCAGAACAGCAGCGCCGCAAGCAGGTTGCCGCAGGCATAGCCTTCCTGCAGCAGGCCGGAGACGAAGCCGCGCGACTTCTCCGGAATGATCTCCATCGTCAGCGACGAACCCAATCCCCACTCGCCGCCCATCGCGAAGCCGAACAGCAGGCGCAGGACGAACAGCGCGGCCAGATTCGGCGCGAACGCCGACGCCAGTTCGAAGAACGAGAACAGCGCGATGTCGAGCATCAGCATCGGCCGGCGGCCGAAGCGGTCGGCCAGCAGGCCGAACACGAAGGCGCCGAGCGGGCCGCGCCAGCAGCGTCAGGGTGACCGCGAACATCGACATCTTCGCGGCCGACGTGAAATTCCGCGGCAATCGCCTTGGCCGCAAATACCAGGATGAAGAAATCGAAAGCGTCCAGCGTCCAGCCGAGAAAGCCGGCAATCACGACGTTGCGCTGAACGGAAGTCATTGCCATCGCTGTCCCCTCGGTCGATGGCCGATTGTGGTGGTTTTCGCTGCGGCGCATCCAGCCGCAATGCACCACGGCGAACTCATCTCGCTGTCGCACGCGAGTTCAATCCGCGCGTCATTCCGATTACAGTTCCACGTATGGGGCGATGCGTCTCGACTGCAACATGGTTGCAATGCGCGGCGGCGACCATTCGCCGGAGTCACTCGCTGGTCTAAACACGCAATGCCGACACAACGGATGATCCTGCGCGTCGCGCGTCAGCGACCGCACTGCTTGTCGCGGCTGCCGGCTGCAGCACGCACCGCATCGCAAAGCAGCCATCGGCCGCGCCGGCCGACCAGCGGCAAAGCCTGGCGCATCGCGTGATCGTGTTCGTCTGGGACGGCATGCGGCCCAGACTCGATCAGCGAAACCGACACGCCGCATCTTGCGGCGCTCGCCAAACGCGGCACGTACTTCGCCGACAATCATTCGAGCTACCCGACTTTCACGATGATGAACGCCGCCGGCGTTCGCGACCGGCGCGTTCTCCGGCAAGTCCGGCTTCTATGGCAATACGGTCTACCGTCCCGGCGCGCCGGCGCGCACGTCGGGCGGCGACGAAGTCGATCTGAACGAGCCGGTCTTCACCGAGGACTACGGCATCCTGAAACAGCTCGACGCGAACCAGGACGAGCACCTGATCCTGATCGGCACGCTGTTCCAGGCCGCGCAGAAGGCCGGGCTGAAGACTGCCGCGGTCGGCAAATCGGGGCCGGCGTTTCTGCAGGACTACAAGAACGGCGGCGTGATGATCGACGAAAAGGCCGCATTTCCCGCTCGACTTCGCAGCGCGAGTTGCAGGCCGCGCACATCGCGCTGCCGGTGCGCGACGGCGTTCGCCTATCCGGGCGGCGCGTTGAAACTGGCGCCGGACAACGGCGATCCGACGTTCCAGCCCGGAACGAAGCTACCTCGCCGATCACGTCACGCCGGATCCTTCCGACCGCAGCGGCGCACCGGCGACGGCGCGCGAACAAGTACCTGATGTCGGTCTACCTCGACTACATCCTGCCGCAGAAGCAAACCCGACCTTGTCGGTGGTCTGGCTGCGCAACCCCGACACGACCGAGCACGCCTACGGCGTCGGCGCACCGAACTATCACGCCGGCGCTGCAGGCGCAGGACGAACTGCTCGGCAAGCTGCAGGACAAGCTCGTCGAACTTGGGCTTGAAAGAAAGTACCGACCTGATCGTCGTCTCCGACCACGGCCACAGCAACGTGTCCGGTCCGCTCGACCTGTTCCCGCTGCGCAAAGTGGAAAATGGAAAAATTGGCGAAATCGACAACGAACATGGCTATTCGGTGTCCGGCGAAGTTCGGCTCGCGCACGAGCTGAGCATGGCCGGAATCCGCGCCTATGACGGCGGCGGCTGCATGTACGATCCGGTCCTTTCCGGAATCCGCGCCGACGGCAGCCAGCTGCACGCCGACAAGCCGGCCGATGCCGCTTCCTGTCCGGACTACAGGTACGCCAAGTACACGACGCCGGACTACAACCTGCTGCATCCATTCCCTGCCGCGCGAGGCATTCGTCGTCGCCAGCAACGGCGGCAGCGACTACCTGTATCACCCGCAGCACGATCCCGAACGCGTTCGCGCCGCCGTGCGCTTCCTGCAGAGCCACGAGGAGTACGGCGCGATCTTCGTCGACGAACGCTATGGCGGACATTCCCGGCACGCTGCCGCTGTCGATCGTGCACCTTGAAAACGCCGAGGGCCGCAATCCCGACATCGTCGTCGGCTACACGTACGACGAGCACGCGATGGTCCAGGGCATGCCGGGTATCGAATTCCAGGGCGTCGTCGGCCACATCAGCCGCGGCATGCACGGCAGCTTCAGCCCGGTCGATGTGCACAACACGCTGCTCGCGTCCGGTCCGGATTTCCGCGAAGACTTCACCGACACGTTGCCGAGCGGCAACGTCGATGTTGCGCCGACGATCGCCCGGATTCTCGGCCTCGACGCTGCCGCAGGCCGAGGGCCGCCCGTTGCTCGAAGCGCTTCGGGGACGAGATCAGACGCGGAGCCGAAAGGCTACACCGTCACGCCAGCGACGCTCAGTCCGGCTCCCGACGCCACCGATCTTTCGGTCAAATCACCCGATCGGCGCGACGACCGGCAAGATCGCGCTATGACCTTCGGTCTGCAAGTCAAGGAACTGCGCCACGGCGCGCATTCGTATACTTATTTCGATTGGGCGCGAGGCTGATCGCCGCTAGCCGCGCTCGGCCAGTCATGCGACCTCGCGGCGGGCGACTGGCGAGCGATAAACAGGCAGACTTGCAGCGACGCGAGCAAACCGGTTGCATTCGCGCTTGCACCATCCCAGCGCTCGGAATCAGCGCGACTTCCGCATTCGATCTGAATTCGATCGACGAGTCGGAACTGCCACTCATATGACCGCGTCGCGGCACAACGTCAGGCATAGCTGCCCACAGTGAGCAACGCCTGCGGTGCGTGCGGCGAACTCGGACTGCGGGTTGAGTTGCGCAGCGATTCGGAACCGACCGCATGAATCAGCCATCCGGCAAGCAGCAGGATCGAAGCGAGTCAGGGCACGTCGACGCTTGCGCTTCGACATCGTTTCCGGCCTCACCGCCGCCGGCGGTCGTCCTGCCCAAGGCGATGGCCTACGCGACCGTGGCGGGCTTGTCGGTTGCCGTGGGTTTGTATACCTGCTTCATGCCGATGGTGATCTACGCGCTGCTCGGCTCCTCGCGCGTGCTGAGCGTCAGTTCCACGACGACGCTCGGCATCCTGACCGGCGCCGAACTCGCGCATCGCCGTCCCGACGGCGACCCGGCGAAGCTCGTCATCGCAACCGCGACGCTCACCGCGCTCGTCGGCGCGATGCTGCTGCTCGCGCGGCTGCTGCGGCTGGGCTTCGTCGCCAACTTCATCTCCACGCCGGTGCTGACCGGTTTCAAGGCGGAATCGGCTGCGTGATCGTGCTGGACCAGTTGCCGAAGCTGCTCGGAATCCACATCACGAAGCAGGGCTTCTTCCGCGACATCTTCAGGCGTGGCGCAGTCACGTTCCCGAAACATCGATGCTGACGCTCGCCGTAGGCGTCGCGACATTCGCCGTGCTGATCGGCTTCAAGCAGCTGCGGCCGCGCATTCCCGCACCGCTGGTCGCCATCGGCGGCGCAATCGCTGCGGCGTGGTACTTCGGACTGCAGGACAAAGGAGTTTCGCTCGGTCGGCCTGATTCCGCAGGGATTCCCTCGCTCGACGCTGCCCGACCCGACGCTGATCGCGCAGCTGATTCCGGGCGCGCTCGGCATCGCGCTTGATGAGCTTCACCGAAACGATCGCGGTCGGTCGCACGCCTTCACGGACGCGGCGAACCGCCGATCGATCCCGAACAGGGAACTCGATCGCCACCGGGCCGGCAACCTGGTCGGCGCGCTGTTCGGCGCGATGCCCGCCGGCGGCGGCGCTTCGCAGACCGCGCTCGTGCGCAACACTCGGCGGACGGACGCCAGAAGGCGTCGCTCGTCACCGCAGGCGTCGCGCTGCGCTACGCATGCTTTTCCTGGCGCCGCTGCTGGGTCTGCTGCCGCACGCCACGCTTGCGGCAGTCGTCATCGTCTACTCGATCGTGCTGATCCAGCCGGCCGAGTTCTTTGCGATACGCAAGGTGCGGACGATGGAGTTCCGCTGGGCCGTTGCGGCCGCGCTCGGCGTGCTGATTTTCGGCACGCTGAACGGCATCGTCGTGGCGATCATCCTGTCGCTGATCGGTCTGGCGAGCCAGGCCGCGTGCCCACGTCTGTCGATCATCGGCCGCAAGCGCGGCGCCGACGTGCTGCGTCCGCCTCGCCCGAACACCCCGACGACGAGACCTTCGACGGCTGCTGATCCTGCGGCCGGAAGGCCGCCTGTTCTTCGTCAACGCGCAATATGTCGGCGAGCAGATCAAGGCGCTGGTCGCCGAGCACAAGCCACGCGTCGTGGCGCTGGACATGAGCCGCGTGTATCGATATCGAGTACTCGGCCCTGCAGGTGCTGATCGAAGGCGAGAAACGCGCGACCGCAGATGGCGCCGTAGTCTGGCTGGCCGCACTGAATCCGAGCGCGTGCTCGAGGTTGCGCGCAGTTCCGGACTGGCGGAACAGCTCGGTCCGGATCCGCTGCTGTTCAACGCGCGCGCGGTGATCGAACGCTATCAGGCGATGCAGGCCGGCAGTCGGCAGCCTGCGGCCCGACTGTGACAGGTCGAACCCGCGTGCGCATGGCGTGATCGAGTCGACCGGCCTGTTTGCCGGGCGTACAGTGCAAACTGTGAGCGAACCGATAATCCGATAGCTTCGAACCTGAAGGAGGCGAATATGGCAAAGAAGAATGGAGCGCAAAAGAAGCCGCGCCGGCGCGTGGAAGTGGCCGGCAAGCCAAGCGAGGCAAGGTTCAAGGGCCTGCATGCCGCACGCCTGCAACGACGGCGCACGGAGTTGAGCGGCAAGGAACATTCGCGCGAACTGGCAAGCTGCATGGAGCTGGTAAAGCTGCAGGAGTGGGTCACTGGGCGGGCCTCAAGGTCTGCATCGTGTTCGAGGGCCGCGACGGCGCGCGGGCAAAGGCGTGGCACGATCAGCGGCGATCACCGACCGCGTGGAGTCCCGCGGGTGTTTCGCGTGCGTCGCCCTGCCTGCGCCGTGAGCCGAGCGCGAGAAGTCGCAGATGTGCGCACAGCGTTATCTGCTGCATTGCGGCAGCGGGCGAGGTCGTGGATCTTTGACCGCAGCTGGTGCAACCGCGCCGGTGTCGAGCGTATGTGGGCTTCTGCACGGAGGAGGAAGCACGCGAGTTCCCTGAAGATGGTGCCGGCGTTCGAAAAGATCATGGTCAGATTCCGGCATCATCCTTGCTCAAGTATCTGGCTGAAGTAGCTCGACGAGCAGACGCGCAGGCTCAAGGGATCGCATCGAAGACGGCCGCAAGATCTTGAAGCTCTCGCCGATGGACCTGAAATCCCATGACCGCTGGTTCGACTACTTCGCGCGCGCGACTGAGATGTTCCGCCGGCGACCGACACGTCATGGGCGCCGTGGTACGTCGCGAATGTCCGACGACACGCGGCAGCGCGCGGCTCAACATCATCAGCCACCCGCTCGGCAGCATCGAATACAAGGAATTGCCGCGAGAGAAGATCAAGCTGCCGGAGCGCCAGCAGCCGGGCGGCTACAGGGACCCGGGACTATCCGCACAAGTTCGTCGAGCAGAAATACCGACATCGACGGCGCCGTTAGTCGCCGCCCGCGGCCCGAACGGCTTGGCCGGCAGGCGCCGGACGTGGCGCGGTCCGAGCCCTTTCGCGTACACTGCGCCCGTGGCACAGCGTCGCCCTCCGTTTTTCTCCCTTCCGGCCGACCCGTGCATCCTGATCCTACCGATCGATGGTGCTCGCAGCCGATCGTGCGCCGACTCGTTCACGACTCGCCCTGCGTACCACTCGGCAACGACGCCCCTGTGGATCCGCTCCGGCATTCTGACGCAGGCGACATCCGTTTCTGTTTGCCTGCGGCGCGGTTTTGCTGGGAACGCTCCGGGTTTTGACACCTGCGGCCGCATTCTGCGCCGGCATGCATAACTTTGGAGTTTTCTACAATGTCTTTCGAAACCCTCGGGCTTTCGCCCGCGTTGCTGCGCGCGCTGTGCCGAATCAGGGCTACACCACCCCGACCGCCGATCCAGGACGCCGCGATTCCGGTCGCGCTGGCCGGTCGCGACCTCGCTGGCCGGCGCGCAGACCGGCACCGGCAAGACCGCCGCGTTCGCCCTGCCGCTGCTCGAGCGTCTGCTTCGCCGAACGACCACGTGCGTCGACTCGCGCGCAAGTCGCGCGCTGATCCTCACCCCGACGCGCGAGCTCGCCGCACAGGTCGCACGAAAGCCGTGCGCGACTACGGCAAGCATCTGCGCGTCACACAGCGCTGACGATTTTCGGCGGCGTCGGCATGGGTCCGCAGGTGCAGGCGCTGCGCCGCGGCGTCGACATCCTGGTCGCCACGCCCGGGCCGCCTGATCGACCATCATGGAACGCCGCACGCGTCGACCTGTCCGGCATCGAGATCCTGGTGCTCGACGAGGCCGACCGCATGCTCGACATGGGCTTCCTGCCGGCGATCAAGACGCATCCTGCGGCAGCTGCCGAAGCAGCGCCAGACGCTGCTGTTCTCGGCGACGTTCGCCGACGAGATCAAGGCAGCTCGCCGCGCAATTCATGCGCGAATCCGGCCGAAGTCCAGATCGCCGCGCGCAACGCCGTCGCCGCGGGCGTCACCCACGTCGTGCATCCGGTCGATGCCGCGCGCAAGCGCGACCTGCTGCTGCATCTGCTCGGCGCTGACAGCCGCCGCCAGAGCCTGGTGTTCAGCCGCACCAAGCACGGCGCCGACAAGTCTGTGCGTGCACCTGGAGAAATTCGGACTGCAAGACCAGCCGCGATCCATGGCAACAAAGAGCCAGGGCGCGCGCACGCAAGGCGCTGAAGGATTTCAAGACCGGCACGCGTCACGATGCTCGTCGCGACCGATATCGCCGCACGCGGTCTCGACATCGATCAGCTGCCGGTCGTCGATCAACTTTGACCTGCCGATGGTTGCGGAGAGGATTACATCCACCGCATCGGCCGCACCGGCCGCGCCGGGCGCGGAAGGTCTGGCGATCTCGCTGGTCTCGCAGGATGAAGCCGGACTTGTTCGCGCGACATTCGTCGCTTGCTCAAGCAGGACATCGCCGTGAACAGCGGTGCAGGGATTCGAGCCGTCGCAGCCGCTGCGCCTTGAAGGCCCCGGCAGCAACAGCCGTCCCGACGTTCGGCAAGCCGAAGACTCACGCACTCGCCGTCCGCACGCCCATGCGCCGAACAAGGCTCACGCCGCCGCCAGCAAGCAGCATCGCCACTTTCGCGGCGACCGCAACGCGCGCAAAGCCCAGCAGCTGCGATCGTTAAGCCCTCCCTTCAAGGGGAGGGTTGGGTGGGGATAGTGTTGCCTGTGCAACACACGCGACAAACCCATCCTCCCCAACCTCCCCCTTGAAGGGGAGGGATAAAAGGCTTGCGACCGCAGCGATCAGCGTTCCTGATCCGTCGGCGCATCAGTATCTCGTTGACGTTCACGTGCGCCGGCTGCGTCACGCAGTACAACACTGCGTTGGCGACATCCTCTGGTTGCAGCTGGCGCAGCGATGCGGCGAACGCATCGATCGCCTGCTTCGTGCCGGCGTGGGGATATGCTCGCGCAGTTCAGTCTCGACGATACCGGGCTCGATCACGGTCGCGCGAATCCTGTCCTTGTACACCCTCGCGCCGCAGCGACTCGGAAAGGCGACGATGCCGAACTTGCTTGCGGAGTAGCCCGAAATATTCGGATTGGCGATGCGTCCCGCCGTCGAGGCAATATTGACGATGTGGCCGTCGCCGCGCGCGCGCGTATGCCGGGCAGGGGCCGCCTGCGACGACACCATCGGCGCGAGCACGTTCAGTCCGAGCATGCGCCGCCAGTCGTCCGAATTCGCGCCGTCGACCGGCGACAACAGCATGACGCCGGCATTGTTGACGAGTATGTCGAGGCCGGCTGAAATGCGCCTCGGTCGCCGGCAACGATTCGTCGATTTTCGTCTTCGCGCAGCAGGTCCGCCACATGAGGACCAGCGCCTTCACCGCCCGACTTCTGCAGATCGCGCGCCAGTGCGTCCAGGCGATCCTGACGCCGGGCGGCGATCGCGACGTTTGCCCCGCGGCGGCGAGCGCGCGCGCTGTTGCGACGCCGATACCGGAGGATGCCCCGGTCACCAACGCGACCCGGCCCGCAAGAATCTTGCTCATCGTCTGACTCCTTGGAATTGTGAGGCGCTACCCGCCGACCAAGCGATGATCCGGGCGCCGCGATCGGACTTGAGGCCGACACGGCTCGATCTCAATCCCGCGCGATGCTTTCCAGCGCCGCGACGCAACCCTTCAGGCGCGGGCCTATGTGGCAATGGGTTCCGCACGCGATAAGTCCGGCCTGCGCGAACGTCGACCGATAACACCAACGCGGCGCGCGCGCGATGAAGCCGTGTTTGTCGCCGATCAGGCGCGTCCGCCGCCGTGAACAGCTCGAGGAACGCGACACCGTCGAGCATTTCGACGATTCCAGGCAGTCCGCGCTTCAACTCCGGCGTACGCACGGTAGTGCAGCACGTCCCGTGCACACGATCAGGTCGAATGTCGTCTCGAAGCGGAGTTCGGCAAGCTGGCCGAACGTCCGCCAGACGCAGGTTGCGCGAGCGGCCGTAGCGCGCGATCGCATACTCGCTGCTATCGAGGCCGAGATACTCGATGCCGGGCCGGAGCGAGCGCCAGCGGCGCGCGCCAGATGCCCTCGCCGCGCAGCCGATATCCAGCACCGTGCATACGCGCCGTCCGAGGTAGTACTCCGCAACTGCAAACGGTCAACGCAACCTTGCGCTCAAGTTCGTGGCGGGAGTTGACCGCGTGGCGCGGGTCGCGATACCACTTCCTCGAAATATCCGCGATCGTAGACTTTTTGCATAGCCGCTGGATAGTGAAGGGTCTCAAGGGTCGGAAAAAGCCGGCTCAAAAGCGTAGCGAGCGTGAGGCAGGTTGCGCGTGGGTGACGCGCAGGAACCGAAGCGTACTTTGCTGCGTACGCATGAGGATTACTCGCCGCCTCCGCGGCTCGCTCCTTTGGGCCATTCGCTTCGCGAATGTTCGCTCCGGCATCCTGCCTCCGCAGTCCGAGCACCGCCGGCGCGCCTGATTCAACATTGGATCAGGGCCGAGCGCAGTAGTTTTGAGGTGCTTTTAGCGCAGCGAGTTGTTGATCTTCACCAGCGTCGCCGCGCCAGGACTCAGTTCCTTCGCACCGAGCCGGTTGATCGGCACGTCGGTCGTGTTGAAATGCTCGTGCAGGTCGTGCGCGTCGGAATCCACGTACAGCAGGCCGGTGACGACTTCGCCCTTGGCCTGACGCTCGTGCACGTAGTTCATGGCGGCAACTCGGTCGTTCGGGTTGAAATTCAGGCTGAGCTTGCGCAGGCGCACGATGCTGCCGTCGTGCTGCGTGACGTCGATCAGTTCGCCTTCGGCGAAGTCCACGGTGATCTCGGCGCGCACCTCGATGAAGTCGAGGCGATTGACCGCTTCGTTGTGCTCGCGCACGTATTCGTAGCTCTTCGTGCTGCCGGCGTGGTTGTTGAACGCAACGCACGGACTGATCACGTCGATGAACGCCGCGCCCTTGTGCGCGATCGCCGCCTTGATCAGCGGCACGAGCTGGGCCTTGTCGCCGGAAAAACTGCGCGCCACATAGGTTGCGCCGAGCTGCATGCGCCAGACTGACCAGGTCGAGCGGGCTGTCCGGTATTGACCACGCCCTTCTTCGACTTCGAGCCCTGGTCGGCGGTCGCCGAGAACTGGCCCTTCGGTCAGTCCATAGACGCCGTTGTTCTCGACGATGTAGACCATGTTCACGCCGCGGCGGATCGCGTGCACGAACTGGCCGATACCGATCGACGCCGAATCGCCGTCACCGGAGACGCCGAGATACAGCAGATCGCGGTTGGCCAGATTCGCGCCGGTCAGCACCGAGGGCATGCGCCCGTGCACGGTGTTGAATCCGTGCGACTGGCCGAGGAAGTAATCCGGCGTCTTCGAACTGCAACCGATGCCGGACAGCTTCGGCCACGCGGTGCGGCTCGATGTCGAGTTCCCAGCAGGCCTGGATGATCGCTGCGGAGATCGAGTCGTGGCCGCAACCGGCGCACAGCGTCGAAATCTTGCCTTCGTAGTCGCGGCGCGTGAAGCCGATCGCGTTGCAACCGAGCGTCGGGTGGTGCAGTTTCGGTTTGGCAATGTAGGTCATGGTGTGCTCTTTGCCGCTGGTCTGTCCGCCGCCGGCGTTCGGGCCATTCGATAGATGCTGTTGTTCAACGCGAAAACCGCATGATCGGCGTCGATCGCGTGGAATTCGATTTCGGATGCGCAGCCGGTCACCAGGCTCGCGATCGGGCGTTTGGCGAAGCCGATCCTGTCGGCCATCTTGTCCGAGTCGTCGACGGATCCCCATACTCGGCGAGCGCACCCTGGAAAACTTCGTCGGCCTGGTATTGCTTGATCTCGTAGTGCGGACCCTTGCACGCGAGCGGCGTGGGACCGCTGATCGCTATTGGCCTTGAATTCGACCGCTGCGCCGGTCAGCCGTTTGGCTTCCTTGGCATCGAGCATGTCGGCCGACTTCGCCCACGGCGCCGGTTCGTTTTTCTCGATCTTCCAGGTGCCCGTGAAGGTGTCTTGCGCCCACGCGGCGAGCGGCGCCGCAACGACGATCGCGAACAGCACGGCAACAGCCAAACCCGTTCGAGTTGAGCGCGTAGCGGAGCGCAGCTCCGCGAATTCGAAACACGCACGGAGGCGTTGCGAACATGCGCCGACGGCGCCACGGCTGATTGCATCAACTGGCGCATCGCTGGCGATTGTGGGCGCATCATGCCACCCGGTCGCGGCTCAACGGCTTGACCACGTCGGCCTGCACCTTCTCGCCGATCTGGCCGACGATGAAGCGCGCGGTGATCGGCGTGCCGTCGTAATGCAGCACCGGCACGAGGCGCGCCGGGTCGATGCCGAATTCGTTGACCAGCAGCGAGCGCAGCTGGCCGTCGCGATTCTGCTCGACGACGAACACGCGCGCGTGCGACCTGATGAAATCGGCGACGAAGTCCGGAAACGGAAAGGCGCGGATGCGCAGCGTGTCGAAAATCTGGTTCTGCTGCTTGAGCAGTTCGATCGCCTCGGCCATCGCCGGACTCGGTCGAGCCGTAATAGATCACGCCGTAGCGCGCGTTCTCGCCGGTCTCGCGCAACAGCGGCTGCGGCACCAGGTCCTTGGCCGTGTCGAATTTCTTCAGCAACCGCTCCATGTTGTAGACGTAGTCGGGGCCGCTTCTCGGAATAACGCGCGTACGGATCGCGGGAAGTACCACGCGTGAAGTAAGCGCCCTTCTCCGGGTGCGTGCCGGGATAGGTGCGGTACGGAATGCCGTCGCCGTCGACGTCCTTGTAGCGGCCGAAATCCTTGCCGGCCTCGAGATCCTCGGCGGTCATGACCTTGCCGCGATCGTACTGACGCGCATCGTCCCATTCGAACGGCGCGGTCAGGCGCTGGTTCATGCCGATGTCGAGATCGCTCATGACGAAGATCGGCGTCTGCAGGCGGTCGGCAAGATCGAACGCGAGCGCCGAGAACTCGAAGCATTCGTGCGGGTCTTCCGGAAACAGCAGCACGTGCTTCGTGTCGCCGTGCGAGGCGTACGGCGCAAGCCAGCACGTCGGACTGCTGCTGCGTGCGCGTCGGCATGCCGGTCGACGGACCGCCGCGCTGCACGTCGATGATCGTCACCGGAATCTCGGCGAAGTAGGCCAGGCCGATGAACTCGTTCATCAGCGAGATGCCGGGTCCCGACGTCGTCGTGAAGGCGCGCGCGCCATTCCAGCCGGCGCCGATCACCATGCCGATCGAGGCGATCTCGTCCTCGGCCTGCACGATGGCGAAGTTGTTGCGGCCGGTCTCCGGATCGACGCGGTACTTCATGCAGTATTTCTGGAACGCCTCGGCCAGCGACGACGACGGCGTGATCGGGTACCACGCGCAGACGGTCGCGCCGCCATAGATGCAGCCCAGCGCCGCGGCGACGTTGCCGTCGACGAAGATCTTGTCGCCGACGTTGTCCGAGCGGCGCACGCGCAGGCCGATCGGCGCGATATGCTGCTTCGCGTGGTCGCGTCCGAGGTGCAGCGCCTGGCACGTTCGAGTCGAGCAGCTTTTCCTTGCCCTTGTATTGCTCGGCGAACAGCTTTTCGATTTCCTTCGCGTCGATGTCGAGCAGCACCGACAACGCGCCGACGATACATGATGTTCTTGAACAGCTGGCGCTGGCGCGCATCGGCGTAGGTGCGGTTGCAGATCGCCGTCAGCGGCATGCCGATCGCGTTGACGTCCTCGCGGAACTTCGACGGCGGCAGCGGCTCGCGTCGAGTCGTAGAACAGAGTAACCGCCCGGTTCGATCTCCGCTGAGGTCCGCATCCCAGGTCTGCGGATTCATCGCCACCATCAGAGTCGACGCCGCCGCGCCGGCCGAGGTAGCCGCGCTCGTTGACGCGCACCTCGTACCAGGTCGGCAGGCCCTGGATGTTCGACGGGAAGATGTTGCGCGGACTGACCGGCACGCCCATGCGCAGGATCGCGCGCGCAAACAGTTCGTTCGCCGACGCCGAGCCCGAACCGTTGACGTTGGCGAACTTGACGACGAAGTCGTTGATAGCTTCGATCGGCTTCATGCAGCTGCGCCCTTGGCTGTTCCCCTCTCCCCCGCGAGAGGGTGGCGCGCAGCGCCGGGTGAGCGTGCGAGGCAGAGCAGGGACCGTCGATGCGAGCTGACCCCTCACCCCGCCTCTCTCGCCGATGAGAAGCGCGAGATCGAGAAGCGCGCGCGAAGATGTCGCGGTACTTCCTCACGCAGCCTCCCGCTTCGCATGCTTATGGCAGCCCGGCCCCGCGTGCGTCATCTCGAGCAGGAACTTGCGCATGTCCCAGGCGCCGGTCGGGCAGCGTTCGGCGCACAGGCCGCAGTGCAGGCAGACGTCCTCGTCCTTGACCATCACCCGTGCCCGTCTTCAGCAGATCCGAGACATACAACGCCTGCGTCAGGGTTCAGCGCCGGCGCGGTCAGGTGCGTTGCGCAGCGCCGGCTCCTCGCCGTTCTGCGTGAAGCTGATGCAGTCCATCGGGCAGATGTCGACGCAGGCGTCGCACTCGATGCACGACGTCCTGCGTGAATACCGTCTGCACATCGCAGTTGAGGCAGCGCTGCGCTTCGTTGAAGGCCGTCTGCGCATCGAAGCCAAGTTCGACCTCGACCTTGATGCTTTTCAGCGTCTTCTCCTTTTCGCGCCACGGCACCGCATAGCGCAGGTCATTGGAGATGTCGTTGTCGTAGCTCCACTCGTGGATGCCCATCTTCTGGGAGATCAGCGTCACGCCCGGCTCGGGACGGGCGTGCATCGTCTTCGCCGCTGCAGAGTCTTGTCGATCGAAATCGCGGCGTCGTGCCCGTGCGCGACGGCCCAGATGATGTTCTTCGGGCCGAACGCCGCGTCGCCGCCGAAGAACACGCGCGGGTTGCGTCGACTGCATCGTCATCTTGTCGACCGACCGGCATGTCCCACTTGTCGAACTCGATGCCGACGTCGCGCTCGATCCACGGGAACGCGTTTTCCTGGCCGACCGCGATCAGCACGTCGTCGCATTCGACGAAGCTGGTCCGGCTCGCCGGTCGGCACGCAGCTGCCGGCGGCCCTTCGCGTCACGCTCGGCGCGCACCTTCTCGAAGGTCATGCCGATCAGCTTGCCGTCACGGTGCGTGAACTCCTTCGGCACCAGTAGTTGAGGATCGGGATGCCTTCGTGCATCGCGTCTTCTTTCTCCCACGGCGAGGCCTTCATCTCCTCGAAGCCCGAGCGCACGATGACCTTGACGTCCTCGCCGCCGAGCCGGCGCGACGAACGGCAGCAATCCATCGCCGGTGTTGCCGCCGCCGAGCACGATGACGCGCTTGCCGATCTGTCTGATGTGCTCGAAGTACACGGAGGCGAGCCAGTCGAGTGCCGATGTGGATGTTCGCCGCCGCTTCGCGGCGACCGGGAATTTCGAGATCGCGTCCGCGCGGCGCGCCGCTGCCGACGAAGATCGCGTCGAAATCCTGCGCCAGCAGCGCCTTCATCGAATCGATGCGCTGGCTGCCGACGAAACTCGACGCCGAGATCGAGGATGTAGCCGACCTCCTCGTCGATGACTTCCTCGGGCAGGCGGAAGCGCGGCACCTGGCGTGCGCATGAAGCCGCCGCCCTTCTGCTCGGCCTCGAATACCGTGACGTGATAGCCGAGCGGCGCCAGATCGCGCGCAACGGTCAGCGATGCCGGCCCGGCGCCGACGCAGGCGATGCGCTTGCCGTTCTTGCGCGCCGCCGGCGTTCGGCATGCGCGCGCGCACCGCTTCGATGTCCTTGTTGTCGGCGGCAACGCGCTTGAGCCGGCAGATGGCGACCGGTTCGGGCTTGCTCTTTTCGCCCGTGACGCCGTTATTCTCCTCGACGCGCCCGCGCCGGCACGCCGGCTCGCACGGCCGGTCGCAAGTACGTCCCAGAATCCCGGGAAATACGTTTGATTTCCAGTTGACGATGTAGGCGTCGGAGTAGCGTCCGGCGGCGATCAGGCGAATGTATTCGGGGACCGGTGTGTGTGCGGGGCAAGCCCACTGGCAATCGACGACTTTGTGGAAATAGTCGGGTACGCGAATATCGGTAGGCTTCACCAATTCCTCCACGACGGCTGCGGCAGCCTGCGTTGCCCGAGTCTACTCGCCCGCGAGCGGCGTGAGAAGCCGATGCGTCACGCCTTTTCTACGCGGATTTGTAGCCCGGAAGCTTGCTCGCCGCCTTGCTGCCGGCCAGGAGCCAGCGCCTTCTTCACCGCGACCTCGAAATCCGCGCGCGTCGAGCCGATCTCGACCCGCGGCCGGAAGAAATCCGCCCAGAGGAATTCGGCGAACGCGGTCGGCGTCTTCTCGAAGCCGCCGGCATTGCGCACATACCCGGCCAGGCTGCGATACGGATCGTCTCGAAGGCCTTCCAGGTGATTGCGGAATGTCGTCGACTCTACGATGCCTGCCATCTTCATCGATCGGATGTACCCAGGCGTTGGCATTCATGGTGGTCCAGAACCGCTCGTGATCCAGCGGCGAGGAAATCGGCTTCGACGAGGAAGAATCCGCGCTCGATCCCGCTTCCGCTGAGCGCAAGGGCAAGGTGATGATGATCGGTTAGGATAGAGCTTTCCCCTCCAGGACCGAACACCGCCGGAATCGGGCGGCCGCGCAGGAAGTCCTTGAGTCTCCTGATGGTTCAATTTTGGAGATGTGCTCGAACTTGTCCTCGACTTCGATCATGCCCACCGTGATCTGCGTCGGGCGCAAGTGCTCGATCTTGCATTCATGCACTTTGCTCACAAATCCGCCCTCGTGCGGCAAGATGGCAACGATGGATCGATCAGGTTCCTGGTGTCAGCTCGCAGATCGTCTGCAGACTTGCCGACAAGAGAAATGATACGCCCTGTCCAACGGGCAGCTGTTTGCGCGGCCTGCGGACCGGTGAGCCGAAGTGGCACCCAGTACCGGTTTTACTGGCGCTCGAGCAGTTACCGTATTGGTGCGAAGCGCAAATACCGCCTTGTACTGCCCAGAGGAACCCCTACTTTAGTGGCGATGCGGTTGTTATCGGTCGCGTTGCACCGCACAATAAGACAAAGCGGCCGTAGAAAGACCGCCCTGCCCCGAGGAAACCGATGCTGTATCACCTGCACGAATTCAACCGCGCCATGCTGAACCCGTTGATTGCCTGGTCCGAGGCCGGCGCGCGCATCTTTTCCGGAAGCGAGAGTTGGATGTCTCGATTGCCCGGCGCGGACCGCATGGCGGCCAACTATGAACTGCTCTACCGCCTCGGCAAGGATTATGAGAAGCCGCAGTTCGATATCGGCTCGGTCCAGGCACATGGTCATACCGCGCCCATCGTCGAACAAGTCGCCCTGGCCAAGCCGTTCTGCAACCTGGTGCGCTTCAAACGCTACAGCGACGAACTCGATACGCTGAAGGATCTGAAGGACGACCCGCCGGTTCTCGTCGTCGCCCCGCTGTCCGGCCACCACTCGACGCTGCTGCGCGACGACCGTGCGCGACCCTGCTGCAGGACCACAAGGTCTACATCACCGACTGGACCGACGCGCGCATGGTGCCCGCCGCGGCCGGCCCGTTCCACCTCGACGACTACGTCGACTACGTGCAGGAGTTCATCCGCCACATCGGCGCCGGAGAGCCTGCACGTGATCTGCGGTCTGCCAGCCGACCGTGCCGGTGCTCGCGGCGATCTCGCTGATGGCGGCCAGCGCGGCGAGCCGACGCCGCGCACGATGACGATGATGGGCGGCCCGATCGACGCGCGCGCAAGTCGCCGACCGCGGTCAACGACCTCGCGACGAACAAGCCGCTGTCGTGGTTCGAGAACAACGTGATCCACCGACGTGCCGCCGAACTATCCCGGGCGCACGGCCGCCAGGTCGTATCCGGGCTTCCTGCAGCACGCCGGCTTCGTCGCGATGAACCCCGGCCGCCACTTCACAGTCGCACTGGGACTTCTTCCAGGACCTGGTGCGCGGCGATCGTCGACAGACGCCGAGCGCCACCGCGAGCTTCTACGACGAATACAACGCCGTGCTCGACATGCCGGCCGAGTACTACCTCGACACCGTCGCGTACGGTGTTCCAGAGCACTTCGCTGCCGCGAGGCACCTGGGACGTCGACGGCCAGCGCGTGGCGCCCGCAAGACATCCGCAAGACCGCGCTGTTGACGATCGAGGGCGAACTCGACGACATCTCCGGCCTCGGCCAGACCGAAGCCGCGCATGCGCTGTGCACGGGCATCAACAAGTGCGCGACAAGCAGCACCTGACGGTCGAGGGCGCCGGCCACTACGGCATCTTTCAGCGGCCGCCGCTGGCGCGGAGGTCGTCTATCCGGAAGTGCGCGCATTCATCCAGCGGCACGTGCCGAAGAAGCGCGCGCAGCCTCCGCGCAAGCGCTAGTACTGCGCCGTTTTAACCGAGGAAATGCTTGGCCAGTTGCCCCTGCATCTGGCCGATGCCGCGCGCCATGTGCAGCGTCAGGCTACAGCCAGCGCGATGCCGAGCGGCAATGTCAGCGGCAACGCCCATAGCGGCGGCGCGAATGACCTGTCGTCGAAGTTGACGATGCCTATGCCAAACAGGGCGTTCGTGATCGGCTCACCGCCAGCCCGAGCGACAACGACAGGCCGATGACAGCAAACGTGAAATAGATGATGCCGAGCGGCAGCTTCATCACCATGTAGAGCAGGGTCGACCACGGCTGCGCGGGTCGACGAACATCGCCTTCGACCCGCGCCCCGAACGGCTTGCCGCGATCCGCATAGAGCGGACGCCGCGGCATGCGCACGCCGAGCATCGACTCGATAAGGCGGCCCTCGACCAGGGCGAGCGCGCGCACGTCGATACGAACAGCACGGCAAATGGAATGCCGAAGATCAGCACGCACAATCCGAGTGAAAGGCTCAGTCCGGTGACCGCCCACGTGAAGTAGAAAATGCCGGTAGCCAGCGACAGCAGCATGTAGAACAGCGACGTACGCCAGCGGATCGGCGAGGACCGAGAAGAATTTTCCGATCGGTGAGCTGCGCTGCGGCGCAACCGGCGTGCGCAGCGCGTTTTCGACCTGGGTTTCCTTGTCGCGATATATCTCGGCGACTTCCTCCGGCGCACCGTAACTCGTCGCGACATTCGCCAGCATCGTGGCCTCGTCCCATTCGGGATGCTCGGCCATCTCCGGAGCGCAGGTACTCCTCCGCGTCGTACAGCGCATCCTGCGCCATCGCGCGGTCGGTACTTCTCAGCGCAGCCTGCAGCTGCTCCAGGTACTCGTCGATGGTTCTCGAGTGACTTGGTCATCACACCGCTCCTCTCAATACGGAATCACCGACGAAGCGGCGCGTCGCCGTCCAGTTTCGCCGACCATTCGTCGAACACGGCGCGCCCGGAGCGCGGTCATGCGGTAGTAACGCCGCGGCGGTCCGCCGACCGAGCGGCTCAAGACCTCGGCTTTTTCAGCAGTCCCGCAGCGCTCAGATTGCGCAACACGGGATACAGGCGCGCTCTGCTTGCCGCCTTTCAACGCGCCGCGTCGGCGCTCTGCTCGAGAGCCGCTTCGCGATCTGGTAGCCGTACAGCGGCTCCCTCGGTCTGCGCCAGCACCGCCAGCAGCACGAGCGCAACCGTCCCGGAGCTGAGCTCCTTCTGGAACTTCTTCAGATGCGTCTCCCAGTGTCCACGCAGGGACCTTGCTGAGCTTCGCTTTTATAGTCTGGAGTCGACTATAGTGTTTACTTAGTAGCAGTGGATGGGCCAGAAGTCACGCGGGGCTGGCGCTGGTTTTGACGCTGGCGCTGGCTTTTTCATTGGGGAGGCTGCCGTGTGCCGGCCCACCTCAATTAGCAGCGAGGCGTAAGCTTGAGCCCCTCCCCTTCAAGGGGAGTGGCTGGGTGGATGGGTCTGCCCCTCGGATTTCTTCTTCTTTGCCTTTTTGCTCGTCATCCCGGCGCAAGGCCGGACTGCGGATGCAGGATGCCGAGCGAACATTTGCGCAGCGAATGGCCCGAAGGGTGCTTCGCGCTCGCGACAGGAGTCGCGTGTAATCTATCGTGAGCTTGAATTTGCGGTTTCCACTCGCCCTGCGGCGAGCGAGCCTACTTTTGGCATTGCCCAAAGGTAACCAAAAAGGCTAGGCGCCGGACGCGGTGTTCTCGATTCGCATCGTGCGACCGGAATTCCCTGCGCTTCTCGCCAGCGCCGGGTTGCTCAGACAGTACGTCCCATGTACTGCCTCGCAAGCGCGGCGCATCCATCGCCGCGCCCCTGCGGGCGTTTTCCCGCGCGCGGCTGCGATGCTCGGCACCGCGAACGGCGCCGTTGATCCACGAATCCGTGCATCCCTGCACTACCTCGAGGCGTGAAGTGGAAGCTGTGCTTCGATCTGCTCTGGCTTCTGCGGCAGGATGCCGCCCAACCGGGCCCCCTGAGGCGCGGCGAGGGTGCGAAGGAAAAGTCCGCAGGAGGCCGCGCACGATGCGCGGCCGTTCGCTGAATGTACACGGACGTACATCCAGCGAACCCCGTAGCGCCCTCGCGAACTCGGAAGGCAGGATGCCCGGAGAGCGCGCCGCCGGGGGTGTGTTTCTTTGGTTACCTTTCTTTGCACGCAAGCAAAGAAGTAACCCGCTCGCCTGCAGGGTGAGCGGAATCTCTTCGAGGAAGAAGAGCCGGAGCTGGATTTTGGCTTCGCCGGAATGAGGAAAATGCTATTTCGCCGCGCCGCTTCTTCACCGGAATCGGGACATTGCAGAGCTCGACGTAACCCGCCGGTACTTTGAACCAGCTGTCGACGATATAACCGAACGAAGTAATACC
>ERZ1370068.8699-contig-7533_pt1 | contig 49729 bp, 78 predicted proteins | sample MGYA00561227_ERZ1370068 | MGnify/ENA primary metagenome ERZ1370068 (study PRJEB38410, sample SAMEA6850437) | metagenome | study: Metagenomic assessment of the ecological functions of the soil: analysis of the soil microbiota associated with the... | reverse complement strand
CAGTTTCTCACGCATTGCTCTGACGGGTTCGCCGCCTTTGCTTCCGTGAATGCCAATTTGCGAGGCTATCGACCAATCGCTGTCACTCGTTACGCTTTTAGATCTGCACGCCGCGTCACGCAATCAAGAGTTACCCGCTCTACCTCCTCCGCAACCACCCGGAGACCATCAACAATGCGTCCGACTATGCCGGTAGCTTTACTGCGTCCGACGGAAGCGTTAGTGCTGATTGCTCAGGGGCGACAAACTGATTTTGCAGCACGGAGGTCAACCATAGTAATTTGAACAAGCCGGCCCGGATCGCTAAACATCGTCAAGCTACACCGAGTTTTGAAACTATTCACCTTCGAACTTTGGGCGCGATGGCAAGACGCGCGAATGCGCCACCTCCGCGCGGCTCCTGGAGCTTTGGCGGACGCTAACGAACGTTACTCGGGACCGAAGTGGTCTTCGAGTATCCCGAGCTGAGTGGGACACGCTAACCGGCGCTACCGATCCGATGGTCCCTGCCATGAGCACTGGCGCGTGTTTGTTCGCAAAGGAGCGGCTAATAATACTCGATGACCAGCGCTGATTCTGATTCACGTCGGGCCGGAGTCTTTCGAAAGCCACAAGGCGACAACTCATCCGGCTGAACGCATGACGTTTGACACGTTGCTAAGTGGAAAGGCCAGGCACTGCCAAGCTTCTCTCGGCTATGTCGATTTTTATCGCACCTTCACCCATAAGCTAAAGCTGCGCTCACCGGTCCGCGCGATCTGCGATTGCTGGCGCGCTGCCTCGTGCCCGACAACCGGAACTCGCGAGTGCGCACGCACTACGCTCGCCAAGCCGGGGTAGAGCGGAATGGTTTCTCGCCGTCCGGGCGCAGGAGGCACCAGCTGCTACAGCCACTCGACCGGTGACCATGTTCCTCATCCGCCGCTTGATGCCGGAGCTGCCAGGCATCCTGCACGCGTCCTGCCGCACGACGTTGCCACACTTGATACCGTCCGCAACCGCGCTCCAGACTCGCCTGCAGCGCGTATTCGATTCCGGTGACTCCGGTGTAGACCAGCACCGAAGTGTGCCCGGGGCCGGTATTGGGTCCCATCAAGATGAACCAGTTGGGAAAGCCAGAGACGGTCACACCTTTGTAGGCGACGGCGCCATCGCGCCACGCATCACCGAGCGTATAGCTGCCGAGGCCAACGATCGGAAAGGGGCGCTCGCAAGACCGACGGCGAAACCAGTCGCCAGCACGATCGCTTCGACCGGATGTTCGCGACCGTCGGCGGTGACGATGCAGTCAGTACGCACTCTCGGTGATGGCCTCAGTGACGAGCTCTGACGTTCGCGCGCTCAAACGCCGCGGCCAGTAGTCGTCGGAGATCAGCACACGCTTGCAGCCGAACTGGAGTGCGGCCGCAGCTTCGCCGCAGGGTCGGGTCGGCGACGCACGCCCGGCGCCTGCAAGTGTCGCTCCGACATGCGGCGCTCGCCGAGTTCGCGACAAAGCTGCCGGCGAGTCGAGGAAGACCATCGGCCCCATCCCTTGCTCGCTGAAACCCGTACAAAGAGACGCCAGACTCGCATCAGCCGAGGATAGCGGGTGGAACAGCCGTTGCGCGTGCTTGCCGATTATCCGATCGCGCCTCGGCACCCACCCACGCGGGCGTACGCTGGAGAGACACTGAGCTTGCCGACCACGGGCGCGATCGACGGCACCACCCGGAACGCCGCCGGCGCCGGTACCGATGATCACGCGACGCGCTTGCCGGCGAGATAGTTCGTAATCGTGGTTCCAGCGGCAGCGGTGTGAAACAACTGCCCCTGGAAGGTCTCTCAAGGCCCTTGATCTGCGGCGGCTTCAGGATCGACGAGGGCGCCGACGCCAGCCACAACCGTAATGCGCACGGTGACGGTCTCGCCCACGCTCGTGCGCAAGGCACCGACACCTCCGCTTTGGGCGTCGAAGCGCGCTCGGTGATGGTAGAGATACAGTGGCGGCAGGTGCGGACGCAGCCCATGCACTTCTCGACGCATCGCAAGAGATGAGGCCTAGAATCTCTGCGGACTCGGCGCGCTTTGGCGTGGCTCCAGTCCAGACGGCCTCGAAGGAAAACGAAATAGACGTGCGGCGGCACATCGCATGCAGGCGCCGGGATCTGGCGTGCTGTCGCGCCAGGACGCCGCCGATCTCAGAGGCGCGTTCGACGATGGTGGACGAGTGGATCCCGGCGCCCGCTTCAGCCGGATCGCCGCTGCCGACTAGCCGGCGAAGCCGCTGCCGATGACTACGTGATGGGGAAATCGGTGCGGCGTCAAGGTTCGCCGTCGATTGCGGCTCTCAGTGGTCTGGCGAATCCTCGACGTCATTACTTCACCGTTTGCTGGGTTGGGGACGGTGCAATGGGAGCGCGCTGTTGTTTCAGGCGCGTTGTGTTCGTCATGCCAAAAAGAAAATCAACTTATTCGATTTCTCTGGCGATTGGGGCCAGGTAGGCAAACGACTTGCGCAAGCTAACGCCGACCTTGCCTTCCCATGTTGTACACCTGGCGGGCATCGCCTGGACCAATCGGTACTCGGTTCACTTTCAGAGATTTGTCGGCATCTTCAGGTCCGAAGGACCGACAGTTAGTAGCCCCGTCCGTGAGGGCGGGGTAGATGCGTCGTTTTAGTCGTCTGAGCGCCGTAGGTGCGCCACTACTTGTGCCGGCCCTTCGGGCCTATGAGAATTCCGAAGGTCAGATCCCCGCCCTCACGGACGGGGCTATTAAACATCTGATCCGCGCTACCTCGACCTGGGGACAAAACGAACCAGTACCGACCAATAGCCAGGCTTTTGCCATCTGCTCTCATCGGTCGCTTCATACTCGTTCTTTAGGGTGCATCTCCGGTCCAGGGGTTGGTCTTTAAATACAACTCGAACTGAGCACCAATTGGGAGGCCTCTTTCATAATGCGTTTAAAGGAGCGTTCTGGCATGTCAATCATAGAAATAAAGAAATACGACGTGGCTTATTACGCCGGAGGCAAGAATTTGGCCGGCTATCCCTACCGAGCGATAATTGGTTTGCGCTGATGACAGTGATGGGACTCATTCGGCGCAGCGTACTTTCATCACAACATGCAGCGACGATGCCAGTCGCCGATTCCCAGAGAGCATCTCGGCTACATCTCCTGCCACTACCTGGCCTCAGACTACCCACAAGTTCTTGACATACTGCGAAACGAAAAGCCCGGTATATGTGGAGTTTGAGGCACACCCGGGAACATGGCGAACATAAGGAATCCAGCGCGAACCAGTCGGCGAGGGCGAACAGAATCAGTCGACTGCGACTCTAGCAACAAAAGAACGAGTCCGTATTTTTACGGATTGTTAGGGTTTCCTCGACTGTATAGATTCGAGAGTTCATCAAACATAGGCCCGACCTCTACGTTTACCCGAATCACCGAGAGGGCGATTCCGGCTCGCCTGATCCAGTTCGGAATCAGATATAGCTTCTAAAGAGTTTGTTGCGAGAGCTTGGCAAGATGTTCAGACGCCTGACCAAAATTGGCCTGCCACCGGTAATTCTTGGCAAATTATTGTTGCTTGGTCTGGTAGTGGCTCTACCCGTACTTGCTCCGCCGCTTGCCGGCGCTGTGGAAACGTGCTAAAAGGGTTCCCTTACTTTTTCCGGGACAGACCCAAATCTTCCAGGCGTTGTCCTGGTTACTCAGATCCTTCGCTCAACTTTTGGAAAAAGACACGCTTGGTCGCGTCCACTTCTAGCGAGGCTCTGGATAATCATCGCATTCCGACGAAAAGTATGAACAGGAGATGGTCAAACTTCTGCAACGAAAGTATGAGGGTGAAAAGATTGATCTCATCTTTACGCTTGCCGGGCCGGCTTTGAAATTCTGTTGAGGCACAAGGATGAGCTTTTTCGCAAACGCCGAAAGTATTTGTTAACACCCAGGATCATGAAGTCGATGGCCTTGAGCTGGCAAACAATGTAACCGGCGTTCAGGGCAAAATGGAATTGAAGCCCGCGCTGGATCTCGCGCTGTCTCTACACCCCTGGCACGCGGCAGGTCGTGGTGGTAACAGGTCAACCGCGCCAGGACAAATTGTGACCTGCTGGCGCACAAGGGAATTCCGATCCTATGAAGGCACGGTGGTCTCTACCCATCCCCGGCCAACGTCACCATCGGTGAGCTACGTGAAGAACTGGCGTCTCTACCACCGCACACTATCGTTTTTTTCTTGGTTTTATGTTGGACCGCGCCGGCAACGGCTACTCAATACCGGAGGCAGTCTCTCTGGTGGCTCCCTCGTCGTCGGCTCCAGCTTACGTGACGATCCAATCCGGGTTTGTTCAAGGCAGTGGTTGGTGGACGCATGATCAGTTACCGAAGCTCTTGGAACAAACCGCTGCGGAACTGGGTTTGCGGGTTCTGGCCGGAGAGGAGACCACAGGATACGTCGCTCCGCAAACTGTTCCCGGCGTTACGCGATGTTCGATTGGAGAGAGCTGAGGAGGTGGGGCATCGACGAACGCAGACCTCCGGCCGGCAGTATCGTTCACTACAGAGAGTTTTCGGTTTGGGAGTTGTACCGGTGGCGCATTATCGGAGCATTATCACGCTGATCGTGGTCCAGGCGCTGGGGTATTGGCTGGCTGCTGCTTACACGGGCCAAGCGCCGGCAGGCTGAATCAGCACTAAAACAAAACCAGGCCCAGTTAGCCGGAATCATCGGCTCGGCAATGGATGCCATCGTCTCGATTGACGAGCGGGCGACGCGTGGTGCTCTTTTAACGCGGCCGCCGAGAGCATGTTCGGCTGTTCTGCAGCGCGAGGCCGTCGGCCAACCGCTGAGCCGTTTCATTCCCACATTCCTTCCGAGATGCACATCAGGATTATCATTCTGCCAGAAACTGCCGGACAGGTGCGGGGCTGTACGTTGGCTCCTTTGCTTTCCTCAGCGGACGGCGTGCCGAGGGTGAAGAGTTCCCGATTGACGTCTCTATTTCGAGGTTGAACTAAACGGCGACGCGGTTTTATACGATCATTCTGCGTGACATCACCGAACGCTTGCGTGCGGAGGAAGCACTGCGCGAACGCAAGCAGGAACTGAGCGAGGCTCAACGTGTCGCCAAGGTAGGGCAGTTGGGAGTGGGATCCGACTACTGACGCATGTTACCTGGTCGGAAGAGATGTTCCGCATTATGGGCCGCGATCCGGCGCTGCCGGTGCCGAGCTACCAGAAACATCAGCCGCTGTTACACTCCGGCGAGTTGGCAGCGCTTGAATCTGCCGTGGAGGAGGCCCTGCGGGACGGAACAGCCTTACGAACTTGAGCTGGAAATGATCCGTGACGACGGTAACCTGGTTTGGACCAATGCACGCGGCGAAGTGCTGCGACGATGCGAATGGAAAGATCGTCAAGCTGCGCGGTACCTTCCAGGACATCGCTGAACGCAAACAGGCAGAAGCGGCTTTGCAAAAAGCCATCGAAGAGGTGAGTCAGCTAAAGAATAAACTCGAGGAAGAAAACATTTATCTGCGAGAAGAGATCAAGCTGGCGCACAACTTTGACGAAATAGTCGGACGAAGCGACGCCACCAAATACGTCCTGTTCAAGATCGAACAGGTGGCGCCAACCGATAGCACGGTGCTGGTAACCGGAGAAACAGGCACTGGAAAAGAGCTCGTTGCCCGGGCGATTCACAGCTCGAGTTTGCGGAAGGACCGGCCGCTGGTCAGGGTAAATTGCGCGGCCTTGTCGCCGACGCTGGTCGAAAGCGAATTGTTCGGGCACGAGAAGGGAGCATTTACCGGCGCCACAACGCGCAAGATTGGACGTTTCGAACTCGCGAACGACGCCACCATCTTCCTCGATGAAATCGGTGAGCTGCCGCTGGAGCTTCAGTCGAAGTTGTTGCGCGTGATCCAGGAAGGCGAGTTTGAGCGCCTCGGCAGCTCGAAGACCATTAAGGTAGACGCTCGCATCATTGCGGCCACTAATCGAAATCTGAAGATCGCAGTCGAGCAGGGCGGCTTTCGTGAGGATCTCTGGTATCGTCTGAACGTTTTCCCGATCACGGTGCCGCCGCTGAGAGATCGCAAGGAAGACATCCCCGATCTGGTCGAACATTTTGTGAAGAGATTTTCGCAGAAAGTCGGCCGACAGAATTTCTTCTATTTCTCCCGCCAGCATGAGAATCCTGCAGGATTACGACTGGCCGGAAACGTCAGGGAACTCGCCAACGTGCTCGAGCGTGCGGTTATTAATACCAACGGCACGGTCCTGCGTATCGTCGATCACTTCGAGAAGACACAGGTGGAAGAGCTATCGCAGTCAGATAAGACTCTGGAAGAGATGGAAAAGGAATACATTATCCGCATACTCGACAACCACGGGCTGGAGAGTCGATGGTCGCAAAGGAGCCGCCACGGATACTGGGACTTAATCCCAGTACGCTTCGCACCCGCATGGCCAAGCTGGGAATCCAAAAGCCCGATCGGCAAGACCCTGGCCTCTGTCGGCTGAATGAAGTCCAACCGGCGCCGGAACCGCTAATGCCCTAATTTCCGTTTAGCAGGCTGCTGACACAAACTAGTGATTCGTTTAGCAGGTTGCTGAAAAATGAGGGACATCGATCAAGAATTCATACGATCCACTAAAGGACACACGAAGAGAATCACAAACGTACTGAGACGAACTAGACGCAGACTCGCGGTAAGAGCGTCACACCACGTAATACCACGAGATCCGCGACTACAACGAAAAATTCTGGCCAGCCTTTCCTCTTTACGTCACCTTAAGTCTCCCAGTTGAAATCCTGTAACCACAGTGCTTAGCACTGATTCCCTCGTATTGTCGCCAACCGTGCACACCGCTTGCGTTAGTGCTGAAATCATCAGTTCGAGCCTGTGATTCAGACCCAGTACTTTCAAGTAGTCGAGACGCACACAGCAACTCCCCAGCTGAGCTGGTCAACATGATTGTGACTACCATCAGAATTACGGTGTCTTCGGCGAATCGGAGCGAACTCTTTCAAACGATCCTGACGCTTACTAACGCCAGTAAAGAACGAAAAAGGATGTCTCAGTTCTCGTTTCTATCTGGACTCTGCCGACAGCAACACCGGTGATGCTGGTGGAGGAGTGGGAGACGGAGGAGGATTGGGACAATCATTTGCGATCCAGGGATTGCGCGGTCTTCCTGGGGGCAGTCAAGTGTGCTCTGCAGGCCGGCGAGCGTTGAATTCAAGTTGCTTTCCTATGTTGCAGGCATCGAGGCGATAACCGCGGTGCGCTCAATGCACGCGATGGATCATTCATAGGTCCCAATCGCTCAGAGGCTATCAACGCGAGCGCGGTGTGTAAGTTCACGGGCTTTGTTCGGGTTGGCTCTTGAGTAATCAGCAAGTTTCGAAACATCGGGAGAACTAAGATGAAGCAGTTTCATTCATTCCGACTCGATACAAACGACGAGTGCCTTTGGCGAGCAGGGCCAACGGCTGGCCCTGACGCGGAAGGCTTTTGCCGTCTTGAGCTATCTGGTTGAGCAGGCAGGGCACCTGGTTACCAAGGAAGAACTGATGGAGGCTGGTCTGGCCGGAAACTTTTGTCCAGGAAGAGATCCTGAAGACCTACGTCCGGAAACTCCGTCAGACGCTGGGAGACAACGCTCAAAATCCTTTGTTCATCGAGACGCAGCAGGGCCGCGGCTATCGCTTCATCGCTGAGGTGGCAGAAGAGATATCTGATGGAGCCGGTTGACGCCGAAACTCAGGCGCCACATTTATTTGATCGGGAGGACGAGTGGCGGCAACTGCGGGCCTGGTACGAGAAAGCCTCGAAGCGGTGGAGCGGCAGATCATCTTTATCAGCGGCGAGGCGGGCATCGGTAAGACAGCGTTGACTGAGGCCTTTCTGGCGCGGACCGCAGCGCACGCGCAGATACGCACCGCCACCGCCCAGTGCGTCGCGAGCTACCGCGAGCAGGAACCCTACTACCCGATACTTGAAGCGCTGGGCCGGTTGTGCCGCGGAGCCGGGCAGCGATCAGATGGTCGAGTTGCTGGCGAAGCATGCGCCGACCTGGCTCGTGCAATTTCCTGCGTCTCGTCACACCTGCACACCGCGAAACGCTGCAGCGCGAAATACTCGGCGCGACGCGCGGGCGGATGCTGCGCGAGCTTTGTGAAGTTCTGGAAGCGCTATCACCGCGGAGACGCCACTGCTGCTGGTGCTCGAAGACCTGCATTGGGCCGATTATTCCACCGTCGATCTTATCTCCGCGTTGGCCAGACGCCAGGAGCCGGCGCGATTGATGTTGCTGGCTACTTACCGCCCGGTTGAAGTCATTCTGGCGCAGCATCCGCTCAAGCAGTTGAAACACGAATTGCAGATCCACCGCCGCTGCGAGGAACTGCCTCTGGAATTGCTGGGCGAGACGGCGGTGACCGAGTATCTGGCGGCGCGATTTCCGCGCCATTCTTTCCCGGCAACTCTCCCGGACTCATCTATCGGCAGACGGAAGGTAACCCGCTGTTTGTGGTTACCCTGGCTGGACGATCTGCTGCGCCATGGTTTGCTCCGCAAGGAGAGTGAAACTCACACCTGGCAATTGAAGGTCAACGCTCGACCAGAGTCAGCTCAGCTGTGCCCAAGAGCCTGCAACAAATCATCGAGGGTCAGTTCGAGCAGCTCACCGCAGACGGAGCGAGCATGGCTGAATGTGGCCAGTGTCGCGGGTTCCGAATTCACCGCCTTTGCCGTGGCTGGAGGAGGCCTGGACCAGGCCAGCGTTGAGGACTGCTGCGACGGATTGGCGCAGCGACAGTTGCTACTGCGCAACGTGGGGCTGGTCGAGCTTACCGGACGGTTCGGTTTCCGGTGTTTATCAGTTCACCCACTCGCTTTACCGAGAAGTTCTCTACCGCCGGAGTGTAGCCAGGCAGCCAAAGTGAGATTCCATCAACGCATCGGCCAGACACTTGAAGCAGCTGTGGAGCGGAGATCTGATCGGGATCGCTTCCGAACTAGCGCGCCATTTTCAGGAAGGCGGCGATTTTGCTCGCAGCTGTGATGGTATCTGCGGCTGGCTGCGGAGAGCGCCGTGCAACGTTGCGCCTACCGCTGCGAGGCAGTTGCGCTCCTGAGAGGCGCTTGAGGCCGCTGTCAGATTGCCCGAGACAAATCGCCGTGAGGCTGAGCCTCGGGTACTAGCGCAGCTCGCTCAGTTAAGACCAAGCTTGGCGATTTAGCAAAAGTGCCTCACGAATCGCTCGTGGACCGTATGCGGTTGCGGGTGGCGAAACCTGAGGCCCAGCCGCGCGCATACGTCTCTTTGTCAAACATGGTGCGGTGGCTTGAGCGGACGCGGCCAGCGGGAACTGTGCTAGCGCGCCGAGCTGATCCGGCTTCTTAATCGACCGTTGCCACACTGCAGATTCACCAAAGTTCCACCACTCTTTCACGCATCTTGGGTCGGAACTTCCTATAGTGCGAACCATGCAGCAGGGCCTTCGTCATACGAGAACTTCATCCAGAGGCCGATCTCAAACCCGGCTAAGTTTGCGGGCCGGGGCCGAGCACGTGGACGGTGGCCGCGCGGAAGGCTTCCGCTTCCAGTGGAGGGGCTCGTGACATTTATTGAGCAAACGATGGAAGGAGCTCGAAGGAGACGGCGAGGCGTTGTCGGGACGGGAGCAGCGGATCTTGAGGGAAACGACGATGTTTGCGGCTAAGGCCCGGGAAAAGACCTTGGCGACCAGGATCCGAACGCTGCCTGGACCAGGTAGTGTTTCTTGCAATAAATCCGGGTCCGCCGGGCTGGTAGAATTGATAGTACCGGGGTTGCCAGAACCAGCCGCTGCCATGACTACTGTTTGGTCATGGGCGAACGCTGAACACCGTGAATCTCAGCCAACAAATTAGCCAGCAAGTAGCGTGGCTCGAGGAACCGGATGCTTACTGGTTTTGACCGCAACTAGAAAACTTGAGAGGAGAAATTACATGAGAAGCAGAAATCAATCGCGGTGCTGGTGGCTCTGGCCTTTGTGATGACGCTGATGACCGCAGTCGGTGCCTCGGCGCAAAGCGCAAGCAGCTGCCCATCTCGTACCGGTTCCGCAGGGATGAAGCTAAAGGTTCAGGGCGTCGTCAGTATCCGCACCGGCGATTCGTTCAAAGTCCGGGATCCTGGCGGCGCCGAGACTTCGGTGCTCTTAACGGCCTCCACAGACGTGACCTCGCATAGCAGAGGTCTTCAGAGGCAAAAAGGACTACCCGGTGACCTACATCATGCGCGGTCTGCGTGTGCAAGCCCAGGGAAAGGGAGATGCCGACGGTAATCTGGTAGCCGACTGGGTCAGGTTTGATGAGCAGGACCTGCGATCGCGCCCAGGCGCTCGAGCAAACGGATGAACTCGCCCAGGAGAAACCAGGCGAGGCTTGCGGCTGCCGAAGAGGCCGCTCGAGAGGCGGCAGAGAACGCGCAGCGGATGGCTGGACAAATTGCGGAGAATACAGCTCTTGCCAATGAGGCCAGAGCCAAGGCCGAAGCGGCACAAGACACAGGCTGATGCAGGCTTATCAAGGCTGCGGCGTTGGCCAACAACCGGATCAACGGACTCGATGATTACGACACGGTTCGCACCATCCCGGTCCTCTTCAAAGTAAACAGCAGCATTATTGACGCAACCGCCAAGCAGACGATCGATGATGCGGCAGCCTGGGCCAAGGGAGAGAAGGCCAAGGGGAACGCGAACGGTTGGCTGGTTGAAGTAGTGGGATTTGCGGATACAACCGGCAATACGGCGAAAAATCGCGCCCTGAGCGAACGACGCGCGAAGGCGGTAATTCAATACCTGGTTGGCGTGCATAATTTGGATCTGCGGCGGCTGGTTCAACCGCTTTGGATATGGTGAGTCCAAGCCCGTCGCCGATAACAAGACTGCAGCCGGGCGCGCGAAGAATCGGCGAGTTGAGATCAGGATTTTGCAAAACAAAGGGGATCGCGCAGAAGGCTGATTAGAGCTTCTGACAACCTGAGGGGCTGTCGGAATCTGTATCCGGCAGCGCTCAGGTCTCAGAATGAGTGACCTGTCGGTGCGTGCACGCCCCGGGCAGTCAGGAAGAAGTTGGTATTGATAGTTTGCCTGACTTGAGAAACGGCCGACTAAATTAAGGTCAGGTTCTTGAGGATCGGTCCTCAGCCCAGGAGCGGATTACTTCACGCCGCTCAGAGGTGGCTGGAGCTCTAGGCGCCTTGCGTCGATCAACTCTCTGACGGCGCTTGGCTCAGATCTCCCTTGCATCACCGATCCAGCGGAAACAGTCCGACGCAGCGGAGATAAACGCCGCGGGGTTTGATCGACTACGCCCGATTAAAGGATGGAGGTTTCTGATGAAGTACAGAAGCATTTTCGGAAGCATGGTGCTCGTCCCCTCCAGCCGCACTCCTGCTTTGCTCCGCCTGCTGGGGCGGCAAGCAGGAAGCCGCGCAGTGCTAGCTGCTTCCCCGGGCGCGGCGCCGGCCGTTGTTGTCGCTCGAGGTCGTTCAAAAGACGGTGCCAATCTACACCGAGTTTGTCGGCCAGACTACGGCCAACCAGACCGTTGAGATCGCGGGCGCGGGCCCAGGGCATCGCTCGACAAAGTTCACTTTACCGAGGCGCACCGGTAAGGAAAGGACAGATCCTTTTCCAGATTCAAAAGAGTGAATATCGAGGCCAAGTGTACTGGCGGCGAAAGCGACGTCTGGCGAAAGCCGAGGCTGAGCTCGCTGCAGGCCAAAGAACGCAACCGACGTGATTCAGGCCGAAGAATTACTGGCACAGGCGCAAACCAGATCTCAGCCTGGCGCACTCGAATCATGAGCGTTATATCCCACTCGCGAAGGAGAATGCGGTCACGCAAATCGACCTGGATACCTGCTCGCGCAGCGGAAGAGATGCCGCTAAGGCTGAAGTGACTGCGGCCAAGGCCACTCTAACAAACCAGACAGCCGCCGTTAAGTACAACTATGGCGAAAGCAGCGGCGGCGTGTTGAGTCGGCGAAAGCGGATCTGTCGCTGGCGCGAGATCAATTTGACTTATTGCACGATTCATTCTCCGATCAGCGGGATCATTGGTCTACAGGCAGGTCAATGTGGGCAACCTGGTCGGCAAGAATGAGGCCACTCTGCTCGCAACTGTCTCGTCATCAAGTTCCGCTCGACGTCGACTTCAACATCAGTGAAGCCTACTTGCTCGAACTGACAAAGTCGGGCAGGCCGGAGTCGAGGAGAGGTGCGGCGTTTCAGTTGCTTCTGGCGGACAACAGCGTCTACGACCAGGAGGGACGCTTCTCATGTAGTTGATCGAACCGTTGATCCCAAGACGGGTACCCTCATCGTCCGGGCTACGTTTCCGAACGCCGCCAACCGGCTTCGTCCAGGTCAGTTCGCTCGCGTGCGCGTCGCGGCCGAGGAGCGAGTCGGACGCGATCCTCGTCCCGCAAGTAGCAGTTCAGGAGTTGCAGAGCGCCAAGTATGTGCTGGTCGTCGGCTCAGATAACAAAGTTTCCCAGCGGACCATCAAGGTTGGCGACCGGTACGAAGACCTCCTACATCGTGGTCGAGGGTCTGAAAGCGGGCGAGCGCGTCGTGACGGAAGGTGTTCAGAAAGTTCGGCCGGGCATGGTGGTCAAGCCGACCACGACTGCAGGCGGTGCAGCATAACCATGGGAAATTCTTCATCGGACGGCCGATCGTTGCCATCGTCATCTCGATCCTGATTGTCATGATCGGCGTCGCCACGATGTTTGAGTCTGTGCGGTCGAGCAGTATCCGTTCCTCGCCCCACCGAACATTCGCGTGACCGCCAACTACCCCGGCGCCTCGGCAGAAGCCGTTGAAGGGATCGGTGGCGACCCCAATCGAGGCAGGAGGTCAACGGCGTCGATAGCTTGATCTACATGAAGTCGTCGAACACCAGCGACGGCCGCATGCAGCTCGACGTCAACTTCCAGGTAGGGACGGACCAGGACACCGCCAATGTCCTCACCCAGAACCGGGTCTCGTCGGCGCAAGCGCGCCTGCCGAGCCTGCGGTCACGCAACAGGGTGTCACCGTCAAAAGCAGAGCCCCAGCATCCTGATGCTGATCTCGCTCTACTCTCCCAAAGACTCGTACGACGCCAACTTTCTCATCAACTATTGCGGCATCAACCTGCGTGACCAGCTGCTCCGCATTCCCGGGATTGCCCAGGTGGATCTCTTCGGTGGCGCGGACTACGGTATGCGAGATCTGGATGCAGCCCGACAAGCTGGGCAAGCTCGGCCTCACTCCGTCGGATGTCATCTCGGCCATCAACGAGCAGAACATCCAGGCGCCGGCCGGAAAGATCGGAGGCGCGCCCACGCCTACAGATCAGCAGTTCACCTACACGATCAGCGCTCCCGGTCGCCTGATCTCGGCCGAGGAGTTCGAAAACATCATCGTCCGCCAGACTGCCAGCGGCGCCGTGGTCCGGATCAAGGACATCGGGCACGCCGAACTCGGCTCGCAGGATTACAACTCATTCGGCGAGGCTGAACGGCAAGCCAGGCGGTGCGATGGCCGTCTATCTCCTGCCCGGAGCAAACCAGCTCAAGGCCGCCGAGGCGATCTACGAGACCATGGAACACTGCCAAGAGCATCTGTTCCCACCGACCTGGATTACAAGATCGTCTATGACACGACGCCCGCGGTCGAGGCCTCGATCGAAGCGATCCTTCAGACGTTCGTCGAGGCGCTGATCCTCGTGACGATCGTGGTCTTCGTCTTCCTGCAGAACATTCGGGCAACAATCATCCCGCTGATCACTGTTCCGGTTTCGCTCGATCGGAACGTTCATCTTCTTTCCTCTGCTCGGCTTCTCGCTCAACACCCTCTCGATGTTCGGCCTCGTGCTGGCCATAGGCATCGTGGTGGATGATGCCATCGTCGTGGTCGAGGCAGTCATTCACCACATCGAGCATGGATTGGAGCCAAGGGAAGCTACCATCAAGGCCATCGAGTGAAGTCACGCAACCGGTCATTGGAATCGCCCTGATCCTCAGTCGCTGTGTTTCGTACCCGTCGCGTTTATTGGCGGCCTGACCGGACGACATGTACAAGCAGTTCGCGCTTGACCATCGCGATCTCGGTGCTGATCTCGGCATTCAACGCGCTGTCGCTGACGCCTGCGCTCTGCGCCATGCTCCTCAAGCCCCCGAAGCCGATGCGTGGACCGCTGGGCGTCTTTCTTCCGCGGCTTCAACAAGGTGTTCGACGTCGTACGACAGCGGCTACGTGAAGACCTCGCAGCATCCTCGTGCGCAAAGGCGATCTTGTCGGTCGCGATCGTGGGGGTGGTGGTGTTGGGTGCAGGTCTTTCTGGGCGGCAAGATCCCAGCCGGATTCGTACCGGAGGAGGACCAGGGAATCGTCGGGCGTCGGAGTTCAACTTCCGCCCGGTGCGTCTATCGAGCGCACGAACGTGGTAATGAAGAAGGTGGAAGCGATCGTCGCGAGAACTCGAGGCGATGGACGCCTACCAGACGATTGTCGGCTTACGGCGTTGTCACCAGCACCTACCAACCGAACTACGGCACGATCTTCATGCGGTTAAAGCCGTGGGAAGAGCGTAAAGATCACAAGGATGAAGGTAAAGGGCATCATGGCGTCGCTGCAGAAGCAAGTTTGCCGCCATTCCGGAGGCGATCGTTTTCCCGTTCAACATCCCGACGCTTAGCCGGGTTTTGGTGCCTCCGCGGGATTCAATTTCCTGCTGCAGGATCGCAGCGGCTCGCATGACGATCCAGCAGCTGGGCGAGCAGACCCAGAAGTTCCTCGCCGCGGGACGACAGCGGCCGGAGCTGGCAACCTCTTCACCTCATTTGATCCAAACTATCCGCAGATGAAGGTGACCCTGGATCAGCGAGAAGGCGCGCACGCTGGGCGTACCGAGTCAGACGACGTCTTCCAGTCGATGTCCGCCTTCCTGGGCGGAGCGTTCGTCAACGACTTCAATCGTTTCGGGCGTCTGTACCGCGTCTACGTTCAGGCCGACGCCGGCAGCTCGGCTGAAGCCGGAAGACATCGGCAAGATCTACGTGCGGTCGAAAACTACCGAGCGAAATGATTCCCCTTTCCACTCTGGTCACCGTCAGAGAAGCTTGCGGGAACCGAGATCACGACCCGGTTCAACCTGCTGCGCTCCGTGGAGATCAACGGAGCGCCCGGCCGCGGCTATACGTCCGGGCAGGCGCTGAAGACGCTCGAGGAAGTCTTCGCGGCAGACGATGCCAAAGGAGATGAGCTTTGCTTACACCCAACTGTCCTATCAGGAGAAAGGTGGCGCCGCCGTGCTGCACCGACCTTGATCATGGCGATCGTGGCCGTCTTCTCTGCTGCTGGCGGCGTTGTACGAAAGCTGGCAGCTGCCCTGGGCGGTGCTGCTGGGCTCGCCTACTAGTAGCGCTGGGCGCCTTCTTTGGCGTCTGGCTGATGGGCTTCGACAACAACGTCTACGTGCAGGTCGGCCTGATCATGTTGATCGGCCTGGCGGCCAAGAACGCCATTCTGATCGTTGAGTTTGCCAAAGCGAAAGCAAGACGAGGGGCATGCCGATCGCGGAGTGCCGCTCTCGAGTCGGCCCGCCTGCGCTTCCGACCGATCCTGATGACTGCGTTTGCGTTTATCCTTGGAGTCGTGCCGCTGATGCTTGCCAGCGGCGCCGGCTCGGGAGCGCAAAACGTGATGGGCACCGCGGTATTCTGGGGAATGCTGGTCGCAACGTTCTTCGGCGTGTTCATCATCCCCGGCAACTTCACGTTCATGCAGACGCTCGGCTCTCGTTGGCGGTAGAGAACCAGGTCGGTCGCCGCCGAGGCTAGCTCTCGAACACAAGGCAGTCGCTGTAGGAGGTGACATCGTGAGACGACGGTCTTTCTGTTTCGACAATCATTATCGTCGCTGCTCAGCAATCTGGCGATGGGCCAAAAGAAGGTCTATCAGCCGCCCTCGGTGCAGACACCGACATGTCTATCGCGGCCGAAGACGCAACTTCTCAGCCCGGCGCCCAATCGTTCGGCGACCTCAAGTGGTTCGAAGTTTTTAAGGATGAGCGGCTGCAGGAGTTGATCCGCACCGCCAGTCGCTCAGAACTATGACCTGCGCCAGGCAGTGGCGAGGATCAACGCGGCGCGCGCCCAGCTTGGGTTAGCCAGAGCGGATCAGTATCCAAATTTTGCTGTCTCAGGCCGACATGAGTCACCGAGCGATTGCCAAAGGATGGCTCGTTAGGTAGAACTTCCCGAGCGGCACTCAGACGAAACATCAGCTTCGGCCAGGTACTGCTAAACCTGCTTAACTTTGAAATCGACATCTGGGGTCGCGTACGAAAGATCAAGAACGCTCGCAACGCTGACCTGAAGGCCGCCGAAGAGGACCGGAACACGGTTCTCTCTACGGTAGTGAGCAGCAGTCGCGGCCGCCTATCTTGCAGTTGCGCGAGTTGGATCTCGAGTTAGACATACTCTCAACGAACGCTGGCAACGCGCCGAGGAGTCTCTGAGGATCATCAAGCTGCGTACGGACGCCGGAGTTGCGACGGCGCTGGACCTTCGCCAGGCTGAACAGTTGGTTTATGCAGCGCGCCGCCGCCATTCCCGACCTGCAACGCCGAATCGAACAACACGGAGAACCTGATCCAATCTGTTGCTGGGTCAGAATCCGGCCCCGTTCTGCGTGGTCGCGAGCTGATCGCTCAGGAACTCACTCCAACGGTACCCGCCCGGGCCTGCCTTCCGTCTCTGTTGCAACGCCGTCCTGATATCCGGTCCGCCGAACATAGTCTGGTGGCGGCAAACTTCAGCGTTGAAGCAGCCAGGGCGCGCATACTTTCCCAGTATCACACTGGAGCGGTTTTCTGGGAGGAGATGGCAACGCGCTCTCCAGTCTGTTTAGCAGTGCCGGAAGTGTTTGGGGGCTTGGCGCGGCAAGTGACGCAGCCGATCTTTACCGCAGGACGGCTGAAGTCAAACGTGAAGTTGAATAAGGCGCAACAGGAATCAGCCATCGTCAGCTATCAGAGCACCGTGCAGGGCGCTTTTCGTGAGGTCTCGGATGCTCTAATCGGCTATCGCAAGAACCGGGAGGTAGCGGGCCCAGCAGGAGTTGCTCGTTCAGGCACTGCAAGAGCGCTCGCGTCTCGCCTATCTGCGGTATAACGGTGGTGTTGATAGCTCTGCTCAACGCGCTGGATGCTGACCGCGACCTGCTTCAACGCCCAGCTTGACGCTCGCTCAGATCAAGCTTAACGAGCTAACCTCCGTGGTCGCAACTATACCGGGCATCTGGGCGGTGGCTGGCAACAGTAAGCAGCGGTGACTGAGGGCGGCAAAGGTTGACCGGAAGGAAGTGTGCGCGCATCGGCTACGTTCGCGCTTCGGTTCTCGGGCGCTTACTAAGCTGCTGAAACTAATTATTTGTTTAGTCTAGAGGCGGGCGTTGCCCGCCGGTCAAGCGGCGAGCTTCGTCTCGACCTGAACCGGCGGGCAACGCCCGCCTCTAAGCTGGCCTAAAAGACAGACGTTTTGTCGCTCTCTTGTGTGAGCTGACCGCGAAGGTAATGAAGACCACCAGTACTTTGAGGCGTTATGGAACCCGAGCTCTTTGATCTCGTCGTCATCGGCGCCGGGCCTGCTGGTGAGAAGGCCGCCAACGCTGCCGCCGCTTTTGGTAAGCGAGTCGCCATCGTCGAGAAGTCCCAACACGTTGGCGGCGCTGTCGCCAATACAGGAGACACTTCCAGCAAGACTCTTCGTGAGACGGCGCTGGCTCTCTCAGGCATCAAAGCGCGAAAGTTGTATGGCGTCGACCTCTCACTGCGGCGCGAGGCGACCATCGCCGACTTTATGCATCACGAACACCGCGCTCTCGGCGAGCGAGACGCGCCCGCGTCACTTTCTACCTCCGAGCTCTGGATATCAAACTCTATCACGGCCTTGCCGCCTTCGTTGACCCTCACACGATTCGCGTCGTGAACCCAGGTCAGGGCGGCCCTCAGGGAAGCGCGCCAGAGATTTTTTGTTGCGCGCCGATAAGATTCTAATCGCCACCGGCTCGTCGCCGCATCGGCCCCCGGAGTTTGCGTTCGAGGACGCGCTCATCTACGACTCCGATGAGTTGTTGACTCTCGAACGGCTCCCGCAATCGTTGGCTGTTGTTGGCGCGGGCGTCATCGGCAGCGAGTATGCGTGCACGTTCGCCGCGCTCGGTTCCAAAGTCGAACTCATTGATGGTCGTGAGTCGCTGTTGCCGTTTCTTGATGCCGAAGTGTCGCGCGCGCTACACGAAGCGATGGAGCAGCCTCGGTATTTCGTTTTATTGGAACCAGAAAGTCACCGCGGTATCGACGTCTGGGGGAAGTACGTTACCCGCTGACTCTGGCATCGGGTAAGACGCTGAAAACAGACGGTAGTCTTGATCGCTGCGGGCCGAAACAGCAACACCCAGGACCTGAACCTCAGCGCAGCCGGCATCACGGCCGGCAAACGCGGACTGCTCACAGTCAACAGCCATTTTCAAACTGGAAGTCCCGCACATCTACGCCGCTGGCGATGGCAATCGGATTTCCGGCGCTGGCCTCGACCAGCATGGAACAGGCGCGAGTAGCGATGTGTCATGCCTTCGGCTCGGACCTCAAGACGGAGATCCACGAATCTGCTGCCAACGGGCATATTCACAATCCCTGAAGTCAGCACGGTCGGCGAGACTGAGGAGTCATTAAAGTCCAAAGGCACCAGAATATGTGGTGGGCATGGCGACGCTATAGCCAGAACGCCCGAGGTCAAATCATCGGTGACACCTACCGGCTTCCTGAAATTGCTCTTCAACCGTTCGGACATGAGGTTGTTGGGTGTACATGTTATCGGCGAGCAGGCGTCGGAGTTGGTACACATTGGGTTGATGGCCATGCAGTCAGGCGGCGGAGCGGAACTGTTCAGCCGGGTATGTTTCAACTATCCAACCCTGGGAGAGCTGTACAAGTTCGCTGCTTACGACGCGATGCTGAAGCAGATGGGCCTGATCGTTTGAAGAAGTGAGACAATGTTAAGAGGATTGATTGCCGGCTTCAGTCTCGTATCGATATCCGTCGTGATTCACACCCCTGGTCTGATCCTGTAAATGAGTACGGTTGGTTGCTCTGGTCTTTCAGTCCCGCAGGGGATGAAACTTAATCATAGATTTCGCCGATCAGATGAGGCATAAATGGTCCTTCGTGTATTGCTGCTGGCCATCCCACTTACTGCAATGCTCCGTTGGCTGGCCCCCGGCCGCACGACACTCTTGTTCCTCTGTAGCATGCTGGCGCTGATTCCTGCTTCCTTGTACATTGAGAAGTCTACCGATGCGCTGGCCACATATCTTGGACAGAGTGTGGGAGGACTAGTCAATGCCACATTCGGGAACCTGCCGGAGCTCTCTCATCGGCGTTGCCACTCTCCGGGCTGGGTTTGCAGGAGTTCCTGAAGGCGCAAATCGTCGGCGGCATTATCGTTAATCTGCTCCTCGTTCTGGGACTGGCCATGCTCTTGGGTGGCATCCGTCACCACTTCGCAAGTGTTCAGCACGATCGCGCGCGCGGTCTATGTGTCGCTGATGCTTCTGGCGACCGTCGCCCTGCTTTTCCTGTCAACCTACGTCGTTCTGTCGCCGAACCTGGACCCCCGCCGGCTCGTCGTGTTATCCGTCTGTGTCGCTGTCGTCTTGCTGGTGACCTACGTGATGTACCTATTATTCAGCCTGCAGAACCACAGAGACGTCATTGACACTCCTGAAGAGGTAGAAGCCGCTCAACACGAAAGTCCTCGCATTGGCCACTGCCGGCCGCCATAGCTGCCTTGTTGGCCTCGTCGCTTTGTGCCGTTTGGCTCAGCGATGTTTTGGTCGACACGGTGACGCCGGCAGCAAACGCCCTGGGTCTCAGTCAGGTCTTCATGGGCGTTATTCTCATAGGGCACGATTGGCAATGTTTCGGGGATGTTCACCGCCGTCAAAGCAGCGCGGAAGGATCGAATGGACCTGGCGTTCAGCGTTGGCGTCGGCTCCAGCGTACAACAGGCGCTCTTCGTGGCCCCGGTCTTGATGTTCCTGAGTCTGGTTGTCGGCCCCGCTCCTATGCATCTCGCTTTCAAGCCTGGGATGGCCGTGAGCACCCTTTCTTTGCGTCACGCTCATGGGCGCGCTCATCTCTGACGGCCAGAGCCACTGGATGAAGGGTGTCCAGCTGCTTGCGCTCTTTGTGATCCTCATGAGTGTCATACTCGTGATGACCTAACAAATGTTCTCGCGAGCGATGAGGCTGAGTACGTCAAACTCGTTCCGCGATCGTTCGCGATTCGTTTCGATCAGATTACCGGTACGGATACTCCCGTTGCGAGTATTTGTAGAGGTACTTTAGTGTGCGAGTGGGTGGGCGTGCCGTCAAGGTAGCAGTAGTACTTTGACATCCTGGCCATGGTTCGCCTCGCTGTTGGTGAGACCCAGTGCTGTCCAGGATAACTTTTGATTCATTCCTGAATTGATGGGTTTTGGAATTAATGGTCTGAGGTCCGAAGGACCGATCACTTAGTAGCCCCGTCCGTGAGGGCGGGGAAAGATCCGCATTGATCGCTGAGAGGCCCGAAGGGCCGGCACACTGTGCCGCACCTGCGGCGCTCAGGAAACTTGTCCCCATGTTTTTCCCCGCCCTCACGGACGGGGCTATTGATTTCCGGTCCTGCGGACCTAAGGAATGCGAGGTTGCGATTGAGGGCGATTATTGATTCAACTTCAAACCTGATCCGAATTGCTCGCTCATAGCACTTCGTTCGAAAGCTATCTTGGACAGGTGTTGGTGAGCCGAAAGAGGCGCTTTTTTTCGGCGAAGAGCTGACATCGCGGTGTTCGCAGCGCTCACTCACCCGTGGGCGGCATGGAGTCGTCGTGCTCGAGCGAGCGCCAGTAATCTTGCCAGCGACCGCGAACCTCCTCTTCGGTTGCACCGGAGTCGTAGGCTGGCGAGACGAGGGGCAGTGCTCGCTCGACCTGGATCACGACGATGTGCTTGATGGGACTGGAGACGCCGCGCTTCCGAAAGAACGCGAGGATTTCGTCGAAGAGCGCGCCGTCGCCGAGGACACGGGCGATGCCCTTGAACCGGTACCCCTTGCGGAGAATGGGATCGACGACGTTGATCTCGACCGCGGAGTTGTGCCGAAGGTTGGAGACGGAGCCGGGAGAGCGGATATCGGCGAAGACGAGATGATCGTCATCCCAGACGGCGGTCGTGCCCTTGGGCGAAAGGTTCGGCGTTCCGTCTGGGCAGACGGTCGCGACGAAGCCGAGTCTCTGACGCTCGACCAGGCGCTTCATCTCAGAGTTGAGCACGCTCATACGCGATCCTCATGGTTCGCTCGGTGATGCCTTCTACGCTACCCGGGCCGGCGAGTAACAACAACGTCGATTTCCGGAGCAGGTTTAGGAACGTCCAATTCGATTAAAGCCCAATCGTACCCGGCGAAGCTAGCACGAATCTGGTACCTAAATCTATCATCAGAAGTCGCTGGCGTTAGCCCAGCCGTAAAACGGCTGGGCTAATAACCCTTCGGGAAAGCCGTCTGAAGACGGCCTCAGTGCCGAGCATGCAAAGAAAGTGATCAAGAAGTTAACCGCGTCGTCGTCAAAGCGGTCTGAATGGTTGTCATCAAACCAGAGCGATTTGGAAAGTGGAACAACTTGTGATTTTGTGACATCGCGTTAAGTTTTGATTGCTGCGCGAGTGGGGCAGAAGTCGTGGACCTGGCGCCTCAATTCCTGCTCTGCTATATCTTTTTCCACCTATCGTTGTCAACCTGAATTTTCCGTTTTCGTGTAATAATGCGCTTTCTTTGAATCACTCGCACCTGGCCGGTTGATGATCCGCGGGTTTGCGCTGCGGCGTTAAGCATGGCGGGCTCAGCATGAGGAAGTCACTGACGCGTCCGGATCAGAACATTACCGAACTGCTGCGTGAAGTGGGGCAGCGGCGACAAAGCTGCGCTTGATGACTTGATTCCGCTCGTCTATGACGAGCTGCGCAAACTGGCCGCCAGTTATCTCCGCCGCAGGTCCGGTGCCCACACACCTGCAAGCGACCGCTTTGGTTCACGAAGCCTATGTCCGTCTGGCCGATCAGACGATCATCTCGATGGAACATCGCGCGCAGTTCTTTGGCCTGGCCGCGAAAGTGATGCGCGACATTCTGGTTGACCACGCGCGCAAGCGATCTGGCTACAAAACGCGGCGGCGACCAATTGCGTTTGTCCCTGAGCCAGGCTGAGCGCCTCGGCCACAAGCCTGAAGTAGAATTGATGGCACTCGACGACGCTTTGACAGGAACTGGCCACGACCAATCCCCAGCATAGCCGCGTTATCGAACTGCGCTTTTTCGGAGGCTTGACGATCGAGGAGACTGCGCAGGTAATGAGCCTTGTCACACGCCACTACGGAACGCTATTGGAGTTTTGCCCGAGCACTGGCTGCGACGCGAACTGGCTGCTTAAGAACATGAACATCCCCAGAGAGCATGCAGCAGCTGGAGGAGCTCTTTCACGAAGCCGCCGGGCTCGAGCCGCGAGAACGTGCTGAATTCATGGCGCAGGTCACGAGCTTCGCGTCCAGAATTAGCAGCTGCCGTCGAGTCGCTCATCGCTGCCCATCGAGCAGCCCGACAGTCTCATCGATGCACCCGCTTTTGAAGCTGCTGCGGAATTGATCGAAGAGATCGCAGCCGGCGTCTGGTGGCGGGCCAAGTCGTTGGACACTATCAGAATCATCGCGCCGACTCGGAAAAGGCGGAATGGGTGAGGTCTATCTAGCCAAGTGATACTGAAGCTCGATCGCAAAGTAGCGCTGAAGCTGCTGCCCGCGGAGTTCACCAATCACAAAGAACGCCTGCGCCGTTTTGTTCAGGAAGCGAAGGCCGCTTCGTCACTCAATCACCCAAACATCATCACGATTCATGAAATTGGCCAGGTAGACGGCGCGCACTTCATCGCGACTGAGTTCATCGACGGGCAAACCCTCAAGCAACTCATGGCGCACAAGACAGAATGAAATTGTCGGAGATTCTCGAGGTCTCAATTCAAGCAGCCGGCGCCCTGCAAGCCGCGCACGCCGCGGGCATTGTCCATCGCGACATCAAGCCCGAAAACATCATGCTGCGGCCGGACGGGTACGTGAAGGTGCTCGATTTCGGCCTGGCCAAGCTGACCGAGAAACTCGCCAGTCAATCGACCAGCCGTCCGGCCGGATTCAGAAATAGACACGATGGTCAAGGCGCATACCAGGCCAGGCACCGTTGTTGGGAACGGTCAACTACATGTCGCCCGAGCAGGCGCGCGGACAGGTGCTGGACCAAAGGACTGATGTTTTCAGTCTCGGCGTCGTGCTCTATGAAATGGCGGCAGGTCGCATGCCGTTTGCGGCCGCAACCAGTATCGACACGCTGGTATCAATTCTTGAGAAAGAGCCGGTGCCGCTCGACCAGTATGTCACCGGAGGTTCCTGGCGAGTTTCAAAGAATAGTCAGCAAGGCTCTGCGCAAAGATCGAGGAAGAGCGCTATCAGACGATCAAGGACTTGTTGATTGACCTGAAGAGCTTGAAGGAAGAACTGTCATTCGCCCAGAAACTTGAGCGGTCGCGGCCCCCACGCGTGGCCGTTGAACCCGCGGGCACAGCAGTAAGCGCTGTAGAGGCGGCAACGCCGACGCTAGATCACGACGCAGCAGCAACGGCTAACCGACCCTCCAGTTCACCCAGACAAAATCAGGTGCCAAAGCGCACTGGACTGATTGCTGCTCGTCGTGCTTGCCGGCGTGTGTGTTTGGCGGCGTGATGCTTTGGCGGCGCGGCGGGTCAGGCCCGGAGCCGCCGACAGCCACTCCAGTCCCAGCTTAGCAACGGACAGTTAGCTACTGGATAACCGTACAGAAGTACCGCGATGGCAAGCCCTATCAGGATCCATTCCGGCTGAGAGACGACATTAACTTTGAGAAGGATTATCGAATTCGCTTGAGCCTCGCAAGCTCACAGAGCGGGCCGTCTTGTATCTGCTGAACGAGGGCCCTGCGAGCAGCTGATGCAATCACCGACGTTCAATGTGATGTTTCCATCCACGACGGCCAACAAGGGCTCGGCTCTCCTGACGCAGAATCAACAGATTCAAATTCCTGAGCAAAGCCTGGTTCCAGTTTGATGAGCAGCAGGGCACGGAAAAGATCTGGCGTCGTCTGGGCCGTCAACGACGGTACCCGAGTTGGAAGCGGTCAAGGGGTTTGCTAATCCTCAAGACCGCGGCGATTATCAGCAGTCCCGGCCTGCGGACGGCGCGTCAACGAGTTTCTGAAAGGCGCACCTCGTCGCCCAACGTTTCGGTCGATAGAGATGAGGACAAGAAAGAGACTGGTGGTTAGAGCGAATGGTGCGATACCTGGTTCACGTCATCAAGCTCGAACATCATTGAACGAGACGGTGAAGCCCGGCAGCCGGACAAATTCTGCTCTCAGCCGTCTTCAGACACGGCTTTCCCGAAGGGTATATTATGACCAGCCGTTTTACGGCTGGGTAATGCGCAAAGGTAGTCTTAAAGAGCGCTTCGGCGTTCTTCTCTGCACGTCTTCCGCATGCTCAAAGCAAGGCCTGGGAAGCCCGTTAGAAACGGGCTAACAGTTGAAATTGACGTTCTACCCAGCCGTAAAACGGCTGGTCTAGTAACCCTGCGGCAAGCCGGCGTGAACGCGGCTGATTCGACAATTGACTCGTTTCAATTTGCTCGAGGATTGCACCGCTCTGGAGTCGGCGCTGGTGCGCAACCCAGCTCCTGTCTCTCCGTTCCGCCTGAGTGGATCCGCGAACGAGTTTTGGCCTGGTAAACAAGACGGTAGAATCGATCTACGCCGGCGGTGCGCTTTGCTAGAGAAGGGGAGCCGAATGAGCATGCGATATTGCCTTCTGACCTTGATACTCTGTTTCACCCTGAATGCCCAGGCGCAGACGAAAGACGAGCCTCGGCCGCTTGAGCCGGGTCTAGCCCGTTGAGCGCGAAGCTTGCTGGCGGCCAGTCGCAGGGCCTATCAACTCACGCTCAAGACCGGACAGTTCATGCGCGTCGTGGCTGTGCAGAAGGGAATCAATATCGTCGTCGCGCTCGCCGCTCCGGACGGCAAAGACATCTGGGAAGCAGACTTCTCGGGTAATTTTGGCGGCCAGGAATCATTGTCTTGATGAAGCACCGGTCGCCGGCGTCTACCGGTTCACAGTTCGGCCATTCGTCGATACGGCGAAGATCGGTAGCTACGAGCTACGTCTGGAATCGAAACCGGCGGCTTCGGCAGCGGACAAAAAGCGGATCGATGCCGAACGAGTATTGATGGAGGGCTTAAGATCAATCCGCAAATCCGACTTTCAAACGGCCATCGAAAAAGCCATGCAGGCGCTGCCGGTGTGGCGCGAGCTGGGCGATGTTTACTGGGAAGCCGATACGCTGGCAATGCTGGGCAGCGCCCACAATCACTTCGCAAAATTTGATCGGGCGATTGATTACTACAGCCAGGTTCTGGTTTTGCGCCGGCAGATTAAGGACCGCGCCGGCGAATCCAACGCAATTTCGGATCTGGGGGCGGTTTGTTTCGGGCAGAACAAGTACGAACAAGCCCTCGTCTACCATAATCAAGCGTTGGCAATAAAACGCGAGTTGCAGGATCGCGCCGGAGAAGCTCGCGTTCTTTACCCGGCAGCGAACGCTAATTTCCAGGCTGGTCACTATGCTCAGGTGCTTATCCTAGCTTGATCAGGCCCTGGCGTTGTACCAGTCGCTTGATGATCGAGTCGGGATCGGAAATGTCCTATAACCTCAAGGGAAGCCGCTCCTTCAATTTGGGAAATCTGGACGACGCAGTTACGAATTATCAAAAGGCTATAGAAAATTATCGGGCGATAAACAATCACGGCGCGGAAAGGCCCGACTCTTCACAATCTTGGACTGGTAAAAGGCCGGTTGGGACAGTACGACGACGCCATTGCGTTGTTTGAGAAATCGCTGGCAATAAGACGCGAACTAAAGGATCGCCTGAATGAAGGCAGGACTCTTTCGGCGATGGGCAACACGTTAACTAACGAAGGCGAGTACGAAAAGGCCCTCAAAGTTCTCGAAGATGGATTGGCGATCGCTCTGGACACTGAAAGATGGGCCGAGCGAGGCGCAGGCTCGCATGAATATCGGCATGCTTTATCAGAAGCTGGGGCAAAGCGAGAAAGCCACCCGGGAACTGGAGACAGCGGTGGGATCGCCCAGTCGCTGAAGAACCCGTTCGCTTGAAAGCCAGGTCTACAGGAACAGTGCGAACTTAGCTTACGAACAAGGCTTGTACGAAAAAGAGCCTCTGAATTTCAGGAACCGGATTCTGGCCATTGATCGAGAGTCAAAGAATCAAGATGCTGCAGAGTTACCGATCTGATTAACATCGGCGCAGACTATCGCCACCTGGGCAGATATGATCGGGCCCTCGAAACTCACCAGCAGGCGTTGGCAATTTCTCGTGGGATCAAATCGAAGCTATCCGAAGCTTTTACGCTCGCCAACCTTGGTATTGATCTTATGGAACAGGGTAACTATCGAGAGGCAACTGGCTATCATGAACAGTCGCTGCCGCTCTTTCGCGAGGCAAAAGTTGCCAAGGCCGGAAGGTCGCGCTCTGATCAATCTGGCCGAATGCTATCGCAATTTGGGTCTTCATCAGCAATCAATCGAGGTAGGCAACCAGGCTCTCGCAAGAATGCGTGGAACTCAAAGATCGCGACGGAGAAGCGATCACGCAGGGAATCTTCGGCGCCGCCTACAATGCGGCCAGCCAATACGCGAAAGCCGCCGAGAGCCTTAAGCAGTCGTTGGAGATTGCCCGGGAACTCAAAAGTCCAGAGCGACTCAGAGAAGCGCTGAATGAATTGGCGCGACTGGCAAGCGAAACCAGGGACATCTCATTGAAGCCACAGCGTATCTTGAACAGACTCTGAAAAGCCTGGAGGCCTCGCGTAGTGAAATCTACAATCCACAATCACGAGCTTCCTTCCTCGCCGCAGAACACAAAAAGTCTCAACCTGTACATTGATCTGCTAATGCGCCGCAGGCTGGTTTGGAGCCGGGCTCGGATGCGCTTGCTTTCGACACCAGCGAGCGGAGTCGCGCGCAGCGAGTCTTGCTGGATCTACTCGGCGAGGCGCGGATAGACATCCGGCAAAACGTCGATCCCGCATTGGTAGCGCAGGAACCAGGCGCTCGGCAAGAAGGTCAACATTTGGGCAGAGCGCCTCGTAAATGCGAGTAAGCCCGAACTGTCAGCCAGATTGAAACTGGAACTCAGCCAGCTGGAAAGTGAACTGGAAAACACACAGGTTCAGATTCGTAAGGCCAGCCCGCAATACGCCGCCCTCACGCAACCTCAGCCGCTCAAGCTCAAGGAGATTCAGGCGCAACTCGACCCGGACACCGTCTTGCTCGAATACGCGCTCGGCGAGGAGCGCAGTTATTTGTGGGCCATCACGAATGATTCGCTGACCAGTTATGAATTGCCAAAGGGAAGAGCAGATCAAACAGAGCGCGCTGCAGGTTTACGAACTGTTGACGGCGCGAAGCACAAGCCGAAACGCGGTGAATCGCTCGAACAACGGCAGGAACGCATCACGACAAGCCGAAGCGAAACTGCCGGCCGCCGCCGAGTCGTTAAGCAACACGCTGCTCGCACCGGTCAGTCGCTCAGCTTGCCAACAAGCGGCTGGTGATCGTCGCTGACGGCGCGCTGCAGTACATTCCGTTTGCGATGTTGCCGGAACCAAAGAGTCTGGAGTCAGGAGTCGCGAGTCGGGAGTCGAATAAGCGCGGCTATCGGACGCCAGACTCGGGACTCCAGACTCGCGACTTTGGCGCTCCTTTGATCGTCAACCACGAAATCGTCAGTCTTCCTTCCGCTTCTGCGCTGGCGATCCAGCGTACGGAACTTGCAGTGGTCGCAAAGCTGCTCCGAAGCTGCTGGCGGTGATTGCCGATCCGGTTTTTGATCGCACTGATGCACGCTTCACGCACTCCGTACTGACGGCAGCGAGAAGACGCAAGCGCAAGCAGTCACTTTCAACGATGCCCGCAGCATTGAACACCTTGCCGAAAACTCCGCGACAAGGCGGGCGTCACCACACGTGCGATGGTGATCCCGCGCTCTGCCGTTCACGCGGCAGGAGGCTAATCAATTGCTGGCCCTGACTGCCAAAGGCTCGAGCTTCAGCGCCGTCGATTTTCAGGCCAATCGCGCCACGGTGCTTGATCCGGCGCTGAGCCAATATCGTTACGTGCACTTCGCCACGCACGGCTTCTTAGACAGCGAACGGCCGGGACTTGTCTGCGCTGGTGCTCTCAATGGTGGACGCGCAAGGCAAACCACAGGATGGTTTCCTGCGCGCCAACGACATCTACAACCTCAAGCTGCCTGCCGAGCTGGTGGTGCTGAGCGCCTGCCAGACCGGACTCGGCAAAGAGATCAAAGGCGAAGGACTGGTCGGGCTGACGCGCGGGTTCATGTATGCGGGCGCGGCCCGCGTCGTCGTCAGTCTGTGGAGTGTGAACGACAAAGCGACCGCCGACCTGATGACGAAGTTTTACGAGAAGATGCTGAAGCAGGGTGAGCGCCCGGCAGCGGCGTTGCGCGCGGCGCAGGTTGAGATGTGGAAGCAGAAGCAATGGCAGTCGCCTTATTACTGGGCAGCGTTCACCATGCAGGGCGAGTGGCGCTGAGGTTCGAAATGAGGTCAGTACCGTAACGCGGTAGCGTCGGGTGTTCGCTTAAGCTTGACTTCGCAGATACTGAAGAGCTCATGTCAATCACGTCTGCAACTCGTCACCCTGACCGTAGAGGACGTACTGATAGCGTTGCCAACGCTTCGTTCGTTCCATAGTTTTCTCTTGCTGCCTTTACGCGCCCACTGGACTCGAACAAATGTGGCCATAAACCGTCGTCTCTTAACTGCCTCGTCGCATTCGCCTTGAGGGCAATAAGTACGAGTTCAGCCTTGCGATTTGCGGTCACGACTACGTGAACGTGATTGGTCCTAACGTTGAAGTGCCAGCAACGCCCATTTTCGAATCCTGCAAGTTCCCGCGGATCGCACCTTCGATCGATTTGCGTTGCTGTGGCGCAAGAATCAAAGGGCTCGGCGTTGAGTTGTTCCTGATTGTAGCGGTACCACTTTTGCGTTTGCTGGCATGTAAGGTGAGCGATAGCGATTGTGAAAGCGATCGATGGAGCCACGTTTGTCGCCATGCAGCCAAGTGCCATAGGTGCGAAAAGAAATGAAATAAGCGAGAGGAGTGTCCGTATCGTTCCACGCGATGAAGCCGCGGAAAAACTGAAGTTGAGCTGCCAGCGATGTTGGCAGCAGGCGGTCCAGGCTGTCAATGTCCGCGGGCTCGGGGCCACTGAGTTGTGTGATTGGCCGGCGTTTACCCGACGCTACGGCGTTACGGTACTGACCTCATTGCTGCTCGGTCTGGGTGTCGCCGCAAAAGCGGCAACTTTTCTGAGAGATTCATGAGGGGAATTGGTCGCGTCTCTGCGGTTTACCTACTAAGGAGGCTCTAACGAAGAAACGAAATGACACTCAGCAGAAAGACAATTCGCTCACGGCGAATGCTGGTGGCCTCGACGATGATTCTTTGTCTTGCTTGTTTGCTGGCGGCCGCAGCCCAGCAGCCGCAGGAAGACGAAACGACCGTCACCTGTGGGACACGGCATTTATCGATCAGGGAATAAAGCAGCAACCAAAAAACCGGTCAGACGGAGCTATCGGGTTGTCACTCCGCATGTACCAATTACCGGCGTGGCGGCGGACACAGTAATTGGTATTACCTTATGGCGGTTGCGTCCATCTCGGAAAGCAGATGTGGGCGAACGAATAATCGCGCACGCACGGGCCTGAATCAATGGAGTGGCTGCCTGAACGAGTGTCATCCGCCGGAAGATTGTCCGGAAGGCGACCGCATTCGCATGAGCATTGAGGCGGCGCGCACCGGCTATCTCTACGTGGTGGACCAGGAGCAGTACGCCGATGGCTCAAAGGAGCGAGCCCTATTTGATCTTTCCCACCACCCGAACGCGCGCGGCGGCGACAATTCGGTGAAAGCCGGTCGAGTGATCGAAATTCCGGCGCAGGACGACAGTCCGCCTTACTTCACCTTGAAACGAACTCGCGCCGATCACGTTGGCGAAAATGTGATCGTGCTGGTTTCACCCACTCCCGTTCAGGGTTTGATGATGACTGATAAGACTCAAAGGCTCTCCGCTGATACCGCTTGCCTTGCTGGGAAAAATCGTGGGGCGCAAACGCCGGACGACTGGAGATGGCCAACGGCGCGGGCAAGCCCTGGACGAAGCAGGAAAAGAGTCAGGGGCTGACGGCACCGATCAATGAAGGAAGCTGAGCCGGCGCCCCAAACACTCTATTACCGCCCGGGAGCCAGCAGCACCAAACCCGTCTTAATTGAGGTTCAACTTCAATACGCCAGACCAAGGGCACCCATTAGGGAAACGCCCCTGAAGCAAGCTCGAGCTGAATCGGCCTTGTCGCTCTGAATGGCAAGGATCCTGTCGCCGGGTGACGATTGTTCCTTCACCAACAAGGGGCTGTTTGCATGCTCGGGCACTGCTCGAGACTTGTGTTCTGGATGGGATAGCACGTAATCTTAAGGCGCGTAACCCGTAGGCGTGTTCTACCCCCGGCAAACGCACGCCCCCTGAATCTCTCTCCAATTGCTTTTTCCCCGATTCGTATCCGACCTTAACCGCGTCGGGTAATCTCTCCCCATTGTTCCGCTCTGGCAGTTTGCTTCCGCCTATCCCAACACTTCATGCTTCGAGTAAAACACAGCTTGAATGGCAACGCATCTTCGAAGGGAGTAAAGAAAATGAGAGTATTTTGTCGCGAGCACCACAGAGGGATTTTCACTCCCCGGCAATCTCCCATCAGGTGTGGGAAAACAAGGGTCACATACTGGGCAGACGGCTGGATTTCGAGGGGCATCCAGGGCCCCGGTTGAGCTGCAATGGCAATACTGCTGCAACTGCGAGCACTTCTGTCTGATAGATGTCGAGCAGGATGGCTTGCAAAGGTGTCCGGTCGCTCGCGTCGCACTTCGATGCTCTATTTCTGCGACCGGTGCTATACGATCAGCTTCGAATCCAACACGCCGCTCCAGACAAAGAATTTCACACTCACATCTGAAGGAGCGCCACAGCCTTCGTGTCTGGATGCTTGCAGGAGCCTTCAACCGATTTGCGCGGAGCACGCGCGAGAGCACTTGGTGCGGCCCCTGATTACAGCGCTTAACTCTTGTCCAATTTGCCTGGAACGTTTAGATGTCGGGCCTTCTTTTCCTTCTCCACTGGCCGACTATCTGAGAAGAACCAGAACCAGGAACAAGGTCAGCGTAACATTCGACTACGAGAGTGAATTGTTTTGTTCCCGTGGCGGACGGAGAGTTTCGTCTTGATAAGCAACGGCAATGCGCATCAATCAGCCCATCGTCCTGCCTCGATTGGCACGCTTGGGATCAAGGCGGGATTTTTACGGAGCTCTATCAGGACTACTACTACTGCAGTAAACCGAACGCGGGCGAAGTTCATGTCATTCAGCCCGCTACCGTGGTTTGCACACCAGACGGATCGGAAGCCCGAGGCGCGCTGGGATTCTCGAAGTAGTTGAAGATCGGCCGAAAAAGAATGTTCAGGTTGAGGCAATGGCCCATCAAGCGGACGTATCTCCACGCGAAGAACGAGGACGCGCAACGGAAACGAAAGAAGTGGCGCCGGTTGCAGCCTGTAATCGTTGTGGCGCCCTTGTAGAAACGAGAAGTATCCCTTTTGTTGGAAGTGCGGCAAGCCGATGGCGGCGAAAAACGAGTCATCAGTTATGTCTCCTGGAGAATTCCAGAAGGATCGGGCCATCGCCTCGCGATCACTACCGAGGACGATGCAACTCTGAAGCATGAAGCGTCTTCGGGTGCCCCGCAGATGTTCTCCTGGGCGTTGGCGACACAGAGCCGCGAGGTCCAGCTCGTCAAGGGGCTCACTGCTAAAAGCTTATCGCCGTCGCTGCGGTTGGCCTGATGCTGCTCTCACTTGGATTGTTTGTGCTGACGCGTTCGGTATCAAGAATTGTCTCTGCTACGTCCGCGCAACCGGTCACACCCAACGTGCAATCCGATCCCAACCTGTCGCCTGGCCAGCCGATAAAGGGTGATGCAACTAGAGAGCCCAGCGCTCAGCGGACCCGCTCCGGGAAGACCTGAAGATGGCGTACTGGAGACGCTGCGCGAAAAAGACAAAATGCCGTTACCGCTTCCAACCGATCTGTGATTCTTCAGGCGTTCGCCAGGGCGGAAAAACAATATCCCAACGATTACCGCTTTCCCTACGAAAGGGCCAAAGTAGCCATGAAGAGCCCACAATCAAGTGCGTACGATGAGGCCTTTAGCGCCCTCTTTCTTGCTGCTGAAAGGGCAATTGGTACCGGCAAGGCTCACGAGATGCTGCACGATTTGACAGTGGAGGCAGGGCGGGGTGATTTTCAAAAGCTCTTACATGGGCATCAGAATGGAAGCTGCTGGCCGCAGCGTTGAAGAAACAAAGATACCAGTCTACTGCGGCGCGACCGTGAAAATCTGACCGGGCTGTAATGTGCTGACTCTAAAGTTCGACTAACAAGTGCCCGGTTAGAGTCGGCAACGTCCAGAGCGGCCTGCTTTAGGTCCGAAGGACCGGTAGTTAATAGCCGCGCCCGTGAGGGCGTGGATCAAGAAGGCTGAAGACGATGAGCGCCGCAGGTGCGGAACAAATTGCTTACCGCAGCGCAACCAGTGCCGGCCCTGCGGGCCTCAGGGACAATGGACCTTGCGTTCCACGCCCTCACGGACGTGGCTATTAACTGCCGGTCCTTCGGACCTGGTCCTGGGCTTGGTGTTGCGGCCTTCAGATTTGTTAATCGAACTCCAGGGTCAGGACACTAGCAGGCGTCCGACTTTATGCGCTGGAGAAAGGTGCGATCCTCCGCAGCCTCAAACGTACGCCTCATCGGGAAAATTCTGCGACACATTTCTTCATCCGATGCCAGTAGGAAGTAGAGTCAATTAATTACGGCTCTGAAGGGACACTGGCTGCGGAAACACCGCAGTTCGCAGTGAAAGACAGCGGACGCGCGTTGTTTCTTTTGACAACAATGCGAATTCTCCAGCGACCATCGTCGCCGGGTGTAACCTTGTTGAATTGGAGCATAGAATGTCAAAGACCACAGGACAAAAGACATCCTAATTTCCGTTTAGCAGGTTGCTGAAAAAGGGATAACGATCAACGAAAAATACAAGAAGCACCACGAAGTTACACGAAAAAGGCGCGGTTTTGTTAGCGTAATTTTGTGTTCTCTTCGTGTCCTTTAGTGGATCGTATCGAATTCTTGATCTGTGCCCTCATTTTTCAGCAACCTGTTAGAGGCGGGCGTTGCCTGCCGGTGCCCTTCAGTGGTAGTTGAATTCACTTTGATTAACGTTGGGCGACGGGCAACGCCCGCCTCTAAACGGAGGATCGAGCTCAAACTAGGGGACTAGCTTTAAAGGAGAACTGAAATGGTAAGGCCGACCCTGTCGTCTCAAGGCAAGATCTTCTTTTGCGGGTTGCTACTCTTTGCGACGTTCGAGGTTGGCCGATCGTATGGCGCCGCTAATTCACCACAACAACCAATGGAACTGCGAACACTTTCGAGTGACGCACCGATAGAACGCGAATTGTCCGGTGGCCAGGCGCACACCTACCGAATTGCCTTGAACGCCGGGCAGTACGCTCTTGTGCAACTCGAACAACGCGGCGTGGATGTGCTGGTCACCGCAAAAGCCCCGGACGGTAAGGAGTTCGCGTCAGTCAACCTGCTCGCCAGTGTCGAAGGTGTCGAGCCGCTGATGATCGTGGCTGAAACCGGCGGGCGACTATATCCTGAAAGTCATCGACCGTCAATCCGAAAGCCGCCGCCTGGGAGATACGAAGCGAAGCTCACGAGAACTGCGCGACGCTACCGATGCAGGATCGTGAGCGTGCGAAAGCGCAGATCGCTCTGCTATGAAGCGCTAACGCTTAGTATGGAGACCTCTCCCGAGGCGAAAGCGAAAAGCATTACAACTGTACGGCGAAGCTTTGCCGATATGGCAGCACATTCCGGAGCCGTTGTGGGAATCAGCGGTGCTGTTGAGGCAGGGCCGTCTGCACATTAGTCTCACGGAATTCAGGCAGGCGCAGGACTACTTCAGCCGCGCCGTCCTTGCTCAAGAAAGCAACCGGCGATCGCAGAGGCGAGGCGAGCGCGCAGAGCGGGGTTTGTGAAGCGTCTGCATTATCTAGGCGATGCTCGAGGCAAAGCCGCATGTCTCGACGTGTTGATCGCAATCTATCGCGAGCTCGGCAGCCGTCTGGACGTGGCCAGAGCACTGTCCAACAAAGGCCGTCACGTTCAATAGCCTGGGCGACTATCAAGCGGCGCTTGCAATGCGGCACAGGAGGCGTTGCGCATCTTCCAGGAGGAAGGCGACCGCGTTCAGGAATCAGTTCGCGCTCAACACACCTCGGACAGATTTATTTGCTCGTTGAATGAGCACCAGCTCGCCCTCGACCATTACGAACAGGCGCTGGCGATACGCCGCGCAGGCTAACGACAAGCGACTCCTGGGTCTGACCCTGGGAGACATTGGCCTAACCTATTACGAGCTGGGCGACTTCTCGCGCGCGCTCGACTATCTCAACCAGGCGCTAGCCATTAGCGAAGAACTTGGCGACCGGCGCACAAAGTCGATCCGGTTGCATGGCTCTCGGCCTGCTTTGGGAAAGAACCGGCGAAACCGCGAAGGCGCTCGAGGCGCAGACGCAATCGCTGGCCCTGGCGCGCGCTGTCGGTGACCGCCAGGCAGAAGGGCGAACGTTGATAGCGTTGAGCGACCTGTATCTACTCGTTGGCGAACGTGAGAAGGCACGCGATTGCTCTTACCCAGGCGCTGGAACTCTCCCGCGCTGACCGCCGATCCGGTTGCGCGAAGCCGCCATCCTCACAAGAATGGGAAGGCTGATGGCAGCCAATGGTGACTGGCAGCAAGCGATCGATCTGTCACAACAATCGCTGGCGCTGGCTCGCAGCAGTCAATGATCTGCAAGGCGAACGCACCGCGCTGGTCGATCTGGCGCAAACCGAGCGCGAACGCAACAACCTCAGCCAGTGGCGCGCGACTATCACGCAAAAGCACTGGAGTTAACCGAATCGGTCCGGGCCAGGATCTTCGACCAGGGATTACGCGCCAGCTATCTGGCCCAACGCCAGGACGAATATGAGCTCTACACGGATCTCTTGATGCAATTGCACCAGCAGCAGCCAAACGCGGGACACGCCGATGCCGCGCTGGAAATCAGCGAACGCGGCCGCGCCCGCAGTCTGCTGGAAACGCTCAGCGAGGCGCGCGTCGAAATCCGCAGCAGGGTGTCGACACCGCTCTACTCGCCGAGGAGCGCAAACTGGGCGAACGGATCCGCGCTCAAAGAGCAACAGCGCACGCAACTGATCGGCAATCTCCCGGCGGCGAAACAGGCGGAAGCATCTGGACAAGGAGATCGGAGAACTGCTCAACGCAGTATCAATCGCTGCAAGCCCGCATACTCGCACAGTCAGTCCCGCGCTACGCGGCATTGACGCAACCGCAGCCAGTGACCGCCGCGGAGATTAAGACGCAGGAACCTGGATAGCCAGACCATACTCCTCGAATTCGCGCTCGGCGAAAAGCGAAGTTGGCTGTGGGCCATAACGCCAGATGCAGTCACCAGCTATTCACTACCGCCCCGCGCCGAGATCGAGAAATCAGCGCGCAAGATCTATGAGTTGCTGACTGCTCGTCAGCCGAAAAACGGCGAATCCGACGTCGCAACGGCAAGCATCGTATCGTCGACGCGGATGCAAATCTGACCAGGTGCAGACCCGAGCCACTCAGTCAGATGTTGTTAGGCGGAATCGCGGACAACCTTCGCCGGCGACTGGAAAGAGCAAGCGACTTGCTCGTCGTTGCCAGTGGCGCTCTCTCGAATACCTCCCGTTCGCAGCCTTGCCTTCGCCGTCATCCGGGCAGCCGCTGATCGCCGAACACGAAGTGGTCAACCTGCCATCCGCGTCGGTGTTATCGGCGATCAGACGTGAAACGTTGGGGCGTCAGGCGGCGTCAAAGGCAGTCGCCGTATTTGCCGATCCTGTCTTCGAAGCGAATGATCCGCGCGTTCTGGCTCGTGAAGACAGCGCTCAACCGGTCGGGACCTGGCGCTCAATACCAGATCAGCGAGGCGAACCTCAAACTTCCTCAGAGCACTCGATCAGATACACCGTTGATGCGTTCTGTCAGAAGCATTCAGGAAGCCCAATGGCCGCGGCAGTCTTTCGCGGCTGCCGTTCTCCCGCGAGGAAGCGGCGGCTATTGCTTCGCTGCTTCCCGGCCAGGTCGTTTCTGAAAGCGACCGACTTCCGAGCGAACCGCGCAACGGCAACCAGCGCAGAGTTGAGCAACTACCGGATCGTTCATTTCGCTACGCACGGACTGCTCAACAGCCAGCATCCGGAGCTGTCGGGACTGGTGCTGTCGCTGGTTGACGAAAATGGAAGGAGCACAGGACGGCTTTCTGCGTATGCACGAAATCTATAACCTGCGATGGCCGGCTGAGGTGGTCGTGCTCAGCGCTTGTCAGACTGGCCTGGGCAAAGAGATTAGAGGCGAAGGGCCTGATAGGGTTGACGCGCGGGTTCATGTACGCTGGAGCGCAACGTGTGGTAGCCAGTTTGTGGCAAGTGGACGATCTCGCGACAGCACAACCTGATGAAGCGTTTTCTACCGCGGCATGCTGAAAGACGGCTTGCGTCCGGCAGCCGCCCTGCGCGTGGCGCAGGTCGAAATGATGAATCAGAAACGCTGGTCGTCACCCTATTTTTGGGCCGCGTTCGTGATCCAGGGCGAGTGGAGGTAGAGCTACTCTCGATGGCCAATCCCTTCTAAATCGCCGCCCGACAGTGATCAGGAAAACGCGAGCAACAAAGAATGAATTGCTCGCCTCAGTTCAGAGCCTGACCAATGAATGGGTCTAAGTGTCGCCCGACCCCAGGTAATTCTCCGGTTCGCCGAGCATCTCTTCAAATCTGTTCAAGTACCGTCCAACATGGATGCCGTCCATCAGCGCGTGGTGTACCTCAACCGAAATCGGTAACAGAGTGCGATGGTTCTCGGTAGTGAACTTTCCAAACGCAATCTTTGGCACCGAATCCTCCCTTCCCCAGTTGCGCGCGTGAGCGAAGCTGGTGAATGACACCCATGGCAGAGTCGTAAAGTGAATGGCGTTGTCGCTTGAGTCAGGCTGCAAACGTCTGTTTCCCAGCTGCGCCTGCTTGACGTTGCGTGCAGCCGTGGAAATAAATTTGTCGAATTCTTTCTCGTAGTCAAAGTAAGCGAAAATGAAACTCTCATTCGGCAGGAGCACGGTAGTGCCACCGTTGATTCGGTCGTGCACAATTACCCGCCCTTCCTTCAGTCTATAGCGAAAGGGCTCCATCTCGTTGGCAATACGGAGCGCGAGGTAATGATAAGCCAGGGAGACACTGACACCTGGCCGCTGGCGAAGCGCCGCTAAGAGGTTTGTAACGTCGACGCGCGTACAAATATTGAAGTAAGGATTATCAAAGTCACGGAAAAACTCAAATAGATCGCGACGCGCCCAATTCGCCAAATCAAGATATTCAGACATAGGCGAATTGTAACCGATTGTACTTCTGGTTATCAGCCAGTCAATTGATCTCACGGTCGTGCCTTGTTTGTGGTTGTGCTTCACATTATGTCCGGCCCTGCCCTTCAAGAATTGCAGCAGCGCTGTTTCCGCCGGATGGAGGGCGGCCCCGCGATAAGCCATCAACTCATCGACGGCTGCAAAGTAGCGAGGGACCACTTTGCCTTTCTCAAATTGATCCAGTATTGAAGGGCAAACATAGGAACTGCGACAAACAGCAGGCGTATTGCCCAGCACCTTCGCGGTGGTTTTCGACGAGCGCCAGGCGAATTGTCTCCTTCACCGGAAGTTCGCTACCGCCGTTCGCTCTTTGTACGAGCCAACGCCGAAGCGCAAATTCATATGCCCGCCCAGGTGCGAAAATCTTTTGCAGTGAAGCGATCACCCATCACCTCTTTGATGTAGGCATTGATGTGTCGAGGAGTAACCTTGACGATCTTTCCATCGTCACCGTCATAGGTAAACACTCGCGGCCCAGGACGTTTCAGCAGTCTTTGACCACGTTGGCAACTTGCCGATTTCGCAAGCTCATGATGTTGTTGTACTCCCGACTTTCCGGAGAAGTCGAACACCAGGTGAGCTCCTTTCACGGTGAGGGTGCCTGGAGCGAAGAGTGGCAATTCCATAGCTTCCGTGTTCATTGGCGTAGACTTCACTTCCAGGCCGCAGGAAACTGAGGGCCAGGACCTTGCGAGAATGCAAGCCATCACCCGTTCTCGAGGCAAGCCCGACTGGCGCAAGTGTTTTGCCACGGTGTGGCGCATCGCCGGGATGCTGCCGCCGAAGTGAATCAATCGATCAAACTTCTTCCGCTCTTGTGCTCTGACATGATCGCGGTGATAAATATATTGCCAGCGGCCGGCCGCGTCTTTACCAACAGCCTGCAGGTCGTCCAGCAGGTGCGCGATTGATAGCGACCTCCTCCGTCCAGGCGGGAGGAATCCGCAAGGATTCAATTCTGGACGTATCAGTGACTCGAACCTTGCCACCATTGTCCGTCTGATAGACAAACGCTCGTTTGGTCTTGCTGAATTCTCCGAATGCCGTGGTGTTGAAGTCGCTCGATATGCGTCATTCGACATCCTTCCTGGCAGGTGAAGATTTCCGCTGGAGCTTAGGTGTGCAGTTGATCATTTTGGTTGGTCGCTCCGACGCGCGCTTCAGTGCCCGTCCCCTCCCTTTGTAACCGTATCCGACCGTTGTTTACCGGCGGCTGCCGACTCGGTTCCCTTTCAGAGCAATTTGTGTGCAACCTCCAATCAGGCCACGCCTTGACCAGGCTGCTGATAAACTCGGATTACTCCTGTTTAGAGGCGGGCGTTGCCCGCCGACCCAACGCGAGTTGGCAACGAACTCCTTTGAATACCGGATCTTGAACCGGCGGGCAACGCCCGCCTCTAAACGAATCATTGGTTTTTCAGCAGCCTGCTAAGGGATTTTTATCGGGTGATGGTGACCCAATTAAGTTAGAAAATCACACTGATTGCCGCCGCCATGACATTTAGCCCCAATCCGGCAGAAAATGCCTCACACCACGCGGATTGATCTTCACAGGTATCGAGATCCTCTTGTCGCAATTCAACACAGACACCGGGCAAAGAGTGTCTTTTTTTATGTGCTTGTCTAAAGGGAATAGAACTTGCTCAAAGGTTAGCTGGTTCAACCAGAAGGAGAGGGAGATCAGTTATGAGGTCTTAATAATGACAGCGCTGGTTCTCTCGATAGCCGTCGGCTTGGCTTTAGGGAGCGACGTCAAGACGGAGTATAAGCGCTCAGTTGGATCTGAACAGCCTGGAGACGATTTGCCTTGCGGGATCAGCCAGTAAATCCGATTGATACCGGGAAAGGACCGGCTAATTCCCAGGAACGAATGAGGGAAGCGTTAGCTCACTGAACTAGACGCCCGCGGTTTCCAATACGTGCCGGTCGAAAACGCTGATTTTTTGGTGTCTTTGTCGGTGGAGGAGGCTGGCACTGAAGATGGGGCTCGACCCTATGCTCACAAAGCGGATCCCGCCCGGGCGATCGTGCGGACAGGGCACGATCGTAGTTGAGCTTTTCTGATCCCGGGAATCAATTGATCTGGAAGGGCCGGATTAGCGGAACTGCGAAAAATGGATCAATCCGCCCGTGAATCCTGGATGCGGGCAAGGAAACTGGTCAATCGTTTCCTGAAAGACATGGGGCAGAACCCGACGTACTGATTGGATGTGAGCGAATGCTGGTTATGAACTTGGGCGGGCAGGTTCTGGCCTGGCTTGAGAATTCGCGCCGAATTTGTTGCCAACTGACGTCGTCATCCTCGATTTCTGTAAGGGGAGGATTTGATGGGTCCGGAATTCTCCAGGTTTGTTTAGTTTTCGTACACGCGCGCGTCAGGGTTGTTGGATTATCGATCAGTCCTGGTTGCGCACACGATACTCATCAATTGATCTTCTGAACTTTGCGGGCTGGCCACAAGTAACGGAAAACCGCGATGCTGCTTTTGAAGTGAGGTTCAAACCATGAAAGTGCTGCGTAATCTCTTCACCGATCACCTGGGCGATCGACCTAGGGTCGGTCAGCCACCCTCGTCTGTGTACCCGACGCGGGATCATTCTCAATGAGCCTTCGGTCGTCGTCTCCCGACAAATACTGCAGGAAGTGTTAACCGTCGGTGCCCCGGCACTGAAGGCTGCTCGGGCGGGCGCCTCGCGCGAAATCGAAATCCACCGTCCGGATCCGAAAGCGGCGCGATAGACAACTTCGAGGTCGCGCAAAAGATGCCGAAGGCCTTTTCAGACGGGTTCGTGATAGCCACCGCCGCAGTCATCTGGTCATCGGGGTTCCAGGATCGTCAACGACCATTGAGCAGCGGTCGATCAGGGGAAGCAGCACGAGATGTGCGAGCGGGGCGCGTGGGGACCTGATCGATGAAGGACCGGCTGCAGGCGCTGGGCGCCGGTCTTACAGTCGACGATGAATATGCTCGGATGGTTGTGGATATCGGAGGTGGCACAACTAACATCGCGATCGTTGGCTCCGGGGGCATCCTTTCTTCCCTGAGTCTGAATGTCGCCGGGAATGCGATGGACGACGTGATCCAGTGAGTGCGTACCCGGCGTCTAGCGCATTCCACTCCAGATTGGTGAATCCACGGCTGAACGCATCAAGCGAGAACTCTGGCGCGAGGCCGGCACCAATACACCGCCGGAAGCGTATTTCGAACGGAGGTGGTCGGCAAGGCGACGTGGCCAGTGGACGCGCGCGCGTGGTTCAGCTCAAAGCGGACGAAGTGCGCACCGCTCTAGAGCCGGTGCTGTTGGAGATAATTCGCGGCATCCAGAGAATCATCGAAGAAGCGCCACCGGAAGCGACCGCCGACATTTATCACTACGGAATCATGCTGACCGGTGGAGGAGCGTTACTAGCGGGTCTCACAGAGCGTTTGCGCGAAGAGTTGCAGCTGCAAGTGATTCTGGCGGATGACCTCTGTTATCAGTGGCCCTTGTTGCTGACACCTGGTCGAAGATTCTGGAGAGCCTCAAACGCGCCGCCATTCGTCAGATATTCGGGTCTGGGAAGCATCGCCAGAGTTGGTAGTCAACTGGTAACAGTTCGACAAAACGAAGGAACGGGAAGTCATGGTACTTGACTCAATCAACTTTCGAACACTGATGAATATTGCATAGTGCAACGTATGTTTAATGCATAGCGAACACCATGCGTTAACCGTGTAATGACAATTGCCAGGCCGGGAACTATTATCCGCCTCGAACTCCTGTAAACGAATGAAAGCGAACGCACACGCGCACTAAGGTTTGCGCAGAGTACGTCCAGACTCCAAGGGTCGTATCAGAATCAGTTAGTGTTGGTTCGCGTTCTCGACCTCGATTACCTCTTTGGATTTAGTAGGTTGACAACCCGATCCAAAAGATCCCAGGGCCCCAAATAAGAAACGATTCAAGCCTGTATCAGGTACCTGTTTCAGGTTGTGGCTGGAGATCCATACCTGGTTCCTGCGGGGAATTGAGACTCTCCAGCGCTTTTCGCCTTCAGTATTTTCGCATGCACACCGGAAGAGCAGGCGCCTTGACGGTTGACTGGGGTCCCACTCTGTTTCGCATCGAAAATCAAAAGTTGATTGCTCTCTCACCGTCGTGGCTCGAGCTCGACTCGACGTGCGATACAGGAGAGTACCGAAACAACGCAAACACCTGAGGGTGACCCAATGAAAGCATAAAGACCATCATCTTGGCGTTGACTGCCGTCCTGGCGCTGGCGAGCGCTGCTGCGGCGCAGACTGGATCGGTTACGGGCACCGTGACGGACACCAATGGCGGAGTTGTACCCGGCGCCAACGTTACGGCCGCCAACTCAAGCAATGGTATCAGCCGGACGGCGGTAAGCAATGAACAAGGCGTTTTCGTATTTGCTCAGCTTCCTCCTGGGGGCGTACACCCTTACAGTTGAGAAAGCGGGTTTCAAGAGGACTGAAAGGCCGACGTTGTATTGAGCGCCGGCGACAAGCTCAACGCCGGCGATTTTCAGCTTGAGGCAGGTGAGATCTCAGCGACGGTAGAAGTGAAGGCGGACGCCGGGCAGCTATTGCTCAAGTCTGAGTCGGGTGAGCGCGCTGACGTGGTCTCGGGCCAGCAGCTTCTAAATATCGGTCTCAACCGGTCGTAATATCACCGACCTGGCAAAGCTGGTTCCTGGCGTCATCTCCGGCGGCCCCGCTTCCGGTAATGGCTCTTCTACCGTCAACAATATTTTCGGCACTTTCAACATCAACGGCACTCGCAACGACCAGCACGAAGTTACCGTCGATGGGGTTACCAACTTTAACCTGGGAAACAACACAGGGGCGCTGGTTTCAGTCAACCCGGACGCGGTTGAGGAGGTTAAGATCCTCACTTCGAATTATCAGGCCGAATACGGTCGGTCCGCCGGCGGCTTCATTGCGGTTTCCACACGCGGTGGCACAAACGACTATCACGGTACCGGGCGTTACTTCCGTCGCCATGACAGTATGAACGCCAACAACTACTTTAATAACGCCAAAGGGCCATTGAGTACACCGCGTCCTATCTATCGCTACAACTTCTATGGTTGGGATTTGGGCGGTCCTGTCTATTTGCCGCGCTTTGGTGAAGGCGGAAAGTCGGTTTGGAACGGAAAGGACAGACTGTTCTTCTTCATCAATCAGGAGTACTACCAGCAGCAAGTGTCCGCAGTTGGCACCGGTGAACATTCGCGTCCCTACCGCTGCTGAGAAGACTGGAGACTTCTCGAGTACGAAGGACGGAAGCGGCAACCAGATCTTCATCAAAGACCCGCTCTTGAGTGGCACCTGTAGCGCGACCGTCCAGATTCGCCGCGTGCTTCAGAGATGGCGGGGTGGTGAATAAGATCCCGGCGAATCGTCTTTACGGCCCGGGCGTCGCGATTCTCAATCTCTTCCGCAGCCGAACACCAGCGGCAGCAATTACAACTACACCTCACAAGTACCGAGCGGCTATCCCCGGCGTGAAACTATCCTGCGCATGGATTTCCAGGCCAATTCGTCTACCCGAGTTAGTGTGCGATGGGTTAACAATCAGGACGATCAACAGTTCGCCTATGGCACGACCACCGCGTCCTGAACTTTCCACTGACCATTACCGACCGCAAAGAACGGGCCTGGCAACACTCTGTCCTTCACGGTCACCAAAGACTTCAGCGCGACCTTGATCAATGAATTCATTTATGGAGCAGGCCGCGGCGGGTGTGACCATCGCGCCTTCTGACGACAAAGCCACGCGTTCCGTGACCAGCATAACTACGCCTTTGCTTTATCCAGCGGCGAACACCACTAATTTGATTCCCAGCTTGGAATTGCGGGACCGTGGCGAACTCGGCTGCGCTCGCGAACACCTCGGTCTTTGGACCATTTGTGCAGAAGTTCGTGATCAACAACTTTATCGACAACCTGACGAAAGTGAAGGGCGATCACACTCTCAAGGTTGGCGTCTATTACCAGCGCGCTTCGAATGCCAGTAACTCGCAGAACCATGTTCAGAGCGACCTCGATTTTACGAACAACGCCAACAACCCCCTGAATACCGGTTACGCCTTTGCCAACACTCTACTGGGGGTCTACAACTCCTACACTCAAGCCAGCGTCAAAATTGCCGCAAAGCTTCTTTACTCGGACCTCTCCTTTTACGTGCAAGACAATTGGAAGGTCACGCGCCGGCTGACGCTCGACCTGGGCATGCGATTTTCACACTACAGCCCCTTAGCGTACAATCTGGTTGGGCCGGAGAGTTACTTCGATCCCAGCCTGTTTGATCCAGAGCAAGGCAATGCGCATCTACCGGCCGGTGTGCGTCGGAGCCTCAACCTGTAATAACGGGCCGCCACCTGTCGCGCCATAGATCCTGCTCTGACCACCGGCACGCCAACACTCGCGAATACACAGCCAGGGTATTTGGTTGGCAAGCTGATCCCGAACTCCGGGAGTTTTACGAATGGCCTGGGCTTGACTACCAACGGGTATCCAGCAGGCGGCATCGACCACCATTTCCTCTTGCCGCAACCGCGTCTCGGTTTTGCGCTGGACGTAACCGGTAATCGCACAAGACCATTGCCCGTGGCGGTTTTGGAATTGCCAATGATCGTTACCGCAGTGATGTCAACGGCAACGCGGCCCAGAACCAACCATTCGTGCTGAACCCAACCTTGAACTTCGGCTATTTGCAGGACATCCAGTCCGGCGTCAACGGGGCTCTCTCGCCTTCCAGCGATCACCGGTACGGACAAGGTGGGCGACTGGCCGGCGGTGTACAGCTATAGCATGGCGTGCAGCGTGAGTTTCTGGGAAAGACGGTCGTTGATGTGGCCTATGTAGGCTCGCAATCACGTCACCTGCCCAGGCGCAGTAACCTGAACTCCATTCCGTTTGACGTGGCCTTCAAGGCGTCGGCGCAGGATCCAACCGGGTACGCGGGCGGCGTAATCCCGGCGACGGAACCAAAGTCTGCCGACGGCGTACTCTGCTGCCAACCTGAGTTTCACCGGCGCCACCTCGTTGTCCGTCGATTTCTGAGGCCATATCAGGGCTACGCCGACATCACTCTACAACAATTTCGGGATCGGCAACTCGACCTACAATTCGTTACAGATATCGGCTCAGCGGCGCTTCTCTAAGGGTCTCACTTTTGGCATTGCTTACACGCTTTCGAAGGTCACGACGACCGTGTCTGATAGCACTACCCTGACCAGTATCATCGATGCTCGCGCCTTTGACTATGCCTGGCCAACTTTGATCGGACACACTTCTTCGTGGCTAACTTTGTTTGGGGCCTGCCGAAGGGCAGTCAATGGCTGGGTCGCAACTCCGCTGGCGCGCGCGGTCTTTGACAACTGGACACTCTCAGGCGTGACGACAGTCGCTTCGGGCAATCCGGCGGAGCTGACTCTCACACTCCCGGGCCTTGACGCCGGCACTCGTCTCTTGGCGCCTCGTCCAGCGGCAACCTGTCCGGGCAACAGCCTCGTCTGTACTTGAACGGGAGCGGACAAGGCTCGCCCAATCAGATTAACACGAGCAACTTTATCGTTCCCGCAATCAACGATAAAGGACCGTACCCGCGGATGTATCTGCGTAACCCGGGAATCAACAATCAGGACTTGGCGCTAGCCAAGAGCTCTCCCACCGGCGCGGGTGAGGGCAAGCATTCTCCAGTTGCGTGTTGAAGCGTTCAACGTCTTCAATCACACGCAGTTTTCCGGAGTAAACAGGACCAGCAAACATCGTCAATGGATTGGGACAAGCCGCGAATAACGCACAGTTCTTCAACAACCATACCGGACTGACGATTACCAACAACACGCGTGGCAGCAGCGGGGCCACGCTCGGCACGTTCTTTGGGGAGTACAACGCCGCGCGTGATCTCGCGCATTCTGCAGTTAGCTGCGAAGTTCTACTTCTAGCCTCCCTGGCGTTCGGAAGTCATGAGCTCCCAGATCTTGCGCAAAAGGTGCTTTCCACGAGGTCTTCCTCTCATGACAAGTTAGGTACGGAACAGGCTACGATCTCGTCGAGCACTCTGACGAACAGCTTCGAGGACTTCCTCTTCTGAGAATGGCTTTTTTGGCAAGCACTCGTTGGGCGCGCTGAGGATCTTGGCCAGCTTCAGGTATTCCTCCAAAAACTTTGGCCGGCGCCAGAGACGGCAAATGATCTTGACCTTGGAGTTGAGTCGTTTTAACTCCACGATCAGTTGAATGCCTTCTTCTCTGGCATCACCAGATCTGTGATCACCAGGTCGGTTCGGTGGCTGGCGTGGTGGTCGATGCGGCCCCCTGGCCATCAGGTTCCAGGGCTGGCGCCGGGAAGGGTAGCCCGCTCGCGTCAGACCTCGCCCAGCATCGCGCGGAACTCCATCATCATCGTCTACGAGAAGGGATACTTGTCGGTTTTGTTTCTTCCGTTGAGTTTCGCAGGTGCGCACCCCATTTTTCCCGGAGCTTACGATCTGGCGTACCGTAACAGCAGAATCGCAAGCAGTGAAGTTATCGGCTTCGAGGCTCGAAGAGCCGGCATTCAATAGCCCGGGTCCGTAAGGGCGTGGTACGAAAACCTCCTCAGAGCTATGAGCGCCGAAGGTGCGGCACTGATTGTGCCGGCCCTTCGGGCCTCGCCGCAATCGACTGCCGAGATCCCCACCCTGACGGATGGGGCTATTGAATGTCGGTCCTTCGGACCTGCTGAGCCAAATGGGAAATGGGGGACGTTTCGAGCGTTCCGCACTAACTTCAACTGTTACGGTCCACTAGTTTCAGCCGCTCGCATTTTCTCCGATTCGCCCCTGGCCATTGCCTGCGGTTACCTGACGCCCGTTAAGTTTGGAACGTTTCCCTCTATTAGGCGTTAGGAAAACGCGGAACACCCGAATCCAGCAACCATCGACCGGAGGAGTCGCCTAGATGATAGCTGCACACCAATCATTCGAGAAAGCGCTTCGAATATAAGACGCGCTCTGATCTTGTTGTTTCTTCTGGCCTGTTGCGCCGTCATCATCACGGTTTTGGCGACTGCCACGACTGTTGGGTATGGAATGGTTTATCAGAGTCCCCAACCCGAAGAACTCGGAGTCAGTCTCTTGAAGGCGCCCTCGTTTATTGCGACCGTGCCGTACCATGTGCTGATCATGCTGCTGGTCTGGCCTCTGTTTGCCTGGGTGTATTTCAGAAAACGCCGGCCGCCAGACCGGCACACGAGGTTGTCGAAACTGTGCGTCTTTCATTGCTTTGGCTGGCTGCCGCGATGATTGTTGATTTCGTTTGTTTTGTGCTCATCAAGCATCCATGGTCTCTGACGGCTCATGAGTTTTATGTTGAGTACGAGCCCTGATTGGCCTCATCTATATCTCTATCTTTCTGAGCCCCTTGATTCGCCTGGGCCTTTCGAGAGTCCTTCCGCAGAGTTAATTCTCGGAAAGCGGAAAAAAGCTGGTGGATTTCGGAAGCGGATTTGCCGGCGTCACGCTAGCAGGCTGCCAAAAACTCCGGATTACTCCCGTTTAGAGTCGGGCGTTGCCCGCCGACCCAACGCGAGTTGGCAACGAACTCCTTTGAAAACCGATCTTGAACCGGCGGGCAACGCCCGCCTCTAAACAAATCACTAGTTTCTCAGCAGCCTGTTAGAGGCGACGGCCGGAAGACCGCGGGCCGGTAGCGCGCGGTCTGGCGGCCCTCAACGAACGATCAGCTGTGAGTTCTCAAAGCCTCTGTCATCGTGAACCACTATTGGATTGCGTGGATCGACTAACCAGTTCCCATCGACTATGAATTTGTACTGGTACTTTCCAGGCGGCAGACTAACTCTGCAGCGATCCATTCGTTACCTACGCGCTCAAACAAATACTGCGACTGGTTCCAGCCATTAAACGTGCCGGCGACCGCTAGGCCACTCGAGCGCCTGAAACTGATTCAGTTCGAAGGTGATGTTCCCTCTCGACTCGGCGCCGGCAGGACCAGCCGTGGGGCCACGATGGTTGGTCCCCAACCCCGCACCGTCAGGCTCTCAATGTTCCCGGTTGTGTCAAAGTTAAAGGTGATACGGGTATTACGAGAACCGGAATCCGGTAACTACGGTTGACTGGGCCAGAGAGGCGCCGCTTGCCTGCATGCGAAGGCTTGAACCAGAGATCGCCATCTTCCAGACTCACATCCAGAACAAAATTCTCCATCACGCTCGGGTCCACCGCGTACCGGCCGACAAATTTTTCAGATCCACTGCGTGGGCAGATTGAAATACGGAGTTGGTTCAGCTACCGGCCTGGCGACCGTCACATTGTGAACGAGTAGTTGCGAGGCTCCCCGTTGCTTGACGCATTTGCGGCGCGTCCCGTTCTCCAGCGGAGTATTTGTATCGGAACGAACTGCCACGCGGCCCAACTCGCTTTCGGCGGCAATAACGAGTTAGCTGCCGGGGCGCACGTCCTGGCATCCGGTGCGGCGCATTCCTTTGTTACTCGCGGGGCCATCTCCTGCACCAGACCACTGGCGGCCTGTTGAAAGACAGTGTTTGTTTCGGAGCCACCGCTCTTTCGGCGGAGGGCGTTCCGGCGATCACAGAAAGGACCATGCTGCCAACAATAACTGTCATCACAAGCAGCTTGGGAGCCAGAGAAAACTCTTCGTCCAGCCGGTTAGCCACAATCCGTTCAGCCGGTGCTTGAGCTGGAGCCTCCAGCCGAGACAGGCCAGAGATTCTCGAGCCTCAGTGACAAAAACGGTAAATCTTCCTGATACTGAAGCGTAAATCTCGCCGGCCCCGCTCCATCTCAGCATCGATTTCGTCGCAGGCCTCTTCGCGTTCCTTCAATAGCCGGGTGTCTATCAACCAAACGATCGCAGTTGAACCAGAAAATGCAACAGAGAACCATGTTCAGGTTGCTCACGAGATTGTCCCAGCGCAAAACATTGGGCCAGCTCATGCATCATCAGGGTTTCCAGTTCTTCATCGCTGAGTTGACTGCCGATCGCCGAAGGCAAGGATAATCGGTTCGTGCACGCCATACGCCCGGCTCTTTTTACGTCGGGCGTCACGAGCAGATCGATGCGCCGTGTCACTGCCAACCACGATTTCACCTTAGTGAGGGCTTCCCATTCTCTCCCGGCGTGCATCAGGTGAGCCAGCCCCTTGATTGCCGACGAGACCTCGCGTCCTTCGTTTGCACCAGCGGTGAAAGAATGCGGCGGAGCCCAATAACCAAAAAATACAAATCACCAGGGTTAGGAGACTTCCACGGATTGGCGCGCTCGGCTCATTGGCAGGGCCTTTGCTGATTGCAACGGTTCGGCTGCCTGGCCATAACGGGCCGGTATTACCACAGGTGAGACGACGGGACTGAGGTAATTGAGCGTCGGCGCAGACTTACCCGACCAATCAAAAATTGACTGTACCCTGATTCCCGCGCCACTGAGCGCCAGAATAACGATGGCCGAGGGAACGGCGAACTTTATCGAGGCCGCCAACCAGAGAGGCAGGTACCGGGCCCTCGCCGGGCCACCACGGAGTAAAAGCGAAGCCAACAGAGCGATAACGAAAAAGAGAGTTGCTTGCCAGAGATGATTCAAAGCCAGAGCGTCCCGCCCAGTCGGACCATTCTGCGAAAACCTGTAGACCACTCATGATTTCGGTTCCTTCAGTGGGTCCCCAAGCTCAACGCCGCCGTACTCTCTCTTTCAGACCGGGTCTCTGGTAGTTCACAGCAATACGTAACTGAACGTGAAGTACAAT
>ERZ1370068.11279-contig-9907_pt1 | contig 49729 bp, 67 predicted proteins | sample MGYA00561227_ERZ1370068 | MGnify/ENA primary metagenome ERZ1370068 (study PRJEB38410, sample SAMEA6850437) | metagenome | study: Metagenomic assessment of the ecological functions of the soil: analysis of the soil microbiota associated with the... | reverse complement strand
TTATGCGCTTCGTTCAGTTACGTATTGCTCAGAGCTGCTCCTCGATCGCCTCGAGCTCTGTCTCGATCGCCGCCTCGAGCACCGGAAAGTAGCGGTCGACGACCGCGTCCATCAGCGCGATAAAGACGTAGCCCGAGCCGTGCTTCAGGCAGCTCGGGCTCGCGCTTCGGCGCGCGCGCGCACATCCTGGAAGCCGCGCTCGGTCGCGGCTGGCGCACCGAGAGCACGTAGTTGGGCCCGACGAAGACGTCGATCTCGCCGACCTTGAGCTCGTCGCCCGCCATCTCGATGGTCTGCAGCACCACGAACAGCAGGTCGCCGTATTCCTCGACCTTCGGCCGCTGGTGGCCGTGGCGCGCGTCCTCCACCGCGAGCGGGTGCAGGTCGAACTCTTCCCTGCATTTCGCTCGAGCTCGGCCTCGAGTCGCGTCCTTCAAGCGCCACCCAGACGAAGCAGCCGGGCCGCGCGAGATAGTCGCTGGATCTCGCGCTTGTCGATGTCGGCGAGTTTCGCGCCGTCCTGGTAGGCGACGCAGTTGACCAGCATGGAGACGGCATAATAAGCGACTTTTCGAGGACCCTTCATGCCTGAAATCAGCCGCCGCGCCGCGAGCGCTCGGCACCGAAAACGCCTTCGTCGTGCTGGCCGAGGTGAACGCGCTCGCCCGCCAGGGCAAGGACATCATCAGCTTCTGCATCGGCCAGCCCGACTTCCCGGCGCCGCTGCACGTGCAGGAGGCCGGCGATCCGCGCCATCCGCGAGGGCAAGCACGGCTACACGCCCTCGGCCGGCATCGACGAGCTGCGCGAGGCGGCGGCGAAATACATGGCCGGCATGCGCGGCGGCCTGCCGATCCGCGCCGCAGGACGTGGTGGTCGGCGCGGGCGCCAAGCCCTTCATCGCCTACGCCATCCTCTCGACCACCGACTACGGCGCGGGCGACGAGGTGATCTACCCGAATCCCGGCTTCCCGATCTACGAGTCGCAGATCGTCGCGCAACGGCGCGATGCCGGTGCCGATCCACCTGCAGCGAAGCGCAGGACTTCGCCTTCGACCCGGCGGATCTGGAGAAGCTGATCACGCCGAAGACCAAGCTGCTGATCCTCAACTACCCGCACAACCCGACCGGCGGGTCGCTCACCGAAGAAGGAACTCGAGGCGATCGCGGCAGATCCTGCAGAAGCACCCGCAGGTCTGGGTCTACGCGGACGAGATCTATTCGCGCCTGTGCTACATCGGGCGAGTTCTTCTCCATCGCGCAGGTGCCGGGCATGTACGAGCGCACCATCATCTCCGACGGCGCGTCGAAGACCTGGGCGATGACCGGCTGGCGCATCGGCTTCACCTCGAACCCGGCGCTCGCGCCGGTGTTCACGCGCTGGATCACCAACACCGAGTCCTGCGCCTCGCAGATCAGCCAGTGGGCGGCGGTCGAGGCGATCAACGGCCCGCAGGACGCCGCGCGAGATGATGAAGAAGAGCTTTCTCGAGCGACGCGATCTGATCGTCGAGCTGCTGAACGAGGTGCCCGGCGTGACGTGCCGGACGCCCGGCGGCGCGTTCTACGCCTGGCCGAACGTCACCGAGGCCTGCCGCATGATCGGCGCCGCGGACTCCGAGGAGTTCCGCAAGCGCCTGCTCGAACGAGGCGGGCGTGGCGGTGCTCGCCGACATCCACTTCGGCGCGCGCGTGCCGGGCGAAGGCCAGCACGTGCGCTTCTCCTACGCCGCCTCGAAGCAGGCGATCGAGCAGGGCGTGGCGCGCATGGCCGACTTCATCCGGAGGAACACCAGAGAAAGTGGCCTGAGGTGAGCGTCTGGAAGCCCCAGCGTCACCGTCGCGGCGGTCATCGAGCGCGACGGCAAGTTCCTCTTCGTCGAGGAGATGATCGACGGCCGGCGCGTGCTCAACCAGCCCGCCGGGCACCTCGATCCAGGCGAGTCGCTGCGTCGCGGCCTGCGCGCGCGAAGTGCTGGAAGAGACCGCGCACCGCTTCGAGCCGACCGGCGCTGGTCGGCATCTACCGCTGGCACTACGCGGCCGAAGGACGTGACCTTCCTGCGTTTCTGCTTTTCGGGAAGATCCTCGGCATCGGAGAACCAGGCCGCTGGACAAGGAAATCGTCGCGCTGCACTGGCTTACGCCTGCCGAACTGAAGGCGCAAGCGCGCGAGCACCGCTCGCCGCTCGTGCAGCAGTGCGTCGACGACTACCTCGCCGGCCGGAACTATCCCGCTCGAGCGTGTTCTCCAGAGACTATCGCGTGAACGGATCGTCGTCGGCATGTCGGGCGGCGTCGATTCCGTCGGTCGCCGCGCTGCTGCTCAAGCGCGCAGGGCTACGACGTCGTCGGCCTGTTCATGAAGAACTGGGAGGACGACGACGACGACGAGTACTGCTCGACGCGCGAGGACCTGGTCGACGCCGCCGCGGTGGCCGACGTGCATCGGCATCGAGCTCGAGGCGGTCAACTTCGCCGCCGAGTACAAGGACCGCGTGTTCGCCGAGCTTCCTGCGCGAGTACCCGGCCGGCCGCACGCCCAACCCCGACGTGCTGTGCAACGCCGAGATCAAGTTCAAGGCCTTCCTCGACCACGCGATGCGCGCTGGGCGCCGAGCAGCATCGCCACCGGGCACTACGCGCGCGTGCGCAGAACGCGACGGCCGCTTCGAGCTGCTCGAAGGGCACGGATCGCGCGAAGGACCAGAGCTATTTCCTGCACCGCCTGAACCAGGCGCAGCTCTCGCGCGTGCTGTTCCCGGTCGGCGAGCTGAAGAAGACCGAGGTGCGCCGCATCGCGCGCGAGGCCGGCCTGCCGAACCACGCGAAGAAGGACTCGACCGGCATCTGCTTCATCGGCGAGCGGCCGTTCCGCGAGTTCCTCAACCGCTACCTGCCGAGCGAGCCCGGGCCGATCGTGACGCCGGAGGGCAAGCGCGTCGGCGAGCACATCGGCCTCGCGTTCTACACCATCGGCCAGCGCGAAGGGCATCGGCATCGGCGGCAGCGAAGCAGCGCGGCGGATGCCGTGGTACGTGGCGGAGAAGCGACCTGGCCGCGAACGACGCTCATGGTGGTGCAGGGCCACGACCACCCGCTGCTGATGAAGAGCACGCTGCAGGCGCGAGGATGCGAGCTGGGTGGCCGGACGCGGCTCCGCGACGGAGAGAGCCACTTTCGGCGAAGACGAGCTACCGGCAGGCCGACGCGGCCTGCACGCTGACGTGATGCGCGATGCCGGGATCGCAGTCGGAATTCGCCGCAGCCGCAGTGGGCGGTGACGCCCGGGACAGTCGGTCGTGCTCTACGACCGGGAGCGTCTGCCTCGGCGGAGGCGTGATTGCTTAGGCGCGACCGGAACGGTATCGGCGAACGCCGGCCGCTCCATCAGCTTCGTCGTAGTGCTGCGCGAGCGGCGGCGTACTGCCGCGCACCAGTCGACGCCGCCGCGGCTTGCGGAAGTCGAGCCAGCCGAGTGCAGCAGCCCACCGCGATGTCGGCGAGCGAGTAGCGGTCGCCGTGGCACCAGGTGCTCGTCGCCGAGGTCCTTCGGCGAGCTGCGCCATGCCGCGGTGCATGCGCGCCGACCTGCTTGTCGGTCCAGGCCTTGCTGCTGCTCCTTCTTGTCGCGCAGCGACTCGTAGCGCACAGGCATGCCCGGCGTCGAGCACGCCGTCGGCAAGCGCTTCCCAGCGGCGCACCGCGATGCGGTCGCGCAGGTCCTCGGGGATCAGGCGGCTGATGGGCGAGGCGCTGTCGAGGAACTCGACGATGACGCGCGAATCGTAGAGCGCGCGTGCCGTCGTCGAGCATCAGCGTCGGCATCTTGCCGAGCGGGTTGTGCGCGTTGACCGGGTTGTCGATCGGCGCGACGTCGGCCAGCTCGAGCTCGCACTCGATCTTCTTCTCGGCGAGGACGACGCGCACCTTGCGGGTGTACGGGCTGGCGAGCGAGGCAGAAGCAGCTTCATCGGAGGGCGCGGATTATACGACAGCCTCAACGATGCCTTAGCGCGCCGCGCAGCTCCGGGATGACGTCCGTCTCGAACCACGGGGTTGCGCTTCAGATCCAGCCGTTGTTGCGCCAGCTCGGGTGCGGCAGCGGGAAGAACTCGGGCAGGTAGTCGCGGTAAGGCGCGCACCGTTTCGACCAGGTTCTTCTCTTCTCATGCTCCCCAGTAGTAGGCTCTGGGCGTAGCTTCCGACCAGTAGCAATCAGATCGATTTGTACAAAGGCAAACGCAGCGCGAAAGCCGCGGCTGCCAGAGCGGCGCGCACTCGGGGCGCGGCGGCAGAGTCGGCGCCGTCCACGGTGCCGGGATAGCAAAGGCCCATCGGCACGATCGCGATGCGCGAGGCGTCGTAGAACGTCGTCGCGCTCCATCGCCGAGCCAGTGCGCGCAGCACGTCGCCCGACGGATCGTTCCAGGGAATGCCGCTCTCGTGCGCGCGCGGCCCGGCGCCTGGCCGACGATCAGCAGCCGCGCGCCGCTCGCCGCGCGAAACACCGGGCGCGGCTCGAGCGGCAGCTGCCTCTCGCACAGCGTGCAGGCGCGCGCCTCGCGGCCGACCTGAGAAGCGAAACTGCGCATCCCCTATAATAGAGTCCCATGCCCTCGCCGCTCGCCGCGCTGTCGCCGCTCGACGGCCGGTACGCCAGGACCGCCGATCCGCTGCGGCAGTACTTCAGCGAGCAGGCGCTCATCCGCTACCGCGTGCAGCGTCGAGCTCGCCTGGCTGGAGGCGCTCGCCGCCGAGCCGGCGATCAAGGAATTGAAGCCTTTCTCCGCCGCGACCAAGACAGCGCTGTTCGTCAAGCTGCGTGCAAGGACTTTTCCGAGCGCGACGCCGAGCACATCAAGGACATCGAGGCCGAGACCAACCACGACGTCAAGGCGATCGAGTACTGGCTGAAGGCGAAGCTCGGCGAAGAACGCGAGGTGCAGCGCGCGCTCGAGTTCATCCACTTCGCCTGCACCTCCGAGGACATCAACAACCTCGCCTACGCGCTGATGCTCGGCGAGTCGCGCGCGACGAGGTGATGCTGCCGCGCGCTCGACGCAGCTGATCGCGCGCGCTGCGCAGCTCGCGCACGCGCACGCGGCGCTGCCGATGCTCGCGCGCACGCACGGCCAGCCGGCCACGCCGACCACGCTCGGCAAGGAGATGGCCAACGTCGCGCACGCGCCTGCGCGCGCGCGCGCGCGCATCGCCGCGGTGCGCGATGCTCGGCAAGGTGAACGGCGCGGTCGGCAACTACAACGCGCACCTCGCCGCCTACCCGGACGTCGACTGGGAGCGCTTCTGCGCGGCGCTTCGTCGAGGGCCTCGGGCTCGAGTTCAACCCCTACACCACGCAGATCGAGCCGCACGACTGCGCTCGCCGAGCTGTTCGACGCCTACGCGCGCGCCAACAGCGATCCTGCTCGACCTCGACCGCGACCTCTGGGGCTACATCTCGCTCGGCTACTTCCGGCAGAAGGCGAAGGCGGGCGAGGTCGGCTCCTCGACCATGCCGCACAAGGTGAACCCGATCGACTTCGAGAACTCCGAGGGCAACCTCGGCGTCGCCAACGCGCTGCTGCGCCACCTGTCGGAGAAGCTGCCGGTGTCGCGCTGGCAGCGCGACCTCTCGGACTCGACCGCGCTGCGCAACGTCGGCGCGGCGCTCGGGCACACGCTGCTCGCCTACGACGTCCTGCCTGCGCGGCCTCGCCAAGCTCGAGGCCGATCCGCGCGCGCCTGGCCGACGGACCTCGACGCGAACTGGGAAGTGCTCGCCGAGGCGGTGCAGACAGGTGATGCGCCGCCACGGCGTCGCGCGAGCGCCTACGAGAAAGCTGAAGGCGATCAGCGCGCGGCAGGCGGCTCGACCGCGGCAGCGCTGGCGCAGTTCATCCGCGGGCTCGCCGATCCCCGCCGAGGCGAAGAAGCGCCTGCTCGCGCTGACCCCCGCCACGCTACACAGGCCTGGCCGCCCGAGCTCGCGAAGCGCATCTGAGCGCGATGATCTACGCGGCGACGATTTTCCTGTCGTCGTTCCTGCTGTTCCCTGGTGCAGCCGCTGATCGCGCGCCTGATCCTGCCCGTGGTTCGGCGGCAGCGCGGCGGTGTGGACCACCTGCATGCTGTTCTTCCAGGCGCTGCTGCTCGCCGGCTACGCCTACGCGCACTGCCTGACGCGCAAGCTCGCGGCAAGCGCTCGCAGGCGCATCGCTGCACACCGTGCTGCTCGCTCGCCGCGCTCGCCGCTGCTGCCGATCGCGCCGCGCGAGTGCGTGGAAGCCGCTCGGCGAGGAGGAGCCGATCACCGCATCCTGCTGCTGCTCTGGCGCGACCGTCGGGCTGCCGTACTTCCTGCTCGCGGCCGACCAGCCCGCTGCTGCAGGCCTGGTTCGCGCGCGCCGCGGCCCGGCGAGGATCCCTACCGCCTGTTCGCGGTGTCGAACCTCGCGTCGCTGCTCGCGCTCGTCGGCTACCCGTTCGTGGTCGAGCCGTTCCTCGACAGCGCAGCGAGCAGGTGACGCTCTGGTCGCGGCTGTTCGCCGTCTTCGCCGTGCTGTGCGCGGTCGCTCGCCTGGTCGCACGCCGCCGGCAGCGACCGACGCGGCGAGGACAGACACCGCAGCCCGCGCGTCGACGCAGCGACTACGCCTGCTCTGGCTTGCGCCTGTCGGCCACCGGCTCGGTGCTGCTGCTCGCGGTCACCAACCACCTGACGCAGAACGTGGCCGCGATGCCGCTGCTCTGGCTCGCGCCGCTCACGCTGTACCTGCTGACGTTCATCGTCGCCTTCGAAGGCGCGGAGCTGGTACCGGCCGAAGTTCTTCTGGAGCGCTGCGTGCTCGGTCGTGGCTCGGCGGCATGGCCTGGCTGCTGGTCGACGCGCGATTGCCAGTTCGACCTGCGCGATGCAGCTCGCGGTGTTCCTGCCGGGGCTGTTCGTCGCCTGCATGTTCTGCCACGGCGAGCTCTACCGCTCGCGGCCGCGCGCCGCGCCACCTGACCGCGCTTCTACCTGACGATCTCGGCCGGCGGCGCGATCGGCGGCCTGCTGGTGGCGGTGGTCGGCGCCGCTCGTCTTCAACGGCTACTACGAGCTCGGCGTCGGCGCTGGTCGCGCTCGGCGCTGCTCGCCGCGCTGCGCTTCGCGCCGCTCGAGCCGTGTCGCGCGCTGGCGAGCCTGGCGGTGCTGCTCGGCGTCGCCGGCTGCGCGGCCTACGACGGCTTCGCGCTACCACGAGGACGTGCGTGGTCGCGACGCGCAGTTTCTACGGCGTGCTGCGCGTGAAGGAGTACGGCACGCCGGGCGAGGAGCGACCACCTGCGCCGGCTGGTGCACGGCGCGATCATGCACGGCGAGCAGTACCTGGACGGCGAGCGCCGCGCGCGCAGCTGACCACCTACTACCAGCGAGACTCGCGGCGTCGGCGCTCGCGATCGCGGCCGCGCAGCGCGAGCGGCCCGGTGCGCGTCGGCGTCATCGGCCTGGGCACCGGCACGCATCGCCGCCTACGGGCGCAAGGGCGACGTGCTACCGCTTCTACGACATCGATCCGCAGGTGATCGCAGATCGCGCGGCAGCGAGTTCACCTACCTGTCGCGACAGCGCCGGCGACGATCGAGGTGGCGCTCGGCGACGCGCGCCTGATCGCTCGAGCGCGAGCCGCCGCAGGGCTTCGACGTGCTCGCGGTCGACGCCTTCTCGAGCGACGCGATCCCGGTGCACCTCGATCACGCGCGAGGCGCTCGGCGGTCTACCTGCGGCACGTGAAGCCCGACGGCATCGTCGCCTTCCACGTCTCGAACCGCTTCCTCGACCTGATCCCGGTGGTGGCGCGCATCGCTGGCGAAGGAGCGCGGCGCACGCCGACGCTGGTGCGCGACGATCCGGAGGACGACGACGACAACCGCGCTCGCGCACCGACTGGGTGCTGGTCTCGCGCGACGACGAAGGCGCTGCGAGGCGCGAAGCATCGATCGAGGCGGCGGCGCGCCGGCCGAGGACCGGCCGGACTGGCGCACCTGGACCGACGACTACTCGAACCTGGTGCAGATCCTGAAGTAAGTCAGACGACGGCGCCGTCGTTCTCGTCGTCGGGCCCTTCTTCTTCGGCGGCGCGGACGAACTGGCGCGGTCGACGCCGCAGCCACATGACGAGCGGGCTCGCCACCAGCACCGAGGAGTAGATGCCGAAGCAGATGCCGATGGTGAGCGCGAGCGCGAAGTAGTGCAGCGCCGGGCCGCCGAAGAGCAGCATGGTGGTCACCATCATCTGCGTGCAGCCGTGGGTGATGATGGTGCGCGAGATGACGCCGGTGATGGCGCTGTCGATGACCTTCGGGCGTCGAGGCCTTGCGCATCTTGCGGAAGTTCTCGCGCACCCGGTCGAACACCACCACCGACTCGTTCACCGAGTAGCCGAGCACCGCCAGCACCGCGGCGAGCACCGGCAGCGAGAATTCCCACTGGAAGAAGGCGAAGCAGCCCAGGATGATCACCACGTCGTGCAGGTTGGCGATGATCGCCGCGAGGCCGAAGCGCCACTCGAAGCGCAGCCACAGGTAGAGCACGATGCCGACCGCGGTGACGAGCAGCGCGAGCGCGCCGTACTCGGCGAGCTCCGCGCCCGACCTGCGGGCCGACGAACTCGACGCGCGCGCAGCTCGGCGGCTTGATCCTCGGCCTTCAGCAGCGGCAATCACCTTCTGCGACAGATCGGCGCTCGACTGGTCCTTCTCCAGCGTGCAGGCGGATCAGCACGTCGCGCGAGGAGCCGAAGTTCTGCACCTCGCGCCTTGAAGCCGGCGCGTGTCGAGCGCCTGCGCGGATCTGCTCGACGTCGGCGGCCTGCTGGTAGCCGACCTCGATCAGCGTGCCGCCGGTGAACTCGATCGAGAAGTTGCAGGCCCTTGTGGACGAGGAAGAACACCGCGGCGAGGAAGGTGAGCAGCGAGATGACGTTGAACACCAGCGCATGCCGCATGAACGGGATGACGCGGCGGATCTTGAAGAATTCCATGCTGTCAGCTCACTTCCATGCGGTGTTGCCGATCGACGAGGCTGCGCGACCTTGCGGCGGTAGCCGTAGGCGAGGTTGACGATGGCGCGCGACACGATCACCGCGGAGAACATCGAGGTGAGGATGCCCAGGCAGTGCACCACGGCGAAGCCGCGCACCGCGCCCGGAACCATCAGCAGCGAGACGCCGACGATCAGCGTGGTCACGTTGGAGTCGAGAGATCGTCGCCCAGGCGCGCTCGTAGCCCGCGGCGATCGCCGCCTGCGGCGTCTGCGCCGCCGCGCAATTCTTCGCGGATGCGCTCGTTGATCAGCACGTTGGCGTCGATCGCCATGCCGAGCGTGAGCGCGATCGCGGCGATGCCGGGCAGCGTGAGCGTCGCCTGCATGCAGCGACAGCAGCGGCGATCAGGAACAGCAGGTTCACGCCGAGCGCCGACCGAGGAGATCACGCCGAAGCAGCGCGTAGTAGACGCGACATGAAGACGACGATGGCGATGAAGCCCCAGCGCGTCGCGTTGAAGCCCTTCTCGATGTTGTCCTTGCCGAGCGCTCGGGCCGACGGTGCGCTCCTCGATGATCTCCATCGGCGCGGCCAGCGCGCCGGCGCGGATCAGCAGCGCCAGGTTGTTGGTCTCGGCGGTGTTGAACGTGCCGGTGATCTGGAAGCGGCTGCCGAACTCGCCCTGGATGGTGGCCACCGAGATCGCCTCGCCCTTGCCCTTCTCGAACAGGATGATCGCCATCAGGTGCTTGATGTTCTCGCGCGTGCGCCTGGCGCATGATGCGGCCGCCGGCCTGGTCGAGGTCGACCGACACCGCCGGCCGCTGGTCCTGGTCGAAGGTCGCCGCGCGCGCCGATGAACTGGTCGCCGGTGACGATCACCTGCTTCTTCGTCGGCACCATGCGTGACCGTGCCGTCGCGCTTGCGCTCGGGGAAGACGTCGACGTTGAGCGTGCTGCCGCTGCGCATCGCCTCCTCGTCGACCAGGCGCACTTCGAGGGTCGCGGTGCGGCCGAGGATGTCCTTCGCGCGCGCCGTGTCCTGCACGCCGGGCAGCTGCACGCACGATGCGGTTCGTCGCCCTGCTGCTGGATCACCGGCTCGGCGACGCCGAGCTCGTTGACCCGCTTGTGCAGCGTGCCGATGTTCTGCTTCAGCGCCGTCTCCTGGATGCGCTTCAGCACCTCGGGCTTGAGCGTGCCGACCAGCAGCAGGTCCTGGCCGTCGTCGCGCTCGTGCGAGCGCCAGGTCGGGGATGCTGCCGGCGATCGCCGCGCGCGCCTTGTTGCGCGTCTCGGCATCGCGGAAGCGGATGCGCAGCGATCTGGCCGTCGCGCGTCACGCCGCCGTGGCGGATGGTCTTCTCGCGCAGCAGCCGCGCGCACTTCGCGCGGCGAGGTTCTCGGCGCGCTTGGTGAGCGCCGCCTGCAGGTCGACCTGCAGCAGGAAGTGCACGCCGCCGCGCAGGTCGAGGCCGAGGTACATCGGGCAGCGCGTTGATCGCGGTCAGCCAGCGCGGCGAGGCCGACAGCAGGTTCAGCGCCACCGACGTAGTCGGCATTCGCCGGGTCCGGCGTTCAGGGCCCGGTCGATCAGTGTCGCGCGCCTTGAGCTGCGTGTCGATGTCGGCGAAGCGCACGCGCACGCTGTTCGCGTCGAGCAGCGCGCCGGTGTAGGCGATGCCGCCTTCCTGCAGCGTCTGCCTCGACCTTGCGCCGAGCAGCGCGGCGTCGACCTTGACCGTCGACTTGGCGCTCGAGACCTGCACCGCCGGCGCCTCGCCGAAGAAGTTCGGCAGCGTGTAGAGGAAGGCGATCGCGATCGCCACGCGCGATCAGCGCGTACGCCCAGGCGGGATAGCGGTTCACTTACTGGATGCTTTTCAGCGTGCCCTTGGGCAGCACGCATCTGCACCGCGGCCTTCTGCACGCATGATCTCGGTGTTGGGCGCGATCTCGATGGTGACGTACTGCCTCGCCCATCTTGCTGATGCGGCCGAGCACGCCGCCGGCGGTGATCACCTCGTCGCCCTTCTGCAGCGCCTCGATCATCGCCTTCTGTCTCCTTGGCGCGCTTCATCTGCGGCCGGATCATGAGGAAGTACATGCAGCACGAACATCAGCACGATGAGGCAGGAAGCTCATCATGCCGCCGTCGGCGCCGCCGGCCGGCGGCCTGTGCAAATGCGGAAGAAATCATCACTGGGACTCTCGACGAAAAGGGCCGGAATTATAACCGCTTGCGGTCGCTCGCAGCAGCCGCGCGCGACGTGTCGGCGAAGCTGCCCGTTCTCGATCGCCGCGCGCAGCTCGCGCATCAGCTCCTGGTAGTAGTGCAGGTTGTGCAGCGTGTTCAGCCGCGCGCCGAGGATCTCGTTGGCCTTCTGCAGGTGGTAGCAGGTAGGCGCGGCTGAAGTTGCGGCAGGTGTAGCAGGCGCAGGCTGCTCGTCGAGCGGGCGCGGTGTCGTCGCGGTAGCGCGCGTTGCGGATGCTTGACGTCGCCGAAGCGCGTGAACAGCCAGCCGTTGCTCGCGTTGCGCGTCGGCAGCACGCAGTCGAACATGTCGACGCCCGCGCGCGACCGCCTCGATCAGGTCCTCGGGCGTGCCCATGCCCATCAGGTAGCGGGGCTTGTCCGCCGGCAGCCGCGGCGCGATGTGCGCGAGGATGCGCGAGCGGTCGCTCCTTCGGCTCGCCGACCGCCAGGCCGCCGATCGCGTAGCCGTCGAAGCCGATGCTCTTGAGTTCTTCCAGCGATTCGTCCCGCAGGGCTTCGTACATGCCGCCCTGCACGATGCCGAACAGCAGCGTTCGGTTGCCGTGCATGCGCTGCTTCGAGCGCTCCGCCCAGCGCATCGACAGCTCGCATCGACTCTGCGGCCTGCTTCTCGGTGGCCGGGATACGGCGTGCACTCGTCGAACACCATCGCGACGTCGGAGTTGAGCGACCTCCTGGATGCGCATCGACTCCTCGGGCGTGAGGAGCAGCCGGTCGCCGTTGATCGGCGAGGCGAACTGCACGCCTTCCTCGCTGATCTTGCGCAGCTCGCCGAGGCTGAACACCTGGAAGCCGCCGGAGTCGGTGAGGATCGGCCCGTTCCAGCCCATGAAGCGGTGCAGCCCGCCGTGCTTGCTCGATCACCTCGAGCCCGGGCCGCAGCCACAGGTGGAAGGTGTTGCCGAGCACGATCTGCGCTGCCGGTGCCGACCAGCTCGTCGGGCGACATCGCCTTCACCGTGCCGTAGGTGCCGACCGGCATGAACACCGGCGTGTCGACCGCGCCGTGCGCGAGGGTCGAGCACGCCGCGCCGCGCCGCGCCGTCGCGTTGTCCGTGATCGTGAAGCTCATCGCTCGATCAGCATCGCATCGCCGTAGGAGAAGAAGCGGTAGCGCTTCTCGACGGCGTGCGCGTAGGCCTTGCGGATGTTCTCCGTCCCGGCGAACGCGCTGACCAGCATCAGCAGCGTCGACTTCGGCAGGTGGAAGTTGGTCAGCAGGCGCTTCGACGACGCGGAACTCGAAGCCCGGGTAGATGAAGAGATCCGTTTCGCCCGACTTCCTGTCAGTCGCATGGCTTTCGAGCGCGCGCAGCGACGTGGTTCCGACGGCAAGCACGCGCTTGCCCGACGATCGCCTCGAGCGTCGCTTCCGGGATGCTCGTAGCGCTCGCCGGTGCATGCGGTGCTCTTCGACCACGTCGGTGCGCACCGGCTGGAAGGTGCCGAAGCCGACGTGCAGCGTGAGCACTGGCGATCTGCGCGCCGCGGCTCTCGATCTTCTTCAGCATCGCCGCGTCGAAGTGCAAGCCCGCGGTCGGCGCGGCGACGGCGCCGGGCTGCGTCGCGTAGACGGTCTGGTAGCGCTCGGCGTCGTCCGCGTCCGGCGCGTGGCGGATGTAGGGCGGCAGCGGCACGGCGCCGAAGCGCTCGAGCACGCCGTCGATGTCCTGCGAGAAGCGCACGCGGTACAGATCTCGCCCTCGCGCCCTTCGATGGTGATCGGGACGTCGTCCACCAGAACGTCGGACCCGGTCGCGGGCGGATGGCTCGCCTGATGAGCGCCAGCGCTTCGCGCGCGCCGAGCGACGCGCTCGACGAAGCAGCTCGATCCTGCCGCCGCTCTGCTTGCGCGCCGGCAGGCGCGCCTTGATGCACGCGCGTGTCGTTCAGGACGACCGACGTCGCGTGCATCGACCAGGCCCGGCAGGTCGGCGAAACGCGAGGTCGCGCAGCGCGCCGCTCGCGCGCATCGAGATGGAGCAGGCGGCTTGCGGTGCGGCTCGGGGCCGGATGCTGGGCGATGAGCTCGGCGCGGCAGCGCGTAGTCGAACTCGGAAGCAAGCATCTGCGGCAATTATAATTTTGCAGTTGTCCCGGGCCGGAATGGCGGAACCGGTAGACGCAGCGGACTCAAAATCCGCCGGCCGCAAGGCCGTGAGAGTTCGAGTCTCTCTTCCGGCACCAGGCGCGCCATCCAGTAGTCAAAATAGCGTTATGTCACGGGGTCTTGCTGGACAGTCTGGGCCCCGGGCGTAGGCTGCCTGCAAAGCGGTTTTCGATCTGGGGAGGGACTATGGCGAGGGCTGAAGTCCAGTCCTGCCTTCCGGCAGCGCAACACGGTGATGGTCGTCGACGACCAATCCGACCGGCCGCGCGATTCTCGAGCAGGTGGTGCGCAGCCTCGACGAGCGGGTCGCGGTCGAGGGCTTCGCGCGTCCGGTGGACGCGGTGGTCTGGGCGACGCGCCACATCGCCGACCTGGTGCTGGTCGATTACATGATGCCGGACATGGACGGCATCGAGTTCGTCGAAGCGCCTGCGCGCGCTGCCGGGCTACGAGCACGTGCCGATCGTGATGGTGACCGGTGCACGACGACCGCAAGGTGCGCTACGCCGCGCTCGACGCCGGCATCACCGATTTCCTCACCAAGCCGGTCGACGCGCGCGAATGCCTGGCGCGCTGCCGCAACCTGCTCACGCTGCGCCGCCAGCAGCTCGCGCTGGAGGATCGCAGCGCCGCCTGCTCGAGCACATGGTCGAGGACGCGACGCGCGAGGTGCGCGAGCGCGAGAAGGAGACGCTGCTGCGCCTCGGCGCGCGCGGGCGAGTTCCGCGACGAGGAGACCGGCTACCACCTGATCCGCATGTCGCGCTATTCGCGCCTGATCGCCAACGCCATCGGCCTCGAGCGCGACGAGGCCGAGACCATCGAGCTCGCCGCGCCGCTGCACGACATCGGCAAGATCGGCATTCCCGACCGGCATCCTGCTCAAGCCGGCGCAAGCTCGACGAGGCCGAGTGGGGCACGATGCGCCGCCACCCGGTGATCGGCCACGAGATCCTCAAGGGCAGCGCCTCGAAGTACGTGCGCATGGGCGCGCTGATCGCGCTCGGCCACCACGAGAAGCTACGACGGCATCGGGCTATCCGAGCGGGCTGGTCGGCGACCACATCCCGCTCTGCGCGCGCATCGTCGCGGTCGCCGACGTCTACGACGCGCTCACCTCGGTGCGGCCCGTACAAGTCGGCGTGGACCGAGCGAGCGCGCCTTCGAGTACGTCGCCGCGCAGCGCGGCCGGCATTTCGATCCGCGCCTGGCCGACGCCTTCGTCGGCATGAACGAAGGAAGTGCTGCAGATGCAGAACGAGTGGCGGGACGCGCCGACTGCCGGCGTGAAGATGCGCTGCTGACAGGCCTGCGCGCGCGAAGCTCGCCGGCGCGGCCGGACACCGAGCACGAGCAGGCGATCGTGCGCCTGCTGATCGGCGCGGCTGCTCGGTCGCTCTACCTGCTGCCCGGGCGCATCGCGGCCGGCGAGCGCGCTCGATCCATTTACATCGGCGGCGCGCTACTTCGCGCATCGCGCGTGCTGGTCCTGGCTGCGGATCTTCGACTCGGCGGAGATATCGCCGGCGCGGCGCGTGCTGGCGCTCGTCGCCGACGTTCGCCACGGTGACCTGCTGCATGGCGTACTTCGGCGAGCGCGGCGGCGCCGCTCTTCCTCGCTCTACGTCTGGGTGACGCTGGCGAACGGCTTCCGCTTCGGCCGCGCGCTACCTGCTGGTGTCCGCTGGCGCTGAGCGTGGTCGGGTTTCCGGACGTGCTGCTGCGCGAGCGACTTCTGGCAGCGCGCACCTCGGTCGTCGGCACCGGGCATGCTGTTCGGCCTGCGTCGCGCTCAGCCTCTACGTGCTGTCGCTGGTGACGACGCATGTTCGACGCGCTGGCGCGCGCCGAGGCGGCGAACCAGGCGAAGCGCGCGCTTCATCTCGGTGGTGAGCCACGAGACTGCGCACGCCGCTCAACGCCATCATCGGCATGTCCGACCTGCTGCGCGACACGCAGCTCAGCCGCGAGCAGGCCGACATGCTGCAGACGCTGCGCGGCTCCTCGCGCGTGATGCTCGGCCTGGTCGAGGACGTGCTCGACTTCTCCAAGATCGAGGCCGGCAAGCTGGTGCTGGAGAAGACCGACTTCGACCTGCACGCGCTGGTCAACAGCACCTCGCCGCATCCTCGCCGCGCAGGCGGCGGCGAAGGGCGTCGAGTTCGTGGTCTCGATCATGCCGGAGGTGCCGCCGGCGGTGCGCGGCGATCCGCACCACCTGCGGCAGGTGCTGATCAACCTGGCGGGCAACGCGGTCAAGTTCACCGAGCGCGGCAGCGTCACGGTGCACGTCTCGGCGCAGGCCGAGACCGAGGCGCGGCGTGCGCCTGAAGTTCTCGGTGCGCGACACCGGCATCGGCATCCCGCCCGAGGCGCAGGCGCGCATCTTCGAGAGCTTCACGCAGGCCGACCAGTCCACCACGCGCCGCTTCGGCGGCACCGGCCTGGGCACCACCATCGCCAAGCAGCTGGTCGGGCTGATGGGCGGCCGCATCGGCCTGGAGAGCGCGGTCGGGCTGGGCAGCACGTTCTGGGTCGAGGTCGACCTCGACAAGCAGCCCGAGCGCGCCGGCGCGGGCGCGGGCGAGCTCGCCGGCGCGCGCGTCCTGCTGATCGGCTTCCCGCAGGCCGAGCGCGAGCCGCTCGAGCAGGCGCTCGCCGGCTGGGGCGCGAGCCGCGGTCGCGGTGCGCGACGCATCGAGGAGGGCGTGCGCGCGCCTGGTGGCCGAGATCAGCCTGGCGAAGCCCTATCACAGCGCGCTGATCTATCGCGTGCCGGCGAGCGACCTGCAAGCTGGCGCAGCGCTTCCGCCGCGCCGCGCCCGATCCGGCGCCGCCGACGGTGCTCGCGGTGCCGCGCAGCACGCGGACGTGCAGCGCTTCGACGCGCTGTCGGCGGGCTTCGGCGCGGTGCTCGAGATGCCGTTCGACAAGCGGCAGCTGTTCAACGTGCTGCACTCGGTCTCGGCGGGCGAGGAGGCGCGCGAAGGCGTGGTGCGGCTGCAGGACTACGCGCGCCGCGGCGCAGCGGCGCGCGCAGGCTGCACGTGCTGGTCGCGGACGACAACCCGACCAACCGCGAGGTGATCGGCAAGATCCTCGAGCGCGGCGGCCACGCCGCGACGCTGGTCGTCGACGGACGGCGAGCAGGCGCTCGACGCGCTCGAGCGCGAGCACTTCGACGTCGTCGCTGCTCGACCGCAACATGCCGCGGCATGGGCGGCATGGAGGCGCTGCAGGCGATGCGCCTCATGACCGCGCGCGCGCGAGCGGCCTGCCGATCGCGATGCTTTCGGCGCGACGTGACGCCCGAGGCGAAGCGCGAGGCGCTCGAGGCGGGCTTCGACGCCTTCCTGCCAAGCCGATCGAGGCGCGTGCGCCTGCTCGACGAAGTGCAGGCACTGAGCGCCGCTCAGGCCGGAGGAGGCGCGCCGGGCTGAGGCGTCAACGCGGCGCGCGCGCCGCGCTCTGCGAGCGCCGGCGCCGCTGCGGTGGTCAACACCGAGACGCTCGGCCATCTCGAGGAGCTCAGCTCCTCGCAGCGCCTTCGTCGAGAAGCTGGTCGGCGTGTTCGTCGCCGACAGCGCCGCGCTCCTCGCGCGCATCGAGCAGGCGCTCGCCGGCCGCAACCTCGCACGAGTTCCGCTCGCTGCTGCACGCCATGAAGGGCTCGTCGGCGAGCATGGGCACCGATCGCCCTGACCATGCGCTTTGCGGCAGCCTTGGCCGCTTGTCCGACGCCGAGCTGCGCCTGCAGGGCCTCGGGCCTGCTGCGTTCGATCGGCGAAGAGTTCAGCGCCGCGCGCGGCGAGCTCGAGCGCTATCTGCAGGACCGACAGCGCTCGGCGGGCTGACGGCGAAAGGGATCGCGCGCGCTTCGGCTAGAATTCGGCGCAAGGAATAAGTCGTGTCGACTGTCATCCGTCTATCCAGGCAGTCAAGCCGTCGTTCTTCATCACGCTCGTCGAGATGACCGACGCCGAACGCGGCGCGAGCTCGAGAGACGATGCCGCAAGGTGCACGCGATGATCCATCACGGGCTGACGCTCGCCGAGTACCGCGCGTTCCTGCACGACCTCTACCACATCGTCTGGCATTTCTGCCCGATCATGGCGGCGGCCGCGGCGCGCTGCGACGATCGCTTCCGGGACGTGCGCTACGAGCTCTACGAGCGCATCGAGGAAGAAAAGGGCACGAGACATGGGTGCTCGAAGACATCGAAGCGATGGGGGCGATGTCGCGAGCGTCAAGGCCAGTCCGCCGAGCGCGCCCGTGCAGGCCATGATCGCGCTTCAACTACTACGGCGCCGAGCGGGTGCACCCATGCTCGGTGCTGGGAATGCTCTATATGCTCGAGGTCGTCTCCTCGGTGTACGCCGGCACGCGTGTCGGACTCGATCGCGCGCGCGATCGGCCGGCGACGTCGACGCCGGCGGATTCAAGTTCCTGTCGTCGCACGCGACGATGGACGTGGACCACCTCGCCAAGCTGAACCTGCTGGTCAAGACGGTCGACGAGCCTGCCGCGCAGACAGTCCATCATCAACTCGACGCGCGTCAACTTCTTCCAGTTCGGACTCATGTTCCGCGAGGGCGGCTTCAGCTCTCTGGTCGAGGGCTAGCGCTGCCGGCGCGCAACGCCGCGCGTCAGCCGGCGAGCGCAGCCTGTTCCTCGGCGAGGGCATCGATCGACCACGTTATCGACGTCGCCGATCTCGGTGCGGCGCATCTGCGCCCGCACGATCCGGTCCCATCATCTTCAGGTCGCGATCCTGCAGGCGGAAGGCCGCGTCCACCCAGACGTCGGTGATGGCGTCGAGCTCCTCGCGCGTGATCGGGTGCACGACCTTGCCGGGCGCGGAACGTCGCCTGCATGCCGTTGCGGCGCCGTGGCGTTGGTCGCGATCCACTCGCGCACCGCGGTCTCGCCTCGGCCGTCCTTCGCCAGCACGTCGACCACGCCCATCTCGTGCAGCTTGCTGCCGGCAGGATGCTTGCCGGAGAGGATCAGCTCCTCCGCGGCGGCGCATGCCGATGCGCCGCGCGAGCAGGCTGTAGCGCGCCCATGCCCGGGAACAGGTTGAACAGGATCTCGGGAAGCCGAGCTGCGCGCTTTCCTCGGCGACGATCACGTCGGACGCGAGCGCGCACTCGAAGCCGCCGCCCAGCGCGTCGCCCTGCACCAGCGAGATCTTGGTCAGCGTCGGGCTGAAGAAGCTCTGGATGCGCGGATAGACGTTGTCGATGCACAGCTGCGCGTAGTGCGCCAGCGCGTCGCGGTCGCGCGCCTTGATGAGCAGCACGAACAGCGCCGAGGTCGCCGCCGAGGTTGAAGACGCTGCGGCGCGCGCGACGCGGTGACGTAGTAGTTCACCTGCTGCGATCTCGCCGTCGATCGTCGACCTTGCCGCCGTTGGCGGCCAGAGCTGCTGGTCGTGCGCCAGGATGTCCTTCAGCAGGCCCAGGCTGATAGCAGGCGGTGCCGCGCGGATTGAAGTAGCCCCAGACCGTCCCGGTCGCCGGCTCGAACTCCGTTTCGTACTGCGAATTGGCCTTGCCGTACGGCAGCGCAGAGGCCGATCGCGTCTCTCAGATTGCTCATTTTGCTCTCCCGGTTACGCCTCCTCGCGGAGGCCCTTCGCCATGGCCGGGGCGTCGCTGGTGGGCGACACCCCAGCCCCGGGGGATTTAAGCCATGGGGTGACAAATGTCGCAATCAGGGAGTCCCTGAGGGTCGCCTTGTTGCCGCGATGCCACATCGGGTAAATTGAGGGCCGCAGGGGGCCATGTACGCGATCGTCTACAAGTCCGACGGATTTCCGATCTGCCGGCAGATGCCGGGGTCAGTCCCGATCCGGTGGTCACCTGGATGAACGAGTCCGCCGCCAAGGCGTTCATCTCCTCCAAGGGCGGGGACGCCGAGTTCCAGCCCCTGGAACTGACCGACGACGCCATGGACAAGCTGGCCAAGACCATGGGCTGCCCGGTCCAGTCGATGACCTTCGAGCCCTACCCCGGCTAGACCTGAAACTCCAGGCTGTCGATCAGCCGCGTCGCCCCCAGCCGGGCCGCGGCCAGCACCACCCGCTCCCGATCCCCGTCCCCCGCCGGCGCAAGGTCGCCCCGGCGCCGGATCTCGACGTAGTCCGGCTGCCACCCGTGCCGGCTCAGGTCGGCGAGCGGCCGCCTCGCTGGTCAGCTTGCCGTCCGCGACCGCGCGCAGGGTCCGGTGCAGCCGGGGAGCCTCGGCGCGCTCCGCCGCGCGAGAGGTAGCCGTTGCGCGAGCTCATCGCCAGCCCGTCGGCCTCCCGCACCGTCTCGCCGGGCACGATCCGGACCGGCAGGTCGAGCTGGCGCACCATGCCCTGCATCAGCGCGAGCTGCTGGTAGTCCTTCTTGCCGAATACCGCGACCGCGGGCTGCACGCAGTTCAGGAGCTTGAGCACCACGGTGCACGACGCCGGTGAAGAAGCCGGGGCGGAAGCGGCCTTCCAGCTCCTCGGCCATCGGCGGCGGCGAGACGCGGTAGGTCTGCGGCTGGGGGTAGAGGACTTTCTCGTCCGGGGCGAAGACCAGGCGCACGCCCTCGGCCTCGAGCATGCGGCAGTCGCGCTCGAAGGTGCGCGGGTAGCGGTCGAAGTCCTCCCCGGAGCGAACTGCAGCCGGTTGACGAAGATGCTGACGACGATGAACTCCGCCTGCCGCCGCGCCAGCCGCACCAGCGAAAGATGACCTTCGTGCAGGTTGCCCATGGTCGGCACGAAAGCCACCGCGCCGCGCCTGCGGTGCAGGCGTCGCGGAGCGACGCGACGTCGTGCGCGATCTGCATCTCAGCCGAGGTTGAAGAACTCGCGACGGCTCTTCATCGCGCGCAGCCGGCCGACCAGCAGCTCGAAGTCGGCGTCGCGCTCGACGAAGTTGAGGTTCTCGGAGTTGACCGATCAGCACCGGCGCCGCGTCGTAGTGATGGAAGAAGCGCGCGTAGCTCTCCGCCAGCACGGCGAGGTACTCCTCGCTGATGCCGCGCTCGTAGCCGGCGGCGCGGCGGCGCACCCGCTCGGCGAGCACCGCCGGCTGCGCCTGCAGGTAGACGACCAGGTCCGGCACCGGCGCGCGCGGACGCAGCGCGTCGTAGATCTTCTGGTAGAGGCGCGAGCTCGTCGCCGTTCAGCGTGATGCGGGCGAACAGCGGGTCCTTGTCGAGCAGGAAGTCGCCGATGACCGGTCGGGCGAAGAGATCGAGCTGCGCCAGCGGCTCGAGCATGCGCACGCGCTGGAACAGGAAGAAAAGCTGCGCCGGCAGCGCGTAGCGCGGCATGTCCTGGTAGAAGCGCGCGAGAAACGGGTTCTCCTGCGGCTGCTCGAGCAGCAGGTCGGCGCGACAGGCGCGCACGCCAGGCGCCGGGCGAGGCTGGTCTTGCCCGCGCCGATCGGGCCTTCGACCGACCAGGTAGCCGAGCTTCTTCTCCTTATCCACGGAAGATTTCGATCTTCTGCCCGGCGCACGCTTCGAGGAACGGCTTGTAGGCCTCGAGCTCGGGTGAAACCTCCAGCAGAGGCCTGAGCACGAACGCTCGCTCGTGCATGCGGGGATGGGGCACGGTCAGGGCGGCCGTCGCGATGCGCTCCTTCCCGTAGAGAAGCAGATCGAGGTCGAGCGTGCGCGGCGCGTTGGCGAAGCTTCGTTCACGGCCATGACGCTTCTCGATCGCCTGCAGCTCCTCGAGCAAGTGCCTCGGCCGAGAGCGCGGTTTCCAGCGCTGCGACGGCGTTCACGAAATCAGGCTGAGCCGCGTACCCCATCGGCGCCGACCGGTACAGCGAGGACTTTGCCCGCAGCTGCGTGCCGCGGATCGCTGCCATCTCATCCAGTGCGCGGCGCACGTGATTCGCGGGCTGGTCGAGATTCGAGCCCGACGCCCACGTAGGCGAGCGTCACGCAGGCTCGGGGCGGGCGCGCCGGCGCCGCCTCTTGCGGCGGCGCCGGCGGCGGCGTTTCTTCGGCCCGGTTTCGGGCAGCAGCATCGCCTGGCGCGTGTCCTGCGTCGGCGCTCTGGAAGGTGCGCCACCAGGCCTCGATCTCCGCCGGCACTTCGCCGCTCGCGGCGCGCAGCGCGAGAAAGTCGTAGGCCATGCGAAAGCGCGGCGCCTCGAGCAGGCGGAAGGCGCGGCTCGCCGAGCGCTGCTCGAAGCGCGGCTGCATCGCCCAGACCTCGCGCATCGTCGCGGTGAGCTTGCGCGTGATGGCGAGCTTGGCGCACTGCGTGTCGAGCACCTCGTCCATCGCGTTCTCCAGCGCCGGGACGCTGCGCTCGCCGCGGCTCTGCGCGCGCCTTCCAGGCGGCGAGCACCTCGTGCCAGAGCAGCGCGGCGAACAGGAACGCCGGCGACACCGGGCGCTCGGCGAGCACGCGCTCGTCGGTCTGCGCCAGCGCGAGCGTGACGAAGCGCTCGCCGAGCGGCTGCTCGAGGATCACGTCGAGCAGCGGCAGCAGGCCCTTGTGCAGCCCGACCTCGCGCAGCTGCCGCAGGCAGGCGCTGGCGTGCCCGGAGAGCAGCAGCTTCAGCATCTCGTCGAACAGGCGCGCCGGCGGCACGTGCTCCATGAGCGGCGCCAGGCGCCGGATCGGCGCGCGCGCTGGCCGAGTCGAGCGTCAGGCCGAGCTTCGCCGCGAGGCGCACCGCGCGCAGCATGCGCACCGGGTCCTCGCGGTAGCGCGTCTCGGGATCGCCGATCACGCGCATGCACGCGCTTCTTCAGGTCGGCGAGGCCGCCGTGGAAATCGACCACCTCTTCGGTCGCCGGGTCGTAGTAGAGCGCGTTGACGCGTGAAGTCGCGGCGGCGCGCGTCTTCCTCCTGGTTGCCGAAGACGTTGTCGCGCAGCACGCGGCCGTGCTCGTCCTTCTCCGCGGTCTGCGGATCGGCGGCGCGGAAGGTCGAGACCTCGACCGTCTCGGGCCCCATCATCACGTGCACCAGGCGGAAGCGCCGGCCGATGACCAGCGCGCGCCGGAAGAGCGGCTTGATCTGCTCGGGGCGCGCGTCGGTCGCGATGTCGAAATCCTTCGGCACGATGCCGAGCAGCAGGTCGCGCACCGCGCCGCCGACGACGTAGGCGGAGAAGCCGCGCCTCGCGCAGGACCGCGCAGACCTTGGCGGCCGCAGGGCTGATCGCCTCGCGCGCCAGGCCGTGCTTCTCGCGGGGCACGCGGACGCGGCGTCCGGCGGGCAGGCCGAGGACGCGGCGGATGAACCTCTTGATCATCGAGTGGCCGGCATTCTACCGGCGCAGTGACATCACTGCCCAACCTCGCTGCGCGCGCCACGGCCGCGAGCTGCTCGTCGGGATCGACCGCCACCGGCCGCGTCACGCGCTCGAGCAGGGGCGAGATCGTTGTGCGAGTCGCTGTACAGGGTCGATTCGGCGAAGTCGGCGAGCCGCTTGCCGCGCTGCCGACAGCCACGCGTCCAGGCGCCTGACCTTGCCCTCCCGGAAGCACGGGATGCCGGCGACCCTGCCGGTGAAGCGGCCGTTGCGCTGCTCGGGCTCGGTGGCGATCAGGTGCTCGACGCCGAACTCGCGCGCGATCGGCGCGGTGACGAAGCTGTTGGTTGCGGTGATGATCGCGCACAGGTCGCCCGCCGCGAGGTGCTTGCGCACCAGCTCGCGCGCCGGCGCGCCGATCATTGGCCGGATGCGGGCCGCCATGAAGTCGCGCGTGCCAGCGCTCGAGGTCGGCCGGCTCGTGCGCGGCGAGCGGGCGCAGCGCGAAGCCGAGGAACTCGTGGATGTCGAGCGTGCCGGCGACGTACTGGTCGTAGTAGGCGCGGTTCTGCGCCTCGTAGCTCTCGCGCTCGAGCACGCCGCGGTCGACGAGGAACTGGCCCCACTCGTAGTCGCTGTCGCCGGCGAGGAGCGTGTTGTCGAGGTCGAACAGGGCCAGCCGCATGGCCCGCGAGTCTAACTTCGAATGGAAAACGCGAAGAGCCTAGAAGCGGCGCTGGACGCCGAAGCGGAAGTCCTGCGGCCGCACGGCCGGTCGAGTCGCGCGACAGTCTCGGCGCTGAACGCCCAGTCGGGCGAGAGCGAGTAGCGGCCGAAGAGCGAGACCTGGCGGTCGGGCTCGAAGTCGCGGCTGTTCGCTACCGACATGCCGAAGCTGCCGCGCTGGCCGAAGGCATAGGACCAGTGCATGCGCGAGCCGGCGCGAGGCCGGCGTCGCGCCAGGGGTGTAGTAGGCGAAGCCGAAGCGGTCATAGTCGGGCGCCAGCCAGCCGCGCGCGAACGTGGGGTCGAGGCCCTCGCCCCGGTCGGGGATCCGCAGGCCGGCCTGGGCAAGCGCGCCCTGCGCGGCGCAGAGCGCGGCGCAAAGGGCAACCCAGGCGAAAAAGCGTCCGGACGACACGCCGGTAGCCTCCGAAAGGGATATCCAATCTACTCACGCCTCCGGGGTTTGTCGATCACGCCCCGGGGTTTGTCGAGGCAGTCACGCCTCGCCGTTGCTCGCTCCCAACACCTCCCGGACGAGCGGCAGGGTCAGGGCGCGCTTGCGTGTCAGGGCCTCCCTGTCGAGGGCCTCGAGCAGGGCTGTCAGGGTGGCCATGTCGCGCGGCACGCGCGCCAGCAGGTAGGCCGCGATCTCGTCGCGTCAGGGCCAGTCCCCGGCGGCCGGCTTCGGCCTGCAGGTGGCGCATCTTCTCGGTCTCGCCGAGCGGCTTGAGGTGATAGACCAGGCCCCAAGCGAGGCGCGAGCGCAGGTCTTCGCGCAGGCCGAGGGCGGCGGGGGCGCCGAGCCGGCGGCGAGCACCGCGCCCCGGCCGTCGCGGGCGGCGTTGATCGCGCCGAAGAGCCACTGTTGCCCGTCTGCGTCGAGGGTCTGCGCATCGTCGGCGATGGTGAGCGAAGCATTGGCGCGCGCCGCGGCGCGCAGCAGGTGAGTGCGCCCGCTGCCGGTCTCGCCCCACAGGTAGACGATCGCCTCGCGCAGTTCGCCCGAGGCGAGCTGGCGCACGCGCGCCAGCGCCTCGGCGTTCTCCCCGGCGATGAAGTTGTCGAAGCTCGGCTCGGCCGGCTGCGAGATCTGCAGCGGTAGCTGGCGCATTAGAATGAATGGAAGGCCACCAAACTCTAGCATGTCGAAAGGACTTTCTTACCGCGACGCCGGCGTCGACATCGACGCGGGCGACGCGCTCGTCGAGGCGATCAAGCCGTTCGCGAAGCGCACCATGCGGCCGGAGGTGCTGGCCGGCATCGGCGGCTTCGGCGCGCTGTGCGAGATGCCGAAGAAGTACAAGCGAGCCGGTGCTGGTCTCCGGCACCGACGGCGTCGGCACCAAGCTCAAGCTCGCCTTCCAGCTCGACCGGCACGACACGGTCGGCATCGACCTGGTCGCGATGAGCGTCAACGACGTGCTGGTGCAGGGCGCCGAGCCGCTGTTCTTCCTCGACTACTTCGCCTGCGGCAAGCTCGACAACGAGCGTCGCGGCGCAGCGTGGTCAAGCGGCATCGCCGACGGCTGCGAGCTGGCCGGCTGCGCGCTGATCGGCGGCGAGACCGCGGAGATGCCCGGCATGTATCCCGAGGGCGAGTACGACCTCGCCGGCTTCTGCGTCGGCGTGGTGGAGAAGGACCGCATCCTCGACGGCAAGAGCATCGTGCCGGGCGACGTGCTGCTCGGCCTCGCCTCGAGCGGCCCGCACTCGAACGGCTATTCCCTGATCCGGAAGATCGTCGGCGAGGAGCAAGCCTAGCTTCGGACCTCGCCGACTCGCTGATGGAGCCGACCCGCATCTACGTGAAGCCGGTGCTCAAGCTGCTGGCGGCGGTTCCCGTGAAGGGCCTGGCGCACATCACCGGCGGCGGCCTGATCGGCAACGTGCCGCGCATGCTGCCGAAGGGGACGCAGCGCGGTGATCGCGCAAGAAGGCGTGGCCGCGGCCCGCAGATCTTCAGCTGGCTGCAGCAGACCGGGCAACGTCGCCGAGGACGAAATGCACCGCGTGTTCAACTGCGGCATCGGCATGGTGGTCTGCGTGCCGCGCCGACAAGGTCGCCGCGGCGAAGATGCTGCTGAAGCGCGAGGGCGAGCTGGCCTACGAGATCGGCCGCATCGAAGCCTCGTCGGCGCCGGAGCCGGAGTGCGTCATCGAGTAGCGTCAGGCGGGATCGCGGCGCCGTGAAGCTGAAGATGCACGAGAACTCGATGTTCGCGATCCTGCTGCGCAAGGCGTGGTGGGTGAGCGGGCTGGTCGCGCTTGCCCTCTTCGGGCTGCTGCGGCTCTTTCTCCCGTGGGACTTCGCGCTGTTCGCATCGCTGCCGTTCGCGGTGATCGCGGCCTACGTCGGCGCTGAAGACAGCTGCGCGCGCCCGGCGCGGGGCGGATCGCGAAGACAATCGAGAAGCTGCGCGCCATGTCGTGGGACGAATTCGCGGCGCGCCATGGAGGCGGCGTATCGGCGCGAGGGTTTCCAGGTGACCCGTCTCGAGGCGGGCGCGCGGATTTCGAGCTGGTGCAGGGCGCGCGCCACACGCTGGTTGCCGGCAAGCGCTGGAAAGCGACGCGCACCGGGATCGAGCCGCTGCGCGAGCTCGAGGCGGCGCGCGCGAGGCGCACGAGGCGCACGAGTGCGTCTACGTCTCGGTCGGGGAGATCACGGAGCAGGCGAGGGCGTTCGCGATGGAGAAGAAGATCAGGGTCATGCAGGGAGCCGACCTGGTGCTGCTGCTCGGCGCGTGAAACTCCCCGGACAAAACAGGCCGACCTTAGTGAACTAGTTCATACCCCTGCCGTGGGGCGTCTGGCGACCATGACGTTCCATGACAAAAGGCGAGAGCCCTTCTGGCGAGGCTGCGCGGACATCGCGGGCATGATCCTGTGGCCGATCCTGCGTGACGAGCCGAGCCGCGCCGCCGCGGACCCCGCGGTCGACATCCGCGCCGATGAAGTGGGCGAACGTGCAGTTGCTGCTCGCCGAGGCATTCCGCCTTGAGGGCTTTCTCGTGAAAGAGATCGGCGGCGAGGCCGCCGACATGGTGCTGATGAAGGACGAGCGCACCTACCTTGTCGACTGCCGCCACTGGCGCGCGCTCGAGGTTGGCGCGAACGCCGCGGGCGAGCTCTACGGCGCGATGGGGCGTCTCGACGCGAAGGGCGGCTTCGTCGTCACCGCCGGCAAGTTCACCTCCGACGCGCTGGAGTTTGCGCGCGGACTCAACGTCGAGCTGGATCGGCGGGCGCGAGCTCGCGCGCAGGCTCGAAATGGCCAAGGAAACGATCTCCGGCGCGCTGCCGGTCAGGCCGCTCGCCCGCTAGCCGAACACCGAAACAGGGGGCCACCTCCCGTCGCGACGGCTGTCTTAAATTACACTCTTCCAGCGTATCATGAGAAATGTCACCATCACGCTGGACAACGAGACCGCCGCGCAGGCGAAGGTGCACGCCGCCGAGCGTGGATGAGGCTCTTTCCGCTGCATCGGCGAGGTGTTGCGCCGCGATCTGCGCAACAAGGCGACATCTACGACGCGGCTTACCGTTCGTGGCGTGCCGGCAAAGCCTTCCGCTCGCGGGCCGGCGCAGCCTTATCCCAGGCGCGGAGGAAACCTATGACCTGCCCTGTGCTCGTCGACGCTAGCGTCATTCGTGCGCGCGCGATCCGCGCGACCCGCTCACGCAGCAGCGCCGGCGGAGTGGATCGACTGGCTGTGGCAGCAGCGCGCCGGCCGCACCAGCATGCAGGTGCTGGCCGCGAGTTCTACGCCGCGCGCCACGCGGCAGCTGAAGCTGGACGAGGACCTCGCCTGGGACGAGGTCAAGCGCTATCCGCGTGGACGCCGCTGCCGACTGACGAGGCGTTGCTGCGTGGCGCGCGCGAGGTGGAGCGCCGCTACAAGCTCGCCTGGTGGGACAGCATGGCGGTGGCGGCGGCGCAAATCCAGCGATTGCGCCATCCTCGCCAGCGAGGATCTCGGCGGACGGCACGAGCTTCGGCATGCTGAAGGTGCGCAATCCCTGCACCTCGGTGCTCGAAGAGCCGCTGCGCCGCGTACCTGGTGCAGGATGGCACCGCTGCATCGCCTCGCGCGGGCGGCCGCGTGCGCGCCAGCCGCCCAGGCCAGATCCATCTGCTCTCAGCACCGCGCGGCCCAGCGGGCCGTAGGGGATTGCCGAGCGTCTCGGTCAGCTCGAAGTGGTTGTAGCCCTCGGCGGCGATCAGCTCGACCTGCTTGCCCGGCTTTCTGCAAGGCGGCGGCGAAGTCGCGCGACTGGCGCTGGAATTCCGGCGTCTCCAGCGAGCCGTAGAGAAGCACGATCGGCGCGCTGATGCGGGAGAGATGGCGCTGCGGCGAGAGCGCATCCTCGACCTCGTCGGTGAACGCGACGTAGCTCGAGCGCTTGGAAAGCCGCGGGCCGCGCAGGTCGTACATGCCGCTCGCCAGCACGTAGCCTTTCACCGCGAAGCCGCTGGTGGCGAGCCACGCCGCCGAGGTGCGCGCCGGACGAAGTGCCCGAGACGTAGACGCGGGCTGGGTCGCCGCCGAACTGCCTGGCGTTGTCGATCACCCAGGCGACGGCGCGCCGCACCTGATCGGCCATCGACCATCAGGTCGCCGCCGGTTTCGAGCACGTTGTTGAAATCGAGCACCACGAAATGGCTGCCGGCGCCGACGAACATCTCCGCCGGGAAGGCGTAGTCGCGCGCCAGCCCGGCGCGCCAGGCGCCGCCGTGGATGAACACGTTCACCGGGCGCATCGGGCTTGCGAGTCCGGTAGACGTCGAGCCCTTCGATCGGCCGACTTGCCGTAGGCGAAGCGCTGCGGCTCGCCGAGGTGCTGGCGCGTGATGCGGCTCGCGCTGGCGAAGCGCGCGATGACCTGATCGCGGTTGGCGGCGTACACCGCCTGGTCGTAGGCGTCGTCGAGCGCCTTCTGGTCGTAGTCGAGGAAGACCTTCGGGCCGCTCATGGGCCGAGCATACAATTTCCGGGATGATCGCGACCAGCGAAGCCGGCGCCCGCTTCAGCCGCTGCCGGCGCTGGCGCACGCTTCTCTGGCGGCGCTGGAACGCCGCGGCGCCGGTCGCCAACTTCCTGATGCTCAACCCGAGCACCGCGGACGAGGTCCAGCTCGATCCCTCCTGCACGCGCGCGCGCGTCTACGCCGAGCGCTGGGGCTTCGGCGGCCTGATCGTCACCAACCTCTTCGCCTGGCGCGCCACCGACCCGGACGACATGAAATCGGCGCCCGACCCGGTGGGACGCGGCAACGACGCCGCGATCATCGCCGCCGCCCGCGAGGCGAAGCTCCTCGTCTGCGCGTGGGGCAACCACGGCGCGCATCTCGGCCGCTCGGGCAAGGTCGTAGCCCTTCTTCGCAGGGCAGGAATTGATCTCCACGTCCTGAAAAATAAACGGCGGCGGCGAGCCCGCGCATCCGCTCTACCTGCGCGGTTCGCTGCGACCGCAAGTCTGGACCTCGGTGATAAGCCTTCGCGCCGGACGTGGAGTAGCGTCCTTCGCATGGTGGGCTGGACGCTACTCCGAGGCAATCCTCGGAGGCGATGCGGAAAAGTTCCTCGCCGAGGCCGACTATGGGCTGCCCCCGGAGGATGAGGACGAGGAGCTGGAGGACGAGGTAGTCCTACGGGACTACGCGGCGACGCTAGCCCTTGCTGGAGGTCTTGCGGATTTCCTTCTCGTCGGACCACTCGAGCAGGCCGTTGCGGATGTTCCAGAGCTGCAGGTTGAACTTGTAGTAGACGTCCTTCTTGTCCTTCACCTGCTTGACGATGGAGGTGATGTTGCCTTCCATCCGGTACTGGGCGCCGACCATCTGGCCCTTCTCGACGGCGGCTCGGCTTGGCGTAGAGCTCGCTGTTCTGCTGGCGCTTGAGCTCCTCCACCTGCTGCTGCATGGCGACGGAGTCGACCGCGAAGCGCACCCGGCCGCCGCTGCTGCAGCTCGGCGCGGATGCGAGTCGGTGATGGCGCGCGTGTCGATGTACTCGCTGGTCTTGTTGCTGCACTTCCTGGACGGTGACGATCGGCAGGTTGCCGCTGGCGATCGACGGGCGCCTGCTGCATCGAGCGCGCCATCGCCTCGGCGATCATCTGCAGGTCGGTCGAGCCGAACTGGTTGGTGAGCGGTCTCGACGCCGCGCGCGTCGCCGTAGCTGGTCTTCTCTCCTTGGCGCAGCCGGCGAAGAGCGCCGCGGCGCGCGAGGGCGACGGCGAGGTTGCGGGATGGCGGAGTTCATTCCTGGCTCCTCAGGATCAGCCGGAAGTCGACGGCCTTGTTGCTCGGCGACGACGCTGTTGATCGACGAGGTTGGAGTTCTCGTAGAGCATCACCGGCTTCCACGACTTCCTCTTCCCGCGCGCGCATGCCCTCGCGGTCGATCCAGCGGAACTTGTAGGCGATGCGCTTCACCGTGGAGCTGTCGTTGTTGAGGTTGGCGTCGATCTTCATCAGGTCGCCGGTCTTCGAGCAGCGCATCTCGGTCGCCTGGATGGTGGTGCGCTTGCCCTCCATCGCGGTCTTCAGCTTCACCAGGTCGTCCATCGAGCTCACCTTGGCGTCGCCGATCGGGCAGCCGAAGGCCATGCCCGGCTGCTCGAATCCCTTCTTGCGTGGCGCAGGCGGCGAACAGCACCGGCAACAGCACCGCGATCATCCATGAGTGTTTCATTTCAGGCCCTCCTTGTTCTCGCTGCCTTGCGCCCGGCTGACGTTCGGCGCGTGCACATACAATGCGGTGGCGCAGCAGGCGCAAGTCTACCACCGCGTAACGTCCGGCTAACGTCGATGCGCGCGTCGCGTTGACCGTCCGGCGTCGACAGCGTGACGGTATGCACGCCGCGCGGCAGGCGCGCGCGCGCGATCGGAGATGTCCGAGGGCAGCGTGCGCCAGGTGCGGTCATCGGCGGACTCCATCACCGCCGCGCCGACGGAACACGCGAGCGCCGCGAGGCCGCACGAGCGCCGCGCGGCGCCGTGGTCGTCCGACGCGGCGCGCTGCGCCTGGTACTGCATCGTCGCGTTGGTCGCGGCGCGCGATCGCTGGCGCGCAGCATGATCGCCGGCATGTCGTCCTTGAGGCTGCCGGCGCGCCATCAGGTCGATGCTGGTGAGCGGCGCGACCGGCGAGCGACCGCCCGTCGACCAGCGAGCTGCGTCGGCGGCCGGCCGGCGATCGGCGGATCGCATCATCACCGGGAACGAGACCGGCGACCAGCATCGGCCGCGGCTCGATCAACACCGGCATGCGGAAACTGGCGCGAGTGGATCGCCGGCGCCGTGCCCGTGCCGATGATGAACAGAACGTCGGTCATGCCGTCGTCCTCGGTCCGCGTCGCGGCGAGACGCGCTGGTCGAGGCCGCGCAGCGCCTCCTCGAGCAGCGGCTGGTTCGGCTGCAGCTCGTTCGCGAGGCGGTAGCCCGGCGCGGCGAGGCTCGGCTCGCCGAGCGCCTCGTAGACGAAGCCGGCGAGGTAGTGCGACAGCGCGCTCTGGTAGCTGTTCCTCAGCGCGTTCACCGCGGGATTGTCGATCGTCTCCACCGGATAGCCGTTCAGCTCCTTGAAGCTGGTGCTGCGCGCCGCGCTTGCGCGCCTCCTCCTCGACGCGCGGCGATCTGCTTGCCGCGCGCTGCTCGGCGATCGTCGCTTCGAGCTCGTGCGTCTGCTTGATCGCGACGCGCGCGTTGGTCGTAAGTCGCCCAGCGCGAGGTAGTTCAGCGCCATGTAGGTGAGCAGCATCACCTTCTCGTAGTCGTGGCCGACGTAGGGCCGCAGCTTGTCGTTGACCACGTAGCTCGCCGCGGTGCCGGCGAGCACCGGCGACGCTGTCGAGCACGCTCGCCCGGTCTGCGACGCGCTGGTTCGCCGCCGCCCACGACTTCTGGCTCTCGGGATAGCGCTCGCCGCAAGCGCTGCAGCATGCCGAGCTCGAGGTAGTAGAGCAGGTCCTTGTCCGGCGGCGGTTGTTCGACTCGAGCAGGCGTGATCGCGTCGTCGACGTTGCCGCTCGCGGCGCTGGTCGAGCGTGCCGATAGCAGCTCGGCGTCGTAGCTGCGCAAGGCGGCGCAGCCGGAGAGCAGGCGATGCCAGCAGCAAGACAGGGACAGCAGGCGCACGACTGCTGCTTTACAGCGCCGCTCCTTGCGGCTTCCGTCAGGTTGACGAGCCGCTGCGGCGGCGGCGGATTCGCCTTCGCCGCGACGTAGTAGCGGCTGCACCTTCGCGCCGAGCTCCTGCAGGCGCGCAGCGCGGTGCTCCGGCGAGGGATGCGTCGACAGGAACTCCGGCGGCGCTGCCGCCGAGCTTGCCCATCTTTTCCCACAGCGTCACCGCCGCACTGCGGGTCGTAGCCGGCGCGCGCGGCGAGCTCGATGCCGATCTGGTCGGCCTCGGATTCGCTTGTCGCGGCTGTTCGGCAGCTGGATCGCGTACACCGCGGCGAGCTGCGTGCCGGTCAGCGCGAGGCCGCGGGTCGATTCGGACGACGGAGATGGCGAGCGCGACGCCGGTGGCCAGCACCTGCGAGGTCATCGCCACCGACATGCGCTCCTGCGTGTGGTCCGGCGAGCGCGTGGCTGATCTCGTGGCCCATCACCTGCGCGATCTCGTCGTCGCTGGCGTTGCAGCTTGTCCCACATGCCGGTGTAGATCGCCATCTTGCCGCCCGCCATGCAGAAGGCGTTGACCGTCTTCGGGTCGTTGATGACCTGCACTTCCCACTTCCAGCCGGCCGAGTCCGGGCGCAGCTTGATCGCCTGCGCGATCAGCCGGTCGGTGATGTCGCGCACCTTCTGCGCGCGCGCCGTGCCGGCCTCGATCTGCTTCTTCTTGCCGAGCTGGCCCATCATCTGCGGCGTAGGCCGCCGCCGACTCGCTCAGCGCCAGGCTCTCGGGCACGATCATCGAGCTGGCTGCGGCCGGTGATCGGGTTGCTCGCGCAGCCGGCGAGCAGCGCGCACGCGGCAAGCAGGGTCGACAGGCTCTTCATTTCGCGGCGCATTTTACGGCGTCGCCGCGCCTCCAGATGTAACTGATTGTTTTCGAGTTTCTGCGCTGCGGGATGCGGGTCGCCGCGGCCATGCCTTAGACTTTCTCCGCAGCCTGCTCCCTGATGATCCCGACTCCCCTCACGCCGCAAGAAGCTCGCCAGCGAGCCGGATTTCGAGCGCCCGCCGCTCTGGATCCACGAGGCCGTCGCGGCATCCTGCGCCGGCGCGAAGGATCGCTGCCTCCAGCGCGAAGCGAAGCGGCGCGAGCTGCTCGCGCTGCTCGACCGCATCCCGATCCGCGTCGAAGCCCGTGAAGCGTCGCAGAGCCGGCGGCTCCTGCCGGCGCGACGCCTAAGCCGCCTTCCGGTCGGCCTCGGCAGCTCGCCGATCGCGGTCCTGCACCGCGTCCTCGACGCGGTCGAGGAACACGAACTCCAGCTTCTGCCGCGCCTCGGCGGGCACGTCCTCGAGGTCCTTCTCGTTGCGCCTCGGCAGCATCACCGTCTTGATGCCGGCGCGCAGCGCGGCGAGCGTCTTCTCCTTCACGCCGCCGATCGGCAGCACCAGGCCGCGCAGCGAGATCTCGCCGGTCATGGCGACGTCGGCCCGCACCGGCTTGCTCGGTGAGCAGCGAAACCAGGCGCGAGGAACATCGCCACGCCCGCGCTCGGGCCGTCCTTCGGCGTCGCGCCCGCGGGCACGTGGATGTGGATGTCGATCTTCTCGAAGGATCTTCCACGATGAAGTCCTTGGCGAGCGTCAGCGCCGCCTGCGCCGACTCCTTCATCACGTCGCCGAGCTGGCCGGTGATGATCAGCTTGCCCGAGCCCGGCACCTTGAGGCCTCGATGAAGAGGATGTCGCCGCCGACCGGCGTCCAGGCGAGGCCGGTGGCCACGCCGGGCACCGAGGTGCGCTGCGCGGTCTCGTTCTCGAACTTCTTCGGGCCGAGGATGGCGTGCAGGTCCTTGTCTTCGATCTCGACTTTTTCTGCAGCGCCTTCGGCGATCCTCATCGCCGCGTTCCGCAGCACCGCGCCGATGTTGCGCTCGAGGTTGCGCACGCCGGCCTCGCGCGTGTAGTCGGCGATGATGGCGCGGATCGCTTCTTCTGCAATCGCGACTCTTTCCGAAGATCAAGCCGTTGGCCTCGAGCTGCCGCTTCACCAGGTAGCGCTTCGCGATCTCGAGCTTCTCCTCCTCGGTGTAGCCGGGGAGCTGGATGATCTCCATGCGGTCGCGCAGCGGCCCGGGATGGTGTCGAGCACGTTGGCGGTGGTGATGAACATCACCTTCGACAGGTCGAAGTCGACGCCGAGGTAGTTGTCGCGGAATTTCGCGTTCTGCTCCGGGTCGAGCACCTCGAGCAGCGCGCTCGACGGGTCGCCGTGGAAGCCGCCCATGCCGAGCTTGTCGATCTCGTCGAACATCAGCACGGTGTGCTTCGACTCGGCGCGGCGCAGCGCCTGGATGACGTTGCCGGGCAGCGCGCCGATGTAGGTGCGCCGGTGGCCGCGGATCTCGGCCTCGTCGTGCACGCCGCCGAGCGCGATGCGCTGGAACTTGCGCCCGGTGGCGCGCGCGATCGACTGGCCGAGCGAGGTCTTGCCGACGCCGGGCGGGCCGACGAAGCACAGGATCGGGCTCTTGCCCGACGGGTTGAGCTTGCGCACCGCGAGGTGCTCGAGGATGCGGCGCTTGATCTTGTCGAGGCCGAAGTGGTCCTCGTCGAGGATCTTGCCTCGCCTCGGCGATGTCGATCGGCTTCGCTGGCCTCGGTCCTTCCAGGGCAGCTCGGACAGCCACTCGAGGTAGGTGCGCAGCATCGAGCCCTCGGCGCTGCCTTCGCCCATGCGCTGCAGGCGCTTCAGCTCCTTGATCGCGTGCTTGTGCACGTCCTCGGGCATGCCGGCGTCGTCGATCGCCTTCTTCAGCTCGGCGATCTCGGCCGCGCCGTCCTCGCCCTCGCCGAGCTCCTTCTGGATCTGGCGCATCTGCTCGCGCAGCACGTGCTCGCGCTGGCGCTCGTCGAACTCCTTCTTCGTCTTGTCGCCGATCTCCTTGGAGATGCGCAGCACGCCGACGCGCTCGCCGACAGGCGCGCGAGCACCTTGTCGAGGCGCCGCCGCAGGTCGAAGGTCTCGAGCAGGTCCTGCTTGTCCTCGTTCTTCACGTCGAGCAGGTTGGCGACCATGTCGGCGAGCAGGCCCGGCGAGGTCACGCCCTGCACCACCAGCGCGAGCTCGTCGGGCGCGTCCGGGCAGCAGCTCGATCGCCTCCGCCGCCTGCTGCTTCGAGCTGCAGGAAGCGCGCCTCGATCTCGGGCGTCGTGTCGTCGCTGCGCCTCGACATCGGCGACGCGCGCGACCAGGAACGGCCAGCCCTCGAGGAACTCGAGCACGCGGAAGCGGCTCTGGCCCTGCACCACGAGGTGGTGCGCGCCCTCGTTGCCGGTGATGTAGCGCACCACGCTGCCCGGCGGTGCCGACCCAGTAGAGGTCGCTCGGCTTGACGTCGTTCTTCTCCGCGTCGCGCTGCAGGAGGAAGCCGATCGCTTCGTTGGCTGCGCACCGCTTCCTGCGCGGCCGCGACCGAGCTCGGCGCGCCCGACCGTGATCGGCGAGATCACGCCCGGGAAGCAGCACGGTGTTGCGCATCGGGATGAGGATCAGCGCGTCGTCGGGCAGCGGCCGCATCGCCACAGCTTTCGCTTTGTCGGGAGCGTTCATGCGCCTTTCCTTCCTGGAAGGTCAGGGTGAGCACGCCGTCGCGAGCGACTTTTCCGCCAGCTCGAGCGGCGCGTAGGGATCGGCGAGCGGCAGGCCGATGCGGCGCTCGAAGCGTCCGTAGGGGATCTCGATCCGGTGCACGTGCGAGGCCGCGTCGCGGCACGGGAAGGGCCGCAGCGCCGAAGGGTGATGCCCGTCCGGCTCGACCGCGATCGCGATCGAATCGGCGGCGACGCCGGGCAGCGCGATCTGCACCGCCAGCCCGTCGGGCGATCTCGACGATGTCGACCGGCGGCTCCCACGCCGCTTCCGCGTGGGTGAAGAACTGCCGGTGCAGCCGCTCGGCGCGCTCGAGCATCGACAGCGCCTCGCTCCACATCCAGCCGGAAAAATGCCGCGAGCTCATGGCCCCTAGGTGGCGGCGGCTCCGCCGGAATCAAGGGCTAGCTGGAGTTGCCGGCTTTCTCCAATAGCCACTCTCGGAATGTGGCGACTGCCGGGCGATCGGCAATGACCTCGGGGCAGACAAGGTAATACGCGCCGACCGGCTTCATCTCGATGGCGAACGGCGCGACCAGGCGCCCGGAGGCGATGTCGTCGTCGACCAGCGGCCGCAGCGCGAGCGCCACGCCGAGCTTCTGCGACGCGGCCTCGAGCGACAGGATGTTCGATGGAGAAGTGCGGCCCGCGCGCTGCCGTCGACGCGGTCGGCGACGCCGGCCGCGTCGAGCCATTTCTGCCAGGCGTTGCCGTGGGCGACGAGGTCCATCGCGTCGTCGTGCAGCAGCACGTGGTGCGCCAGGTCTGCCGGCTTCGTGCAGGGTTGTCCTTGACCAGCTCCGGACTCGCGACCACCACCATCGAGACGCCGAACAGCCGGTCGGCTGCGGTAGCCGGGATACTCGCCCAGGCCGAGGTGGATCTCGACGCCCGAGACGTCGTCGCGCAGGTCGAGCGTTCCCGATCATCACCGCGGTGTCGAGCGCGCCGGCGTCGACCATCTTGCTCGAGCCGACCACGCGCACCTCGATCTTCGGGCTCGCGCCTGGAGAAGTCGGCGAGGCGCGGCATCAGCCAGCGCGCGGTGAACACCGGCGGCGCGGTGATCGCGAGGTCGGTCTCGCCGCCGCGCTCGCGGATCTGCTCCACCGCCGCGGCGAGCGCGTCGAAGCCGTCGCGCAGCCGCGGCAGCGCCGGCGCGCGCCGCCTCGGTGAGCTGCACGCCGCGCCCCGAGCGGCGGAACAATTCCACACCGAGGTATTCCTCGAGGCTCTTGACCTGGTGGCTGACCGCCGCCTGCGTGATGGAAAGCTCGTTCGCGGCCTCCTTGAAGGAAAGATGGCGCGCGGCGGCCTCGAATACCCGTAAAGCGTTCAGGGGCGGAAGGCGATAAATCACGTGACGGAGTTGTTGCGAATCGTTGAGTTTTTCTTATGCAAGACGTGAGTATTCATCGTTTGTTCTATTGCGCCGGCGGCCTTATCTTGGCATTCGTATGAAAGGCAAAGCCAACATGAGCTACCCGACTCCCGAGCAATTGTACGCACTCGAGCTTGCCGCGCGCCGCGCGCGCAACGCCGAGATCGCGCGCCTCGCCGGAGCGGTCGCGCAGGCGCTGAAAGCAGGCTTCGCGTCGCGCTGCGCTCGCGCTCAACACGAAAGGAGTCCGTCATGCTTAAGACCGAATTCTGGAAAAAAGCCGCCAGCTCGCTGCCGGCCGCAGTCCGCGCCCGGCACATCGGCGACATCGCGCGCGCCGAGCGCTTCGAGCTGCTGCTCGACGGCGTGATCGACGCCTGGTCGCAGATCAAAGGCGCGCTCGCGCGAGCGTTCGCGCGCCCGACGCACCAGCACTGAACCGTCTGCCTCGCCGTCCGAGCTCCGAAAGCCTCCTCCTCCTCCTCTGGCCTAGGATCCCGCTCGGGCGGCGAGCATCTCCTGCCGCAAGGTTTCTTAACCCCGCAATGGTTTAATGGGGCCCATGAAGGGCCCCGTGAAAGCCGCTGGCTGCGTCGTCTTCCGGCGCACGCCGCGCGGCATCCGCTTTCTCGTCCTGCGCGCGTTCAAGAACTGGGACTTTCCCAAGGGCCTGGTCGACACCGGCGAGGACCAGCTCGCCTGCGCGAAGCGCGAAGTGGCCGAGGAGACCGGCCTCACCAACCTCGACTATCCCTTCGGCGACGAGTTCCGCGAGACGGTGCCGTACGCCGGCAACAAGGTGGCGCGCTACTACCTCGCCGAGACCGAGAAGTCGAGATCGTGCTGCCGGTGTCGCCCGAGCTCGGGCGTCCCGAGCACCACGAGTACCGCTGGGTGAGCGCAGAGGAGGCGGAAGAGCTGCTGCCGCCGCGCCTCGCGGCCGGTCCTCGAGTGGGCGCAGCGGACGATCTCCGGCAGCTAGCCGAAGCCGGGTTTCCTACTTCGAGTGCGAGACCGGCAGCGGCCGCGGTGCCGCCGGCGATGGCGGTGTCGGATGCGTCGAGGCGCTCGAACGGCAGGTGGTGGCGCGCGAAGAAGCGCTCCACCGCCGGGCAGCCAGTAACTCACGCCGACCACGTCGGTGAACAGGTAGTGGCCGTCCTTGCCGAAGGCCGGCTGCAGCATGTACTCCGCGTCGGCGCCGCCGGCGGCATAGCGATCGAACCACAGCCGCGTGATGCGCGGGCTGAAGAAGCAGGTCGTTCTCCGCGTAGTTGAAGAGCACCGGCACGCGCGTCGTGCTTGCCGAGGGTGTCGAGCACCTTGGCGATCGGCTCGACCGCGCAGGGCACGCCGGGGCTCGTTTCCGGATCGCCGCCGCGGCCGCCGGCGAAGGAGAGCACCGCCACCAGGCCCTGCGGCGAGCGCGTGCCCGCGGTGAAGAGCGAAACCATGCCGCCCGCCGACTGGCCGGCGAGGATCATGCGCGAGCCGTCGACGTACGGCAGGCCGCGCGCGTAGGCGTAGGCGGCCATCACGTCGTCGGCCGCGGCCTGCTCGGCCTTGACGTAGTCGGGATTGGCGCAGCTGCCCGGGTCCTCGGCCATCGCGCCGCCGGTCGCGCCGAAGCCGCGGCGCAGCGGCATCACCACCACGTAGCCGCGGCGCGCGAGACACCGACGCTGGCGCTGATGCAGGAGCTCGGAAGACTCCCGCGCGCGCTCGCGCGCGCTCGCCGAAACACCGTGATTGAGGACCACTACGCCGTACGGGCCGGTGCCGTCGGGACGCAGGATCGTGGTCGCGATCTCGTAGCCGGCTGAGCGAGGAAATGCGCACCTGCTCCTCGACGAGGCGCGGTCCGTGATACGCGCTTTCGTCCGCGGCGAAGGCGAAGAGCGGGAGCGAGGAGCGCGCAGACCAGCGCCAGCACGCGATCGACTTTGTGTCCTTCTTTCAGCTTCTCCCCCGTCGTAGTAACCGCCCACAAGTGTAGCGGCGACGCGTGACGGAGGTGAAGCGGCAATTCTACAGCGCGATTACCACATGCTCCTCAGTTTCGCTGCAACGTCGACGACATTTCCACCGCGCGCGCGGGGATCGCTGGTAGTGAGCTTCGTCGCTCCAGGCGAGCGGCTCGAAGCACGCCATCACGCCCGGCGTGAGGAAGCGGCTGCGCGCGCCATAGACGTGGCGGTCGCCCACGCGGGACTGCTGTGTCACGAAATACTTGACCGGCGCGAGGAGATCGAGGCTCGTCTTGGCGCGCGTCATGGCGACGTACAGGAGCCGGCGCTCCTCCTCGATCTGCTCGGCGCGGCCGGTGGCGAATTCCGACGGGAAGCTGCCGTCGGACACGTTCAGCACGTACGACGGCGTCCCATTCCTGGCCCTTCGCCGAATGCACGGTGGAGAGCACGAGGTAGTCCTCGTCGAGGAGCGGCGGGCCGGCGAGGTCGCCGGTCGCGCTCGGCGGGTCGAGCGCCAGCTCGCTGAGAAATCCTCGCGGCCGGCGAAGTTGGCCGAGATCTTCTCCAGCTGCTCGAGGTCGCCGGCGCGCACCTGCGCTTCCGCGTACAGGCGCTCGAGGTGCGGCGCGTACCACTCGCGCACGCGCGCGACCTGGCCGGCCCAGGGCGCCTCCGGGACGGTCAGCGATTCGAGCAGCCGGCACAAGTCGCCATCCAGTCGAAGAAACGGCTTGCCATGAAAAGCCGGAAGCTTCGAAGCGCGTGAAGCAGTTCGCCGCGGTCGCCGGACCGACGCCGGGAAGAAGCTGCAGCGTCCGCCACGCGGCGACGCGGTTCTTCGGGTTGTCGGCCCAGCGCAGGACCGCGAGCAGGTCCTTGACGTGCGCCGCCTCGAGGAACTTGAGCCCGCCGTACTTCACGTAGGGGATGTTCCGCCGCACCAGCTCCAGCTCCAGCACGTCGCTGTGATGCGAGCTGCGGAACAGCACCGCCTGCCGCCGCAGCGCGATCGATTTTCGCGGTTCTCCAGCACCTTCGAAACCACGTAGCTCGCCTGCGCCGAGTCGTCGGCCACGGTGACGTAGCGCGGCTTCACGCCGGCGCCTTTGCGCGACACGCAGGCTCTTGCCCATCAGGGCATTCGCGGCGTCGAGGATCGGCTGCGTCGAGCGGTAGTTGTCCTCGAGCGCTGACGACCGCGGCGCCGAAGCGCTGCGGGAAAGCCGCGGATGTTCTCGCACCGTCGCGGCGCGGAAGGAGTAGATCGCCTGCGCGTCGTCGCCGACGACGGTGAGGCCTGCGCCGCGCGGGCGCAGCCGCGCGCAGGATCTCGCGCCTGCAGCACGTTGGTGTCCTGGTATTCGTCGACCAGCACGTGGTCGAAGCAGGCCGCCGATCTCGGCGGCGAGCGCGGCGTCCTCCATCATCGCGCGCCAGTAGAGCAGCAGGTCGTCGTAGTCGAGCGCCTGGATGGCGAGCTTCTTCTCCGTATAGGCGCGGAACAGGCCGGTGAGCGGCTCCTCCCATTCGCGCGCACCAGGGAAGGTGCGTCTGCAGCGTGTCGGCGAGGCGGCCCTGCGTGTTCATCCGGTGCGAGTAGATGGCGAGGCAGGTGTCCTTGCGCGGGAAGCGCTTCTCGGTCTTCGACAGGCCGAGCTCGTGGCGCACGACGTCGATCAGGTCGGCCGCGTCGCCGCGGTCGAGGACGCGTGAAGCTCGGCTCGAGGCCGACGCGCCGCGCGTTCTGCCGGATGAGGCGGTTGGCGATCGCGTGGAAAGTGCCCGACCACGGGCAGCCGCACGCTGCTTCACCGCCTCGGCGACGATGCGCTGCGCGCGGCGCGTCATCTCCTGCGCCGCGCGGCGCGAGAAGGTGAGCAGCAGGATGCGCTCGGGCGCCGCGCCGCGCGAGCAGCAGATGCGCGACGCGGTGCGCGAGCGTGTTCGTCTTGCCGGTGCCGGCGCCGGCGAGGATCAGCAGCGGCCCGTCGCCGAAGGTCGCGGCCTCGCGCTGCCGGGTATTCAACTTGTCGCATGCGCCGTCAGCGCGACTATAGGCGAAATACTGTATATTCATCCATAGGGGCGTCTGCTACCTTTCGGGAATCCATGCGCACCCTCGCGCCTGAAGTCCTGAAGGGCATCCGCCGCGGCATCGAGAAGGAAAGCCTGCGCGTGCGCGCCGGACGGCTCGCTCTCGACGCACGCCGCATCCGCCGGCGCTCGGCGCGGCGCTCACGCATCCGCACATCACCACCGACTTCAGCGAGTCGCAGCTCGAGCTCATCACCGGCGCGCACGCAGGGCGTCGACGCCTGCCTCGAGGAGCTGACCGAGATCCACAAGGTCGTCTATCGCGCGCATCGGCGACGAGCTGCTGTGGGCGCGCGTCGATGCCCTGCAGCCTGCCGGGCGACGACGCGATCCCGATCGGCCGCTACGGCACGCTCCAACGTCGGCCGCGCGAAGACCGTCTACCGCACGGGCCTGTCGCACCGCTACGGCCGGCGCATGCAGACCATCTCCGGCATCCACTACAACCTCTCGGTGCCGGGGACGACGAGCGAGCAGTACTTCGCGCTGATCCGCAACTTCCGCCGCCGCTCCTGGCTGCTGCTCTACCTCTTCGGCGCGTCGCCCGCGGTGTGCTCGAGCTTCGTCGCCGGCCGCCAGCACGAGCTGCAGGAGCTCGCGCCCGGGACGCATGTACGCGCCGCACGGCACGTCGCTGCGCATGGGGCGCCTGGGCTACCAGAGCGACGCGCAGGCCTCGCTCAAGGTGAGCTACAACAGCCTGAAGAGCTACACCGCGTCGCTCTACGACGCGCTCACCAAGCCGTACGGGCCCTACGAAAAGATCGGCATCCTGAAAGACAACGAATATCTGCAGCTCAACACCACGCTGCTGCAGATCGAGAACGAGTTCTACGGCACGATCCGGCCCAAGCGCCGCATCAAGCGCGGCGAGCGGCCGCTGCACGCGCTGCGCGAGCGCGGCGTCGAGTACGTCGAGGTGCGCCTGATGGACCTCGATCCGTTCGTCGCCGATCGGCATCGGCGCGGGCACCATGCGCTTCCTCGACGTCTTCCTGCTGCACTGCCTGCTCGACGAGAGCCCCGACGACACGCCCGAGGAGATCGCCGCCATCGGCCGCAACCAGCAGACGGTGGCATTGCGCGGCCGGGAGCCGGGCCTGGTTCTTGAATCTTCAACAGGCAAAACCACCCTGGCGGCCTGGGGCAGGCAGCTGCTCGACGCCTGCCAGCCGATCGCCAAGGCGCTCGACGCCGCGCACGGCGGCGGCAGCGCCTACCGCGACGCGCTGATGGGCGCTGCGGTGATCGTCGTCCAACCCGAACGCCGCGCCCTCGGCGCGCGTGCTGCACGCCATGGCGCGCAACCACGGCAATTCCTACGTGCGCTTCGTGCTCGCCGAGTCGCTGCTGCACGCCGGCAGCCTGCGCGGCCTGCCGCTCGGCGCGGGACGTCAACGAGCGCTTCGAGCACCTCGCCGCGGAATCGCTCGCGGAGCAGGGACGGATCGAGGCGGGCGACAAGGTGGACTTCGAAACCTTCCGGCAGCAATACCTCTCGCCCGAGCTGCTGAAGGTCTAGCCTCTTCTATTTCGGGAAGTCGAGGATGATGTTGACCCGGCGGTTTTCCTGCTGTCCCTCTGCGCTCGTGTTGTAGGCGAAACGCCGGGTCTCGCCGAACCCTTGCGCGAACAGCCGGGTGCGGTCGACGCCGAACTGCGTTCACCATGGCATCCACCACGCTCTCGGCTCTGCGCTGGGAGAGCTGCTGGGCCTGAGCGTGGCTCCCTGCTGGTTGCTGGTGTGTCCCTCCACCGTTGCGGTGACGCCGGGGTGCGCCTTGATGAAATTCGCCACCTTGCGCAGCTCCTCGCGGTACTGCGGCCGAACGATCGGCGCTGTTGGTGTCGAACTCCATCTCCATGGCCATGGTGATCCTGGTCGGGAGCCGGCACGATGCCCTCGATGTCCGTCGCGCAGGCGATGACGGCGTCGATCCGCCGGTTCAGCCGTTTCCCCACCTCGGTGTTGTTGTCCGCGATGGGCGCGCGTCTCTCCGTACCCCACGGCCTTCAGCCGGGAGCGGGCGATGCCGCGCTTCTCCAGGTAGCTCACCACATTGTCCGCCCGGCTCTGGGACAGCTTCATATTGTCGGCGCTCGACCCCACCTCATCGCTGTGACCCTCGATGACCGCCGTGGTGTCGGGGTATTTCCGCATGAAGATCGCCACCTTCTCGATCTTCTCCTCGGCGTCGCGCTGAACGGTAGTCCGGTTGATATCGAACTGGACGACGAGAATGCTGCAGTATTGCTGGGTCTTCGCCACGACCGGCACGATGACCAGCACGGGCGCCGGCGCTGCTGCCGCGCGACCGGCGCGGCGGCGTTGCCGCTGCCGCGGCGCGGCTTTTCGCCGCCGCCGAAGTAGTAGACCAGGCCGACCGAAAACATGTGCGCCGAGCCGCTCGTTGCCGATCGCATCGGTGATGCGGAAACGCTCCACCTCGCCGCGCAGTCCGAGCGAGTCGGTGAGATCGTATTGAGCCCCGAGACCCAGCTTGTAGTTGGCCTCGGTCTTCGATGGACTGGGGTCCGGAACGACGCCGACTGCCGCTGAACGTGTCCTTGGCCTGGGTGTAGGTCAGGCCCACTCGACCCAGAGCGGAAAACTTCTGCGTGAACGGCAGGATGCCGACCGCATCCAGATTCAGGCCCTGATACTTGGCGCTTCCGGTCTGCGATCCGGTCGTGGTATTCGCGGTATAGCCGAACTTTCCGAGATTGAAGTAGCCGCCTTCAACGGCGAAGTTCCTGTTGAGCTTGTATCCGCCGAACAGCTTGAGGCCGAAGCTGTCCTCGTCCTTGTCGACCGAAGTCACCGTAAAGCCCGAGCTCTGCAACCCGGACCTGATGCGATCGTCGTTGATCTTGGCTGTCGTCAGACCGCCGCTCAGTCCGCCGTACCAGCCCGAATCCGCCGCCGCTGCGTCGCAGCGCGTTGACGGCCGCGAATCCCAGCAGGCACAAGGCCCCAGAGCTTTCCTTGAATGCATGTTTTTCTCCACGAGGCCGCCGTTACGGTACGGTGATGGTGGTAACCGAGGTGCCGCCGACAAACGGAGGCTGGGCCGGTCAATGTGAACGTGCCGGCCCCGGATGCGCCCGCCAATACCCTGCCCATTCACCGTTGAGCTCGGTGTTGATCGTGGCAGTCCGGCCGGCGAGGATGTTTCCGTTCCAGGTTGTTCCCGATCCGACCGTGATGTCCAGACCGGCCACGAACCAGACGTTTCTCGCCTGGGCGCCGTTGACCAGTTTGATCTGGGTCGGAAGAAGAAGCGTGCCCGAGTCGACGAAAGAGCTGTCGATCTTGAAGATCCAGACATCCGACGCGCCTGCCGTCGAGCGTCGTCAGCGCTACCGGCCGCCATGCCGAGGGCGGCCTCGTGATGAGATGCCGGGAGGAGGACTTTGCCGGCCGGCCTGCCGCGCCGAGCTGACCGCCAAGGAAGCCGGTCGCGAAAGTGTCGACCTTGTTCTGGCCCTCGACCCACGCGGTATTTACCGCGGTCGTGCGACCGTCGTTGATATTCCGGTTCCATCGCCAGCCCAGTAGATTGTCCCGTTCATCGGTCATTCCCGTCGGGCTTGCGTAGGGCTTGACCAGCGCAGGATTGGGAGGCGCCGGCGTTGCCGGTGGAGTCCGTACAGGTGGCAAGCGGGTCCAGCGCGATATCGCCATTGACCACGGTCACGCCGGTCGAGGTGAGTCCTCGCTGCGAGACGATGCCGTACGAGGCGGCAGCTCCGAGAGTTGATCGCGAGAGGGCGCGCCCGCGCCGCCCTTTCCGCCAGGTGCCGCCGAAGATGCCCGTCATGCTCCGCTTCCGCATCCGGCGATGAAGCCGGCGACGAGCGACGCCATGATCCACAGCCACGCTTTGAAACCGCTTCTTTTCTTGTCCATCTGAACCCATCCCTTCGTGGTTCCTTATCCCTCTTTCGCCCGACCGCACTGTTCGTTGCCGTAGCACATAAAAAAAAGGCCGTCTCGCGACGGCCTTCTTGTCCGCTTCTTGCTGATGGCTTACTGGGGCACAGTGACCGTAGTCATGTCCAGAACCACCGCAGACTGGGCGAGCAGCCTGCCGTTGATCGATGCGAGATTGCCGAACGTGATCCCGGTCTGGCCGAGGATGATTCCCTCGAAGTGCGTGCCAGCTCCCATGGTCACCGCGCCGGAGACTTGCCAGAAGACGTTCTGGGGCAGCGCGCCACCGGTCAGGATGACTCTCTTGTTAGCGGCCATGTCGAGTGTTCCCGCGATCTGGAAAACCCAGACATCGGTTGCACTGCCGTTGAGGGTCAGATCCGTCGTGATGTTGACGTTGGTCCCCCATGTGTAGACGCCAGCCGCAAGGGTTTGACCCGTGACAGTTCCCGCTCCGAGATTCAGGTTGGGGCCAACTCCTGCCGGTTTCCCGGCAGCCTCGGTGTAGGCGGTTTGCATGCTGCCTACGGCCGTGCCCAGGTCAACCTTGGTCGTCCCGCCGACATAGTCGGCTGCGTAGAGCTTTGAGGGTGCGACGTCTTGAGCGGATGTCGAATAGGTATCGGTGACGTCAGATGTTTCCGACCAACCCGTCAAGCCGACCCGGGCATTTGGACTCAATCCGATATTCCCGGTCACCGCGGAGCCTGGAACGGTTGAGACACCCGTTTTTGCCAGAATCCCGTAACCGCTGGACGTGCCAAGGTCTCCGGCCGATCCGAGAGAAACGCAGGCCGCGCCTCCCGAGCAGACTGCTCCGCCCGTTGAGGTTTTCGCTGAGCTGTTGCCGCCGCCGCCGCCACCACCACCGCATCCGGCAACCGCGCCGGCCATGACCAGCGCCATCGAACCATGAAATTGTTTCCGTACTTGTTCATTTGATTCCCTTCCTTTGATTTCAAACCGGTGGCTCAGGCCACCTGTCGATGCAAGCAGTTATGCGCCCTTTGCAAGATCTGCACTGTGCGCTGCAGTACTTAGCGGAGCCGAAAGATCTCGGCCGGCGAGCGCTCTGTGCGCTGGCACACATAAGAAAAAGGGCCCTCGCGGGCCCTTTCCATCGTCTGCTGACTGCAGGCTTACTGTGATGTGCCGCCCATGCGGCCGGGGCTGCCCGGTAATGCCGCCGAGTTCGTCGTTCGAGCGCAGGGGGTTGCCCTGGTTCGAGTTGCCCGGATCGCAAGCCTCGGGCCCGTTACCCACGCCCTGGTTGCAGCCCTGCTTCGTCATTGTGCCGCCGCCACTATCGCAACCGGTGAGAGAGGCGCCGGTCAGCGTCACTGCGGCTTTCGCGAGGGCATTGCCGCTGAAGGTTCCACCGGTGTCGGTGATGGCCGCACCTGCGTAAATCGTTCCCAGGAAATTCGAAGTCGTCATGGTCGCGGCTTGGGCGACCCACCAGGTCACGTTACACGCCGTCCCGCCGTTTGCCATGGCCACCGAGAAGTTGGTGCCCGTGAGAGCGCCGGTTCCGGACGTCCCGACCTTGAAGAGCCAGGTCCCGTTCGAGGGTCCATTGAGCGTCAACAGGCCGGTCAGCGTCGCTGCCGCGTCGAAACAATAGACACCGGGCGAAAGCGTCACGCCGGCGAGGGTGCCGGTCAGGACCTGGTCGCATGGCGTGAGCGCGAGCGAGTCGTACGCGCTGTTGAAGTCGGTCAAGACTCCAGTGGAGACCGGCGCGAGGACCGCCCCGAAATCGTGCACGAGGTCTGAACGATCGAGGCCGGCAGGCCGGTTGAGTCCACGTTGCCGATGATGATGGAATCGGTGCAGGTCACCGCTCCGCCATGGCCGGGCGTTGCACTGAGGATCGCGGGACCTGCCGCGTCCTTCGCGAAGGCTGCCTGCGTGAGCAGCGCCAGCACGCAAACGGAGAAATACTTTGACAGGAATTCATTGCGATACCTCTCTGGTTTTTCTAGCACGACGGAGGCAGCCCCGAGAGGGTTGCAAATCTATCGCCGCAGCAGTTATCCGCCGTTTGCGGCGCGGCACACCGTGCGCCCGCGCACACAACTCCTCACCAATTGCCGAAGGAGACGCCGATGCCGATCGTGGTCTGCTTGTGGTTGTAGTCGATCAAGGTCTCGCCATAGCCGGAGGTGAGCTGCAGGTGCAGCCTCGCCGCCCCGAGCGCGTCCAGCAGCGGTGTTGCCCAGTCGAGCTGCGCGAATCCGCGGCCGGGAGAGCGATCTCAGGTTGTGGCGCAAGAGCAGGGAAGTGACATAGCCGCCCGCGGTCTGGTAGCGCGTGAGCGAGATCGCCGCGACCCATGTAATCCTTGATGTCCGGGTTGTCGTCGTCGTTGGCGTTTTCCGGGATCCGGTGCCACGCGCGTGCCAGCAGCGAGAGCCGGCCCCACTCCCAGCCGCCCTGCGCGTACGCCCGGCTCCAGCCGCGCGATTGGGTTTCGGTCTGCCCGTTGGATTCGTGCGACAGGCCGAGGTTGACGAGCTTGAAGCCGTCGCCTTCGTTGCCGGTGCCGAAGGTGAGGATTGCCTCGGGCTCGTAGTTGATTTCGCGGAAGGGGCGCGAGTCCTTATGGTTGAACGCCTGCCAGTTGACCCGGTGGGTGTAGCCGAACCACAGGCGCATGCTGTCGACGCCGATAGGACGCAGAAGCGGGGCGACGCCGATATCGTCGAAGAACTCGCGCGAAATCAGCTCCGTCTTGAAGCTGATCTGGAACTTGAGCTCGTTGCGGTTCAGGTCCTCCGGCTCGAGGGTGGTGCGGTCGGTCGCCGGGCTGCTCGGCTGCGTGTTCGGGTTGCTCGACCAGCGCGAGATGATGTAGGTCGGCCGGTATCCCAGGATGTCCGTCAGGTGCCGCGCGCCGCGCTGCTTCGCGCCGAGCTTCCAGGCCTCGCTGAGGTGCGAAGGCGTCGGCGTCGGATCGACCGGCTCGCCGGAGGGCGATGGCGTCGTCCTCGCCAGCTCGTCATAGCAGGCGAGCCGCTCGTCGATGCCCTCGATCCTGCGCGCAGCGCGAAAGCCCTCGTCCGCGCGGCTCGTCTGCCGCTCGGAGCGCCGCGCCCAGAGCAAGGGAAGCGACCGAGGGTCCTCAGCCGGGCACGACTTCATTTGACCTGCAGCTCGAAGACGCCCGCGCTGCGCCTCGACGGCGATGAGGCGGAACAGCGGTGCCAGCTGCTCCTGCCGCTGCGCCGGATGCGAGCGGTGACGAGAAGCCTCGGCGGGCCGCGGCTCGACCAGTGCCTTTGCCGTCGGAGCCGCAGCGGCCCTCGAGCGTGCGCAGCGTTGCGCGTGCAGGTCGGAGCCGACGGCCTAGCGAACTGGCACTCGTACTCGCCGAGAGGCGAGATCGGGCGTCAGCGCCGAGCCCGCCGCGCCATAGCAGCGTGGCGTCGCCGTCCGACCCGGCCGCGCTCGAGAGAGGTGGGGATGCTGACCGCACTTCGCCGGTGAGGCGAAGCGGCGCGAGCTGAGGCATGCCCGGCGCCGAGCGGCGCGCCGCGCGGCAGATTGATGCCGGCGTCCCGCGATCTCCACGCGCGAGAGCGAGATCGCGATACCGGAACGGCTTCGGGCCTCGGTCCGAGCTCGACCTCGGCGACCAGGCGGCCGCGCAGCAACGACTCGGGCAGCACCGCGCCACGCGATCGCGCCTCGCGACGCCGGCGCTGCCGTCCGCCTCGCGGACTTCGATCCAGCCCTGCGCCGGACCATATGGTGCCTCCGCGCCGGCGAGGCGCAGCCTGCCTCGCCTGGCGGACGCCAGGCGAGCGTCGCATCGGCGTCGCCGGCGCGAACGCGATCGAGGTGGCGATGCACAGCGGCGGCTGGAAGATGCCGAGCCGCAACGCAGGCGTGATCCAGCGCACTACTACGCGCGCCGCCACGCGGATAGCGTCGCCGTCACGCTGACCATGCCCGGCGCAGCCACAGGCTTCGACGCGCGCCGCCTCGACGGCCAACGCCGCAGCCTGCAAGCGCGCGGCGATTCAGCTTGGGCCAGTCGGCGAAGCGACACGGCGCCGAAGGCGATGCGCACGCGATCGGCATCCGGGGCATCGATGCGCAGTCAGCGCCGGAGGAGAAGGTCGCGTCGACGCGCGCCTGCACCAGCGCGCGCAGATCGGTCGGCGGGCCGGGGCGACCGCTGCCGCAGTGCGCTCCTCGCTCCGCCGCCGCCTGCCGGTCGAGGAGCGCCGCCTGCGTGCGCAGCGTCACCGCGACGCTGGTGCGCAACTGGACGCGAGCCGCGTCCAGCGGAGTGCAGCAGCCCTAGATAGGCTGCAACGGCGGCGGCACAGCCGCAAGCGCAGCGATGACGATGCGCCTCGCGCGGTCGCGCTCGCGATTCCCAGCGCTTGCGCAGACCAGGCGTTCGCAGAGAGCGCACCGAGATCGGCAGCCGGGTCCCTGCCACGTCTGATACGATCAACCCTGCCCGGAGAAGAGCGTGCCACCAGGCGCTGCACGCTTGCGCCTCTTCGATCGGCGCGAGCTTCGAGAGTCAGCGTGCGCGCGCCCGCCTCTCGTAGGGACAAGGTGCGCAACCCGCCCGTGGGCAGCGCCTTCCAGCCCCACGGCGACCTTTTCCGGTCATCCGGCGCGTGAAATCAACGCCGGCGGGCAGCCTGGCGCGGGTGGCGCCACCGCCACCGCGAGCTGCCGGCGCATCCGCAGCGCCGGATCCGCGACATGCGACGGCGTCGGGGCTTTACCGCTGCGAAACCGGCGCCAGCACATCTGGCGCGCGCAAACCGCGTTCGCTGCTCGCTCGCGGACGCTGTCCCAGCGTCGGGCGATCAGGGCTAGCGCCGTGGGATGGCAGGCGTGGCCGCGCCCGGCGAACCAGGCCGCAGGCCGCAGGCTCCGCCAGCGCCGCTGGCTGCAAGCCGCCAGCGACGACGCGCCCTGGGCGAGACCGACGCCTGGCGTGTCGCCGGCGCCATGCGCCAGTCCCCACGTCCCCCGCCAGGCAGCAGCGGCACGCCGAGCGCAGCTTCCCGACACTCGCGCCGGCCGGCGCGCCCGGCGCAATCCATAGACAGCAATCGTGCCAGGTCGCGCGCCGCGCAACCCTCCTGCTTCGTCGAGCATCAGCAATAATGCAATCCGAACCAGCGCCAT
>ERZ1370068.4301-contig-3380_pt1 | contig 49752 bp, 77 predicted proteins | sample MGYA00561227_ERZ1370068 | MGnify/ENA primary metagenome ERZ1370068 (study PRJEB38410, sample SAMEA6850437) | metagenome | study: Metagenomic assessment of the ecological functions of the soil: analysis of the soil microbiota associated with the... | reverse complement strand
TTGTACTTCGTTCAGTTACGTATTGCTGTGGCGGTGCGTCAGCGCGTCGAAGGAGAGGCTTCCGGCGCTCACTTTCGGGCGCGCGCTTCAAGAAACCCTAGGAAGGAGAAGTTTTTTTGGCGTTCGCTGCGCTCGGCGGCGCGCCTGAGCTGTCAGCGCTCCGCTGAGTGTCGCGCTGAGCCGCACACTGCGTAGGAAAGAACCACCAAGGAGTACCTGCGCGCTGATCGCCTCGCGCTGCGCCGCCCTCAATGCTCGCGCCGGAAGCCTGTCCCTTCTACGCGCTGACGCGCCAACGTCGTGCCTCGGTCCCCGCTTGCAGAAATCGAGGAAAGGAGTCGGAACGTACTTCGAGCGCACGGTGGGATTGGGGCACTCTTCCCGCTACGAAGGCTTGCAAACGAAGAGGACCATCGACGTCGCGACTTCCGAGGCGCGTCCCCCGTCGCGAGCGGGAGCAAGGCGCAGCCACAGGAGTCCCAGCACGCCGGCGACCAGCGGGCGGCACCGAGCACCGCGAGCTTCGACGAATTGACGATCACCGCGTGATCCGCGAACGCGAGGTTGGTGATGAAGATCGACATCGTGAACCCGATGCCGCCCAGCAGTCCCGCGCCCACCATGTGACTCCAGCGCACGTCCGGCGGCAGCGAGCAGACCCGGACTTCACCGCCACCAGCGCACATCAACGATCACGCCGAGCGGCTTGCCGATCAGCAACCCGAGCGCGATGCCGAGGCTGTTGGCGTGACTCAACTCGGCGACGGACTGCGCGATCGATCGGTCACGCCGGTATTCGCGAGCGCAAACAGCGGCAGGATCAGATACGCGACCGGCTTGTGCAGGCGCCGCGCTCGAGCCGATGCGAAGGCGATTCCGCCGTCGGCCTGCGTGGCGAGAACGGAATCGCGAATGCCAGCATGACGCCGGCAATCGATGCGTGAATGCCCGCGTGGTACACGCAATACCACAGGATCACGCCACCGCTCGAGATAGGGCCACAGCGACATGGACGCGCCGCGACCGGTTGAGCGCGATGCAGCGCAGCCCAGGTGCCGAGCGCCAGCGCCAGCCACGTGAACGAGATATCCGCCGTGTAGACCGTGGCGATCAGCACGATGGCCCCGAGGTCATCGATGATCGCGAACGCCACGATGAACAACTTGAGCGCCACCGGCACGCGCGCGCCGAGCAGCGCCAGGACCGCGAGCGCAAACGCGATGTCGGTGGCCATCGGAATGCCGAAACCCGACTTCGGTCGCGGTTCCGCCATTCAACGCGAAGTGGATCAGCGCCGGAGCGACCATGCCGCCGACGGCCGCGAAAGCCGGCAGCAGCGCATTGCGCACCTTCGACAGCGCGCCCACGTACACGCCGCGCTCGAGCTCGAGGCCGATCATCAGGAAGAACATCGCCATCAGCGCGTCGTTGATCCAGTGCTCGACGCTCAGCGGCCCCAGCTTCAGGTGCCAGAGATGCGACCAGGCCGCGGCGAACCGGCGAGTTGGCGAGCGCCAGCGATACGATGGTGCACGCCACCAGCAGGACGCCCCCGAACTGCTCGGACTTGACGAATCGCCTGAAGGTCTGATGCAGCATCATGGCTGTGCTAACTTCTCACGGGAATGACTGATTCGCCACTGCCACTCATCCTCGTACTGTTAGCCGCGTCGGTTTTCGTCGTGACGCTGGCGCGGTCGCCTGGGACTGCCGTCCATCCTCGGCTACGTCACCGTCGGCCTGATCCTGGGCCGCACGCCATCGGCGCTGTTCCCGGAATCCGACACCACGCACCTGCTGGCCGAGCTCGGCGTGGTCTTCCTGCTGTTCACGCTGGGCCTGGAATTCTCCTGGCCGCGCATGGTGGCGCTGCGCCGCGAGGTGTTCGGCCTGGGTCAGCCTGCAGGTGTTCGGCACCGCGGCCGTGGTGGCGCTCGATCGCCCACCTGTTCGGACTCGACTGGCCGCAGAGCATCGTGCTCGGCGGCGTGGTCGCCATGAGCTCCACGGTGCTCATCGTGCAGCAGCTCACCGAACGCGCCGAGCTCAATCGCACGCACGGCCGGCTGCGCCTTCAGCGTGGTGCTGTTCCAGGACATCGCGGTGGTGCCGTTCCTCGCGCTGGCGGCCGCGCTGGCGCCCGGTGGCGAGGCGTTCACGATCGGCGGCATGCGCTCAAGCCTGCGTCGGCGCCGGCACCGTCGGCGGTGCTGGTGGTGCTGGCCGCGGGCCGCTGGCTGCTGCGCCCGCTGCTGTACGTCATCGCCAACAGCCGGCTGCGCGAGTTGTTCACGCTGGCCGTGCTGCTGGTGGCGCTGGCGTCGGCCTGGGCTTCGCAGACTGGCCGGCCTCTCGATGGCGCTCGGCGCGTTTCCTCGCGGGAATGATGCTGGCCGAAACCGAATACAGCCACCAGGTCGAAAGCGTCATCCGCCCGTTCCGCGACATCCTGTTAGGCCTGTTCTTCATCTCGGTGGGCATGTTGCTCGACTTCAACGCGCTGTGGCGCGAGCTGTGGCTGATCCTCGCGCTGCTGGTCGCGATGGTGTTGCATCAAGGCGGTCATCGCCACGTTCGCCACGCGCCTGTTCGTCGACTCCAACTTCAAGGCGCTGCGCACCGGCGTCACGCTCGCCGTCGGCGGCGAATTCGGCATCGCGTTGCTCACGCTGCTGCTGCAGAACCGAGGCCATCGATCCGGCCATCGCGCAGCCGCTGCTGGTCGCCGTGGTGCTCGGCATGGTGCTGGCGCCGGTGATCCTCGCCAACAACAAGCGCGTGGCGCGCCTGCTGCTAGGCGAGCGCGGCCCGCCGCAAGACCGCCATCGAGCGCGAGGACGCCGTCACGCTGGCGCGTGGCCAAGCGCGAGCACGTCATCCTGTGCGGCTTCGGCCGCGTCGGCCAGAACGTGGCGCGCGTGCTCGAAGCGCAGGGCTTCGAATACATCGCCATCGATCTCGACGCGGTGCGCGTGCGCACCGCGCGGCAGATCGGCCAGCCGGTGGTGTACGGCGATTCCGCCGACGAGCAGGTGCTCGAGGAAGTCGGTCTCGCCAACGCCAACGCGGTGGTCATCTCGTTCTCCGACACGCGCACCTCGCTCGCCATCCTGCGCAGCCTGCGCCGGCTGCGCGCCGACGTGCCGGTGCTGGTGCGCACGCCCGACGACTCGCGCCTGCTCGAGCTCAAGACCGCGGGCGCCACCGAGGTGGTGCCCGAGGCCTTCGAAGCCAGCCTCATGCTGGCCTCGCACGTGCTGATGTCGCTCAAGGTGCCGCCGGCGCGCGTCATGCGCTCGGTCGCCGAGCTGCGCGGCAATCGCTACGAGATGCTGCGCAACGTCGATCGCGCGCGGCGATGGCATGATCGAACGACGCCGAGTTCGCCGAGCAGGTGCGTTCGGTGGTGCTGCCGCCGGGCTCGTGGTGCATCGGCAAGCGCGTGGATGAAGTGCGCCGCGCCGGCGCCGAAGTCGCGTTCACCGGCATCCGCCGCCAGGGAATCCTCGGCCGCGAGCCCACGGGCGACACCGAATTCCAGGACGGCGACATCGTGGTGATCTACGGCACGCCCGAGGCGCTCGAGCATGCCGAGGCCGTGTTGCTGGCGGTAGGGTGCCATGACTCGCGCAATTCTCTGTTACGTCGCGCTCGCCTTGGCTGAGCGAGGCTGCGCTGGCCTCGCCGCCGCACGGCCGAGCGCGATCGTCGCGCGCGCGCCGATATTTCGCGTCGCTGGGTGGCGGGGCGGCTGCGCTACGAACGTTACGAGTCGCGCAGCTCCGCTCGCCGTCTGGCGACGTCACCGGTGGGTGGTTCGCAGGCATCCGGCGGATCGAGACATCCACTGCTTGCGTCAGGCGCGGATAGTGGCGCAGGGCTCGCCGGTCGTAGTCCGCTCCGGAGCGCCTTCCGTGCCATCAGAGCACGGCGGCAAGTATCGCGTGAAGTGTGGATCTATCCGAGGACGCGCTGCGCAGAAACCGCTCGGCATCCACGAGCAGATGGTGCAGGTTCAAAGTGCCGGGCGTGGTATTCAGCGACCTTCGGCATCGAAGCTCTGAGGCTTCAGCGCGGTTTCTTCCGGGCTTCGACTTCGACGGTTCGCCGATTTCCGGCACGCCTTCGTCACTGCCGTCCGTCATCCACGCCCTCGCGCGCCTTCTCCGCGAGTGCCACGTACACGGCGCGAATGCGTTCGAGCTCGTGCTCTTCGCAGCTCTTCGAGATTCATGAGCACGTTGTGCGCGCCGGCGGTGACGCGCAGCAGCTCATCGAGCTTGACCTGCACGGCGACCGCATCGCGGTTCTGCGTGCTCTGGATCAGGAACACCATGAGGAAGGTGACGATGGTGGTGCCCGTGTTGATCACGAGCTGCCAGGTATCGCTCCAGTGAAGATGGGCCCGCTGATCGCCCAAGCGGCTACCACGAGCACGGCGAGCATGAATGCCGACGGCTGACCGCTGGCGTGGGCCGTCGCCTTGGCGAAACGCGTGAACCAGGATTTCGATTTTGCGGGGGTCATGAGGCCAACTCCTCGTTGAGATGTTCTGCTGGGGTTCGTCTGCGACCACGCGCTTCGGCCAGCTCGAGCACCAGCACGCTGCCGATGATCATCGCGCTGCCGAGCAGCTGCCAGCCGTTCAGGCGTTCGTCGAGGAACAGCGCCGCCAGCAAGATGGTGGTGCGGCGGGCCGATGGTGCTGCCGATGGCCGCGCGCTGCGCGCCGACGCGCCGCATGCCCTCGGCCTGCAGCAGCCCGGGGATGAACACGCAGAAGACGCCCAGGATGACGAGCAGCATCCAGTCGTAGGCCTGCAGCGCGCGGCATCTCGTCGAACGGAGCGGAACAGCGGCGAAGTGCAGCGCCAGCATCACGGCCGGCCGAGCTCATGCCGATGGCGGCGAAGCGCGTGCTGCCGAGCTCGTGCGTGTAGCGTTCGCCGATCAGGAAGTAGATAGCCGTGGTGAGCGCGGCGATCGAGCACGAGCCAGCACCGAACAGGTTCTGCCGCAGTTCGGCGAGGTCGACGCCGCCCATGGCGAAGAAGATGCCGGCGTAGGTGACGACCAGGGCCGCGACGACGCCGCGCCTCGCGGCGCGCGCCGCGTTGAGCACCGAGCCGATGAGCACCACGATCGCCGGATAGCTGAACAGCAGCACCCGCTCGATCGACGCATCGATGAGCGTCAGCGCCCAGAAATCCACCAGTGCGCCGACGTAGTAGCAGGTGATGCCGGCGATGGCGGCGGCGCACGTAGCGCGCCGGCGCCGCACGGGCGGTCGGCCTCGGCGTCGAGCCTCGGAGGGTTGGCGCGCACGCGCGAACCAGGCGAACAGCGGCATCGGCGAGCACCGCGCGCACCGTCGACCAGCAGCTCGAAGCCCACGCCGCGCTGGTACAGCGGCCTTGCTGAACAGCCCCTTGCTGGCGAACAAGAATGGCGGCGCCGCGCGACGAACAACATGCCGAGGCGCTGGCGCCGGTCTGTTCCTGATCCATAGCGTGCATGATTCCCGACGCAGCGGCGCTACGCCAATCTCTGGTTAACACTGTAGAATGCCGCGCTTCGTGAGGCGCGACGACATCCAGTTCCCGGCCAAACACTCCGCGCTGCGCGACGACGTGCACGTGCTCGGCGCGCTCGTCGGCGACGTGCTGAAAGAGCAGGGCGGCGACACGCTGTTCGACCTGGTCGAGAAAGACCGCCGCTCTATCCATCCGGCGCCGCGCCGGCGACAAGGAAGCCGCGGCCGAGCTCAGCAGTCCAGCTGCGCGGGCCGCGCGCCGCAGGTGGCGCGCGACCTGGCGCGCGCTTTCTCGATGTGGTTCCGCGCGGTCAATCTCGCCGAGAAGGTGCATCGCATCCGCCGCCGCCGCGGCTACTTCATCGAAGCCAGCGAGCGCGCGCAGCCGGGCGGCGTCGAGGCGGCGCTGCACCGCGCTCAAGAAGCGCGGCTTCGACGCTCGCCGAGGTGCTGGAGCTGCTGAAGCAAGATCCGCATCGAGCCCGTGTTCACCGCGCATCCCACCGAGAGCGCGCGCCGCACGATGCTGCGCAAGAACCAGCGCATCGCCGGAGCTGCTGCTGGATCGGCTGGATCCCAACGCTCACGCCGCAGGAGCTGCGCCAGAACTGGAGCCGCGTGCGCACCGAGGTCACCACCGCGTGGCAGACCGAAGATCATCCGCGCGAGCGTCTCACGGTGGCCGACGAGCGCGAGCACGTGGTGTTCTATCTCGCGGAGATCCTCTACCGCATCCTGCCGGCGTTTTACGACGAGCTGGCCGAGGCGCTGGCCAAGCTCTACGGCGTGCACGCGGATTCGCTCGAGCTGCCGAACATCGATGCCGCTTCGGCACCTGGGTCGGCGGCGACATGGACGGCAACCCGGACGTGCACGCCAAGACCATCCGCGAGACGCTCGCGCGCCAGCAGCAGGTGATCATCAACGCCTACTTCAGCGAGTGCCGGCGTGCTGGCGCAGCTGCTGTCGCAGAGCGCCAGCCGCAGCGCGGTCACGCCCGGAGCTCAGCCAGCGCATCGAGCTGTACGCCACGCTGATTCCCGGCGCGCAGGGCATCACGCCCATGCGCCACGACCGCATGCCGTATCGCGTGTTCCTCGGGCAGGTGTCCGAGCGGCTGCGCGCTCACCTACGACCGCCGGCCGAATGGCTACGAAGGTCCGCAGCAGTTCCTGCGCGACCTCAAGCTGATCGCGGCCAGCCTCAAGGCGAACAAGCGGCTTTCACGCCGGCTGGGGCAACGTGCAGCGCCTCATCCGGCGCGTGGAAACCTTCGGCTTTCACCTCGCCACGCTCGATCTGCGCCAGCACGCGGAGATCCATCACCGCGTCATCGGCGCAGGGCCTCGACGATCCGCACTGGATGGCGCGCACGCCCGCCGAGCGCCACGACCTGCTGGTGCAGGCCATCGAGCGCGATGCCGGCGTCAAGATGGAGCTCGATGCGCTCGGGCAAGCCGCACGCTCGGCGTGTTCGAAGCCATCCTGCAGGCGCGGCATCGCTACGGGCCAGGACGCCATCGGCTACTACGTGGTGAGCGGCACGCAGAGCGCCGACGACGTGCTCGCGCCGCTGCTGCTGGCGCGCTGGGCCGAAGCCTACGACCGCGTCTCCGGCGAGGTCGCCGTGGACATCGCGCCGCTGTTCGAATCCGTCGATGCGCTCGAACACTGCGGCGACGTCGATGCAGACCTTGTTAGGCGATCCGCTGTACCGCCGGCATCTCGATGCGCGCGGCCGCACGCAGTGCGCGCTCGTCGGTTACTCGGACGCCAACAAGGAGAGCGGCATCTGCGCGTCGCGCTTCGCCGCGTATCGCGCGCAGGCGGATCTTGTCCGCCGCGCTGGCGGCGGCCAACGAACGCCACGTCATCTTCCACGCGCGCGGCGGCAGCATCGCGCGCGGCGGCTCGCGCATCGATTCGCTGGTGCGCACGGCGCCGGCCGGCACGGTCAACGGCGTGCTGCGCCTGACCGAGCAGGGCGAGGTCATCAACCAGAGTTATGGGCTGCGGCCCATCGCCATGCGCACGCTGGAGCGCGCCTTCCATGCGCTCGCGCTGTCGCTCGGCGGCAGCGCGACCGGCATGACGCGCCGGCGTCCGAGCAGGTGCAGTTCGCCGCGCGCGTCGCCGCGGTGAGCCGCCAGCATTACCGGCGCTTCGTGCACGGCGACGCGGATTTCTACGCCTGGTTCCAGGCGGTCACGCCCATCGACGTGATCGCGCGCATGCAGATCGGTTCGCGGCCCGGCGGTGCGCCCGGGCAAGGAAGGCTTCGATGCGCTGCGCGCGGTGCCGTGGGTGTTCGCGTGGACGCAGTCGCGCCACATGCTGCCGGCGTGGTACGGCGCCGGCGCTGGGTCTGCAGACCGCCATCGACGAGCTGGGCCTCGACGTCGGCGCGCTCGGCCTACGCGGAGTGGAATTTCTTCACCGCGCTCATCGACGACCTCGAGGCCGTCGCTGGCGCGCGCCGATCTCGACATCGCGGCGGCCTACGAAGAGCTCGCGGAGCGCGCGCCACCGGCATTTGCGGCGTCGAACTGCGCGAGGAATTCGCGCTGGTGCGCGAGCAGGTGCTGGAGATCAAGCAGACTGGCGGCGCTGCTCGACCGCGACCCGACGCATGCAGCGCTCCATCGAGCTGCGCAATCCCTACGTCGACCCGATCAACCTGCTGCAGGTCGATCTACTAAGGCGCTGGCGGGAAACCGGCCGCCAGGATCGCGATTTGTTCGAAGCGCTGCTGGCCTGCACCGCGGGCATTGCCGAAGGACTGCAGAGTACCGGATGATGCCGGCCACCTATGGATACGCGCCGCCGCACCCAAGGATTCGGGCTTTCGCAGCTTCGCGGAGTTCTATCCGTTCTACCTGAGCGAGCACCGGCATCCGGTGTCGCGCGTGCTGCACTACATCGGCACCTGGGGCGCGGTGCTCTGCCTGCTGGCGCTGCATCGTCACCGGCGAGCCGTGGTGGCTGCTCGGCGCGCTGCTCTGCGGCTACAGCTTCGCGTGGCTCGGGCATTTCCGCTTCGAGCGCAACCGGCCGGCGACGTTTCGCTATCCGTTCTACAGCCTGGCCGAGCGATTTCCGCATGTGGTGGGAACTGAACTTGGGCAAACTCAAGTTCCGTGAGCACCCGAACCGCCTCCGAACGCCCGAAGGGCAGCTCTCACTAAAACCGCTCCGCGCGCTGCTGCCGTTCCTCGCGCCGTATCGCGGGCGCATGTTGGTGGCGCTGTCTCGCGCTGCTGGTGGCCGCGGCCGCGATGCTGGCGCTGCCGCAGGCGCTCAAGAACGTCATCGACAAGGGTTTCAGCGCCGCCAACGCCGCTGCCATCGACCGCTATTTCCTGCTGGCTGCTGCTGGCCGCCGCGGTGTTCGCCGCATTCGCCATCGCTGCGCATGTACCTCGTGAACTGGATCGGCGAGCGCGTGGTGGCCGACCTGCGCAGCGCCGTCTACGCGCGCGTGCATCCGCATGGATCCCGCGTTCTTCGAGGTGACCAAGACCGGCGAGGTGCTCTCGCGGCTAACTACCGACACCACGCTGATCCAGTCGCTGTCCGGCATCGGGCTGTCGATCCTGCTGCGCTCGATCGGTGAGCTTCCTGGGTTCGCTGGTGCTGCTGCTGCTGACCAGTCTCAAGCTCGGCGCTCATCATCTTCGCGCTGATCCCGACCGTGCTCGCTGCCCATGCTGCTGTTCGGCCGGCGCGTGCGGCGCCTGTCGCGCGATTCGCAGGATCGCGTGGCCGACACCTCCGGGCTCGCCGGCGAGACGCTGAACGCCATCCAGACCGTGCAGGCGTTCACGCTCGAGGAGCTGCAGCGGCCGCCGCTACGACGCGGCGGTCGAGGAGAGTTTCGACACGGCCATCCGCCGCACGCGCGTGCGCGCCTGGCTGATCGCGTTCGCCATCATGACCATGTTCTCGGCGGTCACGCTGGTGCTGTGGCTGGGCGCGCGCTCGGTGCTCGCACGGCACGATGACCGGCGGCGATCTCGCGAAATTCCTGAGCTACGCCATCTTCATGGGCACGTCGGTGGCGGCGCTGTCGGAGATGTGGGGCGAGCTGCAGCGCGCGTCCGGCGCCATGGAGCGCACCGTCGAGCTGCTGCGAGTCGCGGCCGTCCATCGTCGTGCCCGGCGAACCCGATCGCGCTCGAATCGTCGACGACGCGGCGCGATCTCGCTTCGAGCACCTGTCGTTCAGCTATCCGTCGCGGCCCGACACGCGCGCGCTCGACGACTTCCACCTCGAGATCGCGCCGGGCGAAACCGTGGCGTTCGTCGGCCCCTCGGGCGCCGGCAAGAGCACGGTGTTCCAGCTGCTGCTGCGCTTCTACGACCCGGCGTTCGGGACGCATCCTCATCGACGGCGTCGACATCGCGCGCGCCGATCCGTCCGCGGTGCGCGCGCGCATCGGCCTCGTGCCGCAGGAAACCATGATCTTCGGCGCGAGCGCGCGCGAGAACATCCGCTACGGCCGGCCCGGCGCCAGCGACGCCGAGATCGAAGCCGCGGCGCGCGCGGCCGCGGCGCGACGAATTTCATCGCGCAAGCTGCCGCAGGGCTACGACACCTTCCTCGGCGAGCGCGGCGCGCGGCTGTCGGGCGGCCAGAAGCAGCGCATCGCCATCGCGCGCGCCATCCTCAAGAATCCGCCGCATCCTGCTGCTCGACGAGGCCACGAGCTCGCTGGATTCCGAGAGCGAGCAGCTGGTGCAGCGACGCGCTCGAGAAGCTCATGCGCAACCGCACCACGCTGGTCATCGCGCACCGGCTGGCCACGGCCATCAATTCCGACCGCATCGTGGTCGTCGACCGCGGGCGCATCGTCGGCATCGGCCGGCACGAAGAACTGCTGCGCGACAACGCGTTGTACGCGCGACTCGCGGCGCTACAATTCTGGCGAAAGTGAGGAGACAGCCCATGGCCTATGTCGATGGATTCCTGATTCCCGGTTCCGAAGCGAAACGCGGCGAAGTACAAGAAGATGTCCACCCAGGCGGGCAAGGTGTGGATGGACCACGGCGCGCTCGAGTACCACGAGTGCGTGGCCGATGACGTCATGTACGGCAAGCACACCTCGTTCCCGCAGGGCGTGAAGCTCAAGAAGGGCGAGCAGGTGTGGTTCTCGTGGATCGTCTACAAGTCGCGCAAGGATCGCGATCGCGTGAACGCGAAGGCGATGAAGGATCCGCGGCTCGCGCACATGATGGATCCGAAGGCCATGCCGTTCGACGGCAAGCGCATGGTGTTCGGCGGCTTCAAGATGGTGGTCGACCTCTAGGGATTGCGCTCGAAGACTCGCCGCGTAAGTCCCGCGAGTCATAAAGGTGAAATGCAGGCCGGGCATGCTGCCGGCTCCATGCAGCGTGATGCGCGGATCGCAGCATCGAGAAAGTCCGCCTGCGCTCGGTGTTCGTGTCCGACGTCCACCTGGGCTCGCGCGACTGCCGCGCGCGGCGAGCTGCTCGAAGTTCCTGGAATCGATCGAGGTCGACTATCTATTCCTGGTCGGCGACATCGTCGACTTCTGGAGCCTGCGCCGATCGTTCTACTGGCCGCGAAGAGCACAACGAGGTGCTGCGCGCCGATCCTCGCCATGGCGCAAGGAAGGCACGCAGGTCATCTACGTGCCCGGCAACCACGACGAAAACATCCGCGAGTTCTGCGGCTCGATGTTCGGCAACGTGAGCATTCGCCGCCGCTACGTGCATGCCACCGCCGATGGCCGGGAATTTCTCGTGCATGCATGGCGACGAGTTCGACTCGGCGGTGAAGTGCAGCCGCTGGCTCGCGCGCTTCGGCGCCACCGCGTACGACTTCATGATGCGCATCAATCGTGGCGTGAACGCTGTGCCGCCGCGCTGTTCGGACTGCCGCACTGGTCGCTCGCCAGCTACCTCAAACTGACGTCTGCGCGAACGCCGTGCGTTACGTCGAAGCGTTCGAGCACGCCGCCGCGCAGGCCGCGCTCAGCCGCAATCTCGCGGGCATCGTCTGCGGCCACATTCACCGTCCGGGCCTGCGGCGAGATCGACGGCGTGCTCTACTGCAACGACGGCGACTGGGTCGAAAGCTGCACGGCGCTCGGTCGAAGCACATGAACGGCGAGCTGTCGCTGTGGCATGCGGAGAATGCGTACGGCGCGCAGCGAGCAGGAGGCTCTGGTCGAGATCGCCGCCTAGGCCTTCAGTACAGTTGTCGCGGATTGCGGGGTTTTCCACGCTTCCTGGCCGCAGGCGTTGTGAAATAATCCGCGCGCATGCAGCTCAAGTTCCGCATTCTCAACGTGTTCACCGCGGCGGCGCGCGCCTGTCCGGCAATCCGCTGTGCGTGGTCGAAGATGGCAGCGGGCTCGACGCCGCCGCGCATGCAGGCGCTGGCGCGCCAGTTCAACCTGTCGGAGACCACGTTCATCCTGCCGTCGAAGCGCGCCGCGGCGCTGGTGCGCATCTTCACGCCGGCCTACGAAATGCCGTTCGCCGGCCATCCGACGCTCGGCACCGCGCACGTGTGCCGCGCGCTCGGGCTGGGCGGCAACCAGCTCGGCCTCGAGATGCGCGCCGGCATCATTCCGGTGACCGCGAATGGCGATCACTGGACGCTGCGCGCCGGCGGCAGCCTACGTCGCGACTGGTGGAGATCCAGCCGCCGGAGCTCGCACGCTTGTTAGGCCTGGACGCCTCCGACATCGGCTTCCAGCCGCTGTGGATGAAGGCGGGTCGCGAGCAGCTGGTCATTCCGCTCACCAGCGAAGCGGCGGTGCGGCGCGTGCGGCCCGAAGGCCGAACTGTTCGAAAGGCTCAAGAGCGTCGACGGCGCGGGCCAGGCCTATGTGTTCGCCTCGACGGGCGCGAAGAAGATCCTGAGCCGCTTCTTCTTCCCGGATGACGCGCGCAATTCTCGAAGACCCGGCGACGGGTTCCGCCTGCGCCAATCTCGGCGGCTGGTTCATCGCCATGGGCCGCCGGCCGCCGCTCGACTTCGAAGTCGCGCCAGGGCGAGTTCGATCGGCCGTCCATCGACGCTGCAGCTCGAAGTCAACACCGACAACGAAGTATTCGTTGGAGGCGAGGTTATCGAGATAGGATCCGGCATCTTGAATTTGTAAGGAGCTCTTGATGAGCGCCGATAGCTACCACAAGCGCAAACTCGGCAATCGCGTGCTGCAGCCCGAAACCCAGATGATGGGTTACGGTTACGATCCGGCACTCTCCGAAGGCTCGCTCAAGCCGCCGATCTTCCTCACGTCCACGTTCGTCTTCCGCAATGCGCAGGACGGCAAGGACTTCTTCGACTACACCTCGGGCCGGCGCCAGCCGCCGCCGGGCAGGCCGCGGGCCTGGTCTACTCGCGCTTCAACAATCCGAATCTCGAAGTGCTCGAAGACCGGCTCGGCGCTGTGGGAAGGCGGCGAAGCCGCGTGCGGTGTTCTCGAGCGGCATGTCGGCGATCTCGACCACGCTGTGGGCCTATCTCAAGCCGAACGACGTGCTGCTCATGAGCGAGCCGCTGTACGGCGGCACCGAGACCCTCATCGACAAGACCATGCCGGCTTTCGGCATCGGCGCGGTGCGCGTGCGCGGATGCCGTCAACCGCGAGGCCGTCATGGCCGGCGCGAAAGCGGCGCGTGGAGAAGGCCAAGGCCAAGGGCGGCAAGGTCGGGTTGTTAGTCACCGAGACGCCGGCCAATCCCACCAACAGCCTGGTGGACCTGCAGCTCTGGCGCGAGGCGTCCGAGTGGATCGCGACGCCAGCAGGGCGGGCGCGTCCGCCGGTCGCCGTGGACAACACCTTCCTCGGGCCCGTGTTCCAGAAGCCGCTCGAGCATGGCGCCGATCTCGTCATGTATTCGCTGACCAAGTATGTCGGCGGTCATTCGGACCTGGTGGCCGGCGGTGTCATCGGCGCCGAAGGCCATGGTGGCGCCGGTGCGCGCGCTGCGCAGTAGTTTGGGCACGCAGCTCGATCCGAACACCTCGTGGATGATCATGCGCTCCATGGAGACGCTGGCGCTGCGCATGCGCGCGTCGGCCGACAACGCCGGCGCGCGTGGCGCGGTTATCTCGCGCAGCATCCGAAGGTCGCGAGCGTCAACTACCTCGGGCACCTGAAGAGCGGCGATCCGCGCGCGGCGGTGTTCGCAGCGGCAGTGCCAGAGCGCCGGCTCGACGTTCGCGTTTTCGATTCGCGGTGGCGAGGCCGAGGCCTTCCGCATGCTGGACGCGCTGCAGGTCATGAAACTCGCCGTGAGCCTCGGCGGCACCGAGACGCTGATCTCGCATCCGGCATCGACCACGCATTCCGGCGTGCCCAAGGAAACGCGCGACCGCATGGGCGTCACCGATGCGCTGATCCGCATTTCGGTGGGCATCGAGAACGCCGACGACCTGATCGCCGACCTGGAGCAGGCACTGGCGAAGATCTGACGCATGGACGACTCGGACACGCGGTCCTGCCGAAGGAAGTCGTACTTCGGCGCGCCTCGAAGGCGCAGTGTCTGTGTGGGGCGGTGCGATTGGTCGTACGACGCCACCGCTCACCACCATGCGTTCTCATTGCCATTGCCCGGTGTGCCGCAAACATCACGGCACGTTGTTCGCCGCGTTCGTCGCGAGGTCCGCTCGCGACACGTTTCACTGGCGGAGCGGCACGGAGAAGATCGACACCTGGCAGCTCCGGCCACAGGGCGCACGCGCAGCCTTCTGTTCGGTGTGCGGTTCAAGGTGCCGAGCGTGCGATCGTGGGTGCTGCAGGCAGGCGTATTCATGCCCGCGGGCGCGCTCGACGGGGAGCTCGGCATCCGACCGCAGATGCATATCTTCGTGAGCTCGAAACCCCACCGGCGTATGCTTCGCCGACGGGTTGCCGGGCACACGATGCCTATCCACCGGAGTGGGGCGCGGCACGCCGTGGAGAATCCGCCGCGGCCATCGCGCGAAGGCGTGGCCAGCGGCAGTCGCGCCTGCGGCACGCGTGCGCTGCGAGCTCGAGGGCCGGCCGCTCGCGATGGTCCACTGTCACTGTTCGCCGCCGCCGGCGCGCGGTGGCGCGCGCACCACGCCTGCAGATCTCGCGTGGAAGCTCCAGGCGCTCAGGTGCACGCTCGGCGAAGAAATGCTCACCGTGTTTCCGATCTGCCGGAGGCGCGCAGTAGTTCTTCGGTACCACGTTCTGCAGCCACTGCGGCGGATTTCTGCCGCGCCGCTCGTTCCGGGCCGGGGGCGTGGTGCGTCGTGCCGGTCGGCGCAGCGCGGTTCCGATCCGGAGATTCACCCGCGGGCGCATCAGTTACGTCGCGTCCCCGCGCGAACTGGTTCGACATCACCGATGGCGTTCCGCAATTCGCGAAGCTGCGCCCGCCTAAATTTGACGGACGCGCCGCTTCGGCGGCGTTTCGCCAGCGTGGGGCTGCGGCCTGACAAGAACGCGGCCCCTGGAAGTGGGGGCGCAGCCCCTGACAAAACGCAGCCCCTGGGAATTTGCTGCGCACCGCGCGTCCGCCTAACATCCGACGCTCTCGTGCTGTCCCGAAACCCCACCGCTTTCCTCGCGCTGGCCCCGATCTGCAGCATCTGCCTGGGGGCTTTCGGCATTCAGTTCGGCTTCGCGCTGCCGCAGGCCAGCGCCACGCGCATCTTCCAGAACCTCGGCGCGTCTCTCGATAGCGTGCCGCTGCTGTTCCTGGCGGGGCCGATCACCGGTCTGATCGTTCAGCCGCTCGTCGGCTACTACTCGGATCGAACCTGGACGCGGTATGGACGGCGCCGCCCGTACTTTCTGCGTCGGCGCGGCGCTGGCGGCGGCGGCGCTCGTCGCCATGCCGAACGCAACGACGCTGTGGATCGCGGTGCTCATGCTGTGGGTGCTCGATGCCTCGCTCAATTTCACGATGGGCCCGTTCCGCGCCTTCGTCGCCGACCAGATGTCGGCCGAGCAGCGTGCCACCGGCTATCTCATGTACATGTTCTTTGCGAGCGTGGGCGCCGTGGTCGGCAGCCTGCTGCCCTGGATGTTCACGACGCTCGGCGTCTCGTCACGCACGCGCCGCCGGGTGAAATCAGCCTGGCGGTGAAGTACGCGTTCGGCGTGGGGGCGACGTTGATGATTGCTGGCGGTGTTGCTGGTCCGCGTTCGCGACGCGCGAATATCCGCCCGAGATGCTCGAGAAGTTCGACGGCGCCGAGACTGCATCGCGATGCCGAGTGTCTCCCGCCAGCGAATGCGCGGTCACGCGCTCGTGTGGCTGCGCGATCGGGAGCCGGTGGGCTGCTGCTGGCCTGGTTCGCCGACGTGCGCGCCGCGCTCTACGTGCTGGTGATGCGGCTCACTCGCCTATGGCGCGTTCCTGCTGGCGGCGAGCCGGATGAGGAGCGACAACGCCTTCACGACCATCCTCGGCGAACTGGAATCGATGTCCGCGTCCATGCGCTGGCTCGCGCTGGTGCAGTTCTGCTCCTGGTTCACGCTTGTTTGCGGTTTTCGTCTACACGACGCCCGCCGTGGCGAGGATGCAATTCGGCGGCAGCGTCCGGGCTCGGCAGGCTACGAGGCCGGCGCCAACTGGGTGGGCGTGCTGTTCGCCACTTACAATGGCCTCGCGCGCCGGCGCGGCGCTGATCATTCCGTATTTCGTGCGGCGCCATCGGCATGCGCACGCGTTCACCGCGTCAACCTGTGGATCGGGCACCGTGGGCCTGCTGTCGATGATGCTGATCCGCGAGCCCGAGTGGCTGCTCGTGTCGATGATCGGGCTCGGGGTTCGCCTGGGCCTCCATCATTGCCTTGCCCTACGCGATGCTCGCCAACAGCCTTCCGTCGCGGAAGATGGGCGTGAACATCGGCATCTTCAACATCTTCATCGTGATCCCGCAATTGCTCGCCGCGAGCGTGCTGCCGCTGCTGCTCGACGTGTTCGCCGGCGGCGACCCTTCCTATGCGCTGGTCATCGGCGCCGTCGGCTGGTTCCTCGCCGGCGTGCGCCGTGCTGCACGTCAGGACACCACGTCACTCGTGCCGATCGCGCGGAAGCGCACCGCTGAACCGCCGCCACCGGGCGCGAGCGCCGCCGCGATGCGGTCTTTCGCCGTCACGCTGCCGCTTCTCGATGACCAGCGCCGTGGGATTCGTCCGGAAGTCCGCGTCGGCCGCGTCGCGATAGATCTGCGCTTCGTAGCGCCGGCCGCGTTCGAGGAAGTCGAGCGGAATATCGAGCGTGCGCGCGTTCTCGTCGGTGGTGGCGCCCAGGTACCAGTCGGCAGCGCCGCGCTGCTGGCGCGCCACGACCACGTAGTCGCCGATCTCGCCCTGCAGCGTGCGCGAGGTTTCCCAGTCGGTGGGCACGTCGCGGATGAACTGAAAGGCGTCGGGCCGCTTCTCGTAGTTCTCGGGCAGGTCGGCGGCCATGTGCACGGGGCTGTAGATGAGCACGTAGAGCGCAAGCTGCGTCGCGAGCGTCGATTGCACGCGTTCGTTCAGCATCGGACTTGCCGAAGGTGAGATCGAAGATTCCCGGCGTGAAATCCATGGGGCCGGCGAGCAGCCGCGTGAACGGCAGGATGGTCAGGTGCTCGGGCGGATTCGTGGGACGACCCCAGGCGTTGAATTCCTGCCCGCGCGCGCCTTCGCGGCTCAGCATGTTGGGCCAGGTGCGTCGCAGGCCCGGTGTCCTTCACGGGCTCGTGCGCGTCGATCGAGATGTGATGTCTGGCGGCGACCTCGGCCACCTTCACTTCGTGGCCGACACGATACTGGCCCGCGAACCACTCGTGGCCCATGGTGCCGTCGGCGAGCGTGCGTTCGATGGAGCCGCTGGGCTTCACGTAGCCGGTCTTGACCACGCTGACGCCATTCGCTTCGTACAGCGCCATGGCCGCGTCGAGCTGGCGCTCGTAGTTCTCGATCGCGCCCGCGGTTTCGTTGTGGCCGATCAGGCGCACGCCGCGCTCACGCGCGTAGGCCGAGAGCTGCGGCAGATCGAAATCCGGGTACGACTCGGTGAAGCTGAAGTGTTTGCCGTTGGCGATCCAGTCGCCGTCCCAGCCACGGTTCCAGCCTTCGACCAGCACGCCGCCGAAGCCATTCTTCGCCGCGAAATCGATGTAGCGCTTCACGTTGGCGTTGTTGGCGCCGTGCTTCTCGCCGCTGGCCCAGGTCGAACGGTTGAGATGCATCTCCCACCAGATGCCGACGTATTTGCCGATGTGGATCCACGACGGTGTCGCGCGATGCGGTTCGGGCTCGTTGAGATTCAGTTCGATGCGCGAGTCGGCCAGCGCCATCGGCGTCTCACCGATGAGCACCGTGCGCCACGGCGTCGCGAATGGACCGCGCTTGCGCACCAGCACGCCGTCGGACCACGGCATGAGATCGGCCTTGAGCGTGCGTTCGGCGGTGCGCCGCAGGTTCATGCTGGCGTAGTCCACGAGCGCCGCTTCGTGGATGGATAGATAGAGTCCCGGCGACTGCAGCGTCAGCGGCGTCTCCGCGAGGTTCACTTCGTAGCAGCGGCCCGCGGTGGTAGAGATATTCGTCGCGGTCGGCATGTCGCGCCGGGTACCACCACGCGTCGAAGTCGCCGGCGAGCCGGAACTCGGTGAGCTCGTCGACGATGGCAACGTCGCGCGATGCAGCGATCTGGTTGAACTCGTAGCGAAAGCCGAAGCCGTCATCGAACACGCGAACCGTGAGGTCGAAGGGCTCGGTGAGCGCGCGGTCGGTGCCCGACAGCGTCACGCGAAGCTCGTTGTGCCGGTCCTGGATGATGCGTTGCTCGCCCCAGGGCTGTTCCCAGCGCTGGTCGACGGCGCTGCGGCGCGCATGTTCGAGACCGCGGTGGCGGGCTGGTTGCCGAAGCCGTCGAGCACGAGGCCGAGCCGCGCATGCGTGATCACCGTGGCGGTCGCCGCGATGCACCTCGTAGTAGGGGCCGCGCGCATCGGCGGCCACGCACACCGTCAGCACTTTCTGCGGCGAGTCCACGCAGGTGCCGTCGCGCGACCTGCGCCGCGGCCGAAGCCTGCGCCGCCAGACGGTGAACACGAGGCCACAAACAGCAGCAGCCGAAGCCAGCTTCGCCATGATCGGTTTCCTTGAGACTAACTATTGTTGTTCATGACGCGTGCTTGCACGGTTGCAGTCAGGCGCCGCAGGATTCGCGAATGATCAACTCCGTCGACAACATTTCCGGACGGACATCGCCCGTCCAGTCGAGCAGCTTGGCGACCAGCAGGCGGCCGGCCTTCGGGATGTCCTGCTGCACGGTGCTCAGCGTGGGCGTGCTCAGCCGGCTGAGCAGCATGTTGTCGTAGCCGACCACCGAGACGTCGCGCGGCACCTTGCGTCCCGCGCGACTCAGCGCGCGGATGCGCGCCGAGCGCGATGAGATCGCTGGCCGCAACGACGCCATCGAACGGGATCTTGCGCATCACGAGCGCGTCGACCGCCGCCTCCGGCCGACTCCGCTTCGAATTCCACGCGGCCGATCAGCGCGTCGTCGATCTTGCACCCTCGGCCTCCGGTCAGCGCTTCGGTGTAGCCGCGATGACGCTGCGTCGCTTCCGGATCGCTGCCGCCCAGGAACACGATGCGCTTTCGGCCGAGCTTCAGCAGATGCTGGGTCGCGCGCTTGCCGCCGAGCATGTTGTCGGTGCCGACCGTGCAATAGCGCTGGCCGGGAAACTGCGCGCCCCAGACGACGAAGCGGCTGTCGGTCTGCGCGAGCCGGTTGAACTCGTCGTGCAGCGTGCCCTGGCCCAGGAAGATGACGCCGTTCGCGCGCCCGGTCGTGGTCGCGTGCACCAGGTCCTCGTAGTTAGCCGGCGCCAGGTGGCTGACGGTGAAATCGCAGCCGCGATCGCGCGCGGCCTCGCCGATGCTCGCGAGCAGTTCGAGGAAGAAGGGGTGCGACAGCGGCAGCGGGCGTCCGCGCACGCGCGGCGTCACGATGGTGATGGCGCCTTCGGCGCCGATGGGGCTCGCCGGCATGTGGCGGCGGAATACGTAGCCGTGTTTGCGCGCCAGCGCCCACAGCTGCTTCTTCATGGGGCTGCTGATCGACGGATGGTCGTTGAGCGCGCGCGAAACCGTGGACACCGAAACCTTCGCGAGCTTCGCCAGCTTCTCGAGGGTGACCGCGCCGCCCGCTGTCGTCCTTTGAAAGATTCATAAAGCCTCAAATCCTGTCCAAAACCGCTAATCGGCGGTGCAGCACGTTTACCTGTGTTACGCAAATTTACGCAAAAACCCTTGGGGCTATTGCGCAATTTTTCGCAACTTGGGTAGTGTACACGCGTCGTATCGCTGAAATCGCGGAATTAGCGAACAGCAAATATACGCAAAACGATTTCAAGGGGCTCATGAAAACTCGCAACTGGTCAAACCACGGCTTTGTGCGCGCGCGCCGTGTTCGCGCTGCCGACAAACAAGCAGACAGTGAGGTGGCGTCATGAAGCCGATTCAGAATTTCACGTCGCGGGCGTTGTTCACCATCGTGGGTGGCACGCGTCCTGATCAATCCCGCATTCGCACAGGAGCAGCCGGCGGAGGCGAGTGCCCGAGGTCGTCGTCACCGGCCTGCGTGCATCGCTCGAATCGGCGCAGGGCATCAAGCAGAACTCCGACACCTTCGTCGATTCGATCACCGCCACCGACATCGGCGCGTTCCCGGACAAGTCGGTCGCCGAAGCGCTGCAGCGCGTGCCCGGCATCACCGTCTCGCGCCTGCAGTCGAGCGATGACAGCAATCACTTCTCGGCCGGAGCCTGCCACGGTGCTGATCCGCGGCCTCACGTTCGTGCGCACGCGAGTTCAACGGCCGCGACAGCTTCTCGGCCGACGGTTATCGCGGCCTCAACTTCAACGACGTGTCGCCCGAGCTCATGCAGGGCGTCGACACCTACAAGAACCAGACCGCGGAGATGATCGAAGGCGGCATCGCCGGCGTCGTCAACCTGCGCACGCGCACGCCGTTCGACTCGGACGGCCAGACGATTCGCGCTGACCGGGCCGCGTCAACTACGGCATCGCTGTCCGAAGAGCCGACCTACGAAGCGTCCGGCGTCTACAGCAACAGCTGGGAGACCGGCAGCGGGCCGCTTCGGCGCTGCTGGTCAACGCCGCGTACTCGAACATCGTGACGCGCACCGAAGCCGTCAACATGACGCGCATCGCCACGTTCTGCTCCGACTACCCGCAGGCCGGGCGGCGCATTCCCGGACGCAGTGCATCGATGCCGACGGCAACGTGCGCCTGCAACAACAATCCCTACGGCGGCACGGGCTGGCGCTACGCGCCCGGCCAGGTGAACTTCTCGCAGGTGGACTACGACCGCACGCGCTACGGCGCGGCGCTCACGCTGCAGTACGAGAACGACGCCAAGAATCTGCAGATGACGCTGACCGGCATCGACTCGCAGCTACGAGAATCCGTGGATCGAGCGCAGCGCCAACATCAGCTGGCCCACCGGCGCCGGCTTCGGCACGCCGGTGTGGGCGCCGTTCAGCGCGCCGGCATGGCGGCCGATCACGGGTAGCTTCACGTTCGGCGCCGACGGCATGCTGCGAGTCGGGCGTCATCGGCCAGACCGGCGGACAGCGCGGGATTCTACGAGCGGAACGGCGCGGCGAACATCAACCACGGCTCGGCAGTGCCCGGCCGTGCCGTTCGTGCAACGGCTGCGTGAACGGCCTGCGGCGGCGCTGCCTCACGACCGGCTCGAACGTCAGCAACGAAGCGCGCATCTTCGACCACGAGGAGCAGACGCGCGACTATCTCGTTCAACGTGCAAGTGGGACATCACCGAGAACCTGCACACGCAGCTTCGACGTGCAGTACATCAAGGCGAAGACCAACAACTACGACATCCTGGTCGCGGCCAACAGCGTCGCGCAGGTGCGACTACTCGACCGAACGGCGACGGCACGCCGCAGATCGCGCTGTCGCCGGCGCCCGAACACCAACTACGCCGACGGCTTCCTCGCCAATCCGCATAACTACTGGATGCAGTTCATCCAGGACCACTGGGAAGACAACGACGCCGGACGAACGCGCGGCGCGCGCCGACGTGGAGTACGACCTCGGCAGCGGCGGCTGGCTGAGCTCGCTGAAGGCCGGCGTGCGCTTCGCCGACCGCGAGCAGAAGGTGCGCTACTCGGCGTACAACTGGGCGCCGATCGCGCCGGCCTGGAGCTGCAACGGCCCGGGCTTCAACGTCGACAACACGACAGCCGGCGCCGTATCCGGCGAGCTGCGGCAATCCGAGCCAGTTCAACGGCTATCCGGCGGGCATCTGGGAATCGACGAGCCTGGCGGATCACTACAACGGCAACGTGTTCCCGAACGGTCCGCTGGTGTTCCTCAACCGCGCCACGCTGCGCGACTACGATCTGCACACCGAAGGACTGGCTGATCGCAACGTCGAACGCGCCGCAGGGCTGGAATCCGCTGTGCGATCGCGCCGCGAACGTCGAGGCGAGGTTGCTTCACGCAGCCGGAAATCCTCGACGTGCGCGAGAAGAGCAAGGCGCGCCTATCTCATGCTGCGCTTCGGCGGACGACGACGCGAATCTCGGCAGCGTCAACGTCGTGGGCAACGTCGGCGTGCGCTTCGTGAGGACCGACGTGGAGAGCCACGGCCAGCGTCGGCTTCCCGACCGCGGCCTGGTACACGCACCGCGCTGGCCTCGCGGCCAGGGCGCCTGCAACCCGGCCAACAACGCCGCCAACCAGGCCACCGACATCCAGTGCTGGCTGACGCCCGCGCTGCTGGCGTTCAGCACCGGCACGGGCATCGGCAACACGCTCGACAAGAGCCTACGACGAACTGTGCTGCCGAGCTTCAACGTGCGCTTCGGGTTCACCGACAAGCAGTTCATGCGCTTCGGCTACTCGAGCGGCGCATGTCGCGTCCGGACTTCGGCCTGTTGCGCAACTCGGTGGCGATCAATGCGCCGCCGCATCGATACCAGCAACAGCTCGCCGTATCTGATCCGCAATGCGCAGGGCGCAGGTCACCGGCTACAACTTCGTGTTCACGGCCGAAGCCGGCTACGCGGGCCTCGAGCCCGTCGGAAGCCGACAACTTCGACCTGTCGTACGAGGCGTACCTCGAGCAAGAGCAGCTCGTTCACGCTCGGCCTGTTCTACAAGCGGCTGGAGAACGCCGATCGCCTACGGCCGCGCCGTGCGCGACATCGACAACAACGGCAGCACCCAGGACGGTGACGATCCGCGGCCCGAGCAACGATCCGAGCAGCGGCGGCACGCTCAAGGGCTTCGAGGTCGCGTACCAGACGTTCTTCGACTTCCTGCCCGGAGCCTGGGCAGGCCTGGGCGTGCAGCTCAACTACACGCACACGATCAGGACGGACATCAACAACTCCAACCTCGCGGTGCAGGCGGGCTATCTACCGGGCAGCACCACGGCCTTCGGCGGTGGCAACAACACTTCGACGGGCGGCGCAGGGCAATGCCGGCAATCCGCTGTCGTTCACCAGCAACGTGATCGACTCGCACCGGCTCGCCGGCATCTCCGACGACTCGTACAACGTCGTCGGCCTGTACGAGTACGGCAAGGTCGGCGCGCGCGCTGGCGTACAGCTGGCGCTCGGAATTCCTGACCGCCAATCTCGACTGCTGCATCGGCCTGCCGGTGTGGCAGAAGGCGAGCGGCTACCTGGATGGCTCGGCGCGCTACGCGTTCAACGACAAGCATCGAGATGTCGCTCGACGTCTCGAACATCTCGACACCACCGCGGTGACGCAGCAGCAGGTGTTCGGCGACTCGACGCTGACGCCGGGCGCGAAGGCCGGTGAAGCTCGATTCGGGTTGGGTGCACAACGATCGGCGCTTCCAGCTCGGCGTGCGTTTCAAGTACTGAGCCGCGACGGTCGTGCGGCGCGCCGATCCGGCCTCCCGCGGCGGCGCCCGCTGATCTTGGCGACGTGTCATCAGTGGCAGCACAGCATGCCCTTGCGCATCGTCATCGTCGGCGGCGGCTCCGCCGGGCTGGATGTGCGCGGCCGCGTGCGCGCAGGTGCTGCATCCGGCGCGCTACTCGCTGACGCTCATCGAATCGGATGACATCGGCACGGTCGGCGTGGGCGAAGCCACGCTGCCCGCGCTGCAGCGACTTCAACGAGCTGCTGGGCATCGACGAAGCGCAGTTCATGCGCGAGACGCAGGGCACGTTCAAGCTCGGCATCGAGTTTCGCGGCTGGGATCGTGCCGGCGAGAGCTACGTCCATCCGTTCGGCGCGTTCGGCCAGCTCTGGGGTGGCGTCGAGTTCCAGCATCTCTGGATGCGCGCGCGCCAGCAGGGACTCAATCCGCCGCCGCTCGAGGAATTTTCCTGCGCGGTGCGCGCCTGCGCGCGCAATGCCTTCGAGTTTCCCGACATCGCACTCGGTGCGCTCGACGTTCTACGGCTACGCCTATCACTTCGATGCCGGCCTCTACGCCGAATTCCTGCGCGACTGGGCGATCGGCGCGCGGCGTCACGCGCATCGAAGGGCAGGTGGTCGACGTCGCGCTCGCATGCGCGCAGGGCGACATCCGAGTCGCTGACGCTCAAGTCCGGGCAGCAGATCAGCCGGCGACTTCTTCATCGACTGCAGCGGCTTCCGCTCGCTGCTGCTCGGCGACAAGCTAGGCAGTTCCGTGGGAAGACTGGAGCTCACTGGCTGCCCTGCGATCGCGCCTGGGCGGTGCCCTGCGAGCGCATCCGCCGACTTCACGCCGTTACACGCGCTCCACGCGCGCAGAAGGGCGGCTGGATCTGGCGCATTCCGCTGCAGCACCGCACCGGCAACGGCCACGTGTTCTCGACGCGGTTCGTGAGCGAAGACGAGGCGCGCGCCACGCTTGCTGGCGCCAGCTCGATGGCACGCGCGCTGGGTGAGCCGCAGCCTGCTGCAGTTCCGCGCCGGGCGCCGCGCGCAGGCCTGGAAGCGCAACTGCGTCGCGCATCGGGTCTCGCCAGCGGCTTTCTCGAGCCGCTCGAATCCACCAGCCTGTTCCTGATCCAGAAGGCGATCCAGGACATGCTGCGCCTGCTGCCTCGCCCGAAGCACGCGCGGCGTCGACGAGCGGCTGGTGCGCGAATTCAATCGCCGCTCCGACGCGCTCTACGAGCGCATCCGCGACTTCCTGATCCTGCACTACACGGCCAATCGCCGCATCGGCGAGCCGCTGTGGGATCACGTGCGCGCACTACGAGCTGCCGCGAGAGCCTGCAGCCACAAGCTCGCGGCTGTTCGACGCGCGCGGCCACGTGCCGTACTTCAAGGATGGCTTCTTCTCGCGCGACAGCTGGCTGGCGGTGCTCTTCGGGCAGGGCCTCATGCCGAGCGCGCTACGACCGGCTCGCCGACTTCGTGCCGCTCGAACAGCTCGACGCGCGACTGCGCGAGCTGCACGCGCGCGTCGCCGCGCACGTGGCCGCCATGCCCACGCACGCGGACGTCATCGCGCGTTACTGCAGCGACCGCGCTTCGACTCCGGCGGTGAGCTCATGAGCGCCGCGAGCGACGCCAGCATGCGTGAAGTCGTCATCGTCGGGCGCGATGCGCCGGTGTGGCTCGCGGCCTGCGTCATGCAGTACGCGCTCGGGCCCGCCGGCGTCACGGTGACGCGTGGTCGAGCTGCCGACCGCTGCGCGCAGCCCGCCGACGTCTGCGTCACGCTGCCCGCGCTCGAGCCGCTGCACACGCGCCTGCGCAATCGACGAGGCGCGCCTCATCGGCCGCCACGCGCGGCGCGTTCACGCTGGGCCGCCGCTTCGTCGATGCCGCCGGGCAGCGCGCCGCCGTTCTTTCACGCGCATGGTTCGAATGGCGCGCGCATCGACGACAAGGAATTCCTGCCGCACTGGCTGCTTGCGCGCACGCCAGGGCCTGCACGGTGCCGTTCGAAGAATTCTCGCTCGACGCGCCGGCGGCCGCGCGAGCACGGCCGCATGCTGCTGCCCGGATGCGGCCATCGAGAGCGCTTCGGATTCACCGACTACGCGTATCACCTGCCGGCCATTCCCTATGCTGCGTGGCTGCGCCAGCTCGCGCTGCGGCGCGGCGTCGCAGCCACTGCGAGCAGCACGCGTCGAGGTCGCGCGCTCGACGCCGCAGGCGGCCATCGCGGAGTTGCTGCTGGAGGGCGAGCGCCGCGTCAGCGGGCGACTTCTTCCTCGACGTGACGGGCGGCGAGGCGCTGCTGGCCAATGCGCTGGGCGTGGGGCGCGAGAGCTGGCGCGACGTCATTCGCCGGCCGACCGCGTGCTGAGCGCGCACCCGGCGCCCGTGTCGCCCGTGCCTATCTACTCCGAGATCCGCGCCCACGCCAGGGGCTGGGTGGCGCTGGCCGCGAGCCAGGTGTGCATCCACGTGCAGCAGGCGTATTGCAGCGATCTGCCGCCGAGACCCGCGGATCTCGCGCGGCCGCCGCCGACATCCCGCTGCAGGGTGTGGTGGTTCGCGAGCGGCATCCGGGGCGCCGATTGCGCGCCTGGGAAAGAACTGCGTGGCGCATGGGCGAGGCGGCCTGCGTGTTCGATCCGCTGCACTTCGCGTCGATCTGCACGCGGTGCAGGCGGGCCTGGTGCACCTGCTGCCGCTGTTCCCGGTGCAGATGCCGACTTCAGCGTCGAGCGCGACGAATACAACAAGAACGTGCGCTCGGCCTTCGAACGCATGCGCGACTTCCAGAGCGCGCACTACCGTACTGAACCGGTACGGCGACTCGCCGTTCTGGGCGCGGGCGCGCGCCGCGGCTCACTGAGCGCCGAGCTCGCGCACAAGATCGGACGCCTTTCGCGCGCGGCGAAGCCGTGGACTACGAAGACGAGGCGTTCACCATCGACGACTGGCAGGCGCTGTTCATCGGCCACGGCGTGATGCCGGAATCATGGCGATCCGGCCGTGGACCGCACGGCCGCCGGAGCTGCTGAAGAGCGAGCTCGCCCGCATCCTGGGTTTCATCCGGCAGAAGGTCGACATGAACGAGCAGATCTGCCCACGGACTATCTGCGCGACCTCAGCCGCGTCAGCGCTTGAGCTGTGCGGCGGGTCACGGCGCCTGAGCTCGCGCTGCAACGCCTCGGGTTCCACCGGCTTCACGAGGTGCCGCGCGAATCCGGCCTGCCTTGACTGCTGGCGGTCTTCCGGGAAAACCATAGCCGGTGAGCGCGACCAGCCGCACATCGCGTCCATGGGCAGAGCTGCGGATGCGGCGCGCGAGCTCGTAGCCGTCCATGCCGCCAGGCAGGCCGATGTCGATGAACGCGACGTCGAGCGGGCGATCGCGCGCGCGCTGCTGCAGCAGCGCCAGCGCGTGCTCGCCATCCGGCGCCTCGCACACACATCGTGGCCGTGCGCGCGCAACAGCGCGCGCGATACATCTCGCGCGAATCGTGGTTGTCGTCCACCAGCAGCACGCGACGCGATTCGAACGCGCCGGTGGCGCGTTGCCGTTCGACGTCGCCGCGGTTTCATCGCTGCGACCTTGGCGCGGCGACCGTGGGCATGCGCACGGTGAACGTGGAGCCGCGCCCATCGCCGTCGCTGGCGGCGTGCGACGCTGCCGCCGTGCAGCTCGGCCAGGCGCCGCACCAGCGTGAGGCCCGATTCCGAGACCGCCGCGCGTGCGGTCGATGGTGTGATGCGCCTGCACGAACAGGTCGAAGATCTTCGGCAGCATGTCGGCCGGAATGCCGATGCCCTGATCGGCGACGCGCAGCACGGCATCGTCGCCTCGCGTCCGACGAACACGCTGATCACGCCTTCGCCGCGCGCGTGAACTTGAGCGCATTCGACACGAGGTTGCCGACGATCTGCTCGAGCCGCACCGGATCGCCGCCGACCCAGACGGGCTCGGACACGAGCTCGATGCGCCCGTGGTTGCTAGGGTTGCCGGAGGCGATGGTCGCGACCGAGGACTTGACCGCACTCCGCGAGATTCACCGGGTGCGCGCTTCGAGCACGATCTTGCCGGTGACCGCGCGGCCGACGTCGAGCAGGTCGTCCAACCAGGCGCGCCATGTGCACGCACCTGGCGCTTGATGATGCCAGTGGCGCGCAGCGCCATCGGCTCGGTCTGATTCATCAGACGCCGAGCGCGTGCACCGCGCCCTGGATGGCGCCGAGCGGATTGCGCAGCTCGTGCGCCAGCATGGCGAGGAATTCGTCCTTCGAGCGGTTCTCGCGCTGCGCCGCGCCAGCGAGCTGATGTCGGTGAGGATCAGCGTGCGGTGTTCGACGTCGTCGAGCACGATGCTCGATAGCGTCACCTGGCACTTCGGTCGGCTTCCTGGCCGTTCAGCACCAGGCGCGTCTGGTAGCGCCCCGAGCCGTGGTCGAGCATGGCGCGCAGGATCTCGCCTTCGGCCGCCGGCAGGAACCTGCCGATCGACGCGCCGAACACCTGCTCGAGCGGCATGCTGCACCAGGTCGGCGAAACGCTGGTTGCAGTAGACGATGTCGCCGGTGATCGGAGAGCGTGGCCGCGCCTTCCTGCATGCGCTCGACCAGCGCGCGATACGGCGCGTCGGCGCTGCGCAGCGTGAACACGCGCCGCTCGCCGTTTTCGTCGGCCAGCAGCAGCGCGTCGATCTCGCCGCTGTAGATGGCTTGCAGGTTGCTCTCCGCCTCCGAGCAGGCGCGCGCGCAGTTCCTCGACGCTCGAGGTCGTCGACGTTCATGCGGGCATGACTTCGCTGAAGTCCGAGGCCCAGCCGAGCAGCGCGCTGCCGGTTCGACATGTCGCCGATCATCCGGCGCTGCAGGCTCGGGGCCTTTCTTGACGAGCGTCGGGCGTCGCGATGATCTGCTCATCGCCGGATCAGCGCCGGTTGCTGGTACACGTCGATGATCTCGAGGTCGAAGCGGCCCGCGAGAAGCTCTTCGCAGATGCGCGCGCACGGCGCTGATGGCGCGGGTGGATCGCGGCGTCATGCCGGTGACGTACAGGCGCAGCACGTAATGCTCGCGTCTGCGAGGCTCGGCCAAGCGTGTGTGAGTGGAGTTTCATTCACGAGCTGGGCCGGCGTGGCCGCAGGTCGAGACCCACGAGCACGCGTTCGGTGTTGGACAGGTCGCCGATGATCTTCTTGATGGGCGCCGGCAGCCGGCGCACCAGCGTCGGCAGCGCGAGGATCTGATCGCCGCGGCCCAGCTGCGGATTCTCGACCAGATCGATGACCTCGATGCTGTAGCGGCCCGCCGAGATGTTCCTCGCAGATCTTGCGCAGGTTGGCGAACGCGCGCACGGCCTTCGGCGTCTGGCCGGCGACGTACAGCTTCAGCGCGTAAGCTTTCGCTCATTTGCGTTTCCTCGCGCTTGGCGCGCGGTTGCACGATGCGCCGGCTCGTGCCGAGCGGTGATGTTCGACGCCGGCTCGGTCGACCGATATCGAACGCGCGCACGCTCGTTCGAATGCGGCATGCCGCGCGACTTGAGCACGTAGAGCCAGCGATTGCGCTTGCGCTCCTCTTCGGCGACGGCCACCAGGATCCAGGTGTCCATCGAGCGAGGAGATCATCGACTCGGTCGCCTCGAGACTTTGCGTCGACGGAGGTGAGGCTGGTGAACAGCGCGGTGACGCCGCGCGTCTTCAGGAAGTCGATGACGCGCGTGAGCATGGCGCGCACGTCGGATCTGCGTGCCCACCGCCATGAGATTGGTGATCGGGTCGAGCACCACCACGTCGGGATCGAACACCTCGACGGCATGATGCATCTCGAGCAGGTGGGTCTCGAGGCCCGTGGCGGTTCGGGCCGGTCGGCGTGAAACTTGAGCAAGCCCTTGTCGACCCAGCTGCTGCAGGTCGATGCCGGCCGAGCGCATGTTGCGGATCATCTGCTGGGGCGACTCCTCGAACAGGAAGTACAGGCACTTCTCGCCGCGCGCGCAGGCAGCGTCGACGAAATGCGCGGCGAGCGTGGTCTTGCCGGTGCCGGCCGTGCCTGAGAGCAGTACGGTGCTGGCGCGGAAGTAGCCCTTGCCGCCCAGCATGTCGTCGAGCGACGCGAGGCCGGTCGAGACGCGCTCGTTCGAGCGCTTCGTGCTCGAGCAGCGCAGCGAGGTGACCGGCAACACCGTGATGCCGTCGCGATCGATGAGGAACGGATATTCGTTGGTGCCGTGCGTGCGAGCCGCGGTATTTCACGACGCGGATGCGGCGCGTGGAGATCTGTTCGTGCACGCGATGGTCGAGCGAGATCACCGCGTCGGTGATGTATTCCTCGAGGCCCTGGCGCGTGAACATCTGCTCGCCGCGCTCGGCGGTGACGACGGCGGTGATGCCGCGGTCGCGCAGCCAGCGGAACAGGCGGCGCAGCTCGGCGCGCAGGATGCCGGTGTCCTTGAGGCCGCCGAACAAGCGTTTCGATGGTGTCGAGCATCACGCGCTTGGCGCCGATCTGCTTGATGGCGTGTTCGAGGCGCACGAACAGGCCCTTCGAGATCGTATTCGCCCGTTTCCTCGATCTCGCTGCGATCGACGTGGATGTAGTCGACGATGAGCTTCTTCTGCGCCACCAGCAGATCGAGGTCGTAGCCGAGCGAGCGCACGTCCTGCGCGAGTTCCGCGGCGTTTTCCTCGAAGGTCATGAGCACGCCAGGCTTCGCGAACTGCTGCGCGCCGTTCACGAGAAAGCTGACGCCCAACAATGTCTTGCCGGACCCGGGCCGCCTGATACGAGCGTGGGTCGTCCCTGCGGCAGACCGCCATTGGTGATGTCATCGAGCCCGGGAATACCTGTCGGGGCCTTCTGAATTTCAGAACGCTCTAACTCGTTGCTTGGTCATTTCAAACCTAGGTCGTTGCGTGAATGGAGTATGACGCGGCCGCGCTCCAAACAACGCGCCGCGTATTGACGCAGGATATTTATTTCGCCGAATATCGGCGGAGTCGCACAAACTTGTTAGATGTTGTGGAGGAATTTCCGTACAAGCCGGGTCCGGCCATTTCGCTGTCGGAATATCGCCGGCGAGGTCACCTTCAGCGCGGAATGGGCGGCGCGGCGCGCTGGAACACCGGCTTGATGGCGAGGCCCGACTGGATGCGCGAGACGCCGGGAATGCGCGTCAGCACGTCGAGCATGAAGCGCTGGTAGCTAGGCAGGTCGGGCACCACGATGCGCAGCACGTAGTCGGCTTCGCCGGTCATGAGGTAGCAGCTCATCACCTCGGGCACGTCGGCGATGCGCCGCTCGAACACCTTGAGCGTTTCCTCGACCTGGCGCTCGAGCGACACCCACACGTACATGGTGATGCCGTAGCCGAGCTTCTGTTCGTCGAACTGCGCGCTGTAGCCGGTGATGACGCCCTCGCTCTCCAGGCGGCCGGATGCGGCGCAGGGTGGGGTCAGCGACAGGCCGATCTGCTCGGCCAGATCGCGCCAGCTGATGCGACCGTCCTGCGAGAGGATCTGCATGATCTTCGCGTCGACCTTGTCGAGCTTTTGGGTGAGCCATGCACGCTGTTCCGGATTGATGTGGTGCAAACATGCTAAAAGACGCCGCAGAATAGTCAAGAATTGGCGTCAACGCGCTCCCGCTAGTGCGGTAGATTAGCCGCCATCACGTAAGCCTATGTCAGCTCATCAGGAATTTCATGTCCCGTCAACGGCCCGTCTCCGTTTCCTTCGAGTTCTTTCCGCCCGGCCGACGAGGCCATGGAAAAGACCCTGTGGGAATCGATCCGCTATCTCGAACCGCTGCAATCCGCGGTTCGTGTCGGTGACCTATGGCGCGGACGGTTCGACGCGCGAGCGCACCCACAACGTGGTGTCGCGCGTGCAGAAGGAGACCCAGCTCAACTGCGTGCCGCACCTGACCTGCATCGGCGCGAGCCGCGGCGAAGTGCTCGACATCGCGCGCCGATACTGGGACCAGGGCATCCGCCACATCGTCGCGCTGCGCGGCGATCGCGCCGGCGGGCACCGATGAAGTACGAGCCGCGCGCCGATGGCTTCGCCTATGCCGCCGACCTCGTCGGCGGGTCTGAAGACGCGTGGGCGACTTCGAGATCTCCGTGGCCGCGTATCCGGAGAAACATCCGGAAGCGCCGAGCGCGGAGTTCGACCTCGACGATGCTCAAGCGCAAGATCGACGCGGGCGCCACGCGCGCCATCACGCAGTTCTTCTACGACACCGAACTGTTCCTGCGCTTCCGCGACGCCTGCGCGCGCGAGAGGCATCGACGCGCCGCATCGTGCCGGGCATCCTGCCCATCACGCGCTTCCCGCAGGTCACGCGCTTCGCCGAGCGTTGCGGCGCGTCGATCCCGGATTGGCTGGAGCATCGCTTCGACGGCCTCGAAGAAAATCCCGAGACGCGCAAGCTGATTTCCGCCGCGGTGGCCATCGAGCAGGTGCACACGCTGCAGCGTCACGGCGTCGACCAGTTTCATTTCTATACGCTGAACCGTTCCGAGCTCACCTACGCGATCTGCCACGCGCTCGGCGTGCGGCCGAACGCTGGAACGCAAGGTCGGCCAATGAGTGAGCCGGTTCGCGAAGCAGTCGCAGCGCGCCCAGGCGCTGCGCCAGTTGTTCGCCGAGCGCATCGTCATTCTCGACGGCGCCATGGGCACCATGATCCAGCAGCACAGGCTGGACGAGGCCGCGTTTCGCGGCGAGCGCTTCAAGGACTGGCCGCGCGATCTCAAGGGCTGCAACGACCTGCTGGTGCTGACCAAGCCGGAGATCATCGCGGACATCCACCGGCCAGTTCCTCGAAGCCGGCGCGGACATCGTCAGCCACCAACACCTTCAACGCGACCTCGCTGTCGCTCGCCGACTACGGCCTCGAAGCGCTGGTGTACGAGCTCAACTGTCGAAGCCGTGAAGCTCGCGCGCCGCGTGGCGGATGCGAGAGTCGACAGAAGCTTGGGCCGCACCGGTTTACGTGGCGGGCGGCCTGGGCCCGACCAGCCGCACGGCGTCGATTTCGCCCGACGTCAACGATCCGGGCTATCGCGCCGTCACGTTCGACCAGCTCGTGACGAGACCTACAGCGAAGCCACGCGCGGCGCTCATCGACGGCGGCGCCGACGCCATCCTCATCGAAACCATCTTCGACACGCTGAACGCCAAGGCGGCTATCTACGCGGTGCGCGCCACGCTCGACGCGGCGGGCGTGGACCTGCCCATCATCATCTCCGGCACGATCACCGATGCGTCGGGACGCACGCTCTCGGGCCAGACGGTGGAAGCCTTCTGGGCCTCGGTGCGCCATGCGCGGCCGATCACCATCAGCCTCAACTGCGCGCTGGGCGTCAAACAGCTGCGGCCCTATGTCGAGGAGCTGTCGCGGCTCGCCGATACGAACGTCGGCGTATATCCGAACGCCGGTCTGCCGAATGCCTTCGGTGAATACGACGAAGCGCCCGAGGACACCGCCAAGGTGCTCGGGCGAACTCGCGCACGCCGGCCATCTGAATTTCGTCGGCGGCTGCTGCGGCACGACGCCCGCGCACATCACGCGCCATTGCCGATCGCGTGCGCTGCGAGCCGGTGCGCCAGAAGAAGGAACACGTGCCGCGCCTGGAGCTGTCGGGCCTCGAGGCCTTCAATCTCACCGACGACATCCGCTTCGTGAACGTGGGTGAGCGCACCAACGTCACGGGCTCGGCCAAGTTCCGCAAGCTCATCGAGGCCAACGACTATCCGGCGGCGCTGTCGCATCGCGCGCCAGCAGGTGCAGGACGGCGCGCAGATCATCGACGTGAACATGGACGAGGGCATGCTCGATTCGGAAGCCGCGATGGTGCGGTTCCTCAATCTCATCGCCGCCGAGCCCGACATCGCGCGCGTGCCGGTGATGATCGACTCGTCGAAGTGGACCGTCATCGAAGCCGGCCTCAAGTGCATCCAGGGCAAGGGCGTGGTGAATTCCATCTCGCTCAAGGAAGGCGAGGAGGCGTTCCTCGCGCACGCGCGCAAGGTGCATGAACTTACGGCGCCGCCGTGGTCGTCATGGCCTTCGACGAGAAGGGCCAGGCCGACACGCTCGAGCGCAAGGTCGTCGATCTGCGAGCGCAGCTACAAGCTGCTCACGGAGAAGCTCGGCTTTCCGCCCGAAGACATCATCTTCGATCCGAACATCTTCGCGATCGCCACCGGCATCGAGGAGCACAACGGCTACGGCGTGGCGTTCATCGAGGCCACGCGCGAAATCCGCAAGCGCTGCCCGCATGCGCACATCTCCGGCGGCGTGAGCAACGTGTCGTTCTCGTTCCGCGGCAACGAGCCGGTGCGCCAGGCCATGCACTCGGTGTTCCTGTATCACGCGATCCAGGCCGGCATGGACTTCGGCATCGTGAACGCCGGCCAGCTCGCCGATTTACGACGACATTCCGAACGATCTGCGCGAGCGCGTCGAGGACGTGATCCTCAATCGCCGCGCCGATGCCTCCGAGCGCCTGCTCGAGATCGCCGTCAACTACAAGGACGGCGGCGGCGCGCGAGCGCAAGGAAGATCTCGCCTGGCGCGCAGCTGCCGGTGACGCGAGCGCCTGAGCCATGCGCTGGTGTCGGGCAACGATCAGTACATCATCGAAGACACCGAAGAAGCGCGCCTCGCCGCCGAGCATCCGCTGCACGTCATCGAAGGCCCGCTCATGGACGGCATGAACGTGCGTCGGCGACCTGTTCGGCTCGGGCAAGATGTTCCTGCCGCAGGTGGTGAAGTCCGCGCGCGTCATGAAGAAGGCCGTGGCGCATCTGATCCCGTTCATCGAGGCGCTGGCCGACGGCGTGCAGAAGACCAACGGCACGGTGGTGCTCGCCACCGTCAAGGGCGACGTGCACGACATCGGCAAGAACATCGTCGGCGTCGTGCTCCAGTGCAACAACTTCGCGATCGTCGATCTCGGCGTCATGGTGCCCGGCGACAAGATCCTCGAGACCGCGCGAGAAGATAGGCGCCGACATGATCGGCCTGTCGGGCCTCATCACGCCGTCGCTCGAGGAGATGAGCTACATCGCCGGCGAGATGCAGCGCCGCGGCTTCACGGTGCCGCTGCTCATCGGCGGCGCCACCACCTCGCCCGCGCACACCGCGGTCAAGATCGATCCGCAGTACGAAGGCCCGGTGGTGTACGTGAAAGATGCGTCGCGCGCCGTGGGCGTGTGCCGCCAGCTCGTCACGCCGGAGATGAAGCCGGCGTACGTCGCCGAGGTGAAGGCCGAGAACGTGCGCCGCCGCGAGCAGCACGCGGGCAAGAAGCAGAAGGGCGCGCAGCTCACGCTCGGGCAGGCGCGCAACAACCGGTCCGAAGATCGACTGGGCCAACTACACGCCGCCGGTGCCGCGTTTCCTCGGCGCCGAAGGTGTTCAACGACGTGCCGCTGGCGTCGCTGACGCCGTACATCGACTGGATGCCGTTCTTCAATGCCTGGGAATACGGCGGCAAGTTCCCGGACGTGCTCGAGGACCCGCTGCGCGGCGAGTCGGCGCGCTCCTTGTACAAGGACGCCCAGGAGATGCTCGGCCACCATCCTGCGCGAGCACTGGCTGCAGGCGCGCGCGGTGGTCGGGTTCTTCCCGTGCAACGCGGTCGACGAAGAGATCGAGGTGTACAGCGACACCACGCGCTCGCGCGTGCTGCATCGCCTGCATCACCTGCGCCAGCAGAAGGGCAAACCCGCCGGGCCAGCCGCACTACGCGCTGTCGGATTTCATCGCGCCGAAGGATTCGGGCAAGGTGGACTACATCGGCGCGTTCGCCGTCACCGCCGGCATCGGCATCGAGACGCATCTCGAGCGCTTCAAGGCGGCGCACGACGACTACAACGACATCCTGCTGAAGTCGCTGGCGGATCGCCTGGCCGAAGCTTCCGCCGAAGCGCTGCACCTGCGCGTGCGCCGCGAGCTGTGGGGCTACGCGCCCGAAGAGCGCCTGACCAACGAGCAGCTGATCGCAGGAGGTCTATCGCGGCATCCGTCCGGCGCCGGGATATCCCGCCTGCCCGGATCACACCGAGAAGGGCACGTTGTGGCAGATGCTCGACGTCGAGCGCGCCATCGACCTCAGGATCACCGAGAGCTTCGCGATGTATCCCACGGCCGCGGTCAGCGGCTGGTATTTCGCGCATCCGGATGCGAAGTATTTCGCGGTCGGGCCCGATCGATCTCGACCAGATGCAGCACTACGCGGCGCGCAAGGGCTGGTCGGCGGCCGAAGCGCGCAAGTGGCTCGTCAGCAATCTGGAGAATCGCGTCACCGCCGATCCGCACGACGAAGCGGCGTGAGGCGACGCAGTGCCGCGCCACGGATCGCGGATGCGCACTGGCTGCAGCGCATCGCGATCGCTGCGCGTCGATGATCGCAAGCGATGGGCAACGGAGCAACGGCAGACGCGGATGAGCAGCGGCTGACATTCGGCCGCTACGTGCTCGATCTGCACCGCGGCTGCTCTGCTGCTCGATGGCCGCGAAGTCGCGCTGCGTCCGAAGACTTTCGCCGTGCTGCGTTACCTCGTCCAGCATCCGGGCCGGCTGATCTCCAAGGAAGAATTGCTGGCGGCGGTGTGGCCGAACCTCGTGGTCACCGACGACACGCTGGTGCAGAGCATCGGCGAGTTGCGCCGCGCACTCGGCGAAGCCGGCGCGCGGCTCATCGTCACCGTGCCGCGCCGCGGCTATCGCTTCGAAGCTGCGGAAGCGCCACCCGACCGGCGCAAGGCCCGCAGCTGGCATCCGCTGCGCTTCCGCTGGAAATACGGAATCCTCGCGCCGCTCGCGGTGCGCTCTCACGGTGCTGGTGCTGTGGCTGCGCCGGATTCTGGAGCGATGCGCCGCGCCGCGGTCGCGGACGCCAAGCCGGCGATCGCGGTGCTGCCGTTCCAGCACCAGGGCGACGATCCGCGCGCGAGTATCTCGCCGACGGACTCACGCAGGATCTCATCAATTCCCTGGGACGATTCTCGGCGCTCACGGTGATGTCGTGGAACGCGGTCGCCGGCTACAAGGGCGCAGGCCGGTGCGGCCCGGCGAGATCGCGCGCTGCTGCTGCAGGTGCGCTACCAGGTCGAGGGCAGCGTGCGCTACGCGGGGGACCAGGTACGCGTCAGCGCGCAGCTGGTCGACGCGCAGGGCCGCGTGTTGTGGTCGGCGCGTTTCGAAGAGACGCCCGCCGACGTGTTCGCGCTGCAGGATCGCATCACGCGCGAGATCGCCGGCGCGCTGGCGATCCGCGTCACCGAGTTCGAACAGCGGCGCATCGCGACGAAGCCGACCGAAAGCTTCGACGCCTACGACTATCGTCGTTGCGCGCGCGTCCGGCGCTGCAGCGCCCGACGCGCGCCGGCATCGTCGAGGCGCGTGAACTGCTGAGGCGCGCCATCGCGCTCGATCCGAAATACGCCGCCGCGCATTCGGCGCTCGGCGGAAACCTTCCACGTGGCGATTTCGATGGGATGGGCAGAGTCACCCGACGAATACTGGAAACGCGTCGAGACGCACGCCGGCGAGGCGCTGAAGCTCGATGCGTCGGATGTGCGCGCGCGCATCCTGATGGCGCGCAGGTATCTCGCCTACAACCGCCACCTCGAAGCGCAGACGCAGATCGATCGCGCCATCGCCATCAACCCGAATGACGCGGACGCGCTCGCCGGGCGCGGGAACGTCCTGATGTGGCTGGGCAAGACCGACGCGGCCATCGAGTCGCTCGAGCTCGCGCTGCGCATCGATCCCGAGCTCAACGACTTCGACCGCTTCGCGCTGACGCTGGCGTACTACCTCAAGCAGCGTTACAACGAAGCCATCGAGCAGGCCGAGCTCAACCTGCGCAGGAATCCGGGCGCACGGTTCAATGAAGCCGTGCTGGCTGCGGCCTACGCGCAGGTCGGGCCGCACGCGCCGACGCGGCGCGCGTCAGCGAAAAGTCCGGCGGACCGATCCGATGTTCGACCCGGCGACCTACGGCAACAAGTTCCTGAACCCGAAAGACCTCGCGAGCTCTGCGCGATGGCTTGCGCAAGGCGGGTCTGTTGGCCGAGGCGCGCTAGCCGCGCGCTCAATGCTTCTCGGCAGTAGCCCGCGGTTGCGATTCGCCTGTTCGAGCATGGCCTTGTAGTCCTTGCGAAAGAGCTCCGGGCCGATGGCCTTGCCGAACAGATAGAGCTTGTCGTCGATGATCAGCCAGTATTCCGGGCTCGCCTCGTGCACTTCTCCGCGCGCCAGCGAAACGGCGCAGAAGGTTTCGAACTGCGGCGCGTAACGCACCGGATCGGCCTTGAACAGGTCGCGATGCCGCGCGTTGGCGAACTGCCAGCGATGCTCGTCCCACTCGTATTCGAACTGCGCGACGCCGGGCGTCGCGCGTTGCAGCGTGAAGTAGGCGACCGGGTCGTAGCCCTTGATGGCGAGCGGTAGATTCGCCGCTGCGCCGCGGCTGAGCCAGCAGATCAGACGCGCAAACGCGAGCGAGAGCGGAGCGGCGACGAGACGATGGACATGGCGCCAAACATAGCTCAGCCGATCGCGCGCCGGCGGCCAGGTTTCGGTGCAGTTTCGGCACAGTTTCCGGGTTCTTTCGTTACGGCTGACCACCCGATGCGCCATGGTTGCGCCTCGGAGAATCACAAATGCCAATCCGGAGGGTCGAACAATGAAACGAATCAACTGCTTCCATGGGCTCGTGGCTGGTTGCACTGCTCGGTGGCGCGCACTCGGCGTCTCGCCGACGCGGTGGTCGACTGGAACGAAATTACCGTGCAGGCGGTCGACGGTGGGGCGTCCCGGTCCCATCGGCATCGTCGACATCGCGCTCGTGCAGGTTGCGGTGCACGATGCCGTGCAGGCCATCGATCGGCAATTCGAGCCGTATCACGCCGAGATCGATACGAGGCGAGGCGAAAGGGCCAAGGTCGCCGCTCCGCTGCCATTGCCGCGGCGGCGCACGACGTGCTCGTCGGCATCTATCCCGCGCAGGCGGCAACTCTCGACACGACCTACTTCAACTATCTTGCGGACAAAGGTCTCGACGGCGATCCCGGGATCCTCGTCGGACAGCAGGTCGCCGCGCGTATTCTTCCGCTGCGCCGCGCGAACCCGAATCCTCTGCCGCCACCTTTTGTCGGCGGAACTGGCATTGGCACTCTGGCGCCCGACCCCGTCGTTCCTGGAAATCCGCCCGCGCCGGCGCCGTTCTCGCCGATGGCGACACCGTGGATGGCCGACTTCGATCCATTCACGCTCACGAGCTCCGACGCGTTTTCGAGCCCCACCACCACCGGCACTGACCAGCGATCGCTACACGCGGGATTACAACGAGGTCGAAGGAGCTCGGCTCTCTCGTCAGCGCGAAGCGCACGGCCGAACAAACGGATCTCGCGTATTTCTACAGTCGAGACTGCTCCGGTGCTGTGGAACCGCGCGCTGCGCGGGATCGCCACGCGATATCTGCGCAAGAGCGGCGACACCGCCCGGCTGTTCGCGCTGGCGAATCTCGCGACCGCCGATGCGCTCATCACGTGCTGGGACAGCAAGACGTTCTACGCCTTCTGGCGGCCGGTCACGGCGATCCAGGAAGGCGATGCCGACGGCAATCCGGCGACCGTCGGCGATCCGGCGTGGCAACCGCTGATCAACACTCCTAACTATCCGGACTACACCTCGGGCGCGAACAGTCGTGACCGGCGCCATGACGCGCACGCTCGAGTTGTTCTTCGGCACGGACAAGGTGGTCTTCGAAGTCACGAGCGCCGCGCCGCAGGCGGTGCAGAAGGTCCGCAGGTACTACCGCTTCTCGGACGCCGCGCGGGATGTCGTCGACGCGCGCATCTTGCTGGGGATTCACTTCCGCTTCGCGGACCTCGCGGCGCGTAGCGCAGGGCAGACAGCGTGGCAGACTGGACCTTCAACCACTTCCTGCTGCCGCTCGGAGCACCGTGATCATCACGGAGCGCGATCAATCGGTGAAATGTCAGCCAGATTTCGAGCCGCTCGCCCTGGCGTTGCTTTGCCACGCTGGCCGCGACCGCGCGCGCCGACGTCATCATGGACTGGAACGCCAGGGCGGATGCGATCGCCGCCGACAAGCGTCTGCCGCCGCCGGTTCAGGGCCGCGCGCTGGCGATGATGCACGTGGCGATGTTCGAGGCGGTCAATGCCATCGAGCGCCGCTACATGCCGTACCGGCTCGAGCTGGTCGCCGACCGGAATACTTCGCGCGAGGCGGCGGCGGCGAGTCGCCGGCCACGATGTCCTCGTGGCGCTGTATCCAGATCAGACGGCCGGCGCTCGATGCGCAGCTCGCGGCGAGACCTGAGCCGCGTGGCAGAAGGGCCCGCGAAGGAACGCGGCATCATCCTCGGCCGCAAGGCGGCGGCGGATCTGCTCGAGCTGCGCGCCGCGGATGGCGCGAGGCGGCGGACGACTATCGGCCGTTCACGCAGGCCGGGTGTGTACGTGCCGACGCAGCCGGTGGCCGGCTATCGTCGGTGGCGCAGCTTTCAAGCCCTGGGTGATGACGAGCGCCGGCGCAGTTTCGTCCGGCGCCGCCGCCCGCGCTGACCTCGGAAACCTGGACGCGCGACGTCAACGAGATTCGGCGAAGTCGGCGGCGCTCAACAGCAAGACGCGCAGCGACGGAGCAGACCGACAGTCGGAAAATTCTGGTTCCTGACCGGCGCGCGCACCTACAACCCCATCGTGCGGCAGGTGGTCGCTGCGCGCAAGCAGATGAACCTGCTCGACTGCGCGCGCCTGTACGCGCTCGCGTCGATGGCGGCCGCGGACGCGTTCATCGCGGTGTTCGAAGCGAAGTACCACTACAACTTCTGGCGGCCGGTCACCGCGATTCGCAACGCGGACCTGTCGCAGCAATCCGGCGACGCCGCGCGATGCCGGCCTGGCAGCCGCTCGGCGAGACGCCGATGCATCCCGAGTATCCCTGCGCACATTGCATCAGCTGCGTCGGCCGTGGCCGCGGTGTTGCGCGCGTGTGGTGGGCGACGAGGTCGGGCGAGATCACGCTCACGAGCACGCACGGCGCCGGGCGTGACGCGCCGATGGACCCGGCTCTCGCGACTACGCGCGACGAGGTGTCGAACGCGCGCATCTGGGCGGGCTTCCACTATCGCTTCTCGACCGAAGCCGGCAAGGACATGGGACGGAAAATCGGCGAGCTCACGGTGGCGACGCAGCTTCGACCTCGCAAGTAGCGCAGTCTTTCTTGACCGGCGGCGGGTACTCGCGTGTACTCGCCGCCCATGAAAAACACGCTCGCGATCGCATGTCTCGTTCTGTTCCCGCTGAGCGCACGCTCGCGGCTGACAAGCCGGGCGACTGGAAGCCGCTGCTCGACGCGAAGTTCTCGCAGTTCGACGTGTACCTGAGTTATCGCGGCGATCAGATCATGAGCGTGCTCAAGGGCACGGCGCCGCCGGATCTCAAGCCCGTGGGCCTGAATCCGCCGGGACAGAACGTGTTCACGATGATCGAGCAGGACGGCAAGCCCGTGCTGCGCATCAGCGGCGAGATCTACGGCTGCGCGACGACGCAGGCAGGAGTTCTCCAACTACCACTTCCGCGCCAGCTTCAAGTGGGGCGAGAAGAAGTGGGAGCCGCGCCTGACCGAGCTCAAGGACTCGGGAATTCTCTATCACAGCCGCGGCGACGTTCGGCGTCGACTACTGGAAGTCCTGGGCGCTGTCGCAGGAGTTCCAGGTCATCGAGCACGGCATCGGCGAGTACTGGACGGCAGGCCACGTCGGCCTTCGACATCCGCGCGGATGCCGAAGGCGCCCGGCGCCGAAGCGCCGAAGTGGAACCCGCAAGGCGCCGTGGATGGAGTTCGCCGGCTCTAACAACCACGCGCTCGCGGGTTCGGATGAAGACCGGCCGGGCGAATGGAACACGCTCGAGCTGGTGTGTTTCGAGGATCGCTGCGTGCACATCGCCAACGGCAAGGTGGTCATGGCGCTGAAGAATGCGCGCTACCAGGATGGCGACAAGTTCGTGCCGATGACCGGCGGCAAGCTGCAGATCCAGAGCGAGGCGGCGGAGGTGTTCTACCGGGACATCGAGATCCGGCTCGATTCCGGCGATGCCGGCGAATACCGAACAGTACTTCAAGAACGGAGCTGTACTGCGCCATCGTCGTCTTGAACAGCATTCCGCCCTTCACCACCACCTCGACGTTCTGCAGCACCGAGATGTCCTGCAGCGGATCGCCTTGCACCGCGATGAGATCGCCGAACTTGTCCGGCCTCGATCGTCCCGACGTCCTCGTCTCCAGCCCATGTAGTGCGCGGCCACGCGCGGTGGCGGACTGGATCGGCCTGCATCGGCGTCATGCCGCGCTCCACCATGATCGGAAACTGGCGCGCGTTGAGTCCGTGCGGAAACACGCCGGAGTCGGTGGCGAACACGATGGGCACGCCGGCCTTCACCGCCTTGGTGAACGCCTGGCGCTGGATCTCCGTGGTCTCGATGTTCTTGCGCAGGAATTCCTCGGGCCAGTCCGGCGCTTTCGGCCTTCGGTGTCGATGTAGTCGCCGTTGTAGACGTCCATCGGCGAGCGCGACGTCGCCGCGCTTCGAGCGCGGCGGCGATGCCGGCATCGTCCAGATACGACGCGTGCTCGATGGTGTCGACGCCCGCGGCGATGGCCATGCGGATCGACTCGGCGCCGTGCGCGTGCGCCGCCACTTTCTTGCCGACGGCGTGCGCGACTGTCGACCACCGCGGCGATTTCGTCCTGCGTCATCTCCGGCGCGCCGGGCACGCCGCCGAACGCGAGCACCGCGCCCGAGGCGATCACCTTGAGCAGATCCGAGCCGTTGTCGACCAGGAACTCGGCGCGCTCGCGGAACTGCTCGGGACCGCGCGCGACGCCGGCGTGAAAGCGCTCGCTGTCCGGCGGGTTCCTTGAAATCCGGGATGTACAGATCGCCGCCGCCATGCGGAATGGTGAGGTACGGGCCGCTGACCTGCATGCGCGGCCCGAGCGCCTTGCCGCGTGTTGATCGCATCGCGCAGCGCCGTGTCGGTGCCGAGCGCATAGGTGCCGACATTGCGCACGCTGGTGAAGCCGGCTAACAAGGTGGCCGCTGGCGTTTTCCTTCGACAGGCGCAGCGTCTCTTCGGCGGGCCGCGAGAAGTAGACGGTGAGATCCGCCGTGTCCTCGGGCCGGTCGGTGAGATGCGTGTGCATGTCGATGAGGCCGGGCAGGCAGGTGTAGTCGGACAGATCGAGCACCGGCACGTGCGTGGCCGCGGCATCGTTGCGGCTGCGCGTCGGCCTTGACGCTCTGTGATGCGTGCCGTCGCGGATCACCACCAGCGCGTCGTCGTGCGGCGGTGCTCGGGACGCCGTCGATGAGCTTGCCGCAGCGGATGCGCGATCGGTGCCGCTGTCGGGCGTGTACGGCACCTGGCGGACGTCGAGTGCGATCGGTCTGCGTGGCGGCGTAGTAGGCGCAGGCGCCGAGCAGTGCGTCAGCGGCGAGCAGGAGGCGATGAGCGCGATGATCATGCGAGCGGGATGAATTCCTGGTTGTCGAAGTCGGGGAGTTTCATGCGGCCCGCGCGCCAGTCGGCCTTGGCCTGTTCGATGCGTTCCTTCGAGGATGAAACGAAATTCCAGTCGATGAAGCGTTCGCCGACCGGTTCGCCGCCGAGCGCCATGAGCGTGGCGCGCTGCGGTGGCGGTGATGGTGGTGTCTTCGCCCTGGTCGAACACCAGCATCTTGCCGGCGCCGAAGCGTCTGGCCGCGCGCCTCGACTTCGCCGGCGGCGATGTACAGCGCGCGCTCGGAGTATTCGTCGGGCAGCGCGGCGCGCGCGCCGCTGTCGAGTTCCCAGTGCGCGTAGAACAGCGGCGAGTGCGTCTTGACGCCGGCGCTGCAGGCCGAAGGCCTCGCCGGCCAGCAAACGCGTGCGCAGTCCGCCGTCTTCGTGCACGCGGCAGCGCGGCGGCGCCGTAGTGTGCGAAGGAGGGTCGGTCTCCTCGTGTTCCTTGGGCAGCGCCACCCAGGCCTGGATGCCGTGCATCGCGCCGCCCTCGGCGCGCGCCTTCTCGAAGCGCTCGGAATGCGTGATGCCGCGGCCGGCGATCATCCAGTTCACTTCGTTCGGGCTGGATCGCCTGCTGCACGCCGACGCTGTCGCGATGCATGATCTCGCCCGCGAACAGATAGGTGACCGTGGCGAGGCCGATGTGCGGATGCGGGCGCACGTCGACGGTCTTCGGAATGCCGGGCGAGAAGTGCTTCGGGCCGATGTGATCGAAGAAGATGAACGGCCCGACCATGTGCCGGCGCGTGAACGGCAGCACGCGCCCGACTTCGAATCCGCCGAGGTCGCGGCGCCGCTGGTCGATGACATCCATGCCGACTGGTTTACCAGACCGGCGCGCGCGTGAGCAAGCGGTCAGGCCCCATTTTCAGCATGGGGTCTGTCCCGAACGAGCTGCTCACTTCAGAGCGACTTCAGGTACTCGGCGAGATCGCTTCTTCTCCGCCGGCGCAGAGCCCTAACGAGAAATGCGAGTCGTAGTGATCGATGACCGCCGCCAGCGTCGCGAAGCGGCCGTCGTGGTAGAAGCCGCCGGTCGTGTGCGTCCACAGCCCGCGCAGCGGCGCGGTGCGGTAGCGCTCGTCCGGCGCGCGGCTCGCCTGGAACTCGTCGATGCCGATCTCCGCGCCGGTGTGCATGTTCCAGCCGGGCTCGGTGTACAGCGGCGGCACGTGGCAGCCGCCGCAGTTCGCCTTGCCGTTGAAGAGCGCCTTCGCCGCGCTTCGCGCGCCGCGCGGTCGAAGCTGCCGCGCGGCGCGGCCGGCGCTGGCAGCGCGAGCTGGTAGAGCTGCAGCGCCGGCAGCTGCGGCGTGATCAGGTCTTCGTCCGCGCGCACGTGGCCGAAACCGCTCGCGCGCGGCGATCGGGAAGCGCGTGGCGTCGTCGAGCCGCGGGTCGAAGAACGTGCCCTGGCCGTGCATCTCGAGGTTGGCGACGAACGCGTTCCAGTGCGACACGCCGCCCCAGCCGGTCCAGGTGTGCAGGTTCACGCCGGCGAGGCCGAACGCCGGCGGGATCAGCACCGACGCCGATCTTGCCGTCGGGACGAAATGCCTTGCCATCGATGAACAGCGCGGCGTCGAAGCGGCCCGGACCCCAGGAGTTCAAGCACCGCTCGCACCGTGGCGACGTCGGTGCCGAGCAGCGTGGCGACCGACTCGAGACGCGGCGCGAGCGCAACGATGGCGCCGACGTTGAGGTCGCGGTTGGCCCAGCCGTCGCGCCGATGGCCGATGCCGGTCGCGAACGAATCGTCGACGGTCGAATGACAGAGCGCGCACTGGATGCCCATCGACGTGATGCGGCCCTGCTCGTCGAAGATGCCGGTGACGCCGACCACGGCGTCGAGCTTCAGCAGCTCGAGCGTGACGGCGGGATCGTTCAGGTCGACCTTGCCGCGCGCGATGTCGCGCTGCAGCGAGCGCGGCAGGGCGTCGACGTCCACCTTGAGTCCCGACCGCGAGCGCGGTCGCGGGCGACACGCCGGCGCCGACGCCGCCATTGGCGGCGCCCGCGATGCGCGAGGTGTAGGCCGAGTGCCGTCGCCCCAGAAAGCTTCGTCGCCGAAGGTGGCGTAGCGAAACGTGTCGCGGCCTTCGCGCACCTGCTCGAGCGCGTGCGTCTCGACGCGAAATCATTGCGGAAGATCCGTCGCGCCGCGCGGCGCGAGCGATGCAGCGGCGGCCGCCACGAACATAGTCGGTGTTTCATGCCAGTTCCCCGGTCGAAAATGTTGTTCTCCCAGTCACAGGCAAATGCGCGCGCGCGTGCAAATGTTCCGCCGGTTGACGATCGCGTGGCGCGTGTAATTTACCAACGGTTAAATAACGAGATGGCTTCGCATGGCGTCGATCAGCTCAGCGCCACGTTCGCGGCGCTCGCCGATCCCACGCGCCGCGCCATCCTGTCGCGGCTCACATCGGCGAGAGCGTCGGTCACCGAGCTCGCCGAGCCGTTCGACATGAGCCTGCCGGCGGTCACCAAACATCTCAAAGTGCTGCAGCGCGCGGGCCTCATCAGCCAGAGCCGCGAGGCGCAGTGGCGTCCCTGCAAGCTTGCAGGCGAAGCCCATGCGCGAAGCGGCGGAGTGGATGGAGCCGTATCGGCGGCACTGGGAGCAGCGCCTCGACCGGCTCGACGACTATCTGCGCGAAGCGAACCGCGCAAGGGAGCACGCCGTGCCCGCAAGAAAAAGACGCGAGATGCCATGAGCTCGCATGCACAGGTCCATCAAGCACGGTTCGTTCGTCATCGAGCGGCATTTCAACTACGACCCGCGGCGCTGTTTCGCGCGCTGGACGGATCCCAGCGCCAAGGCGCGCTGGTTCAACGGCCCGCGCGGACAAGTGGACCGAGCAGGTGCGCGAGATGGACGTGCGCGTCGGCGGCCGTGAACGGCGTCATCGGCAAGTTCGCGGACGGCTCCGAGTCGCGCTTCGAGGCGCTGTACTTCGACGTCGTGCCCGAGCGGCGCCTGGTCTATACCTACGACATGTACTTGCAGGGCAAGAAGATCTTCGGTGTCGCTCGCCAGCGTGGAGTTCGTCGCGCAGGCAAGGGCAACGCGACACGAAGCTCGTCGTGACCGAGCAGCACGCGTTTCTCGATGGCTACGAAGACGGCGGCAGCCGCGAACGCGGCACGCTCGGGACTCATGGACAACCTCGGCGTGGCGCTCGCCGGCGGCGACACGCGCCAGTCGCGCGCGTCGAGGCAGTCGCGGATGCGGGTACAACGATCCCACGTACGCCACCACGTCGATCATGTCGTTGAGCGTCGAGCTTTTCGACACGTCGGCGTCATCTGCTGCGCGGCTTCGTTCGGCGCGCGTGCCGTTGCGGAACGCCAGCAGCTGCCGCAGCAGGTAGGTAGGCGAGCGGCCGGCGATCGGCGGAATCTTGTCGGTGCCCTTGAGATTGGCGAGATGGCAGGTGGAGCAGACTCGCGTCTTGCTCGCCGTCGCCCGGTGGTCGACCAGCCGCTTGCCGCGCGCCGATGCTGCCCGGGCGGCACATAGGCCGATGTATTCCAGGCGATCGTCGCGGCGCTCGTGGCGCGCGAGTTCGTTGGTGACTTCGAGCAGGCGGTCTTCGAGGTCTTCGGTGCCGCCGACTTCCTCGTAGATCCACGCCGCGCGCTCGGCGCGCGGAATGCGCAGGCTCTCGATCACGCACACGCGCCGGCGCAGCTTCTGCTGCGCGAAGTACTTCGCGCTCTCGTCGATCTCCGCGTCGGTCATGCGCCTTGCGCGATCTTCAGCATGGCCCGGCTCGGCAGATACGCCTCGGGCCCGGCGGGCTTGCGCTCGCCGCTGCGCAAGTCGAGCAGTTGCTCGCTTGATGTACGCCTCGGGCAGTCCGGCCAGCGCGGAATTTTCCGGGCCGTCCCTGGCCGGTCGGCGTGTGGCAGAAGGCGCAGGCCATCGACCGTCGGGCTTGCGGCCCTTCGCGCCACGATGTCCGGCATCGGGATGTGATCGTTCGGCTGCCAGTCGGGCGCGATTGAACGGATCGTTGATGCGCGCCAGCGTGAATTTCTCCGTCGCTGTCGGGAATCGTCGAGCAGCTCGACTTGTCGTCGAGCTTCGGCGGGTTCGGTTCGGCGGTCGGATCGACTTCGGGTCGATGGGGAACAGCCACTCGGGCAGCGTCGATCGGTGCTTCCGGGCGCGGCGGCGGGCGCGGTCGTCGGGTGCCGCGGCAGCGGCCGGCGTGCGGCGACACGCCGCAGTCCACGAACAGCAGCGGCCGCGCGAACGATGCTGATGCGTTCTCACGTCATGTGCATCTCCGCGATGCGCGCATAGTTGCCACGATCTGCATACTCGCGCACATGCCGCGCATCTCACGCCGCGCCCTGCCGGTCGCAACCGTGGCGCTGGCGCGTTATCTCATCGGCAAGCGCCTGGTGCATCGACCGCCGCGCGGGCCGCATCGCCGGCGCGCATCGTCGAGACCGAGGCCGTATCCGCCCGGGGATCCCACCGGCTACGCGCGCCCCGGACTAACTACCAGCAACGCGCCGCTGTTCGCGGCGCGCGGTACGCGCCTACGTGCGCATGGTCTACGGCGCCTGCCTGCACGCTGAACCTGGCCGCCGAAGCGGCCGGCGTGGGCGCCGCGGTGCTGATCCGCGCGCTCGAGCCCACCGAGGGCATCGACGCTCATGCTGCGCCAACCGGCCCGGGGTCGCGCCTGCGCGATCTGGCGCGCGGCCCGGGCGCGCGTGTGCGCGGCGCTCGGCATCGGCCGCGAGCTGTCGGGCGTCGATCTGTGCACGGCGAGCCGCGTTGTGGCTCGAGCGCGCATGCGCGGCCAGCGCGGCGTCGATCCGGGTCACGCACGCGCATCGGCCTGTCGCGCGATCAGCATCGCCGGCTTGCGTTTCATCGAGCGCGGCAGCGCTTTCGTGAGCGTTCCGCCATAATGCGCGCCATGCGTCGTATTGCTGCTGGTCCTGCTGCTGCTGGTCGCGAGCGCCGCGGCGTTCGCCGCCGACGCCGCGCCGCTCACCGAAGCCGACTTTCGCGCAAGCGCTCGGCGTCGCCGATAACGTGCGCCTTGCTATCGCAGCCTCGACTGCAAGCCGACTGAGCTTCGACGTGGCTTCGCGGCGGCGATGCGCGCGACGCGGCGTCACGCCGGACGTCGGATCGCGCCGTCGATGGCAGCGCGGTCACGCTGACGGTGACGCGCGGCGCGGCAGGCGCCGTGCCCGCTCGCCCTATCCACCGGTCACCGAGATGCCGCCGTTCGAGCTGCGCGATCTTGCCGGCAAGCGCGTGACCGCCGCCAGCCTCAAGGGCAAGCCCACGCTCATCAATTTCTATTTCGCGCAATGCGTGCCGTGCATTCTCGAGGTGGGGCCGCTCAATCGATTTCGCGGCCGAGCGTCCGAGCATGAATTTTCTCGCGGTGACCTTCGACGAGCCGAAGTGGCGCGCGTGCCTTCGTCGACGCGCTACGAATTCCGCTGGCGCGTCGTGCCCGATGCGCGCGATTTCATCGACCGCGTGCGCGTGAAGCAATACCCGATGATGGCGCTGTTCGATGCCAGCGGCCGGCTGCTCGGCACGCGGACGGGCGGCGCGCGCGACGAGCTCGAGGCGGCCAACGTGGCGCCGCAGCTCGACGCGCTGGGTGGACGGGCTTGCTGCGCAGCCATAGGCTGCGCCAGCCCGAGTCAACCGTCAAGCGCGCGCAGCTGCGTTGTACCGGCAGTAAGCCTATGACTGCGACGCAAACGACACCGCCGCGGCGATCGCCGCGAACCGTTTCGGCCTCGGCGCCCGGCCCGGAGAGCTGCGCGTCGTCGGCACGCGATCCGCAAGACTGGCTGCGTCAGGCAGCTCAAGGGCGCGCCGCCGGTGCTCAACGGCGAGGGTCTCAAGCCGTCCGCCGAAACGCTGGCGCAAGGTCATCGAGTTGCGCCAGGAGGTCGCGCGAAGAGCGCGCGACGAAGAAGAAGGACGGCGAGCGACGATGAGGCGCCAGGTGGCCGCGGCGCTCAAGCTGCCGGCGCGTCTACCGGCCGGTGTACATCGACGAGGCCGTCGCGCGCTTCTCGCATGCTCGATCACCACCGAGCGGCCGTTCCTCGAGCGGCTCACGCAGTTCTGGACCAATCACTTCGCGGTGTCCATCGACAAGATCGCGGTGCTCGGCCTCGCCGGCGCCATGGAGCGCGAAGCCATCCGGCCGCGCGTCACCGGACACTTTCACCGATCTGTTGTTGGCCGTCGAGAAGCATCCGGCGATGCTGCTGTATCTCGACAACCAGGCCTCGATCGGTCCGAACTCGCAAGCGGCGCGGTTCGTCGGCAGGCGCGGCAACGGACGCAAGGTCGGCATCAACGAAAACCTGGCGCGCGAAATCCTCGAGCTGCACACGCTCGGCGTGGATGGCGGCTACACCCAGGCCGATGTCACCACGTTTGCGCAGGCGATCTCCGGCTGGTCGATCGGCGGCCAGGACAATGGCCGCAGGCTCGCGCGGCTCGGCGTCGACAACGGCACGCCCGGCGAATTCCTACTTCCGCGAGGTCTTCCACGAACCCGGCGCCAGGCAAGTTTGTTGGCAAGCAGCTACGGCGACGGCGGCGTGCGCCAGGGCGAGCCGTCTCGCGCGATCTGCCTGCGGCGCGAAACGGCGAGCAATACGTAACTGAACGAAGTACAA